>Ga0115005_10000174_pt1 | contig 47410 bp, 52 predicted proteins | sample ArcOceMetagenome_FD_87163 | JGI IMG/M metagenome (GOLD analysis project Ga0115005, IMG submission 87163) | Marine eukaryotic phytoplankton communities from Arctic Ocean - Arctic Ocean - Greenland ARC118M Metagenome | ecosystem: Environmental > Aquatic > Marine > Oceanic | place: Arctic Ocean... | reverse complement strand
TGATAGGTACCTGACCTCGTTTCCTAAAGACCTTACTAAACAGCAAGATCTATATAGAGTTCAACTCGATTTACTTATTAAAAATGAAAAAACTGAAGTCCTAGCTGGTAAAATATCTCAAATGCAAAAGGGATATTTGAGTTTCTCGAACGAAGAAGTTAAGAAATCGGAAACAATTCTAGCGAATATACTTTTCAATAGCTTTAAAAAATTAAATGAGGCAGGCAATTCAAAAGATGCCTTACTTGGTTATCAAAAAGTACATTTTACAGATTATTATCCAAAATCCATTAAAGCTGAAGCTGCCTTTAATATGGGAATGATTTATACCGATCAGAGTGATCACAATAATGCTCTTAAGTGGTATCAAAAGTCATTTGTATTTTATACAGACAAAGAGATTAATAATAAGAGAGAATTCTTGGAAAAGATGTCTCTGAGAACCACTCTTCTTCATGATTTTCTTTACGCAGCAAAAATTGATAAGTTCATTTTAAAAAACTATTGTAGCGATAAAGAAGCAAATCAAAAAGTTTTCACAAGTGCTATTAGAAATGATCTTGCGAATGATTATATTTCAAAAGCATTCTACACTTATAAAATTTACACAAAATGTATTTCTAAAGTTGATCCAAATTTAAATAAAGAAGTTCTTATTCACCTTTTTGAAAATAAACATGAAAAAGATTTTCTTGATTTTGCAAGATATCAAAAAATGCATAAAACTCACTTGGATTTACTCGCAAGTTATCTTGAACGTTTATATTGGAGATACTTCTCAAAAGATAATGCAAAAAGAGATAGATATTTAAAAATACTATCTTCAGTAAAAACTGATGATAGTAAACTTCTAACTAGATCTCTTAAACTCTTAGATAAATTAAAAGATGAGATTGCTAAATTTTCAAAAGTTAAAATTTCGATTAACAATAAGAAACCAGATCCAGATGCATTTATTTCTCAATTACAAGTGCGTCTTAAAAATTTAGAACCTATCATTAACAATGCGAATGATATTTTCTCCCTTGGACACGGCAAAGTATCAATAATGACATATGATGAGCTCACACGTGTTACTGCTGAGCTTTCAGTGGAAATACTTCAGTACGATATTCCAATCAATGATAAAGATTTCCAGAAGCAATTTAAAACTCAAATGACTTCTTTATCAGAAAATATTAGATCTCAAAGTTTAAACTATTTAAAGCAATCTCAAGAGCTGATTGAGAAGTATGAAATACTAACAGAAGTTCGTAAAGAGAGTCACCCAGCATTTAAAGTGCTAGAGGTATCCGATATTACTCCTCAGGCCAATAAGATGGCCGTAACGATAGAGCTTGGAGAATAAATGAAATTTTTTATTTATTTATCATTTTTTACGCTTTTATTTTCTTGTGCAAGCATAAAAAACCCACGAGCCCTTAAGGAATCTGAATTAGATGGTCTTAAGTTTGAATCCCTGGCCAGATATGGCTCTGAGAGACTATCTAAGCTACCGAAATCTAAAGAGACTATTGCGCTGTGTCGAAAAACAGAGTATAATAAGGCAATCGAAATCTTAAGGTCTAAATTGGATGAAAACTTAAGAAATTATCAATATTGGAACGAAATAAGTACATGTTACATCCTCAAAAAAGAGTATACACAAGCGAGGAAGTTTTTGGATATTGCGATGAGTACAACGAATCAAAATTCACAAAAATCAGTACTCTTAAATAATATGGGTGTTATTTATTTAGAAAATAGTAATTACTTTGAAGCAAAAGAGCATTTTAAAAAAGCAATTGAACTAAACAACAAACTATTAAGTCCAAAGTTTAATTTATCTCAAGTTTATATGAAATTTGGTTTATATGGAAAAGCAAAAAAAGAAGTAGGAATATTACTTAAACAAAATAGTCAGGATGTAGACTTCTTAAATGCTTGGGCCTACATCAACTTAATGGAAAATGATTACAAAGAAGCATTACTCTACTTTAACAAGATCCCTTCTCAGTATAGGTCTAGGGATGATATAGCAACAAATATGGCCATGACATATTTCATGCTCGGTTTATATGATAGTGCTAAAACTTCTTTAAATAATGCCGATAAAAAAGATAGCTTATATTCAAATTCTCAAAACGAGATTGAAAAAAGAATTGAAAAGGTAACAGAGAAACGATGAATAAAAAAATCTTAAAACTCATCATTAATGGTGAATCTTATTCTCTTAACTCAACTAAACTTCTGATTGGATCAGCAGAGAATGCTGATATTAAAGTTAGTCATAATAGTATTTCTCATTACCACTCGATGATATTCGTAGAAAATAATACTGCGATGGTGCTTGATTTAGAAAGTCAAAACGGTACTTATATTAATGGGACAAGAATTATAGCGAAGTCGCCACTTTTTGAGGGTGATACACTTTCCCTTGGGAAGCTCAACTGTGACTTATTAGAAACAAATGAAACAGTAGAGTTTATCGCTCAAGATAATAATGTTCAAATTTACGAAGAACTACAAAGTAGTAAAGTATATATTCCAACTGCAACAAACGAAAGTGACATTTTAATAGATGATGAATACTGTGATATTATTTTCGATGATGATCATTTTATTCCTCTTCATAAAAACCCAGTTCTAAACTTAAAAATTAATCATACTGAATATATTGAACCTGATGGCTTTGAAGAAGCTTTTAATATTATTGAAGAGAATAATGGACAATGTATTCAAGTTACAACGTCTCTAAATGGGAATCTTCTTGAACAATACTACTTCCCTATTCAAGATGGTGTTATTCAAGCATCTACAAAAGCAAAAAAGAATAATGTTGTTATAGATATTTTAAATCAAGATAAACCAATTCCATTATTCAAAATTGAAAATGGTCATATTACCCTTGCTCAAGTTGAAGATTTTCAATCAGCAAAAGCCTCAATGGATTTAACTGAAAATTCAGTACTTGTACTTTCTCGTGGGACTTATCAGATTTTTGTAGAAGTCTCTAATGTACCAAGTAAAATCCTTCATATATCGTCTCTAAAAAGAGATCGAGCATTCTACCAAGATACTGCGAAAAAATTTGCATCTGTACTACTTCCGATGCTACTACTTTTACTTGTCGATTTCACAATTGAAAAGAAAAAACCAATAAAAGAGCTTTCTATTATTTATAAGAAACCAACAACAGCTCAAGTTGATGGTACAAAAATGGCAAGTACTAATCCTAATGATGCAACTAAAGATACAGGTCATAAAGATACAAAACAACCGGATAAAAAAATTGCTCATAGTAAGTCAGGTGAGAAAGCTCAGCCTAAAAAATCACCTCAAAAAGCTGTTGCAAAAGCCCAAGCTCAGCCTAAGCAAAAAGCTAAGGCAAAAACAAAAGCCTATAATTTTAAAATGGCAACGAATGTTAACTCGATGTTTTCAAACTCAAAATCAGTCTCTGTTTCAAATGCAAATGCTCCTAGCACAGTCAGTACTACATCAACTGTAAATGGAAGCTTAAATACAAAAGTAAATGGAACCAGTTCAAATCAAGTTGGGAATATGGGTTCAGATTCAGCAGGAAGAAGTGTTGCAAGTTTTGGATCAAAGGGACTCTCATCTAAAAGTGGTCGTGACACGGCATATATTCAAACAGAAACAGTTGTCCTAGGTTCAATGGATCCTGAGTTACTTAGAAAGATATTACAGCAATATCTCCCACAATTTAGACATTGTTACCAACAAGAACTTGTTTATAATGCTGATGATATAAAAGGGATCGTTGATCTAAATTTTGAAATATCAGGAAGTGGACAAGTTGGAAAAATCAAAGTTAAAGCAAAAGACTCAAGATTCTCTAAAAAAGGAACTGATTGTATGGCCAAAGTTTTAGCTGTTATCGACTTTCCAAAGCCTAAAGGTGGAGGACGTGTTGCAGTTAGACAACCACTTAGTTTCTTCTCTGAACAAGAAAGAAGTTAATTGCCTCTTCTCAAATCTTAATTTTTCTTAGTATAATGTCTTCATGACTTTACAATCTTTATTACACATAAATAACATCTATATATTCTGTATACTCTCCTTTGTACTCTTAATAGTATATGGACTCTCAAAGAAGGCCATTCGTAAATCCAGAATGGCGAATAATCAAAAACGTAGCATGGTTTCAAAGTTAAAGTTTTTAATTATTATTACTCTCATTATTTTGATATTAACTTTATGGGCGACTGAGCTTTATCAATTTATAATCTCAATAGCTGCAATCGGAGCTGCAATTGCCATTACAACCAAAGAAGTTTTTCTATGCTTCGGTGGAGGCTTTTATAGGGCCTTTGCATATCCCTTTACTATTGGAGATAGGATTGAAGTCAATAATGTCAGAGGGGATGTCGTTGATATTGGATTACTTGGGACTCAAATTCTAGAAGTTGGTCCAAAGGATTTGACCCATCAATACACAGGAAGAACTGTCACCATTCCAAATAGTATCTTCTTAACAAATTATGTCTTAAACGAATCTGAAACAGGAAAAAGTGAAAAAGACTATGCTCTGCATGTTTTTATTGTTCCTATAAAAAACGATATCCACTGGGCAGAACACAAAAATTTTCTGTTAAATGCGGCTAAAGAAGTTTGTAATGAACATGTTGATGCGGCTAAAGATTATTTCAAAAGACTGGCAAAAAAACGTCAAGTAGACATGCCTCTTATTGAGCCAAGAATTACTATAAAATTTCACACTCCTGAAGTTTTAAACCTTATTGTAAGAGTGACAATTCCTGTTGCAAGAAAAGGATTAATTGAGCAAGAAATTATTAATAAATACCTTGAAAAAAGTTATCACGAATGAAAATCGCATCTCTTAGCTGTAAAGATGTTAATCCAAATACAACCATAGACGATCATTTTGCATTCAAAATATTAGAAAAAAGTAATATAAAAGTCACACAAGTCCTTTGGGATTCAGATGAGGATTGGAAACAATTTGATTTAGTCATAATAAGAACCACATGGGATTACACTGAGAGACTTGAAGAATTTTTAAATGTTCTTCATAAAATCAGTTTAGAAACCAAACTTATAAATTCATATGATTTAATCAAATGGAATGCTAATAAAAGATACTTAATTGAACTTGAAAAACTTGGAATAAAAATTATCCCAACTCTATTTAGATCAGAAATTTCTATTGATGAAATAAAAAGCTTGTTAAATAAAACAGAGTATCAGGACGGCCTTGTTATCAAGCCTTGTGTTGGAGCATCTTCAAAAAACATTCAGTTTATAAAATCGATTGACGAGTTTTCGAGCGTTCCTCCATCAGAATGGTTTATCCAGCCGATGCAAAAAATGATTCAAATTAATGGTGAGTTCTCACTCTTTTTTTTCGACGGAGAATATTCTCATGCCATTAATAAACTTCCAAAATCGGGTGATTATCGTTGCCAAGAAGAGTATGGATCAAAGATTACAGATTGGACACCAACTGAATCGACTATACAGATGGGTTATGAGATTTTAAAAAAATTACCCGAAATCCCCTCATACGCGAGAGTTGATTTACTTCAAAATAATTCATTTGAATTTCAACTTATCGAACTAGAACTTATAGAACCTTGTCTTTATATTGGTTTTAATGCTAATGCTCCAAAAAATTTAGCGGGTATGATTAAAAAAGCTCTAGAACATTAATCCACAGTCAGGACATTCAGAATCTTTCGTTGAAAAACTAAAACCACAGGCCGGACATATTGCTGTTTCCTTAGAGGGATCGAATGTTTCATTTAAAATTTTTAAATCTACATCATGTCCATCAAGTAAATCCATATAGTTTTTCGAGAATATATTTTGAACAATCTCGAGATCACTCTCTTTACAATGAACCTCCACAGTAACAGAGCATCCCCTATTACAGGTTTCATCGTTATGGTTCAGGACAATCTCAGCACCAGCATCTAAGCACTGTTTTTGTAATTGTTTTCCCTCATTTAAACCCATTACTGCTATTTTTATTAATTCCACTCTTTGCTCCTATCTATTTTTATATTATAGTCTCAAATATGGAAGAAACAAAGTATGAAGGTAAATATATTAAAGTCACTGAAGAGCTCATTGAGGGAAATGTCTGGGAGAGGGCATATATAAAATCAGGAGTTCAAGTATTTCCAATCACAAAAGATGGAAAAATTATTTTAATAGAAGAAAGAAGACCTCATGAAAAAAATCCAATCAGGCTTAAATTTGTAACGGGTCAAATGGACTATGATCATGAAGATCCAATCATGACAGCAAATCGAGAGATGCAAGAAGAGATTGGAATGATAGCAGAAGACTTAACGATTCTAATGCATAGAGAAAGTAGTGGAACACTAAATAATCATTTCTACCAAATTATTGCAACAAAGCTGTCTATCTCCAAAATACCAAATCCGGATGGAGAAGATTCAATTGTGTCTATAAAAGAATTTACGATTGATGAGGTACTATCATTTTATGAAAATGGTAAATTAAGTTGGGGACTAGATTCAATTGCTATTTTTAGGATAAAAAATCTTTTATCGCAAAACAAAATTTCTTATTAATTTTTAGCTATTTACGTAAGAATTAATTACAATATCCATGGCCATATTTAATGGATATCTATAATCTGTACAAAAATTCAAAGAGATAAGTAGCCAAATTTTCATGAATAATTTTCCACTAAAACCAAATTCACTAATGTTTGCACCTATGGAGGGGATAACAGACGAATATTACAGAAATGTCGTGGGAATGCTCTATCCCGAATGGGATACTTATTCATGTGACTTTTTAAGAGTTCCAACTCCTTCGACATACCCAATAAAACATATTAGAAAGCATCTAGGTGAATCGATTCTTAATAATAGTGAACTATTTAATAAAACCATTTATCAAATTTTAACTTCACCAAATGCCCATACAGTTGAAACCGTAAGATCAATTGAAATGATAGGTTCTCACTGGCTTGATCTAAACCTTGGATGTCCCTCAAAAACAGTATGTAAAAACCAAGGAGGATCATTTCTTTTGAGTGATCTTCCATTACTTAAATCTATCATTAAAGAGATCAGAAATAATTTTTCAAAAACCTTTACCTGTAAGATTAGAGTTGGATATAGAGATGATAAAAGCTTTATTGATATCTTAAAACTTCTTGAAGATGAAGGAGTTGATGCAATTACCATTCATGCGAGAACAAGGGATGAACTCTATAAGGGTGTCGCAAAATGGGATTATGTAAAAACAGCGGTAAAGGCAGTGAGTATTCCCATTATCGGAAATGGTGATATTTGGAATACTGAAGATATAAAGCGCTACTATGAATATACTGAATGTCATTCGATTATGCTGGCGAGATCTGCACTTAAAACTCCCTGGCTTGCAAAGTTATATAAAAAGGATTTAATTGATAATGAAGAATCAAGAATGTTTGAATTAGAAAATTACTTTATTCATTTTTATCAAGAAACCCTTAAACAAGATCTTCCCGAAGAATCAAGAATAAAAAGACTAAAAAGTGTTTGTCGATATTTATTTGATGATCTCCCAAATGGAATAGCTATAAAGAAACATTTTTTATTATCGAAAAGTTTTGAAGATCAAATGAAGATATTTAAGTAAGTGGACTCTCGCCCACTTACTCATTCTAATTACTTTACGTAAACTGAATTTACTGATTTTCCATCCATTGTACGAACATGAATTAAAACTTTTGACTTATTTAAATCATTTGGAACTTTCCAAGAGTACTTAAATGGTACCATTTTCATTGGGCAAAAACCTCTTACTTGCTTCATCTTTGGTAATACAGAGTATGTATCTTTTCCATTATGAACGTAGTCAATTTTATCAAGAACAAAACAATCACTTGGGTTATATCCTCTTAGAACAACTTCACCTTTTGTTACTTCTTTATCAATATAGTTTACATAGGCATAATGAAAGTCGTCAACAGCATTACTTGTAGACTCTGAAACATTAATTTTTTCAGTTAACTCCCAAGGAGATTTTCCATTCACCTTTATATTATAATTACCTTTATCTAATAACCCTAAATCAATAGTTTTTGTAAAAGGCACAACCATTGTAGGACAATATGGATTAGATTCCTGATAATAAAGTGAACTGACTTCAACCTTAACATCGTTACCTTCAATTGTTACATTTGCCTCTGGAGACTTGTGACATAAGTTAGGTAAAAATCCGGTTACCACAATTTCAACTGAATCGTTACTGTCAAATCCAATTGGTGCATAAACATGATCGACAGGTACTAACATTTCAATTGGTGTTGATGCATTAACTAAACCAGCCATCATTATTACTAAAGAACTAAATAAAACCTTCATACTTCCCTCCGTTGATATTAATTACAAGATATTTGTATCAATCTTAAAATTGGACGAATATCTTTTAAAACATCTTTAAACATGATATTAATCAGTTTTAAATCATTGTTTAAAATGTATGGTTACCCCATGAAATTAATAACTATTCTATTTTTCCTTTCTTTATCCCCAGCTCTCTTTGCATCTTTTTTAGAATTTAACTCTATGAAACTTAATAAAAACAAAGAATTGAGCTTAAATCTATCTGAAACATCAATAAACTTACTAATAAAAGACTTTAGCGAAGAATTTGAACATAAAATTATTTTTAAAGTAAGTGAGCAATCTTCAATAAATGCTTATGCAACAATTGATAATGACGACATTCCAACAGTAGTTATACCTAAAAAGTTGTTTAGCCACCCTTTAATTGATATTGATGGTATATCTCTTCTGATATGTCATGAAATCGGCCACTTCTATGGAGGAGCACCAAAGCAATACAGAGGAAATTCAAAAAAGAAAAGTTGGTCATCAGCTGAAGGACAAGCTGATTTTTATTCAACTTCCATTTGTCTAAAAAAACTTTTGCCTCAAAACAATCCCAAATTTGATATTGATAAGTATCCAAATATTAAAATTGAGCTAAGCCAAATATGTCAAAATCAAAATTGCTTTCGAATCGGCCTCGCAAGTTATAAAATATCTAAAATATATGCTGAAATAAAATTTTGGAATAGAGAGTTAAGTGTATTAAAAAAAGATTCCAGCAAAGTATTTCAAATACTAAGAGGTCATCCAAATCCACAATGTCGCCTTGACACACTTATTGCAGGTTTACTATGTCAGGAAATTAGAGATTTATCTCAAAGTGAAGAACTTTTTTTAACATGCACAGAAGAACAATATAAACAGCCGAGCTGTTGGTTTAGCTCTAATAAACCTGAAGATATTTAATATAATTTCGAATAAAAAAAGATTTTCTAAAATTTTTCACATATTCATGTTGAACAATATAAGTGCTCTCATACATCAACATAATCCAAGGTAGCTCTGCCTCGACAATATCTTCTATTTCAAACATCAATTTTTCACGTTTTTCAAACTCAAGAGTTTTAGACAATTCTTCATAGAGCATATCGACTTTTTTATTATGATAACCACTTTTATTGATACCTGGATGATTTTTTGAAACTAAGAGTTGTAATAGATTTTCAGCATCTGGATAATCATAAATCCAATTATCTGTCCAAAATTGCAATTGACCAGAACGCCCAAACTTCAAAAAATCAGAAAAGCTTAACACGTTAATCTTCAATTCAATTCCAATTTTTTTTAATTGAGATTGTAAGAACTCCCCCTCTTCAAGTTGTAATTCTTGTGTCCCTCTAGTGGAGTAAGTTAACGTCAACTCTCCAGGCTTATATCCTGATTTTGCAAAGTACTTTTTTGCTTTTTCTAGGTCATATGAATAAGGTAGCTTATGAGTTGGAGAATAACCCTTTATTGAAGGATTGAACACTGAGCTTGATTTTAAATTTGTATTATTTGTCATAAGCTCAATATAGCGATCATAATTAATTGCGTAAGCAATCGCTTTTCGCAAATTTAGATTATCCCCAATGACGTTATCATTCATATTAAAACCAAACCATCTCGTCGTTTGCCTCGAAAAATGTTTTACAGAGATTCCTCTCTCTCTAAAATCTGAGCTTAATTTTGATTGAGAATTAGACACATCTACTAGATATTTCTTTGGAACATCTAAAATATCCACTTGCTTATTCAAAAACATATTCCATTTTAAATCTTCATCAGAGATAACTTCAATAATAACATTTTTAATGAAAGGTAATTTTTTCTTAGAAGAACTCAATAAATTTTCAGTGTTAGCGTATCGATCTCCTGAAGTGGGATAATATTCTTCATGAAAATTTTTAAATTTTTTAAAAAAATATTTATTCGAGGTCTTATGTGTAAGTTCGTATGGGCCTGTTCCTACCAAGACCGATGATAAATCATTTTTATTCTCTAATATCACCTCGAGAGGAACAGGTGAAGTAAACTGCATAGATAGAAAATACAGAAGATTAGGCTCAGGTCGAACTAATTCGATCTGAAAAGAATGATCGTTGATTTTTCTAACACCTTCTATTTCTGTTTTTAAGAATTTTGAGAAATCATCTCCAACCTCAGTAGAAAACTTGTCAAATCCTTTTATTTTTCCTTCAAATAACCATTTCCCTGTGCTCTTAAGAGGCTGAAATGCAAGTCTCTTAATTTGCCAAATAAAATCATCTGCTAAAACAAACCTAGTCCTAGAGTCTATTCCTGCCGTTTCATGGTAGTAAATATTCTTTTTAATTTTAAATGTGTAAATCTGCCCATTATTAGAAATTTCTGGCATTCCTTCAGCAAGCCCTGGTATAACTTCAAATGGTCTTTTTAAATAGTGATACTGATAGAGAGTTTCCATTGCTTGCGCCATAACAAAAAGCGAATCATTATTAAAAGCAATAGCAGGATCAAAAGAATCAACATGATTATCAATCATTAATTTTATGACTGAATTTTTCTCAATACGACTTTCTTTTATAAAATAAAAAGTGGTAGAGACTATCACTAGTATAATAACAATAATTTTTTTTATCATAACTTAATTATAGTATAATTCTCACCTTTTTAAAGTGGTCGGAATTAACCACTTGATATGAATTCAAAATTAAGTAAAAATACAGTATGTGTCGTTTATTTGGATTTCATTCAGTTATTAATAGTCAAGTACACTCAAGTTTAGTTCATGCTGATAATGCCCTCATTGCGCAAAGTAATGACCATCCTGATGGCTGGGGGGTCGTTTATTATAGAGAAAACACACCCCATTTGATTAAATCTATTAATAAAGCAGTTGATGATCATATTTTTCAAAAAATCAGTGGTGTTGTCTCTTCTCAAACTGTTATTGCACATATTCGCAAGGCGACTCAAGGTAGTCTATCTATATTAAATTCACACCCTTTTCAATATGGACTTTGGACATTTGCACACAATGGTAATATTAAAAATTTCCATTCGTTTAAAGATGAGCTGATTAACAATATTGATGAGGATTTAAAACGTTTTATTTTTGGAACTACAGACTCAGAAATACTCTTCTATCTATTGCTAAGTTTTATAAAAAAAAGAACAACGTTATCCGACCCTGACTGTAAAATTGAAATTATTGAACAAGCAAGTCAAGACTTAATCGATCTTATTTGTCAATTTACAGGTCCTCTCTATGGAGGAAGTACTCCAAATCCAAAAGAGACCCACCTTACATTTATTATTTCAACAGGTAAGTTAATGGTTGGCTTTAACGGAGGACAAAAACTAAACTACAGTACTTATAAAACAAAATGTTCTGAACGAAACATATGCAAATATTTTTCTGATTGCTGTGAAAATGCCACAAACCATAACTCAAAAATTAATCACCTTATTTTTTCAAGTGAAAACTTAGTTGGCGAAAATATATGGTTAAAAATGCAAAATGGTGAAATGATATCTGTCGATTCAGAAATGACTTTAAGATCAAAGATGCTCAATGTCGTTTTTAATTAAGCAGACTTCTTAAAATACTCAGGGTCTACTCCGTATAAGTCTTCTATTTGACGCATTTTAAACTCTTCAAATAAATGATAATTATATCTTTCAACTTCATTCATAAGGCCCATTTTCCCATCTATCGATTGCTTAAAGCACATTTCGATAAAATGTAACTGGAACGCATCTAGCTCATTGAAAAATTCCATATTTAATTGAGTTGATTGTAAAAAGTCTCTCATACCTTTAGCATAATACATCAGCGTTCTCCTTCACACTCTTCATATCGGCTTAATCAATACTTACTAAAGAATCTTTTTTGGTTTTATAAAATAAATGATAGAATAAAGTGAAAAAAGTCCCAAATACAAGACTATTTATATCAGGTGAGTATGAAGCATGAATGAAACATTATTATCTTATCTTTTAGAGTTCTCTTTTCTCGCACTACTAGGTTTTTTATATTATCAATTTCAAAAGAAACGAATCATTAATAATGATAAATATGAAATTAATGAGAGTATTTTAACAATATTTGGCAAAATTGAATCTGAAGTTATCACAATTAAAAATGACAATAATGTAAATGAGCTTTCAATTTATTTAGAGTCCTTAAGGGAGTATTATGAGAATGATGAATTAAGAGAATTACGAAATTTACTATTGAATCCACCTTCTTTTCTTGCGGATGAAATAAAAAACCCCATGAAACAGATTGCCATTCAAATAGAATTTCATATCTGAAATTCTAATTGCTCAATATTTTTAGTATAATAAAACTTCACACCTACACCTATAAGACGTATTTTTCGACTCTCATTTCCAATTTTTTTTTGGAATAGACTTTTATAATTTTGAATAGAAATTTTTGTTTGTGATTCAATAGTACAATTTTCGAAATCAAAATATTTAATTTTTAATAGAATTGATTTATCTTTTTTATTCTTATATTTTTGAAGACGAATTAACATTTCCTCAAAACATGATTCAAGCTCCAAATCAATTTTGGTTTTACAAATTGTATCCTCAGAAAATGTATGCTCAACAGAAAGAGATTTCCTCTCTGAATTAACTCTAACAACTCTATCATCGACTCCCCTGCAATAATTAAATAAAGTTGCACCAAAGTCACCAAACATATTAATTAAATCTAATTTAGAATATTTTTGTAAGTCCCCAAATGTATAAATGTTAAATTCATTCATTTTTTTTTGAGTAACTTTTCCTGCCCCCCAAATTTTGGAAATAGAAAAATGTTTAATCTTCTGATCAATATTTTGTGGCCTTAAAACAGAGAGTCCATTTGGTTTATTAAGATCACTCCCAATCTTTGCTAAAAACTTATTAAATGAAACACCAGCACTTGCTGTCAATTTCGTCTTCTCTAAAATTTTTCTTTTAATATCCTTTGCAATGGCAATGGCATCATTATTAAAAAGTTCACAATAAGTTACGTCTAGATAAACTTCGTCTAAAGAAATTGCTTCAATTATTGGAGTATAGATTTTATAAATGGATAATAGTTCAAAGTAGACCTCTTTATATTTTTGAAAATTTGGATTGATTAAAACTAAATCGGGACACAGTTTTAAAGCTTTTGCCGTAGGCATAGCACTCTTTACGCCAAACTTTCTTGCGATATAATTACTCGTACATAAAACACCTCTACCATTTTCAGAAATTCCTCCAATGCCAACAGGCTTATCTCTCAAAGTAGAATTATCTCGTTCTTCTACTTGAGCAAAAAAGTAATCCATATCGATATGAATAATTTTTTTAATTTTTTCTTCCATCTTACAAAATACCTCTTGATTTACGGATTTTTTACGGATACACTAATATCGTACTACGGATAAAATACGGATACAAACAGGAAAAAAGGAACAAAATGAATCTCACAAAAAAACAAAAGCAAGTTTATGACTTCATTTGTGAATATATACTGGAGAATGATTATTCACCTACTCAGGTTGAAATTCAGCAACATTTTGGATTTAAATCCCTGGGCTCTGTCCAAGACTATATTAAGTATTTAAAAAACGCTGGTCTTCTACATAGTGATGCAAATTCTGTTCGAGGTTTAAACCCAGTACAGCAAGATGAAGATCGAAATTACTCAGTAACGAGTATTCCATTACATGGGTCTGTTGCTGCAGGTCTCCCAATTGAAGCGATTGAGGGAAGTGACACGATTTCAGTACCAAGCTCTATGATTTCTACTGGTAATCATTTTGCTCTTAGTGTCAGTGGTGAGTCAATGATTGAAGATGGCATTTTTGATGGAGACCTTATTATCGTTAAAGAAAAGAATACAGCTAATAATGGTGAAACAATTGTGGCGACTATTAACAATGAGGCTACCGTTAAAAGATATTACAAAAAATCAAATTGCATTGAATTACATCCTGCCAATAGTTCAATGAAACCTATTCTTGTAAAAGATGGTGACTTTCAAATAAAAGGTATTCTCGTCGGCCTGTATAGATCGTACGCATAATACTTTAAAAACTTTTAAAACCTACATTTACACACACAATTTTACTGTCAAGGAGGACGGAATGGATTCTTATTACTTTTTAGAAGAGGAACTTATTACAAAAATGCATTTAAGTTTTACTCAAAGATTTAACTTAGATAACTATACTGCTGCTGAGCTAGCATTAGAGATCATAGAGATATTAAAAGTTTCAAATTCTGATTCAAATGATTTAAATAATTTTTTATTTCAATAAGGACTTCTATGTATTTAGATTTTTTTGTAATTTCTATTTTGCTATATATAATAGCTACTTTTCTTCCCGAAAACTAAATTAAAGCCTCTTCTATCTCAGAAGAGGCTTTAATCATTTATTGCGATTTCTTCAATTATTTTTTCAGTATCAATTGGCTTTTTAAATAAACTTTTCATACCAAGAGCCTTAAGCTCTTCAATTGGATAATCTGTATATCCAGTCATCAAGTATATTTGGGATATAGATAATTTATTTTGTTTAATTTCAGTTAATAATTCAAGACCATCACCATTTGGCATTTTTATATCCGATAACAAAATATCAACCTGATTGTCTTTGATTACTTGAAGTGCTTCATTACCACTATTAGCGATAAGAACAGTAAAACCAGCATCTTCGAAATCCCAAGATAAAACTTGGCATAAATCAACTTCATCATCTACAATTAAAATTTTCTTATTTATCAAACTCAATTTATTTCTCCTACGGGTATTCTGATTTGAATAAATACATCTTTATTATGTGCCACAAACACTCTTTTTGCATTAAATTTATTGCTTAGAGTAGAAAATGTTCCAAAAATTAAGTTTGAACCTCTCTTACCAAGATTCTGAAAAGCAAAAGGATCCAGTACCATTGCTTGATCTTTCTCACTAAGCTTTTCTCCATTATCTAAACAAGAAATAATAATTTCATTATTTAAGTATTCAAACTCAAGTCTTACCCATGTGCTTCTTTGATTCACAAAGCTTCTTGACCTTAAAAAGATTAAAGAATAGATCATTTGATAAAATAGCTGCGGATTTAAGGGTAATTTATCAGGTAAATTCTCCGACATATCATAATCAATAACACCAATACTTGATTTAAATATATCTCTAAAACTAATTATTGAATCTTGAATTTCTTTTTTAGTAAGTTTTTCATACCCACTTATACCTTCTGAATCCTGACTCAACATATGTAGTGCATTTGTGATAGAGAAGATTCTACTTGTAGAGTTTTGAATCTTAGATGCAAAATCAAGTAACTGCTCTTCATCAATTGATGAGATTTGTCGAATTATTCTTTTTGTAATGGCGTGAATAACAGAAAGGGGTGAATTAATTTCATGAGAAATTCCAGCTGACATTTCTATCACCGCTTCTATTCGATTTGCTTCCAATAAGTCTTTTGTACGTTTTTCAACTTTATTCTCTAAGCTTTCATTAAGAAGAGTTAAATCTTTTTCATATTTTTCTCTTCTTTGAAGTTCAGAATGTAATTGATCAATCATTGAATTAATTGAATGAACGAGCTTATCAAGATCGTCATCAGATCGTTTCCAGAATTCAAAGTTTCTAACAAGTTCTAGTTTTATTTGGCTTTTCCCAATACTTCCCTTACTAAAAAATTCTGTCATAGACTTTAAATGTCTCGTAATAACAATTTTTATAATAATAAAAATGATTGAAAGAAAAAATAAGATTTTCACAAATTCTGTCACAATAAAATATTTAATTTCATCTAACAGCCTTTGTTTAATATTTAGCGTACTCGCAGTAACAAGCAAGTCAGCAAGATAAACAGATTCACTATTTTTAATCTCTTTTATTAAAGGGTATACTCGAACAATACTATACTTATCTTCAATAGAATTTCCTTTTGAAAAAACACTTCCTTTAAAATCATTAATTTCAACTTTTACAATATCTTCATTTGTTAGAATTCCGTTTAAAATGACGTTGATTTGTTCATCATCTAAACTCCATAAGCTATTAGTTAAAGAATCAGTAAAGCTTAAGGTTAACTGGTCAAGAATTCGATTCAATTTATCGACTTGATAACTCTCTTCTCTTTTAAACTCTACGTAAGCAAAAATTGAAGTGAATATAATTGAAAATGAAATGAAGGCGAAAACAATAATCGCCCCAAAAGATTTAAACTGTTCATTTATAGTTAATAATAGTTTCTTCAATAATTTAATGCTTCTCTTCTTGTATAAAGTAAATCTATAATAATATTCTACTCTAGATAGATACTATTTTTAAGACTGCAAACAAATTGCCACTTAAGCAAAGTTAATAATTATGAATTTAAACTCTTCCGACTTTATTAGTAAGATTAAACTGCGAGATCATGATGCTGTGACAATCTTGATCACAAAATACAATGAAGTTCTCATTAAAGGGGCTCTGAAACAGGGATTAGCTTTTGATCAAGCGGATGAAGTTGTTCAAGAAACATGGAGTACATTTTTTCAAAAAGTTGAAAATTTTGAGGGACGCTCTCATATAAGAACATACCTATTTGGAATCCTTTATAATAAAATAAAAGAGCTATGGAGGAGTAATAAGAAATATACTCAAGATGATGATGCTACTTTGGAGAAATCATTCAATGAATTTGGTCACTATCTAGTCTCTCCTTTAAACCCACAACTTTTTTTAGAGTCATCTGAATTTATGAATATACTCCAGCAAGAGTTGGATAATTTACCAATAAATCAAAAAATGGCCTTCAATCTTAAAGAAATTGAACAATTTAGCACAGATGAGATCTGTAAGATTCTAGATATCTCAGTCACTAACTTAGGGGTACTTCTTTATCGTGCCAAAGCTAATCTCAGAAAGAGGATAGAAAACAGATATATATGAAACATAACATCATAAGAAAATTTAGATATTTCCTCCATGAACTGGTTGATCATTACCTTCCTAGGTTTATGAGAAGTAAAATTGCCTCTTGTGAGGAAGTTATCAATATATTAAATTCAAATCATAATGAGATCTCAAGTACTAAAAAATTCAAATTAAAAATTCATCTCTTAATTTGTCAGTGCTGTGTTGACTATATTGATCAAATAAAAACTATTGAAAAAAGTGTACGAAAAATATCTCTTTTAAATTTAACAGAGGAACAAGATCAGGTTCTGAGAAAGAATACAAACGACCTGGTATCAAAGTTTTCAATTAAAAAGTGACTTTTTGTCCCTATTTGATTTCAATTTCATTTTAGCACCAGTTCAATTTACTGTATTTTAGATAACTTACATCGTTCCACTTTTGGCATTCACCTTGCTTTATATTAGTTGAGCTGGGTAAATAAGATCAAAATCTTTTCGTTATCCTATCTATGGTTATTTAAGAATTTAAATAACATCCCAAAAGCAAATCTATACATCTCGCTTATTTAACCAGCTCTACATCAAAAGAAATATCTTCGATCCCACCAATAAAGCCTTTAGAAGTTTTTTTTCCATCCGATAACGATGTAAACGCATCAAGGATGGTCGAAATGTTTAACAAAAACCTGCAAGTACAAATCATTTTACTTATTTCTCTAATATTTGTTTCCTGTGATCCCGTTCCCAAAGTGGGTTCAGTCTGTGATCTCCCTCAGGAAGAAATTAACCAGAATAATTCAGACATTGAACCTAGTAGAGAATGCTCTATTCCAGAAAGAGAGCCAAGTGCAAACTTAGAAATGAATATTAGTCTTAAAGACTTCAATCCAGATCAGGAAGCCAAGATGAGAAAGGCCGTTGAGAGGTTATTAATTGTTATTAATTCTAAAGAGTTTAAAACTCGTGTTCTTAATCACCAATATAATAATGAATTTGCATTTGCTAATAATAACGGTCAGACCAACGAAGAAATCTATAACACGATTATGGAGGGAGCAGAAAGCTTAAATTCAGAGGTTGATCAAGAAATTGATATTGATGTAACACTCTATTATAAAAATAACTCAACTGTAGGCTATACATACCCTAATACACCAAATATTTGGGTCAATAATAAGTTTTTCTCAACATTTAGTCTTGGTAAGGTTGCGGCAAACTTAACTCATGAATGGACCCATAAACTGGGCTATGAACACGATTTTAATTCAACCACAAAACGCTCATTCTCAGTATCTTATGGTGTTGGTAAAATTATGCAGGAACTCGTTGACTCAATGTAGACAAAAAATTACAAAAGTATTGAAAATCTTACCTTTTAAGTGCATATATTATAAAAGGTAAGATTATGGCAACTAAAGCAATTATCATCGGGGTGTCTGGTGGAAGTGGATCTGGGAAAACATTTTTTGCAGAGGCACTTGCCCATAGAATTGGAAAAGAGAGATCTTTTGTTCTCTATCAAGATAATTATTATTTTGACCAGAGTAAGAAGTTTGATCACGATGGTGGTTCTGTAAATTTTGATCATCCAGACTCTATCGATTTCAACCTCATGGCCTCCCATCTAAAAATGCTTAAAGATGGGCTAGATATTGAAATTCCAATCTATGACTTTGCAACTCATTCAAGAATTAATAAAACAATCGCTCAAAAACATAAGCCTGTTATTATAGTTGATGGAATATTAATTTTAACACAAAAAATTATTCGTGATGAGCTTTGTGAAAGTATTTTTGTACATACGCCAGAAGAGATTCGTTATAAAAGAAGACTGACAAGAGATGTGAACGAGAGAGGAAGAACACCAGAGGGAGTTGAAACTCAATTTCAAAAGCAGGTCAAGCCTATGCACGATCAATTCGTTGAGCCATCAAAGCAGTATGCAAATATCATTTCATCAGGAACTGATATGGATATTTTTAATAAATTACTTAATAATCTAATAAATATTTGTAATGCGAAGTAAGCAAATTATTTAGGCCTAAATTCCAATAAATCATTTTGATTAATTTTTTCCCAATCCATTAGCTGATAGCGATACTCCCCAGCATGATAAAGATGAGATTGATCTGAGAAAAATTTACTCATTGGATTTCCAGAATTTCCTGTAGGAAAAATTCCATAGGTATAATTTGTATTTGCCATATCAATGAGCCTTCTTGTTGCAGGTCCATGAACGACTGAGAAATCATTTAATTCTTTATTATGACCTAAATTATTTATAACATATCTTCCTCCTACAGATGGAATTGGTCCTATATTAAAAATAATATCTAATGGTTTTACTTTTCCTAAGGCATGAACATAAGTGGCAGTATGAAGCTTTCCCCACTCCCAATTCTTTGGTCTAATTCCATATTTATTTTCGAGTTCTCTAATCGCCTCTTTAAAACTTAAAGTTATAATATCTTCACCTGATTCAACTCGACTAGTTGAAATATTATCCCAAAAAGAGTGAGATTGATTATTTAATAACTTTAAATACGAATGCCAAAAGTCGGCTGTCTTTGCAAATTTTGCATAACCAGCATCCCCCATTTCATCTACAAAAATATTATAAATGACATAATAATTCCACATATGAAAAATTGAGCTTCCAACACTTTTTAAATCTGAACGGCCATCCCAATTACGAAATAACTCTAATACTTCATTTTCAATTTTTGAGAGATGAGTTTTTTCAAGACCGAAAATTAGTTTTTCCCGATGTTTTTGGAAGTTTGGAATTGTATCGTCGGTTTGAATTTTTTTCAAATCATCTATATCCCATTTTAATTTTTCAGATAATAGTTGCTCAATTCTAATGTATCTTCCACCTGGTTGCCAATATCCATCAAAGTGGGAGAACTCTGTTTGCTGTGGTCTATAATTGGCAGTAACAATAACTCCAGAAGGTGGATTAACCAAATGAGGATTCTCATCAAAGGTATAATATCTTTCGATTTCATGCTTTCCATCCCAACCTCTTAAAACGAGATCACTCTTCACCCCCTCAGGGAGTTTCGGAAATTTTCCCATAACCCACCAAACGATATCACCAGTATTATTTACCCAACTAATATTTAATCCTGGAGCACCAGCATAAGAGAGAGATTTTTTAAATTCATCAATCGTTCTCGCATATGGTAATTCATAAAATGATTGGATAACGTTATTATCAGGATGGTAAACGCTCCAAGAAAGAGATAGGTTTTTTCCTTCTGCACCATATTTTGTTTCATCAATAAGAGGCCCGTGAGGGGTTGTGATGATATCTAATTGCACATTCTTTGCATCTTTAACTTTTATTGTTTCAATACTTTTCTCTAATTTGACCCATTCATTTTTATACATCACGAGGCTTGGGTCTTGTGGATCAATTTTTTCTTGGTAAATATTCAAATCATCGACTTCGGCCATTGTAATTCCCCAAGCTGAGTATGGAGTATGGCCCATAATGGCAAAGGGAATTAAAGGTATGAAATTTCCATATATCTCAAAATCCTTAACTTTAATATGTGCTTCATAAAAAATATGAGGATTACTAGCTCCGATATGAGGATCGTTAGCAAGGATTGGCTTTCCCGACTTTGTTCTATGCCCTGCAAGAACCCAAGAATTAGACCCTTGAAATAAAGGTAGGACTGATTGAATTTGCACTAGACTCTTCGATAAGTTTTCTAATATTTTACTTTTTACAACTTTTTTATCTGCTTGATAATCAAAGTCTGTATCTGCACCAATTCTTAAAATAGACATTTTATCTTCAGGTAGTTTTTCTAGCATTTCAGATAAAAAGACGTCTCCATGAATTCCTTCCGCAAAAGTCAGTGACATATAGGCTGACATTCCATAGATATCAGAAATATCAAAGTAAGAGGGCTTATAACCTAGAAGGTCAAATTCTACTGGTTGAGAAGAGTGATCAATATAATAATGAACTCCTTCTAAAAAAGAAGTTATTAGTTTTTCTGTTTGTTCATTTTTTAAATAATTTGGACTCTTTAAAAACTTTTCTGCTGATTTTTTGATTTGAAGTTTTCTCATTAAAATATCTGCATCAATTGTTTTTTCACCAAAAACTTCGCTTAACTCACCTCTCACAAGCCTTTTAAACAAGTCCATCTGGAACAAACGTTCACTGGCCATAATATAGCCAAACACCTTATAGGTATCTTCTAAATTATCTCCTTGAATATGAGGGATCGCGTATTCATCAAAACGAACCTCAACCTTAGAGGTCAGAATATCTAGTTGATAATGACCTGAGCGCTTTACTTCCTTTTGATGAAAATATCCGAAAATAAAGATAAGTAAAAGACTAATAACAAGTAAAAACGAGTGAAAAAATTTGTTCATATGAAACCTTCTAAATTGATTTCCTATAAAAATACACTAATTTTTATTTTTTGACCAAAAAAAAGGCCTCAAATTGAGGCCCAACTTTCTTATTATGAATTTTTGATCTTAACTAAGCTTTCTATCATTTTCAAGGTTATCAAGCTGATAACTTAGCGTCATTATCTGATTAATGATGCCATTACAACCTACACCTAATATTTTATTTCTAATTGTAAATATAAGCTCTCTTTTGTGAGTTTCTTCCCTTGACTCCTTTAACGCTACTAATTCAAAATCATTTATAAAAGGTACTAAATCAGAGACAAAATACTCTACAATTTCTTTGTGATATAAAAACAATTTATCAAGACTTAAGTTTCCAAAATGTTTAACATCTCGAAGCAAAGTAACAAAGCAGTCAATTGAGATTAATCCATTGAATTGATTAATTTTTTTTGAGTTCTCCGCAGGTCCGTCATATAAATTACGTCCATTTGAGCTTACATATAAACAATCTCCAAATTCGCTTTTAAGCAATTTTCCGAATGTATCATTCATAACAGTTTCTAAGATTTTGATATAAGATTGGAGAACATCCTCATAATGATGATTATTCTCTTTTTGAGAAAAGTTCATTTCGGCACTCAACAACTCATTTCGAGCATCAGATGAGAGTTTGGAGAAGACATGAGGTGGAAGAACAAAAGAGTTCATGTATTTCTTAATATTACCAGCAAAAGTTGGGGATTCAACAAGTGGATTATTTCGTAATATTCTTAGGGAATCTTCCAAGTTAATTCTTTGAAAATAGCTTTCATCGTTATGGTCTTGAACAACAAGTGGAAAATTTAAATTTCCAATATAAGGAGTTAGTCCCTCAATTTTTTTATCGAAATAAGGATTATTAACATAGAGTTGTGAGAGATAAAATGCAGTCTCATTAAATTCAGAAGATATTAAGTCCATATCAGTTAACTTAAACCACATTTCAACATCTTTATCATCATAAAATGGAATGGTATCGTCTGAAGATTTAATCGAATCTGAAACACACTCTAATTTTCCAACCCAGAAATGGTGATAGTCTGTAATATATAAATGAGTATCAAATCCATTATCACCATTTTCTTTAATAATATGATTAATCTTTTCTTTTGAGACACTGCCTGATTGATTAACAAGTAGTTTTCCCCAAGATAGAAAATTTTTTTGATCTAAGTCTCTTTTGTATTTATTTTTTAATGTAGAATAAAACTCATGAGCTTGAGTTAAATAAACTTCATCCTGATTTATAAGAGGATTAAAAACTAAGTACAAGTGCATTGGTTTTGACATAAAAGTCTCCTTATCCCTTTACTTATCGGACTAGGAGAAAAATACTTGAGTAAAAAGGTTCAATAGTGATCTCGCTAACTATTTGAATTAACGTTTAAGACTCTTAATAAATTTAATAGTTTGTTGATTGTATAAGTGAATCCTTAAAGTTGAGTATGCGGCCCCTTTAACAACAGTTCCAGAAAATTTTTTTAAGGTTGCACCAGAGATTGCATCAGTCATCTCTTTAGGATGGCCTACACTATCAAAAACTTTACTTGGAAATAATAGAATAAACTCTAGATCACTATAGTCTTTATCCGTAAATTGGGCATGATTTATCTTTGTTAAACCATCAGCTGAATACAATTTTGTAAAATTTCCTCTAGAATCATAGAATAAAGAAAAGCTTAAAGGTAAACAAGAACTGTTACACCCAGTTGTCGTTTCAATATATCGAACAAATCCTAAAATCTTTTTTTCTTTTATAACTTTTTTGATTTTTATATTAATTGGATTTTCACTAATAGGATCTAGAATATCTAGTTCAATGAGCTTTGTATAATTTGGAAATACTTCTTTGATTTTATTGCTTTGTTTGGATGCAAAACAAAGTGGGCTTAAGAGAAATAAGATCAAAATTATTTTTTGTTTCATTTTATTAAAATAATATAAATAAAGAGTTTATTCAAGCTAGATCTATTAGTCATGGGGACAATTAACTGTAAAGCTAGTAAGTTTAAGTTGAGAATGTGAGAAATACTGTAAATGCTCATATTTATCAATATCTTTTAATAGAAAGAATGTTTGATTATTTATAATTTTGTGCCCTATAATTTTCTTTGGATTAACACCCCAATACTTGGGAGACTTTAAACATTGACCTAAAGAAAAATCTGTTCCATAAAAAAAGTTGCGGATGTCTGGACTCATATAATGACTATTTAAAATACTTCGATGATAGATTCCAATAAATACGACAATAATGACTAAAGTCAAAATTATTAGTTTTAACTTCATTTTCTAATGTTTTCTGAAAGATAAACACTTACCTGATCTAAAAATAAAATTGCTTCATCTACATACTCTAACAAGATTTTTTTATCAAATACTGGGTTTTCTTTTAACTCTTTTTGAGTTCTAAGCACAAGAGTATCAAGTTTAAAAAGACCAAAAGACTTAGCTGTCCCAAGAATTTTATGACAAATTTGTACACTATCGTCGCGATTTTCTTCAGAAATAAAAGACTGGAGCTGTAAAAGCTCAGATTTCTTATTAGCAAGATAGGTAGGCATATATTCATAGAAATCTTTATCTAGTCCAGAGAGATTAAAATCTTCTGATGAAACAGATTTATCTACAATTGCAGATACAATAATATCATCTCCACTTAATTCATGGGCATACTGAACAACCATTTTATAGAGAAAATCTTTTTTCACTGGTTTCATCAAATAATTTTGAAATCCAAACTTCTTTAACTTTGTATTCAGAGAGTCATCTAAATTAAACGCTGTGAGGGCAATTAATGGAGTCTTATGCTTCTTTGAGTTTTCTTTTCGATAATGATCTGCTAATTGATAACCATCCATTTCAGGCATATTTAAATCAATAAAGGCCATATCAAATTCTTTAAGTTTTAAAAGTTCAAGTGCTTCATGGGGATCGGACATAAGATCTAGTTTTATAGCATTTGTATTTAAATAATTTTTTAAAACAAATAAATTATCAGAGACATCATCAACAATAAGAATTGATACCTCCTTACCTTTAAGAAGTTCTTCTAAAGATCGAGATTCCTTTACTTCATTTAAAACAGATTGATCACCAAACTCATAAGGAATAGAAAATGAAAAAGTTGATCCCTCATTTTGTTTCGATTTAACTTTCAAAGTACCACCAAGAACATCGACTAATTTTTTACATATGGCCAAGCCTAATCCAGTTCCTGCCCCTTTTAGGCTTACATTTCCTTCAACTTGTACATATTCATTAAAAATATTGTCTAACATGTTTTCAGGAATTCCAACACCGCTATCAACAACAGAGATTTTCAATATAGGTTTTCCATTTTTCATTCCAATGTCATTAAGAATTACTTTGACTTCACCGTTTGCTGTAAATTTCAAGGCATTTGAGACTAAGTTAATAACAATATGTCGAATTTTCTTTTTATCTGCCCGAATAAATTCAGGAATTGTTTGATCAACGACTAGGTTTAGTACAACCTTAGTACTGTTAATCTGAAACTGCATTATATCATTCACATCTTGAAGCATTTTTTTGATTGAGAAGTATTCATATTCAATTGTTTTATTTTCAACTTCAGCTTTAGAGAAGTCTAAAAAGTCATTAACTGTATCAAGTAAATGTTCAGAGTTTTTTTCTAATTTTTCGATTGTTTTTAGAACTGTTTTATCTTGAACATCTTTTTTTAAAAGATCAATCATTCCAATCATAGCAAATAATGGAGTTCTTAATTCATGAGTTATATTTGCAATTAAACTCATTCTAGACTTCATTAATTTTTCAGTTTTATTGATTGCTTCATTAAGTTTTTGTTTTTGAATAAAAAAATCTATAAAATACTTTGATTTTCTTTGTAAAACATTTAGATTAATTGGTTTCTCAATAAAGTCTACCGCACCTGCTTTATAAGCATCTAGAAGAATTTTCTCATCTGATTCTAAACCAGTAACAATAAAAACTGGAGTATCTTTATTTTGTTTTGTTTTCTTTATTTCTACAAGGGCATCGTAACCTGAGATGCCAGGCATCAGAATATCTAATAAAATTAAGGCAAATCTATTTTTCTTCGAATGTTCTATTGCCTCATAGCCATTCATGGCCGTAAATATTTCAACACCCATTTTTTTATAAACATTTTTTAATAAAAATATATTTGTCGCGACATCATCTACGATTAGAATCTTTGGGATATCATGCTCTTGTTTCATTTTAATTTTCTTTTGAGTAAATAAATTGCTTTGAGATGAGCCAACGCCTAAAAGACATAAAATCTTCGTGACTATATTCACGAATTAAACTTATACCAAATTTAGACTCGTCAATTTGCCAACTATCTTGGATTTTAAACTTTAGTTTATTCTTATTAAAAATTTCCTTAAATATATCTCCAGAAAAATTTAAAACCATTTCCTTTAAAAGAAAAACATCTCCCTCTAACTCTATATTATCAAGGGATAGTTTTTTAATTCTATAATCACCAAATAAAGATAGCTCATTTTCATTTTCAGATACTTTTATTAAGTGAGACTCAATATCTTGTACTTTTTTGTTCCCTTGCAGGTAATGCTTTAATTTTAATAGTAAATACATATCATCTAATGGCTTAGGAATGAAGTCAGTAGCTCCTATTTCCATTGCTGTTGATACATCTTCTTCTGAACCTCTTTTACTCATGATAAAAATAGGAAGAGTACTTCCAATAACATTTCTCATAGCTTTTAACAGTTGGAATCCTTCTCCGCCTTTATCAAGATTAAGATCAATAATACATAGATCTGGCTTTTTTTGCTTAACACTTTTTATAAAATCTTCAGGACCAGTATGTGTAATCACATCTATATCATGATTCTTTAGTGCCATCTTTAAAACCATATTAAAGTCAGCATCATCATCAATTGTATAAATTAAAGAGCGACTCATGAGGCTGCCTTTCTTGCTTGATAATATTTTTTAAAAGAAGCAATTGCTTTTAGAGATAAACCTCTCAAGTTTACGGTATTTTTAAAAAGCTTTGAATCTAGCATCTTACCTTTCTCACTTGATTCAAAAACCTCACTATTTAAACCAAGCTCTTTAATTAAAGGACAGTTGATTCTAACTATTCCATTCTTATTTAGCTTAGCCGGAGAAATAAAGGTAAATTTATCCTCAGCAATTTCAAATATTTCTGCTGATATCTCAAACTCAACATGAACACTATCGTCATCTTGATCAAGTAAAATATCGGGTTTAATAAGAGTTTTACTATGCTTTTTTGCTAATTGTAATAGAATTGTATTTTTAAATGGTATCTCAATGGCATCAATTTTAAGTTTTTTAATTTTTGTCTCAACATTGAAGCCTATTTTATCAACACCATAAATAACAGGTATCTGAGACCATAGTTGATTTCTTTTTAACTTCTTATATATTGCATCGAAATTAACTCCTTCTTGAGTTGCATTAATTAAAATCACATCAGGAATAATACTTTCAACAAATTCAAAGAAATCATTTTCATTCATCGCAAGCTTAACAATAAAATTGGATGCCTCTAAAGCCCCTGAATAAATAATATGTGAAGACACATCAGGCTCGTATGCTAAAAAAATTTTTGGAAGCTTAGTCATAGCTTTCAATTATAGTGAAAGTTATTTCATTTTGTTAGCAGAAAGTTTTACTTTTTTAATTATTCTTTTCATTTCTCTTAATCTTTCCTTAACAGTAGCGGTGTATCATGATCAAGTATAGGAGTTCTACTATGAGATTATTCTTAGATAATGTATCCATTCTTGTCGATGTAAATTGCACAAATATTCTTTCCCACAAAGAATATTTTGAACAAAACTTTCACTCTAAAGTGATTTTCTATAGTAACTTTTCAAAATTATTAAATTCTCTTCTTATTAATAAGCCTAATTTAGTTGTCTTTGATGAGAGTCTAATTTTGAAAGAAGGTATAAAAGTTGGCAGTTTTAAAAAAAATCTTGAATTAAATGAAATTGATTATATGGACTTAAGAGATTGTCGTTTTTCTTAAGTTTTAATCTCTTAATCATTTTAACATGTTGTCAGCATTTTGAGTCATTGAAAAAAATTAAGGAGAAAAAGATTATGAAATTTTTTATTAATGATAGAATGTTACGTATGACTACGACAAAAAAAATATATGTACTTGATGATTGTGAAGGCACAACTTTTATTTTAAAAAGATGGCTTAGTGAGAACTTTCAAGTTGAAGTTTTTAATAGTCCACAAGACTTTTTAGAAAAATTTAAAAGGGAAAAGCCGGCTCTTTGCATCCTTGATGTTCAATTAAATGATAATCGAAATGGTCTTGATGTTTTAAAGGAAATTGGATTAGCTGGAAAAGTAAAAATTCCTTTTATCTTTATAAGCCAAGGTGATGAACATCATAGAAAAGTAAATGCCTATGAACTTGGAGCAGTTGACTATTTAAAAAAGCCATTAGAAAAAAATGAAATGCTTCATAAAATAAACAATATCATGTATCTGTTACAATCTGAATCTCTAAAAAACACTATAGAATTAGATGAAAACAATTTAACCTTTACTGTGAACGGCAGCCTAGATAAACAATTTGTAAGGTTAACACCCAAAGAATTTATCATTTTTAAACAATTATTTAATCACAAAGACTCAATAGTGACACGAGAGCAAATACTTGCTAAACTTGAGGACAGTTTACATGAAAAATTTGTCGTTGATAGAGTTATTGACGTTCATGTTTGTAATATAAAAAAGAAGCTAGGTCCTTATAAAGATATCATAAATTCAGTTTATGGCATCGGTTATAAATTCGAGACAGCGAAAGCGAGTTAATGAAGTATTTTTTTTTGATAATGTTAATATCTTGTACCAATTTTAGATATAAAAAATCTGATCATTATTCAGAAAAGACTGATAAATTTTTTAATAGCACCCAGAATATTGAAAAAAGTTTTTTTGATCTCTTCAAATGGAAATTTACATCTGAAAAAAGTGAATGGCCATCTTCTGTTCCATTAACGGCCAAACCAAAAATGCTAGATTCAATTGCAACTGATCAGGCCAATATAAATTTTATCAATCATTCGACATTTCTTATTCAAATTGAAAAAGTGAATATACTTACTGACCCAGTTTTTTCGGAACGAGTTTCTCCAGTATCTTTTGCAGGTCCAAAAAGAGTGCATCCTCCAGGAATTGATATTGAAAAACTTCCTAAAATTGATGTCGTACTCATTAGCCATAATCACTACGACCATTTAGATTTAAATTCATTAAAAAAGCTGGAAGAACAACACTCTCCAGTTTTCTTTTGTCCATTAGGAGATAAGGAATTACTCATTTCGAGTGGACTAAAAAAAGTTATTGAGCTCGATTGGTGGGAAGTCGCTCAATTTAATAATATTGATATATTCTTTGTTCCAGCTCAACACTGGTCTGGAAGAGGTCTTTTTGACCGATTTAAGAGCTTATGGGGTGGTTATATTATTAAATCAAATAAGAAAAATATCTATTTTGCTGGTGATACTGGCTACTCTCAACACTTTAAAGATATTCAAAATAAATTTGAAACAATCAACTTGGCCCTACTTCCTATTGGTGCCTATAGCCCTAGATGGTTTATGCAAGGGTCTCATATGGATCCAGAGGAAGCTGTTTGGGCCCATATAGATCTTAATTCAAAACAATCACTAGGAATGCATTTTGGAACATTTCAACTAACTGATGAGCCCATTAATGAGCCCTCTGAGAAACTTCTTTTCAACCTGAGACATCAAAAAATAAATAAAAAAGAATTTTTTACTCTTAAGCCAGGTGAATCCAAACTCTTTGATCTGTAATATCATTAATTTTTTATGAGAAGCTCAACCAACATCCCAATAAATAAAAATAGTCCTACAGAAAGGAAAATCCCTTTCATATGACCTCCTGTCTTATAAGTATACATAGTCCTAAAAATTCTAGTAACTTAAAGGTTACTAAACCTATGTATTAATTACCTAAATGATTGATATTATTTCAAGAATTGCTACCCTATCGACATGAATAAACTAGATCGTTTTACAAATGAAGAGATTTTAAAACTAAAAATTAAAGATCTAAACCTAGAGATACCATCGAAGTACCGGGGAGCGATTAAAGTTTTAAACTCTTTGTTAAAATCGAAGGGAATCAATTGGATGCCTCACTATTGGCTATCTAATGAATGGTTCTCTGCGGATGGAATTCCAGGAATTGCAATTCCTTTTACCCTATGTCATCCCAAATTAATAAAGCTTGAAAAGCAATTTTTAGGCCATTGTGAAGGAGAAAGCCCTCAAGAGTTCTTCAAAATACTTTGTCATGAAACAGGTCATGCCATTGATAATGCGTTCAAACTAAGACTCAAAAAAAGAAGACAAAAACTCTTTGGACTAACAAGTAAAAAATATCCTAAGTCGTATAAACCAAACCCTCTTATTGCCGATCAATATGTCACTCACTTTGAAGATTTTTATGCTCAAGCACACCCAGACGAAGACTGGGCCGAAACTTTTGCTATTTGGTTAAGTACAAATAATTGGCGAACGAAATACAAAAATTCCACTGCATTAAATAAATTGATATATATTGACCAGTTGATGTCTGAATTAATAGATAAAGAACATATTAAAAATCAAAAGACATATGAACATTATAAGGAAGATGGACGGACAGTATATCAATTTCTGCTTGATAAAAAGAAACAATTTGGAAAAAATAAATCAAATTATTACAGAAATAAAGTGCAAGACTTATTCCTATCAAGTGATTCAAAAATTAGTGCAAATAGCTATTTAATAAAGATGAAAAATAATATCATTAACAATCTATTAGAAGAGACAAACTATGATTTCTGGACTGTAAATAAGTGCTTCAATGAACTAGAAGATGAGTGCAAAAATAAAAAATATGTTCTAAAATATGACATAAATACAACAGAACATAAAATTCAAAAACTACTTATTGGTAATATTGATCAATTTATTCGTTCGGGGAAAACTAGGATCTATCTTTGATAAAAAAAATACTACTACTCGTACACAAAGAATTAGTACCGCCAGAAAATATCACAACACCTCCGGATCGTTTTGAGACTCCTTGGATAACTGAATATGACGTCCTCAAAAATCTTCGATCTCTAGGTTATGAAGTAAAAGTTTTTGGAATTATTAATGAATTACATGAATTTATAGGTGCCCTCAATTCGTTTCAACCTCAGCTTGTTTTTAATTTACTAGAAGAATATAACTATGATCCAAAAAATGATTATAAAGTCATTGCTCTATTAGAACTACTTGGCATTAAATACACTGGTTGCCAAGCTAAAGGACTTCTTCTTTCGAGAGACAAAGCCCTAAGTAAAAAAGTTTTAAATCATCACAAAATTAGTACTCCTCATTTTTTTACATTACCAATGAATAAAAAAAGAAAAATTCCTAAGGGTGTAAAATATCCCGTTATTGTTAAATGCTTATTTGAAGAAGCAAGCCTAGGAATTGCTCAATCAAGCATTTGTCATTCAGAAGATAAACTTCTAGAGAGAATTGAATATATCCATAAAAAGCTTAATCAAGATGCTATTATAGAAGAATTTATTCCTGGAAAAGAGTTTTATGTAGGAATTATAGGAAATAAAAAACTATCAACTCTACCAATTTGGGAGTTACAATTTAACAATGTCTCAAATCCTGAAAATGAAATTTATTCCTCACAAGCTAAATGGAATAAAAACTATCGAAAAAGAAAAGGGATAGATAATGGCCCTGCAAAACTAGATAAAATACTCGAAGATAAAATCATTAAAATCTGTAAAAAAACCTATCAAGTATTAAACTTATCCGGATACGCAAGGATTGATTTAAGAGTTACCACTGATAATAAAATCTATGTCATTGAAGCAAACCCAAATCCAAATATTGCTGAAGATGATGAGTTTGCTCAAAGTGCTCTCTATGCAAAAATAAAATATAAAGAGCTGATTGAGACAATTGTTTCATAATTTTTTTAGGTTTTCTCTACCAATCAATTTCTTTGCAATCTCTTAAAAATTTTCCTTGAGGTGGATTGTCACATGTAGCAAGCCATACAGCGGTTTCAACTCCATCAATAATTGATCTCGTGGCACTCTCTCCACCCATATCAGTTTTCACCCAACCAGGGCAAATTGAGTTTACAGTGATATTTGTATTTGAAACCTCTGCTGCAACTATTTTCGTCAACGCATTTAGGGCCGTTTTAGAAATTCTGTACCCAGGCCAGCAGCCTCCCATATCACTAAGCGCTCCCATGCCGGACGAAACATTAATAACTCTTCCCTCTCCTGCTTCCAGCATAAATGGTACAATGGCCTGTATTAAATTTAGAGGGCCCATCGTATTTGCTTCAATTGTCTTTAGAATGATAACCGGATCTACTTTAAAAACACTTGCATCAACATCATCAGTTGGACCATCTGATTCCAAAAAAACACCTGCATTATTAATAAGCACATCTATTTTTTCATTTTTCTTTTTTAAAAGATCATGAATATTTCTTATATCTGCTGTTTTTGTCACATCTAACTTTATAAACTCAACATTAAGTTTTTCATTAGATAGTTTTTGAACTGCCATTAAACCTTTTTTTTCATCGCGACATCCCATATAGACCTTAAAACCTTTGATTGCTAATTGTTTTGATGTTTCAAAGCCTAAGCCTCTATTGGCCCCTGTTACTAGAGCTATTTTCATGTTTATCCTTTATTAATTAATATGAACTACTTGTAAAAATTCTCTCACATCTAGGGTTTGATGACACCATAAAATCATTTTTTAATGACTTAAATCATTTAATTCTGACAATAATACTTTTAGTATACTCAAATCTAAAGTTACCTTAATACGTATACAGAAGGATGTGATTAAAGTAATTTTAATAAAAACCAAGGAGAATTTATGATGAAACAACTTGAAAATGCAGGTCTGTCGAATAAGGTAAAAATCTTTTATAATTTACCTACTAGTTTTTATATTGAAGAAACTATTAAACATAACTACGGCTCACTATCAAAAGATGGTGCCCTTCTTGTTAACACGGGAAAACATACTGGTCGATCAGCCAATGATAGATATATTGTTAAGTCAGAAGCAACAGAAAATAATATTTGGTGGGAAAATAATTTATCACCAATGACAAGTGGGAACTTTCAAAAATTAAAAGAAAAAGTTCTTACAATTCTCAATACAAAAGAAAGTGTTTACGTTACTGATAGAAGTGTTGGTGCCCATGAAAAGTATAATATAAATGCTCTTACAATCTCAACTCACCCTCAATATGCAGTTTTTACAGGCCACTTATTTAGAGATAAATCAAGAGACACTAATGAAAAAGACTTTACGATTTATCATGTCCCAGAGTTAAATCTAGACCCTAAAGAATTCGAGACAAAGTCTGAGACTTGTGTTGTCACTTGCTTTGATACTAATACGACTATTATTGTTGGTACTTATTATGCTGGTGAAATAAAAAAATCTATGTTTTCCGCTATGAACTATCGTTTACCAGAATCCAGAGTTTTACCAATGCATGCAGGTGCATCTCGACTTGGTAATGGCGAATCTTCTGTCTTCTTTGGCTTATCAGGGACAGGAAAAACAACTCTTTCAACTGATACTGGTACTTATATTATAGGTGATGATGAACATGGTCTAAGTGACGAAGGAGTTTTTAATTTTGAAGGTGGATGCTATGCAAAGACATATCAGCTATCAAATGAATCCGAACCAGAAATTTTTAGTGCTACGAATCGATTCGGAGCTCTCATTGAGAATGTAAAATTTGATAAAGAGACACGTATCATTGATTTTAATGATAAAAGTATTACGGAAAATGGAAGAGCTGCTTATCCCTTATCCTTTATTGATGAATTAGAGAAAACATCAAAAGGAAAAATCCCAAGCCATATATTCTTTTTAACGGCAGATGCATTCGGTGTTCTCCCACCAGTAAGTAAGCTCACAAAAGAGCAAGCAATGTTTTATTTTGTTCTAGGATATACAGCAAAGCTTGCTGGAACAGAAATGGGTATCACCGAGCCCGTAGCTGCTTTCTCACCCTGTTTTGGTGCACCATTTATGCTTAGACATCCTTCAGAATACGCATCTCTACTTGGAGAATACCTTGATAAACATCTTATCAATGTTTGGCTCATTAATACTGGCTGGACAGGTGGCGCTTATGGAGTGGGAGAAAGATTTTCTTTAAAGATAACAAGAAAAATTATTCGCTCAATCCAAGCTAATAATTTAAATAAAATTCAAACTGAAGCAGACCCTATTTTTGGACTTCATATTCCTGTCTCTGTTGAAGGAATAGAAAATAATATTCTTCAACCTCAAAAGTCATGGGCAAATGAGAGTGCCTACCTAGAAAAGGCCAATAATCTTGCAAAGTCTTTTCATAAACAAATGAAATCATTTGGTAGCTTTTATGAAAATAATATTGCAGGAGCACCAACTGTAAAATAATGATAACTTTTCTAAAAACATATGGGACCTTGATATTAGGTCCCATTATTGCTCTAAGCATTTTATTCTATCCTAGTGAGTTAGATTATCTACAACAGAGATTTTTAGCGATTTTTTCCTTAACAGTTTTCTATTGGTTGTTTGGAAATATCCCTCTTTTTGTCACTGGTTTTCTAGGAGTTTCACTTTCAATTATATTTGGACTTGATAGTGCCAGTAAGATTCTAGCAAGTTTTTCAAATTCAATTATTTTTTTATTTCTAGGGGGATTTCTTCTGGCCAAAGCTTTTAATAACTCAGGACTTGATAATAGAATTTCTCTTTATTTACTTACAAGGAAATTTATAAAAGGATCTATTTCCAAACTCATTCTTGTCCTCATTTTACTAACAGCAATTTTTTCAATGTGGATTTCTAATACGGCAACGGTAGCGATGATGCTTCCACTCGTTATTGGAGCCTTAAAAAGCTTAAATATTACAAATAAAAAAACAGTATCTTTAATTCTCTTGTCAATTGCCTACTCAGCTTCGATTGGAGGTATTGGTACACCGATTGGTTCTACTCCCAATATTATTGGAATCGGAATGCTGAGTGAACTTATAAATATTAAGTTAACATTTTTTGATTGGATAAAAATCGGGATGCCTTTGTCATTCCTTTTTCTTTTCATTCTATTTTTTATAATAAAGTTTAGCATCAGAAATGATCAAATATATTTTGATAACTCATTTCTTCTAAAAGAATATAAAAAACTACCAACTCTTTCGTCGTATGAAATTCAAACATTTGTAGTCTTCATATCAACAGTTTTTTTCTGGCTTCTTCCAAGTATAAGTCAATTATTTTCATTCAAAATTCCAATCAATCTTGACCCAGGAGTCGTTGTATTATTCACCTCTTCAATTTTATTTATCTTACCTTTTAATAGTGAACGTAAAATCTTATTAGCTTCAGATATTAAAAACATTGATTGGTCTTCATTATTATTATTTGGAGCAGGCATAGCACTTGGAAAACTCTTATTTGACCTTGGTCTTGCAAATATGGCAGGAAACTATCTTATTACCTTAGTAAGAGACTGGAACCTATTTCTCTTACTTCTTATTTTTTTTGGGGCAATTATATTTTTTACAGAATTCACATCAAATACTGCCTCAGCAAATATAATCATCCCTATAATTATATCCTTATCAACTAAGCTAAACCTAGATCCTATCCTAATGACAATGGGAGTTTCAATCGCCTGCTCTCTAGCCTTTATGTTACCAATAGCAACTCCACCAAATGCAATCGTGTATGGGACAGAGATGGTATCTAAGGACGAAATGTTAAAGAATGGATTTGTACTAAATATTATATTTTCACTCTTACTAACTGTGATAATTTACTTAATTGCCTAAATTAAATCTCTATCACTAATTGATTAAGTGGATACCTAACTTTTGGTTGAGTGATATATTTATCTGCTGAGTCTCTATAACCTACAGGGCAAACTAAAACGGACTTTAATCCAAATTCTCCTAACCCTAAAATCTGATCGTATTCAGATGGTTTAAATCCTTCCATAGGACAAGAGTCAATTCTTAGTTGAGCACATGTATTAAGAAGATTTCCTAGAGCTATATAGATTTGATTTTTTGACCAAATCATTTGATCTTCAATTTTTTTATTAGGAATCATCATAAGCATTTTCTGAAAACCAGCAAGCTCTGAAACATCCACATTCTTTGTTTTCGCCGTATCTTCAACATAATCTGTAACAAACTTTTCATCTAAATAACTAGGAGCGCAAAGAACAATTAAATGACTCGCGTCTTTTACCTGTTGTTGATTCCAACTTGCAGCAACCAATTTTTCTCTAAGTTCAACATTTTTTACGACGACAAATTTCCATGGTTGAAGTCCAAAAGACGAAGCCGTTAACCGAAGAGATTCCAGAATAATTTCAAAATCTTTATCTGATATTTTTTTTGATGCATCAAATTTCTTACAAGCATAGCGCCAATTTAAATCTTCAATTATTTTATTCATTCTCTACCTATTTTAATAAATTTATAAATTTTTGATCGTTAACTAATTTTTCAACAATTTCATTCAAACAACTAGCAAGAGTTGGAGCAAGTCTCTCTGTTCCATCCACAAGGTCTCCTTCAGAAATATACTCAGCCCAGTATTTACCAGACCACTTTTCCTCAGGTAAATTCATATGAAAATTTAATCTCACTACACATTTTGCTTTCTCAGGTTGAAAATTTTCAATAACCTCTTCTACCCACAACTTCTCTACCTCAATTTCTAATGGCCTTCCATCTAGAGCAACACTTATATTTCGAACATCAAGCGCCGTTGAAAAATAATCCATAAGCAGTATATTTAAGTTCTCATTAAAGATAAGTGGAGTTTTTTGATACTGAACTCCTGTGTAAGCAAATCCATAAGTAGTCTCTTCTCTTTTATCTACAATTTTAAGAATATTTACTGATTTAGTTTGAAAGTTTATTTTCGTAACTTGTGCAGATTCTTTGTAAGGCAGCAATTCACTTGTTGTTAAAACTAGCTGCTTTGTTGCACAAGATGTAAAAAGTAAGGACATTAAAATTAGTATTTTCATTAAGAGCTCTTTTTTTTGATATTGTTTTTCTTATTTAATTTTTCATTTTCCCATGCTTTAAATTCAAGTAAGTCCACCTGTATCATACCTAAAACCCAAGTCAAGACACCTATATCATCAATAAAACCTAATCCAATGATGAAGTCAGGGACAAAGTCTGTCGGTGTAACAAAATAAACAACTGCAACTATTGTATAAAGAATTGTTTGAGTACTTACTTTAGTATATTTTCGAGAAACCCAAAGGCCTGTCATGCGTATAAGTGTTTTTAAGTCATCAACATAAACTCCAAAAGAATCCATGACATTTTTTTTACTTATTTTTTCTGAAGCTTTTTCTAGCTTAAACTTCAAACCTTGTGGGTTATCCATTAAATCTTGAGCCAGTTGTAAAAACCTCTCTTTTACATATTTTGTAAGCTTTGAATTCATACTATCCTTGTTCGCTGAGAGCTTAGCACTTAAAAGTTGAAATGAGAACTCAAAAATATGAATAATTACAATGACTTAATGAAAATGGCTGTATTTATTTCACATCCCTATTGCAAAACTGAGCAACACTTAGTATAAGTTCCCTCATAAAGAAGACTTTTTTAAAAGTATTCTCTCTCTCTTGTGTGATTTGATGCCGAAAACTCTCTCTCTTTCGGCATCTTTTTTTTTTAGGCTTCTAAATTTAATAAATATTCTTTCTTTCCAATTCCACCAGCATAGCCAACTAACTTTCCGCTTGCTCCAATTACTCGGTGACAAGGTACAATTATAGGTAATGGATTTTTATTGTTTGCATTGGCAACTGCTCTTGCGAAATTTGGACCACCAACTAAAATGGCCTGCTGCTTATAAGAAATCGTTTTACCATATTCAATTAAAAGTAAATTTTCCCAACATTGTTTTTGAAACTCAGTTCCCAAAAATTTTACTGGTGTTGTGAAACTTTTTAATTTACCTGTAAAATAAAGCTCTAACTCGGATTCTATTAAATCAAGGATACTATTTGACTCATTGTTTGTTCTTGGCTTCTTTTTGATAAATTCAATAGAGTAAAGAGCTTCTTCATCAGCTTTCAATAGCAAGAGTCCAAGGGGACTTTCGATAATTTTCTCTAAAAGCTCTAACTGCATTTCATCTCATTTGCCATAGCAACGAAACTATACTTATAATGACGTAATTTTACTACAGGAGAATATCAATATGAATGAAAAACAAATTACTCCCGAAGATCTTAAACAAGCGATAGATAAACTTCCAAAAATAATTGCACCGTTTATCATAGTCTTCGCTTTAATCATTGGTGCACTTGGATCTTTCTATACTGTTGAGCCTGATGAAGAAGCTGTCGTCATTAGACTTGGAAAACATTTAGAAAACACACAACCTGGACTTCACTTTAAAATCCCTTTTGGAATAGATGAAGTAACTAAAGTAAAAACAAAAATTGTTCATCAAGCAGAATTTGGTTTTAGAACTGAGAGCACATTGACAAGAGTTACCACATACTCTTCACATAACTTTGAGTCTGAATCTCTTATGCTTACAGGTGATTTAAACGTTGCAGAAGTTCAATGGGTCGTTCAATATCAAATTTCTGACCCCTTTAAGTTTCTCTATCAAACAAGTCAACCAATTACGAATATCAGAGATATATCAGAATCAATAATGAGAAGAGTTGTCGGAGATAAACTTGTCAACGATGTCTTAACTGTTGGAAGAGTTGAAATTGCAAATAATGCAAGAGAGTTAATGCAAGAAGTTCTCGATAAATATGATATGGGAATTAGTATCAAATCAATAAAACTTCAAGATGTTAATCCACCAAAATCTGTCCAAGCATCATTTAATGATGTAAATGCAGCCAAACAAGAGCAAGAAAAAATGCTTAACCAAGCAGAAGAAGCTTATAACCGAATTATCCCTGAAGCTAAAGGTAAGGCGGATCAGCTTATTTCTGAGGCAGAAGGTTTCGCCAATGAAGTTCTCAATAGAGCTCACGGAAATGCAGAAAGATTTTCATCTGTCGCGAGAGAGTACAGAAAAGCTCCAAGAATTACTAAGAAAAGAATCTATCTAGAAACGATGGAAGAAATATTTCACAATTTAAATAACTTTACAGTTGTTGACTCTAAGATAAAAGGTGTTTTGCCAGTATTTTCAGGACAAAATATTTTAAATTCTAGCCCAGCAAAAAGTGAGAGGTAATAAATGAATAAATCAACAATCATATCAATTATTGGTGTTCTTGCAATCATCGCAGTGACAAAGTCATTCTATCTCGTCTCTGAAGGCAAGCAAGCTATAGTCACTGAATTTGGAGCTCCTGTTGGAGAGCCAATTACAAAGGCTGGTGTTTACTATAAAAACCCTGTGACTCAAGATGTTCGTTTTGTAGACAAGAGAATTTTGAATTGGGATGGTAGTCCAAACCAAATTCCAACAAAGGATAAAAAATATATAAAAGTGGATACAACTGCTAGATGGCGAGTTGTTGATGCATTAAAGTTTATTCAAACAGTTCAAAATGAACAAGGTGCACAAGCAAGGCTAGATACAATCCTTGATGGATATACAAGAGACGTTATATCAGGTCACAACTTAGTAGAAGCTGTAAGGAACTCTAATGCAATCCTAGATACGATTGAGAGTCAAAAGAAAATCATTGAAGAGCAAAAAGCAAAAGGTATTTTCGTCTTAGAAGAAGATGTCAGTGGTGAAATTGACTCAATTAAAATTGGCCGTGAAAAACTAAGCCAAATGATCGTTGAACAAGCAGACAAAGAATTAAATGCCCTTGGTATAAAATTAATCGATGTACAGTTAAGAAGAATTTCTTACGAGCAATCAGTCGAGAAAAAAGTCTACGAGAGAATGATTTCAGAGAGACAAAGAATTGCTCAAAAGATTAGATCGATAGGTAAAGGTGAAAAAGCGAAAATAGAAGGTCGTATTTCAAAAGATTTAAAAGAAATTGAATCAGTTGCCTATCGTAAAGCAGAGATTATTAAAGGTAAAGCTGAGGCCATGTCTACAGCAGTTTACGCAAAAGCTCTAAGTACTGACCAAGAATTCTATGAATTTATGAGAACGATGGAAGCTTATAAAAAGTCTATTTCGAGTGAAACAAAGTTCATTCTTTCATCAGACTCACAATTTTTTCAATTTTTAAAATAAACTTAAGGCTCTTCGGAGCCTTTTTCTTTACCTCTTCATTTTTTTTTCATACATTACTCACCTATGACTTTAAGAAGATCTTCAAGAGATAAACGTTGCCAATCGTGTATGGTGCATAAAGATAATTGCTTTTGCGGACTATTGGAATCAGTGGATCTTAAAACTAAAACTAGTATTATTATTTATAAAAAAGAAATATTTTTACCATCAAATACTGCTCATCTAGCATTAAAAACACTTTCTAATTCTCAATCATTTGAAAGAGGTCATAGAGATCAACTTCTACATAAGGAATTTCTAGATGAAGAAAATTATCAACCACTCTTTTTATACCCCAGTGATGATGCAGTCGAACTAGACTCGACTCTGATCTCTAAATTTACAAAACCCATAAACTTGATCGTACCAGACGGTACATGAAGACAGGCGCAAAAAGTTCATCAAAGAGAGCCACTTTTAACACATATTCCAAAAATAAAATTAACATTGAATGAAAAAACAAAATATACCCTCAGAAGACAAAAACTTGAAAATGGACTCTGTACATTTGAAGCTATTTCTTATGCTCTTAGAGTTATTGAAGGTGAATCGATTTGTGAAAGCCTTTTAGGTCAATTTGATATTTTTCAGAATGCACATTTAAAAAATAGAGATATTTTTTCTAAACAAAAAAATAAAATGGGCTATTCCTAGCCCACTTTATTTAATATAACTAATTAGCTTTTAATAATTTCATTTTAATTAAAGTTCTGCTTGATGCAGAAATACATCTTGATTGCTTTAAAGCTGTAATTTCAAAGTTTTCTTTGATGTTTTTAAAGATACTATTGTTTAAATGACAGTTACCATGCTCTCTAATTTTCACATCAGATATTGCAGAACTAACATTTCCTGCTATTTCAGAATTTAGAGATTCATAAATAGCAACTACTCTAGCGGGCATATGAAATTGGCCGAATCTATCGATACCACCAGTACATCTTACTGACTGAACGATCGCTCCCATCTCTTCAAGGATTGAAGTAACTTTTGATTCAACAGAATCACAATTATAATAAACTCTATTTCCATTTTCAGCTCTATCTGAAATAACAAATTTACTAGTTTGTGTTTCATAATTTACAGCAAAAACGCTTGTCGATAAAAATACTAATGCAAAAAATAATTTAATCATAATTTCTCCTTAGTTGTTATTTTCTTAATAAAACCATTCTTATCTGGATAAATCAATTTTTTTCATTTTGACACAGCGCTAATATCATTCTATTCAATTTTCCATATACTATTTGAATGAATGATACAAAGTTGAATATACTACTAGTTGATGACAATGAAGATTTGAGAAACTCTATCTCAGACTTTATAAATCTTCACTTCCCCAACATTAAACTATATGAAGCAAAAGATGGAAATGAGGGCATTAGAAAAATTGAGGCTCAACCTTTCGATCTCGTCATTACTGACTACAAAATGCCAAAAACTGATGGGGTAAAATTACTTGAGTCCATTCAAACTGTAGATAAAAAAAATAGACCAAAAAAGTTAATGCTCTTAACGGCCTTTCCTGAAGATAAGTCTCTAGCGAATTTAAGTGGCGATATCACAATCATGAAAAAACCTTTTGATCTTCCTGTATTTAAAAGGTTTATAGAGAATATTTTAGAGCCCGCAGAGAAACCTAAAAGACAAAAAAAAGCAACTCCAGCAAAAACCTCTATTGATGTAAGCTTTCTTAATCCATTTATCAATGCAACCCTTGAAGTTCTAAAAATTACAGCTGGCATTGAAGCCAAAAAAGATTTTATCTTTATCAAAGAAGATAGTGGAATGTTAGGTGATATCGCAGGCTTAATACCGATTATTAGTAATAAATATGTCGGAAGCATGGCAATCACGTTTTCAAAAGATGTGTATTTAGGAATCGTGTCAAAAATGCTTGAAGAAGAATATACTGAAATTAACGATGAAAATAAAGATGGTATTGCCGAACTTTGTAATCAAATCTATGGTAATACTAAACCAGTTCTAAATCAGCAAGGTTATGAGCTACAACCCTCATTTCCAACAGTCATCTTTGGTGAAAAGCTCAATATCACTCATATCGTAAATGGTAAGGTACTAGCAGTTTATTTCAATACTCCACTTGGTGACTTTTCAATAGAATGTATTTTACATAAAAAATAGATCCTCTTAAGAATTATCTGCCCTTACTACAATTATATCCAAAATATAATAAAATAGTATCTATGAGATTCCAAATAACCTTATACTTTGTACTAATTCTCTCAAGTTTCAATATACTTGCACTTGAGTCTTCTGATCAATTTGAAACTAGTATTTTAAAAATTTATAATTCGAATATTATTGTCTTAAATAGAGGTCTTGAAGATGCTATTTATCGCAATGATCATATAAAGCTGACTTCAGATAGTGGTTTTATCGCCAGAGGAATATGCGTTAAAGCAACAACTCAAACAAGTCATTGGAAAATTTATCGCGTCGTTCATCCTGAACTTGTAAGTAAGGATACACTATACACTTTAAAATCAATTAATCAGAGTGAAATACCTGATGACTTCAAAAAATTAACAACTATAAACTTAGAAAAATATTTTAAAAATACTGAAGAGAATAAAATAAATCAGTCACTTGTCATGCAACAAAAGAGAATAGCAAAGTACGATTTACCTCAAAAAATTGTTGAATCAAAAATACATAGAGATTCTCTTGTTTCTCCTTATGAAAAATTTATGGCAAAAAACTTCAATCCAGTTGAAATGAAAAAAGATTTTAGTAAAAATAATCTTGAAGTCTATGCTGATCCTCTAATGTGGCAATCAAGAGAAAATAGATCTCAAACATCTTTTGGCGCATCATTATATAACACAGGAGTTAAGTATTCATATCGCTTTAATATGTCTGAATATCAAGTGAAATACCCACAATTATCAGAGAGAACGACTCATTATGATATACAACTTATATCAAAAAGCTTTATCGGAAATTTTAGTCTCTTAACTCAGTTCGAATATGATCGTGCTTATTCAGGAGATAGGTACTTCCCCATCAGAAGACAACAGTACACCCCAATGGGAGTTCGATACACCTTTTTTGAAGATAAAGAAAACGTTCACTTTGCTGACATTACTTACGCCCCTGTTTATGATTTCTTTGAATATCAATATATCAGCGATCAGAGCAATAAAAAAATAAATGAAATACGAGAAGGAATACGTCATCAATTTAAATTACGTATTTCAAACCAAATTTCAGAATACTTCTATATTCGATCTGAGTTTTCGATTAAACCTCTCTCAAACTTTAAAAGTAACTCTCGTTCAAGTGATATGAATCCTTATGCAAATATCAATTTTGCAAGATCGATCGGTAATGGTTTCTTCATCGCTTATGATTTTAAATATGAAAAAGATAATCTTCTAAAAGAAGTATACGGTATCAATTCTGAGAATTTTACAAACGCTCTTCAATTAAGATATGGATTTGAAATTTAGAGTTTTACTTAATAGAGAAATATGTTGGAGCATCAGGTCCTACAGGCATTCCAAAAACAAAAATCCACACATAAAATAATACACTCCACGAGATAATAAACATCATTGAGTAAGGGAGCATTGTACTTATAATTGTTCCAATTTTTATTCGCTTATCAAAGTTTTCTGCAAATGCGAGAATCAGTCCAAAATAACTCATCATAGGTGTTATAATATTAGTCGTTGAATCTCCAATTCTATAGGCTGCCTGAATAACTTCTGGCGAATATCCAACGAGCATAAGCATCGGAACAAATATCGGAGCAGTAACCGCCCATTGTGCTGAAGCCGAACCAAGCATGAGGTTTACAAAGCCACACATTAAAATAAAAGGAATAAAGATTCCAGGTCCTGTAATCTCCATACTTTGCATTAAATTTGCACCACTAACAGCTAATATCGTTCCAAGATTTGACCAATTAAAAAAAGCGATAAATTGAGCTGCAAAAAAAACAAGAACCATATAAAGCCCCATACTACTCATCGCTTTTGTCATTCCCTGAATAATATCAGTATCATTTTTAATAGTGCCAACAATTTTTCCATAAACAATAGAAGGAATAAAAAAGAAAATAAAGATCCACATTACAATTCCTTTCATAAATGGAGATCTAAGAGCATCGCCAGTTACAGGGTCACGTAAAATTCCCCAGCTTGGCAAAATTGTGATTAAGGCAATAAGGCCTAATATGAAAATAGTTATTCCAGCAAAAAATAATCCTTTTTTTTCAGAACTTGTCAGTGGGGCCATTGCATTTTTAGCATCGATATTTTGAGAAAATTCAGGTTGATACTCTCCAAGATTTGGTTCAACAATTTTCTCTGTAACATAGGTACCAATCATTGAGATAAGAAAGGTAGACACTATCATAAAGTACCAGTTGATCGCTGCATGTGTTGTGTAATCTGGGGAGATTAAACGAGCGGCCTCCTGTGTAATACCACTTAACAATGGGTCAACTGTACCAATAAGAAGATTTGCAGAATAACCACCAGAGACTCCAGCAAAAGCAGCGGCCATACCAGCTATAGGATGTCTATTTTTACTCATAAAAACATAGCCACCCAGTGGAATAAGTACGACATAACCAAGTTCTGATGCAGTATTAGATAATATTCCGGCAAAAACCACAGTAAAAGTAATTAGCCTATTTGGAGCTTTTAAAACAAGCCCTCTAATGAAAGCAGTAAGCATCCCCGAATATTCAGCAACCCCAACGGCGAGCATTGTAACCAATACTGTTCCAAGAGGGGCAAAACTAGTATAATTAGTGACCAGGTTTTCAAAAATAAGTCTAATCCCTTTAGGCGTAATTAGACCAATAGCTTCTATCAGACCATTTGCGGCCCTATTTTTAGCACCTTCTGGCCTAGGATCTAAGACTTGCAAGTCAAACCAATCCGCAATCTGGCTGACTACGAGTACAATAACACAAAGAATTGCAAATAGTGTGACAGGGTGAGGAAGAATATTTCCAAGTTTTTCTACAGTTTTTAAGAATTTTTGAAAGTTAGTCGTTTTGATTTTCATTTTTTATTGCTACCGACTTTAGCTTTGACTGTCAATTAAACTTCGTAATGACAAAGCTATGGTCATAAATTTTATAGAAATAAATTTTAGAATGTTAGTTTAGATTTTTTTAAGAAAGATATGGTGCCCCACTGTTACAAGTGGTTGAACCACAATGTTTACATAAAAATCATTCTAAAGGATTGATTATACAGTGTAAACCTTGGGTTTTACCGAAGTTTTATGAGTGTAAATGGTTTAAAGAGAAGCTTGATCTCTCGAAGTTGGCAAAAAAGAGATGGATTGAAGGTTACTCAAACCAAAAACTAAGTGAAGTGTTCGACCTATCACGAATTACTATAGGTCAACATTTAAGACACTTAAAAAACTCTGACTTACTTAGTGAGTTAGAACTAACAGAGAATGAAGCTTTTCAAATCAGAGAAAAGTGGAATTCTTAAAGGGGAACAAAATGAATCGAATTTTATCACCAATTTATGATCTTATAACTATCGCCGTTGTTGGCGGTGGAATTTTAGTATTTGCCGCTGAGATAAAACTAGCGGCAGCTAAAAAGGCACAGGAAGGTAGTACAAGGCTAACAGGATTTACTCAAAGTTTAACTGGAACGACTCTCAATCTAAGTGATGAAAGAGTTTACGGAAAATCTCAACCTAAGGGAAAACTATAAGACACAACAATCATAGCGAAGATAAAAATGATAAAAGAGAAATTTTTGCATATATTCGTGTAAGTACCCAGAATCAGAAAAGCGGTATTTTATCACAGCAAAATGCAATTCAGCAGTATTGTAAGATGAATGGAATAGAGAAGTATAAAATCTTCCAAGATGAGAATGTCTCAGGAGCAAAGGCAAGCCGCCCTGCTCTTGACGATATGCTAGAGCAGATTAAAAATAATAAAGCAAAGCATCTGATCGTGTTTTCTTTTTCTAGGTTCTCCAGATCTTGTAGCCACTTGCTTAAGAGTTTAGAGTTTTTAGAAGGTCATAACTGTAGATTTACTAGTGTCAGTGAACAAATTGAAACCTCTACCATAATGGGTAAAACACTACTCGCCGTCTTGGGCGCGCTCGGAGAAATGGAACGTTCTTTAATAGTTGAGCGCGTAAAGGCTGGACTAGAAAGGGCTAAAGCCGAAGGCAAACATATAGGAAGAAAGCGAACTCGTCCATCAGAAATGATAAGAAAAGTACTCATTCGCGGTGTTACTTATCGTGAAGCGGCTCATCTTTGTAATACTTCTCAAGGCTCAGTTTCGCTAGAAGCAAAGGAAATGAGAGAAGAATTTAGAGCTGGCCAGCTTCCAAAATTTCTAACTATAGATGATATTCGTAACAGTAAATTTTTTGAAAAGGAATCTAAAGAGAGCTTTGATAAAGTCACTGAGAACCTTGTAAAAGCGCAATTGCCTCCTGACTTACCACCACTTCCAGTTTTAAAAGAACCTGTAGCAGAAATGCAGCCAACATACGGACAAGCGGCATAGATTGAGCGAAAAACCATCTTTAAAGTACAAACGGGCCATTTCTGGCCCATTTTGTATGTTAGTGTAATTTAAAATTTACTTTATGCTAGAACCTAGGGTTTTACGCATTTCAGCTTATGCCTTGCAGATACCATTTCCTCAGGAAGTATCATACTTGCTACTGGAGACAATACCTTCATTCTTTCGCCTGTTTGATCATTATAAAGTACATGTGCATGGAAAATTGATACATTCAGTATTAGATGATCTGGCATTTCATCAATAAAAATTGTTCCTTGAAATTCGTTTTGCAAAGTAAAGTCTGATGCAATTACGACGTAACCTGAATTCTTACTATAGTTATGATATTTTTTAACACTGCTATTATATATTGTAATTCCCGTTCCACTGATCATTCCTGAATTAGCTAATGTTTGGTTGAACGTATATCCAGGTAGTGTCTTTCTTCCAACCGTAGGTGGGTGCGTAGACTCTATAACTTCACACGAGTAGATTGTATCAAAGTCCACAGTTGAAAGTACTGAGGTTGAGAGTAATAATGTAATTATAATAAGTAAGCTTTTCATAAGTAATGTTCCCTTTTTCATAAAACGAATGGTTTATTTCTAACCGTTATATTTTAATTCTTTGTCTTTATATCTCTTGCTCAAAAAACTGGGTTTGATGAGCAAGTTTTAATTTTATTTTTTAACTCCCAGCTTTATTGGCCAAGAGGTTTTCAGTTATCTAGTTTATTGCCAACCAGTGTCTGAAGTATCTTCAATTCCATCTTTTTCTTGTTCTTTTGGTGAAAGAATACTGTTAAATGTTTCGATTAATTTACTCGTTGATACCACCTCAGTAGCATCG
>Ga0115005_10000173_pt1 | contig 47574 bp, 56 predicted proteins | sample ArcOceMetagenome_FD_87163 | JGI IMG/M metagenome (GOLD analysis project Ga0115005, IMG submission 87163) | Marine eukaryotic phytoplankton communities from Arctic Ocean - Arctic Ocean - Greenland ARC118M Metagenome | ecosystem: Environmental > Aquatic > Marine > Oceanic | place: Arctic Ocean... | reverse complement strand
GATGCTCGTTTACCTAGCTTTAGTATAGAGAGAGAGCTTGAAGTTTCAAATCTTATTATGATGAATAATGTGAAAGATCTAGCAATAAGAAGTGCTGAGAAACTTGGAAATTATATCCTAGCTCCTTCTGATTTTTATAAATAACTAGATTTCGATAGATCGCTTGAGCGAGAAAGCTCAGACTTATAAAATAAAAATAATCTTGCTCATTAAACCTAGTTTTTTTGAGCAAGAAATATAAAGACAAAGAAATAAAATATAACGGTTATAAATAAACCATTACTTAAATGTACGGAGTAAAAAATGAAAACAATAGTAAGCGCTTGTGCCATTCTATCAACTTTATCTAGTAATGCTAACACTACGAGAGTAGGAGATACATATGTTATTCATGGATTGGAAAGTTCTGTTGTTGAGTTTCTAGACTGGACAGATGAAGCTAATATTACACTCAGTAAATACCAACTTAAAACATTACATAACTCGGAAGAAATAGTTAAGGTGAATGTTAAATGTCAGGCAGAAGTGGAGGGGAAAATACTTGCAAACCTTATTAGCATGTATCCTACACTGAATATATCTAAAGTGAAAGTTGATGAATTCTCAGATGCAGAGTATAGGCATAACAAGTTTGATCAAAGAATGAGACAGCAGGGATATCCAGGACTCTACTCTCATAGCACTAGTTACGTACATCACAACAGGAAAAAACTAGAAGTTGATATATATAGGAAAGTACCTGCTTATCAATTCTTTGAAAAAGAAGAAAAGTTAACATCTTTTATTTATCCCACAGGTGATTTTGTAGATGCTCGAGGGTATAATTTAGTGCCAGCACTTATTTATAAGGCTCCAGAGCGTATTGAAGATCAAACAGGAGATCTCGTTAGGAAGGATTATAATAGTGCGTACCAAACTGAACACTTACTTGCTTTTGACAATATAATTTTGAGACAGCCGTTACCAGTAATCGGAAGTAATTTTGAAATACAAATTAATATTCCGTTTGATCAATGGTCAGAGTGCATAAGTCAAAATACTAAAAACTTGGAAAGGTAAAGTGCAGTAGCATCTCAGTCTAAACCACTAGTTTTAAATAAATAGTCTTGGCGACAAAGCTCAGACTTCAAAAAGAAAACTAAATTTTGCTCATTAAATGGACTGAGCCCCGCTAACTAGACAGCTTTTCCCCATACTTTTTGAACGGGACGATCAGCGGGTTTAATTTTTAATACTATAGCCTCGAACTCTTCGGGGCTTTTATACCCTAAAGACGAATGAAGTCTTTTCTTGTTATAAACTTCTTCAATAAATTTGGGAAGACTTTTTATTACATCTCTTAAAGTTTTATATTTCTTAAAATACACTACTTCTTTTTTTAATGTTTTAAAGAATGGTTCTATGAATGCGTTATCCTGTGGCGTTGCCGGCCGTGACATCGAAGGTACAAATCCATTATCTAATAAATACTTAACATAAGGCTCACAAACATACTGGACTCCACGATCAGAATGATGAATTACTCCCTTTGGTGGTTTTTCTTTTTCGATTGCTGAACTCATTGATTCAATACAAAACTCATGAGTTAAACTATCTGAAATTGACCAACCAACTATCTTTCGAGTGTAAATATCAATTACAGCTGAAAGATAAACAAAGTTTTCTTTTAACTTTATATAAGTAATATCTGTCGCCCAGACTTGGTTCGGCCCATCTAACTTTAAACCCTTAATCTTGTTTTCATACCTCAACTTAACTGAACTATGAGTACCTCTGGGCCTCATAAATCTTTTTAAAGAGGAATATAATTCAAACTCACGCATGACTCTTTTTAGGCGCTTAGAATTGATCCTAATGTCTTTTCGGAGTAGTGACTGATAGACTCTTCTGTCCCCATAAAAGGGAAATTCTTTATGAATATTTTCAATCATATCTCTAACTTCAAAGTCAGAGTACCTTTTTTGAAGAATCTTTGGCCTTGTAATAGTAGGTCGCTCTAGATATTCCCATCATTTTACATGCATTTGATATTGATCCAAATTCTTCTAAGTGATCACGGATGAAGTTTCTTTTCTCTTGGATTGTAAATGCGAGAGAGCTTTTTTTAAAAGCTGATTCTCAAGATAAAGAGAACCAATCTCAGTAGTTAAGCCTTTAACTTTTTCTTCAAGATTATAGACCTGAGTATCTTTTGAAATACCATCATTCCTTGAATTAACTGGCACATGGCCTTTCTTGAAGTTTTTAACCCATTTAGTAATACTGCCCTGAGATACATCGAATGTTTTGGCAGCCACTCTAAAGGTCATGCCATCCTCAACTACTTTTTCAGCAACCATATTCATGTACTCAAGGGTAAATTTAGGACGCCGTCCTATCATTTTCTCTTCTTTTGGTGGGTACTTGTTAATAATTTCCATAAGCTTTTCTCCTACTAGCTATGACTCTCATTTTATCATGAAAGCCAATGCTGATCGAAGTGCTCATTAAGTAAGGAAGAAATGTCTAGTCGGAGGGGCTCACTCTAAGGGTTCACTCCAAAGCTGAGAGAATGTGAGTATTAGAAAATTAAAATTAGTAAAATGAGCACAGGACATCAACGATTCAACTCAAAATATTTTTCATCAAACGAAATTGACTTACTTCTGTATGCCTCTTTGAATTGATCTATAGTAATTTCTTCACCACCAGATACTTTAACTTCAGAACCACGATCTACATCAAAGCTATTATAATTTTTGTTACCTACGACATAATATCCATTATCCATAACGTATTTCCCAGCCTCCACAGCCGACTTCAATACAGGTTTACCATTTATTTTTATAAAACTGAGTCCAATTCTACTTGAATCTTTAAGTCCTGCAATTTCGATTCTTTCTTGCTTTAAATTAATACCATGCAGTGATATTCGGATGATTTTTTTTCTAGGTGTTGGTGAAGAACCAAAGATAGAACTGAAAAAACTACTAGGTTCAACATACTTTTCTATATTAACATAGATGTACTTATCATCACTAAAAGCTACAGGTATTTGACCTCCACCTTTTGTCTGTCTTTCACCTGGGCGTATATAAAAACTTTGTTGAGCTTTATCTAGAGTATATTCTGTTATTGGAGGATTCAAGGGCTTTCCATTTTTTTCTAGTGTTACGAGAGTTTTTTTTTGTAAATTCTTAGATGTGAATTTTAGATCTGAAATCATCTTCCTATTAAGTATACTTGTGTTAGAATTTGTAGATATCAAACTATGTGTTTCACACTTTTGTGCAAGCTCTATCATTTCTCTAAGAGTTAAATTCTCAATACTCTTCTGGGAAAGAATATTTTTAAGTATTGTTTCATTCACTTTCGATGTATATTTAGTTTGAGATAACTCTTTTGCTAGCTTATCAAGCTTAGATTTCTGTATGCTATCTTTCGAACTATCAAAGCTCACTATTTTATTTACGTAATCATCCATAATTGAATTACTTTGATTAGAGTATTTTAGTAAAGCAGCATACTTCAAAACATATGGAGTACTCATGTATTCCGATTTGCGGAGAGAGTTCTTATAAACATTTGTATCCGCCCCTGCAAATTCGTCCACTTGTGAATAAGCATTATAAAGTTGTATTGATCGAAATAAGTTAACTTTCGCCGCATAACGATAATCAGTCATTTGTTCTTCTAGTTTATCAGAGACAATAAGATGGGGCCTAATTTTGAAATACTGATCACGATCTACTCCAGCTCTACTCAAGGATAAATTTTGTATCGTTTTATCAAATAAAATATGTGCATGATCAGTTTTGAGTTTTATTTTATATTCATTCAATTCTTTTCTTAACTGTTTAACAAACTCAAGTGTTTCAGAGGTCACTGATTTACTATCGTTCTTGATACCAAGCTCGTTCATAGCCAGTTTTTCTGCAACTTGTATCTCTGAGAGCATTTCATCTATTAAGTATAAAAGTATAACCTTTGTTTTTAAATACTCTGTAAGTGATGGGAATATTCAGTCAATGTCTCGAAATGAGTACCATCAGAATTTAATTTTTTCTGAAGATGCCCTAAATATTGAAAGCATAAAGTTCTCTCTGCATCCCCAACAGATTTATCAAGAGTAGGGAAGTTAATAATTCTCTTATTTTCTCCACATATAATATCAGTAGAATTAGCAAAACGAATAAAGCTTATGTATAAAAAAATAGTTGTTAATATGGTATTTTTAAAGAAAGCCATACATAACTTATCGGTATATAACTATATAACTATAAAAATATATATTAGAATGAACTTAATTTAAGCTTTTAATCAGAAAAATCTAATCCTAAGTTTATGATATTGCATATAGCTAGATAATTCTCTAGTCTGAAGGGCTCACTCTAAAAACTAGGTTTTTAACCAATTGGAAGTCAAAAAGACAATGAAATTTTATACAATGTAGGGCCTGTTTTAAAACAGGCCCTACATCATTTAATACTGCATTTTAAATCTTAGAATCTAACAACAGGTATTGGTTGAGGTGGAGAACTCTCTTCAATAATTTCGTCTTTAATTATTTTTGACTCTTCAACAGGCTCTAACTCGTTAGAAATTTCTTCATCAAGGTTTATCGTCACTGTGCCATTCTCTTTTTCCGCATTCCACTCTTTAACTTCAAGAGCAACACTACCTTGACTACAGTTGGCCAATCTAGCAATTTCCCTGAAAGTTAAACCTTTGGAGCGTAGCCGTCTAATTAAAGCAGACTCTGAACCATCTGTTTATTTTCAAGATGCCAAAGACATGAGAGAGGGTAAGAATTTAGGGGATCTTGTCCCTGCAACTAATTTTTGGATTATGGCCCGCGATGAATATGTTGGGCGTATGTCTATAAGACATGAACTAAATGATTGGCTTCAAAATTATGGTGGTCATGTAGGCTATGAAATTAAGACTAGTGCTAGAAGAAATGGCTATGCCACTAAAGCAATGAAACTTGCCGTTGATTATTGCAAAAACGAGCTCGGACTTACCGAACTTCTTATAACTTGTGCAGATGATAACATTCCATCGATTAAGGTCATTGAAAATAATAGTGGTGTACTAAAAGAAACTAAACCTGATCAAGATAATAGATTGAGTAGATATTATACTTTGAAACTCAGTAAATCATAGGTCGCTTCATCTCGCTCTTGACACCCTCGCTGAATACCTTTAAATTGATAATTCAACACCAAGGAGGTTCTTATGAAAAATTTAAACACTAATTCAAATAGAACATCTTTGGGTCTTTTAAAATAATTTAATCTATCCATTTTTGTTCTTTATTTTAAGTTTAATTTTTAACTAATTTAAAGGGTATTATTATGACATTACATCAAAATGATGTGCAGCTATTTACTAAGGCTGCTTTGGATACGTTTGATCTAAAAGAATTTAGCATTGATATAAAAAAGGCTCTTGTTGACTTAAAAGATGACATTGTCTCTGAGTTTGAGGATTTAAACTCAGAGGATACTAAAAAGGCAAGATGCGATCATTTTAAAATTCTGGGAGCCGATCCAGAAGACTATGCTGAAAAGATATTATTATTGGACTCAGGAAAGATAGTTATTTATGGAATAAGACATATGGGGGCAAAACCAGAATATCCATTTATTCAGTTGAATCCGAATTATCAAATTCAATCAAAAGCCGATGCAATGGATCTATATGAGAAAATCAAATATGAGTTTGAGGTTTTTATGCCTAAGCATATATGTTTTTGGTCAAGAGATGAAATCGATGCAGATTTTTTTGGTTCCATCTATATGGTTTCGACTTCAAGACAAATGAAAGAGCTTAATGAATGGCCTATTGAAGATGAGCTACATTTTATTAAAATAACCGATGATTCTTACTATGATTTTTATCTATCAGGATATAAAGAGTTTCATAAGTGTTCTCCAGAGCTGAGTATGAAAGTTACAGTTAATAGTCTTAGTACGATGAAAGAGTCATTGGATGATGGATTACTTTATTATATTGAGATGAATGGAAATAGAGTTGGTTTGATTGCTGGAGTGAGAAGGAAATTTCTTGGAGAAGAGGGGATTTACTTTAATGAAATATTTATTTCTAAACACTGGAAAGGCAGAGGGCTTGCTAAGGCGATTCAGAGAAAGTTTATAACTCTAAATACTGCAGGACATGAATTTGTTTGGGGAACGATCGACTCTCATAATTTACCGTCATTTAAAACGGCGAAGTCTAATGGGAGAAAACCTATAAGGTATGAATGCTTTATCAATTTATCTCTAGGAGGATCTAATGGTCAGCAGAAAGGCTAAAGAAATAGAGTCTCACGAGATATTTCTTATGGGTCAAGATGTTTGGTCTGATAATATGAATGAGGCAGAGTATTTAGAAACTTGCTTTAACTCAGAAAAATATAAAAGAGGACAGTGGTGGATCTTAGAAGATACTGGCCACATTGTTAGCTCGTTAATTGTTTATAAGTTTAAAGACCAATCTTATGGGATTGGTTCTATTGTAACGTGTGGCCATGAAAGACAAAAAGGATATGGAACAAAACTACTAACTGACGTAATGGAGATTTATAAAAATTTTGGGCAACGGATCTTTTTATATTCAGATATAGAAACATCATTTTATAAAAAGTTTAGCTTTAAGAATTTACCTGCTCAATATCAAAAGTATAAGAACTCAGTCTGTATGTGCTTTGGAGATTACGGTGATTCGTTTGATCCACCAGATTATTTTTAATAAAGAATTTGAATGTAACCTCAAAGTAAAAATATCAAAAAGAATCAAAACAAACTGCACTGGGGAGAACTTTTATTTTACGATAAGAGTTCTTTTTCTAATGAAATTATATATTTAATACGGCGATTGGATTAGATCGGTTAGTTTCGGCATATATCTTGTAATCTTATAAATTAGTTAAGTTTTTTATGAGGGAAAAGTGCCCTCGGTGGCCCCTTTCGATACTGAGAATATCAAATTAAGCTAAAATTGAATAGTCTCTGAGACTGATGTCTCCTCATTAAGTCAAATTACTATCCACATTTGTTCAATAAAAGGATCTCTTTAAATATGAAAAGTGTAATTGTTATATGCGGCAAATATCTACCCACACTTCATAATTAAATTTAATTTAACCTAATACTATAAAAGTTTTATTAACACCCCATTAATAGCTTAATAGCTAAAAGGAGAAAAAATGAAAAAAATAATAGCAAGTACATTAGTTCTGGTTTCATTATCAGGGTTTGCAAGTAGTGAAGCTACAAGATTAGCTGGAAGTTGGAAGGGAACATATATTGATAAAGATAAGTCGGCGACTTTTATGTTAACCATAAATGATAATGGATCAGCGACATATTCTGATAATTCACGTTTGGGACCTTATTGTGAAGGAGATGTGGTAAGAGATAATAAGAAAGAAATTAAATTAGAACTGGAGTGTAATAAAGAGGTATCAAGAAGTTTTTTCTTTAGTAGCTCAAAGTTGTCGATAAAAATCTTGGATCCTTCGTCTTTGGTTGTAAGCCCAGGGCAAAGACAACGTGTTACTATTGACTCAAGTATTATGGGTCTAAATTTAATGAATATCGTAAAACTTCCAAGCATCACTTATGCAGACTTAACAAGCTCAAATGGAGCATATCAAGGAATTTTCACTGTCTTTAAAAATAGTGTATTTGTTGGAAATATGAATTTTGAACTTAATAAAGAAGGTCGATTGGTTGTAAACTCTGGTTTTTTAAAAATTACAAATATAAAAAGTATTTTTGGTGAAAGTGAAAAATTAATTGATGGTTATTATTATACTGTACCCAATGAAGGGAGCTATAGTATCTCAAGTAGTGTACTTGAAATGAATATACAAGATGATAGTGGACAGGATTTTGATATAAAATTAGACCTGAGTGAAATAGAGAACCAGATGATTTATGTATATAATCTTAATAGGCCAAAAGACTTAGATTTACACCGAACAGAAGCGACTATAAATGATGAAGAATATGATGTTGAGTTAGTAGGATTAAATAAATTATAGTCATTAAGAGATACGTAAATTACTAATAGGGAAAACCAATTGATGCATTTGTTTTTATCAAGTCATCAATTGTTCCCTTTCCATCTGAAATATGCTCTTTGATTGTTCTAACAGATCTTTGTAGATCTCCATCTCGTGCATAAAACTCATTATCCATATTGATATGATTATGTAAAAGCTCTTTTACGAAGGCCCAAATTAACTGTTCCTCTTCAGTTTTATTTTTTACCACGGGAGGAGACTCATAAAAAATACCATCAAAAGATTCATTTTCTCTTTTTTTCCAAACAAACTTTCTTTTTTTAGAGAACTCTATTCCAGGTGCTAGCAATCTTTCTAGTCTTTTGTTTGATTTACAAATAAATGTACGATTGGCAAGAGCTTCCAGATCTATTATAGGAAAAATGATACCTATAGACTTGGAAATATTTCTAAAATTGTTTTGGATATCAAGCTCATTTAGAAATTGGTTTAAGTTTTTGATAGTGCCTTCAGTACAGTGTTTTTTTAAAGTTGTTTGCTCATCCATTAACTGCAGGTGTAGTGCCATATTTAGACTGATCTTAAATGTTGTTAATTTATTATTGATTTCAGTAAAAACATCAATTCCTTGCTTGCGACTAATACAGTTAATCTCTTGGAAGACCATTTTTGTTTTTTCATTTTGAAACGTTTTGTCATATCCATTGCTAGCATAGGTCAAGTTTGTCAGTAGCATTAAGATAAAGGTTAAAGTAATTGATTGGTACATCAGTTTTCCTATTTCTTTGGAAATGACAAAGAGTTTGCTAGCTTTTTTACTTCTCTTGTATCTAAATCATTAGTCGATACTGATTGCATAAGGGCATCAACAATAAATTCAATTTGAACTTGTCTGTATGAATAAATTTGACCGGGCATTTTTGAATGTAATAATTGCTCGACAAATTCCTTGAGAATTTGATCCTTACTGTTCTTGTTTGATAATGATGCATTATTGACGAGTATTTTTTCATTGCTAGTTGTCGTTCCTGGTCTCCATACGAAGCTCTGAGTTGAGCTTTTGGTATTTGTTCCTATGATTGTTCTAGCTGTGGAAATGGTTTCACAATAATCTGTTCTCTTGGCGATATCCACTAAAGAAATAGAAGGAAATATGGAGTTTACTTTTGAAGATAGTTTTAAAAACTGATCTCTAATGTCCAGTTTTCTAATTGCCTCTAGTGAACTAATTTTATCTACATTTTCAATACACCCATTAAAATCAGTCTCACTTGAATTTCCTTCGCCTTTACCTTTAGCGAAGGCAAGAAGAATCTTTTCGTCCATAGACATCGATTTTATGCTTTCCATGACTTCTGCCGGTGTTTTGTTTTGAGTGTTTCTGGAACAATCAACACTATCGCGATTTGGATTATTTACATAAGAAGCATTGGCAATGCTAATCCAACAAAACGCAAGTAAAGTAGAACAGTTTAATACTTTCATAGTGACTTCTCCAGTTGTTTACTGGTTAATATGCATTATTGATGCCAGATACGTTTTTGTAAAAGCAGGTACTTGAATAGACTGAACTGAGTACTTTTTGCCTCACTTACAAATTGTGTCTATAAAGTTGACACTTATACATATGAAAAAGTCCAAGATTTATTTGATTGAAAAATTACAAAATGAAATACTAAATATTGAATTCAATAAAAGAAAGGCTCTTGATGCGAAGTACTCAGTGAGACGATTTGCTGAAGATGCTGGTACAGATAACTCTACAATGAGTAAGTATTTAAAAAATACTAGAAAAATGACTGAATATATCTTTAGTAATATCTTAAAAAAATTAAGTGTATCAGAAGGGTTAAAGGAAGAATATGTTCAAAAGATTTTAGAGCTGGATTACTTGGAAGCAAAGCATTCACAAATTAGAACTCATTGGTACTTTTACGCAATCTTAGAATTAACTTATTTAACTGACTTTAAATCAAATATTCAATGGATTTCTGAAAGATTAAATCTAGATTTAACGACAACGAAAAATGCAGTCGACCTACTAATTGAAGTAGGTGCACTTAAAGTGGAAAATGGTAATTTTAAAGATGATCTTGGGAGTGTAACATTTATTGAGTCAATAGATATGGATGTAGAAGAGGGGAGGACTCACCAAACGCAATTACTTGAAAAATCAATTGAGTCGGTAAATAATAATGACTCTAGTATAAAAGACCATACTTGCTATAGCTTTGCTTTGGATTCGAAGCTTGTGCCCGAAATTAAGCAACTCATTGCTGATTTTAGGGGGAATCTAGCACATCTTTTAGCGGAGAAATCTATCAATAATGACTCTGTCTATACCGTCCAGATAAACTTAACTTCCTTGACAAAAAACAATTAAACACTTCACATGCTTTCCTGTTTTTAAACCGTGTGTGTAAAAAATATATGCGGCAAAAACTTACCCACACAACTAATTCCTAATTACTTTATTCTTTGTTCAACAAATTAATTATAACTTGTTCATTGACTTAAGTTTTGTGAATGAAAAAATTAAACAAGGAGAAGGTATGCGCATAATATGTATTATTGGTTGGCTAGCAGTATTTGGATTAAATTCTTATGCTACTGAAAACAACTATTCTCAGGATTACTCAGATCTTATTGATAGAATGAATGAAGCTAGAAAAATTCAAAATCCATTCTTAGGAGAAGGACATGCCTTTAAAGATAAGTATACTAATGAAGAGCTTCCAAAAATTGCACATGCAATACTTAAGTATGCATCTAAAAATGTTCCTAAGCTTAATGAATATAAAATTATTGATGTCTCATCTACCGATTTTAATGGAAACTATGTGATTTTTGCTAAATCTATCGAAGGCAAAGGGATGTGTAGTATAACAATTTCATCTTCATGGAATTCACTTCACGAAGGTGGATCAGTTTATATGAGCTGTATTGATGGGAATAATAACCTTTTAGTTAATGCAACCTGGAAAGCAAGCTCAGTTAAGAGTATATTTATGGATGATTATTTAAATTAAAAAATTTTTTAGTGATCAAGTATAGGCGTTGTTTTGATACCTACTTAATTGTCATGTCTTAAGTAAAAAGACAAAGAATAATAAGATAAATGGTCCATAAGCACCATTAACTTAACGAACAAGGATATAACTTATGAAAAAACTTTTGATTGGATTAACATTATTGGCATCAATGTCAGCCTTTGCAGAATTTGATTTACAAAGATTTCAGGAACGTCTTAATAGAAATATTATAATTAGTCATACCTTAATTATGTGCTCAAGTTCAGCTGACGAACTTGCAGGAATCTATGATGGTGCTAATAACGTTGCTGAGATGCATGGATTTGAGGGTAGTCTACCGAATAAAGAGTCACTTTGTTCAGGAGCTGTTTTAGAAGCATTAGATGCTGGGATCTCTCAAGCAGAATTAACAGATGCATTCGAAAGAGAGGCAAGTGAGGAAGTTGTTAATCCTAGAGGGTTTGACCCTGAAAGAATGCGAAAGAGAATGCAAAAACGTAATAAAAACTAGAAAAACAATCATCTCTAGGTCACCAAGGTGGAGTGAACCCCGTTGATCGGACAATCCTCCATCTAATTTCTGAGCATGCCTAACAGGATCTCTCAGTTTATTCTTTTTCATATGCCAAAGGACTCTTATAACCCAGTGATGAGTGGAGTCGTTTGGCTTTATATACTTCCTCAATAAAAAGTGGAAGCTTTTTTATTACATCCTGTATTGCTTTATATTCTCTAAAATAAACTCTTCATATTTCATAGTCTTAAAAAATATATACATTAAATGAAGAATCTAAAATAGAAGTGTATCACTTGATTAGTAAGCCTTTAAGGAAACGATAGCCTGTTGAATTTTTATACAATACGCTTCCCTCGAAACACACAATTTTAACATCAATGGTAAGTATTGGCCTGGTAGTTGGATCATTTAACAGTGCAATTGCGTCTGAGTGTATTGATCTATATGAGGCGAAAGTTCAAAAGGCAGAAAATCTACTCGATAAAGAAGTTTAAACTGCAAATGGAGTGTTAGATGGTGGAAGTGCTGTTGGTGGGCTTGTAGCTACAATTGCTGGTGCACAACTATTAGCTGTCTACCTAGGTGGTAGTGCAGTTTATAATTTAACAAAATATGGGATAGACTCTGGAGATGCTGAAAAGGATTTAGAAAAATCCTATAAGCTTCTACAGGTTATAGACGAGAGACAGGAAGGTCATCAAGATATTAAATCTCTTTTAGAGATGGCAGTAGGGGGGGATGAAGAGTGTAGACCTAGATTTGAAGATACTCTATTATCCAGCCTAAACATCTCAAGATAATAGATTGAGTAGATATTATACTTTGAAACTCAGTAAATCATAGTTCGCTTTATCTCTCTCTTAACGTCCACACTGAGTACCTTTAAATTTTAGGGAATTTTTCACTTATTTTCCTACGTAATAATTACTTATTATTTGTCTAAATCAACTAAGCGATCAGATATTGTGCTAGATGATCTCTATGAAAAATTTAAAACTATCACTTCTAATTCTTTTTACTTTTACAACACTCTCTAGCTTCGCAGCACCTTTTTGTGTAGCCCACAGAGCACTAGGATTTGGGGAACTTGAAAATTCATATGCAGCGATTGAAGCTGCTGCCAGATCAGGTGCAAAAGCGATTGAGTTTGACCTTCTTCATACTAAAGATAATGAAACAATTATTTACCACGATGATGAACTTGATCGACTTGTCGAGAAAAGTGTAGACTGTCCAACTGGATCTAAAATATCAAGCATAAATACTGAGAATCTAAAAAACTGCAAGTTGAGTAATGGTGAATTGGTTCCAACATTTTCTGAGACAATGGAAATGTTAGCAAATTATGACTCGATGTTATTTATAGAACTTAAAGATAAATTTACAGATCAAGATCTTTCTGTGATTATGAAAACATTCCCAAATCGCTCAGATAAAATTGTGATCATTTCTTTTAATCAATCTTTGCTAAAAAGTATTAAATCACTCCGTGAATCAACGCCATATTTAAACGGTGTAAAACTAGTTCTCGTAAAGAAAACAGCATTTGGAGCAGATACAGATTCATTTGATGGTCTTGACACAGGCCTGATAAGCAAACGAAAAGTTAAGAAACTTAAAAAACAAGGTAAACTCGTCGGTGTTTATACTAAAAATAGTTCCAATTCAATTAAGAATGCACTTAAAAAAGACGTTAATTTCATTACGACAAACGAATATCAACTCTGTGAAGATTTAACGAAATAATAAATCTTCACACTCTTGATAGAGGCGCCGAATAGCTTTAGATTGAAAATTCAAACATTAATTCAGATAGAACGCCTTTGGTTTTTTACCCTGAAGTACGAAACCTTATTGAATACTGATTATCTGTAGTTTAAGATTAAGAGAGTAGGGAATATGAGATATCAGAGTTGTTTAATGCTATCTAGTTGGATATCAAATAAATTATGACATGTTCTGTATTTTAGGTGAGTTAAAAATGGAGCAAACGAAATGAAATATTTTATACTATCATTACTTTTTATTTCATGTGCAGCTTTGGAGAAAAGTAAAGTGGACAAGAATGAATACTTAAGTATTAGTGTTGAGGAAGTCGTATCGGGTGAGTTCTTACCATATATAAAAATCATAATGGATGGTGTCGAAAGAAAACTTTTGCTTGATACAGGGGCTTATAAGTCTTCTGTAGAAACAGATGAGTGGTCAAAAACATATTCTCCTATCGAGAGTGATCAAACTCACTTCTCGCATGGTGCCTCAGGGATTAAAGTAAAATGTGACTTGATTGAAATTAAGAAAATTGAAATCGGAGATGTACATCTTGCTAATCATTATATCGAAAGATGTAAACGTAATATCTTTGGTCTTGATCTGATTGGAGACTCTCCATTTGAAGTAGATTATAAGAATAAAAAACTTAAATATTTATCTGTGCTCGATAAAGCAGCTTCCCAAAAGCTTAGAAGAATGAGAAGTGGGCACTTAACGGTTAAAACAAAGCTTAATGGAAGAGAATATAATACAATTATAGATACGGGTGCGACAGCTACAGTTGTAGATCTTTCATTTGTTCAAAAATATCCAAAACTATTTAAGCTTGTTAAGAGGGATGATGGTATTGACGGACATAGTGGGGAATCAATAGAAAGTTATCGCTATCAGCTATTGGAGCTTATGGTGGGTGATAAGACATTAAGGGATATTTCTATTATCGCATTTGATTTTCCTGATAATATGAAAAAAGGCTTAAAAGGATCTCCAATAATGATCGGAAACAATATCATTGGATTAGCTATTTGGCAGTTTGATCTTAGGAATATGCTTTGGAACATGAAAGAATATTAAATTTTGCAAAAAATAAATAAAAGATATCTTTAAAAAATGACTTAAGGGTTAAAATGTTTTGAAACTTACTTTCATTTAGACAGGTATTATTTTTACCTATGACAAGAATAGATAATAATTATTTTTCATACCTTCAAAATCACTCTATGCTGACTCAAATTCTAACAGGGAGAAAGAAATGGAGAATTTAAAGTATTTAGTGATCGTTGTATTCTTTGCTATTAATTCAGTGTATGCCGCAAAAATCGTTAATATTACAGGAATTGCAACATCAGAGCGTTGTACTAAGATAAATTTAAGAAGTATGGGGGCTGTCGCTAGAAATGATGGAAACTTTAAGGCCGCTAGAGCATGTCACCCGGCGAAACCAAGTATGATCAATACTTTTGATAACACAATCGAATGCATTGAAGGTGTAGTCATTGCAATAGCAAGAGCGCAATTTAGTTGCTCAGACATAATAACTTCCAATGAAACATTCTCTATCACCCTGAGCGATGGCGAGACATTTGCTGACGCTCAAAGAAGAGCTGATGCAACTTGTGCAAGTAGTAGAGCGCGACAAGAGGGAGAGATTCAAAGGTCATGCTCTAGAATGTTTGGTGGTATCTTTTGCGTGTCAACCATATCATTTATCTGCGAATAAATTTAAGGAACTCTTCTTTTTAAGTAAGAGTTCCTTAAGATACCAAAGTTATAGTTATAAGAAATTAGATTTTATAAGGATTTAAACATAAAAAATCATAAACAAACCAGAGGAGCTGGTCCACAAGGAAAGATCACATCATGTAAGAGATATTCAAAAAACTCCTTTTAAGTTTGTAAAAAGATCTTCATCTTTTGTTTGCAACGAATTTATGGTTGATAAAGTATTTGATTGTTATTTTCACGCAAACTCCTTCTCAAAGCTTGTTAATACAGGAGATGCCCTTTTAGAGCGTCAACTTTACAACTGATCTTTTAATTGTTTACATCATGATCGGGGGCCAGAATCCTCAAAAAGAATCCTCAAAAAGAATCCTAATAAAAAAATCTTGATTAATTTTTAAAAGTTTTATGTTATAACTATAGAATGATTAAAAATATTCTTTTAGTAATGATGATTATTTTGCAAGGATGTTGGAAGGTGAATAAAGTCTCTATCGAAAATGTTGAATATCTTCATGGAAAAATATCTGAGGATAAGTTAAATTTTATCCTCAATTCACTTCAAGAAAATGAGATACTAAAGAGAAGTGATAAACCAATAGAAGATGGGATGAGATTATTGATACAAAATGAAACAGAGAGTGAATTCATCGTTCATTTCGGTTCCGCCCAACCTGATCATTCTGGCTCAGGAGAAACCTTTCGTATTGATAAAGCCTCTGGTGAGGTTACATCTCTTGAAACTGAAACTTATGCACCTCTTCCTTTTGATAACCTATAAGGAGTAAGACAATTACTTTTAGCAAAATTCATGAAAATTTTATAAGCTTTCAAGATATTTTCCTTTAATTTCTGTGAGAATAAGATAAACCTAACATTTAATTGAAATATTGAATGAGGTAAGGAATCTTATGCTACGATCAAAATTGATTTTTATATTTTTATTTCTTTTCTCAAGTTTTGCCTCTGCAAGCCTAGATGAACTCCACCATTGGATTGATAATAATCATCTGAAAGATAATTCAAGTATCAGCTTATCGCCTGAAATTACTCATTCACTTTTGCGGGACGTAAAAGAAAAAAAATTTGTTTTTCTTGGTGAGCCTGATCATTATTTTCATGAAAAGTATATTTATAGATTAGCCTTTATAAAAGAACTACTAAGTTTAGGATTTTATAATATTTATGCTGAGCTGGGTGTTTTCGATGGCATGAGAGTTAATCAATATCTGGAAACAGGTGATGAAAAATACCTAAAACAGGTGGGACTGTATGGATTTAAATACGGAGAACCTCTTGTATATAGAGAGGATGCCTTTGTTGATGAAGTCGTTCGCTATTTTAAAGAACTAAGGAAATTGAAAAGACTCTATCCAAAATTAAAATATGGCGGATTTGATTTAGATATGTACCCAGGAACGGGGTATCTTGATTTTGATCAATTTTCAAAAAGAGAAGATGTCATAAATTTTGCGAATAAAAATAATAAATTTTTGAATTCGATAAATTTAATTAAAAAAGCACAGCAAGAAACAGAGCTTGCTCTCATTGAGCTGAATTTAGCTGTGGGCCTCTCACAGGCGATAGAGTCTAGGGATGAAGGAGTTGAGTTTATAAAAGATTACGATCAATTTTTATTCTTTTACAAAATCTTTAAAGACAGTTTTACTTTCAAAAGGGAGATTCAAATAATTCCACTCAATTGGGGAGTCTTTGCATGGCGCGAAGAACGAATGTTTGAAATTATGTCGAATATTTTATCACATCATAATGAAAAGGATAAGTATATACTCCTAGGCCATAATGGTCATTTACTTAAATCCGATGCTCTTAATAGGGAGGGTAAGCGTTATACTGATTGGGATACTATCGGAGCGTGGATAACAAAAAAATTTCCAAATGATGTTTTTGCAATCTGGAGTCTTATCGGTCAAGGTGAGCATAGAGGTCATGGTTGCCCTGGAAGAACGACATGTTCAATTGAGCTTATTCCAGGGACATTGGAAAATGATCTCTACTCTATCAGTTCAGACAATCCTATCTATTTTAAAAATAGCTCAGTTTTAAAGAAAGTAGAAAATGAAATTAAAACAATTGTTAACGGAGTCTCTGTTACATCAGGTAAGTATGGTGATTATGCTGATGCATTCTATTTTCTTCCAAATGTCACTGACTTGCAAAAAGAAGACTAAAAAAATATCTTCAACTCTGAAAATGTAGAGAAAACAATATCAGCTTTCTCACTAAGATTACTATCTTCATAATCAATATAAGCAAAATCACAACCTGCATTTCTTGCGGTTTCTAAATCAAAATCTTGATCCCCTACGAATAGAATATCAGATACATCTATCTTTAATGATTGGGCGATCTGAAACAAACCTTTTGGATCTGGCTTGGCAGGAGCACACTCCCGCGTTAGGATCTCAACGAAATCCCAATCAAACTTTTTTAAACTCTCTTTTGTTCCAAACTTTGAGTTCCTAGTGAGTAAGCATTTAGGTATATTCTTCTGGTCGAGAAATGCAAGAAAGGGCTCTATGTCTCTTATGGCCTGGGCCTTATGAGCACCTATTGCTTCATGCTTTTGAATAACAATCTCTGCATGTTTGCTCTCAGAAGTATTCGCAATTTTATTTAAGTGGTCAATAATATTTGCATCATCAGGTAGGCCCAAATCAGCTCGCATGGCCTTAAAATTAAGCTGGGTATCAACAATCGTCCCATCCATGTCAAATATGATCGCCTTGTATTTCTTAGTCACTTATATTTTCTCCAGTTTAAAGAGATGTGTTGGGGTGATGAATTCATCCTGTGATCCAATAAGGTCTAATTCATAGCGATTAAGCTCTTTTGTTTTCTTAACAATAGCATAGGTGGATGAGACACAGTTTTGAAGTGCTATTTTTTCATCAGTAAACTTTAATAAATTACCTAGGTTTAAAGCAGCAATAAGGTCTCCTGTCCCAACAAATGGCTTTTCAATATTACTTATAAGAGGTGTGGATACTTTTATCATCATTTTTGGGGTCATCAAGATAATGTCTAGCTCATCTTTTTTTGTTTCATCACCTATAAAGCTTGTTAATAGAATTGAACTTACACCTTTATCAAATATTTTATTCGCCTCATTTTTTATATCCGCATAATTTCTACATTCAGTTCCTGTAAGATAATTAAACTCAAAATGGTTAGGGGATATATGATCAGAGACCTCTAAAATATTCTTTTTAAAAAATTCAGGTATTCCTTCTTTTACAAAAAAACCTCTTCCTATATCTCCCATGACGGGATCACAATAGTACTTAGCTTTTGGATTTTGTTTTTTTATCATTTTCACAATATCAATGATGCAATTTCCGATTGATGCATCACCAAGGTAGCCTGTAAGGATGGCATCGCAATTATTATAGTCTGTTATTTCAAAGATGCCGGAGACCACATCTCTAATTGTTTCTGCTTTATAAATATCACCTTTTAATTTCCCATAGCCACTATGATTTGAAAAACCTACGGTATAGACAGGCCAAACTTCAAGACCAATTCTTTGTAGAGGAAAGACGGCACTGGAATTTCCTGCATGCCCAAAAGATACATGTGATTGGATAGATAAGATGCCCATGATATTACTCCTAGAGAAGTTCAATTACTTTCTAGAATATAGATTGTGTGAAAGGATTTTGCAAATATTTATAAATTTCAAATGATTCAACTTTAATCTCAGTGACATTTTCTCTCTTGAATGTAATGATTTTCTTTATGAATAATCTTTGTTTTTTGTTAATTTTACTTACTATGCCTATATGCTCGTTTGGTGACTCTTCAGAACTTTTGCCCCCTAATTTAAATCCTGTAGAAGCGGGAGTTGTTTCGGCAACTAACTTTGAAATGATTGAACTCTTTAAAATCTTTGATGCTAATGATGGCTCCATGAGGCATTATGATTATACAAGCTATCTGGATGGAGCGACATTTGGTATGGGACACTGGCACCAAGGAGGTGCCTATAGGTTTTTTAATGATTTAAATCGTGATTACTTTTTACGTCAAATTTTTATTGATAGAACCTTCGAATATTTTCTTAGAAATGATTTATGCTTTAAACTTATTGGCATAAACTGTAGTTCTGAAAATGTCAGTGCTTTTTTAGATAAATCTGTTTTTAGTGAAGAGTTTTTTAGACCCTATTCACGACCTAGAATAAATAGTCTCTTTCGGGATTATCTTTGGTTAAAAGATTTATTTTCTTATGCATTTAGAGATAAAGAGCTTGTTAGGTGGCAACTGAATTATTATGACAGATTTTTATTGGAAAAAGTTCGCCAAAATGACTTACCTCTATTAGGGATGAGTGGAATTCCTGCATTTTTAGTTTTAGCGAGCCTTCGTTCTTCAGGTTCATCATATCCAATGAAAATGCATCGTCATATACAAAATAAGACGGGAATATTTAAAAAAAATAATTTTTATGAAAAACCAAGTGGTGTTTCAAATCTAAAAATTTGGAAAGTTTACCTTTCTTGGAAATGGTATAATCTGCAGAAAGGTAAACTAAGAAGCCGTATGAAAAAGATATACTGTCTCTATTTAGAATCAGAGTTTTCATCTGAGAAAATTGACTGCTAACCGTAATCCTAATTGTATTCATATTTTCTTAATGTCTTATAACTTCTTTGTCATTTTTACTTTAAATATGCTAAATTAAAATCATATTTTATCATTAAATGAAATCGGAGAAAATTATGATTACAATTTATGGATCACCTAAATCAAGTTCAGGAAGATGTTTTTGGACTCTGGAAGAAATCGGAGTTGAATACTCTGTAAAACCTGTTGATTTTAAAATAAAAGAACATAAATCTGATGCTTTTCTAAAAATTAACCCCAATGGTAAAGTTCCGGCCTTAACTGATGGAGATTTTACTATTTGGGAATCAATGGCCATTAATATGTATCTTTGTGAAAAGTATAAGCCTGAGTTGTTAGGAAATACACCAGAACAGAGAGGTCATACGTATCAGTGGAGTATTTGGGCCGTTGGAGATCTTCAGACTCCATTAATAGAAAATTTTATTCAGTTAGTCTTTGTCCCTGAAGCACATAGAGATCAAAACAAAATTGATAAAAATCTAGAAAAATTACCTGCACTTTTCGAAACACTTGATCAAAGTCTCTCTACTTCCAAGTACCTTGCTGGAAATGAGTTTACATTAGCTGATTTAAATACTGCAAGTGTTGTTCTTGTAAGTGAATATATTAAATATGACTTATCAAAGTATAAGCATCTAACTAGCTGGTTTGCCTCAATTAAAGATAGAAGCTCATTTCAAAAGTATCAACAGCTTTGTGATTAAAATAGATGAAAAAGAATTTAAGTTCACCTTCTCCAGATCTTCTGGGGCAGGTGGACAAAATATAAATAAAGTTAATTCTAAAGCAACTTTAATTTGGGCCATTGATGATTCAATCTCGATTAGCTCATTTGTGAAAGAAAGGTTTAAACTAAAATACAAACGTTTTATCTCTGATAATCTTGTTATTATTTCTTCCCAAAAAAACCGATCTCAGGCTCAAAATATTGAGGATTGTAAAAATAAGCTTCACGAATACTTGAGTACGGTTGAGTTTCTTCCAAAGAAAAGAAGAGAGACTAAACCTACGAAAGGATCTGTTAAAAAAAGACTGGATTCGAAAAAAAAGAAATCATTAATTAAGAAAATGCGTAGAGATAACTATTAAGCTTAATTATGGCCACTTATATAGGTGTTAGAATTCTAACATCTATATAAAATTTGGGGCATGAGTCCATGAATGCCCATCTAAATGTTAAACTGATACTTATTTAACTTAAATAAGGATTCGGTATGCAACGAGTAAAGATACTCGCTCTCTTTTTTCTGAGTTTGGCATCATTTAGTAGTTTTTCTAGTGTAAGTTCTTGTAATGATGAAAGCTTAAATAATTTTATCCTTATTCATGGAATTGGGGGAAATGTAGAATCTTTTGGTGAGATGAAAAATACCATACCAAATGATCTTGAATGTGCTGTCGTTCATGAATATGCTTATGCTACTGAAGACTCACTTCTTACACCTGAAGACTTTGCAAGGGGATTAAACACATTTATTTCTAAAATACCTTGGAGTGGGAAAAGAAAAGATCTTAATTTAATTGCACACTCACAAGGTGGTCTCATATCACTTATTTGGATAGTAAAATCATTAAAAAATGAGGAAGGTTATTCTTCTGAATCTGCTAAGCGAGTTAATACATACACCACTCTTTCAACTCCTTTTTGGGGTTCTGACTTTGCTCTTATGGGGGATTATACATTTTTTGGTCTAGGACTAAAAGATAATAGTATATCTCCTTTTGGGAAAAAACAGCTTGAACTCATGCAATTTGGAAGTAGCTATTTTAGAGATATGATTGAAGTTCTTATAAGTCCAGAAAATGAGTTTATTAGAAATTATTTAAAAAATGATATTAGAATCCTTAATGTGAAGGCCACTTTGCCAAAAGTTTCTTCTTTTACTAATTCAATTGGTGCCCAGTTTTTTGAAGGCGATGCCATTGTCAATCTACCCAGTATGACTCTAAATTTTAATTTTGCTGAATTATTAAATGAAGATTATTCAACTGACAAAAATGAAACTGCGATAATAAAAGAAAATCATTTGGCCTCAGAGTCTTATACTTATGGATCACATATGTTTATAGGTCCTGGAGTTGAAGCTGTTGCAGAAGTTCCAATTGAATGTTTAAGTGTCTCTGATTGCAACCATATTGCTTATAAAAATTTTAAAGATTTTTATTTAAAAAATATTGTTAATAGTGATTCTAAGATTGAAAGTGATCTTCAGGGTTTTGAACTGCATGTTATTGTAGAACTACCAGAGAACCACGAAGAAGATACCACTAGAGATATGAAGATTAATATTATTCCAAGTGAAGATATTTCTATGAGTTATTATCTCTTTGACCATGATGACCAAGAACCTTTAACAATAATTGATAATAAGCTTTATTTTGTTTTAAAAGGATCGATTACAAATGATCAGATTAAAAAATCGAGTTTAGGGCTCTCCATTGATATTTTAAATACGAAACAGCGCAATTTGAAGATTAATGTGACTAAAGGGCTTGTGACGATTTTGAAAACAAATCTTACAGAACTTGATCAGATAACTAAAGATTATTTACAGGCTAAGAGGAAAGAAGAAAAGAAAAATAGATTAAGAAAACTAAGAAGAAAAAAATAACGAATTTTGTATAATAATGTTAAAATATTTTTTATGTATATTTACTCATTTTTATGGATCATATTTTTTACACTTTCCTCTGCGCTAAATGCAAAAGTTTTCAATTTTAGTACTCTAGATTTTGATTCCCCCTCAATGAATAAATGTGGAGAGGTTATCAAACAAGCTTATAAAAATTTAGGCCACGAAGTTATTATTTCAAAATATCCCTCAGCAAGAGCAATGGATATTTCCTTAAAGGGAAATAATGATGGTGAGTTATGTCGTTTTAATTATTTCGATCAAGGTCAAAAATTAATTAAAGTTTCTCCTGCAATTATTCAAATGCAATTATATGCCTATAGTATTGAAGAGCTACCTAAATTAGAAACTATTGGTGATTTAAATCGATATAAGATTGGAGTGATAAGAGGAACGGCCTATTCAAGTTATGTCATAAATAATAAGAATTTAAAAGTTATACAATTAAGTAACTCTGAATCACTTTTTAAAATGTTACAAAAAAAACGAATTGATCTTGCTATATATTATGATATTGAATCAAGACCTTTCAAATCATTTTATAAGTATGAATATAAATTGAGTAAGCTGTTTCCAGTCGATGGACTCTATCATTTTATGAATAAGAAAAATGAATCATATAAAAATGCTATTTCAAAAGAAATTTCAAAAATTATTAATCTTAGATCAAAGGACTAAGAATTTTGTAAAAAGTATAGGATCACTTTATAAAATAGATATTTAAGACTATTTTTAATGAATGAAAAATATAATCTTTTTAACTCTTTTATTCTGTGTGAATTTAACTTTTGCTGCAAATATCAAGTACCTTGATCCTAATGAAATCGAAGATTTGGACTATTGTTCGAAACGCTTAATGGGAATTAGCTATGATGAAGTTAATGAGTTACACAATTATAGCAACCTTCTAGATCGAGATGGAGACTTAAGCCATAAACTAATGCATAATTTTGTTTATGATATGTATTATTATGATTCATACCTAATTAATGGATCTATTGTGACAAGTGCAACTCTTCGTTTTTCGCGTTCAGCAAAAATTATTAATTCAGTTGTTGCTAATATGACTTTTGTTGGAGATGTCTCAGGTATTGATTTTAGTGGTTCTTGCTTGGTGAATGTCAGGTTTCCTAAAGACACAAGCTTTCTTGTGAAAAGAAAAATTAAACGTGAAGCCTTATATTACAAAAATATCGAATATAAGGACGAGTATGAGCCATGGAAATAAAATAAATTTTTTTGCTGATTCATCTTTTATCCAAAATAAAATTGTCAATGAAGAACTTAAGGTTGGATCACTCGATTCAGACTTTTCAAAATATTTTGATTTTAAAAAAATTGCTGCTCATTATTTAGTGGTGAGTCCGGGCTATAGAACATCAGAGCCTCATGCAGAAAGTTTAGAAGAGGAATTTGTCTTTGTTATTTCTGGACAAATAGATCTTTGGCTAAACGGAAGTATTAAGCAGATGAATAGAGGAGATTGTATAGGCTTTCCTGCTGGCACAGGTATAGGTCACTGTTTTATTAATAACTCCAGTAGCAATTGTGAGCTTTTTGTTAGTGGGAATAGAACAATTGAATCTAATCGCTATCACTTTCATCTTGATCCTAGTCTTGCCACTGAATGTGGTGATAAGTGGTGGGATGATATGCCAAAACAGGAACTTTACGGGCATAATGGACTTCCTGGTAAATTTAATCAATCTCTAATTGATATTAAGGTTAATACACTTAATGGTTTTGATAAGATTCCCAGTGATAGCTTTTCTTATCCAAATGATACTGAAACATTTTCTTATGGAGTTTGCCTAAGTCGACCTTTTGGAATGAAAAAGATTGCAATTTGGCTAGAGAAATTAGTTCCAGGTAAGAGAAGTTCATGGCTCCATGCTCATTCTGTTGAAGAAGAATTTGTTTTTATTCTACAAGGTACCCCTGATATCTATTTAGATGGAACTGACTATAAGACACAACCTAATATGGGTATTGACTTTAAAGCAGGTTCGGGAGTCTCGCATACAATTCAAAATAAAACTGATAATGATATTTATTATTTATATGTAGGAGAGTGTGAAGCTCTTAATGATAAAATCTATTATCCAGAGCATCCTCTTAGAAATGTTGAAATGAAAGAGAAGGGGCTTTTGTGGGATATTAATTACCCATTATAACTACACAAAATGTAAAATATATAGAGAAATCCTAAGTCAATTGACGATATCACTCTTAGATCATAGTTTGCCAGTATACTACGGGGGAATCTTATGAAATTAACTTTTTTATCTTTATTAAGTCTTACATTATTTACAAATACTACTTTTGCAAACGTGACTATTACTTGTAATAGCTCCTTTGGAGAGTCTGTGTATACTACTTTTGAATTAACGATCCCTGTTGTGAATTTATCTTATATGCCCTATGAATTAGATGAATTAATAGGATCGAATGTCATTTTAGATGGTATCGCAAATCCAAATCATCAAGATATAATTCCTGGTGAGGATGAGTGGAGTTATGTTACTTTAGGGCCTCGTGAAGCAGTGATAAGAGAAGGTTCTGAATTCTATATAGAAACTTGTAAAGATTGTGATTTTAATTCTGCAACTTACACATTTAAGCTTACAAATGAAGAAGAAATATTTATTACAGAAATGTATGGCTCAGATGGTTCAGGGGAATTTTCTGTCTATACTTGCAGTAAAAATTAATTTTACTGCAAGATAATCTTTTTTATTGAATTTTAAGTAAGTTATAGGCCGTAGATGCCACTGCAGAAGTGATATTTTCCATATAAGTAAAATCTAGGCGTGAATCAAATTTATCGCAGCTTTTGTGGTAACACTTATCTGAATCTCCCCCAAAGAAGTTTTCAGAGATGACAATAGCGGGGATACTCGCTTTCCAAAAAGATGCATGATCAGATCTTTCAGTACAGCCTGGAACTTTTGTTAGAGCTAATTTATGCCAATTGATAATTCCTTCCATAGTATTTGTCATAAAGACTGAATCTGATCTATCACAATCAATAATATGAAAGTTTCCATCTTTTCTTGAATTTGTTCCCATCATTTCAAAGTTTATAACACCAATAATCTTTTGTTTTTCACTTGAAGATAATTTTTTAACATATTCTCTTGAGCCAACCAGGCCTTTCTCTTCTTTGTCGAATCCAACTATAATTAAGTCATATTTAAATTGGAAAGGTGCAAGTGCTTTTGCGATTGCAAGGGTTCCAATAGTTCCTGTCCCATTGTCATTAGCCCCAGCGTTTCCTACTGAATCAATATGGGATGTTACTAAAAGGGCTTTTGACGAATCAGCACCTTTTTTTACGGCAATAAAGTTTTTGCCCTTTGAAAAGAATGATCCAAATTCTTGAATTGATGTATCGAAGCCTAGGTTTGTATATTCAGATTCTAGATATTTTAGTGCATTCTCAATTCCATCTTTACTACCTCTCTCATTAATGCTGACTTCATTGCCATCAATAACGACACTTGTAGCCCCTGAGAATTCTTTAAGTTTTTTCTCTAAAAAAGAGCTATCAACTTCAATGAGAGTACTATTTGTTAAGTTCTTATGTGGTGATTTAGATTTTTGTAAAAGTTTTTTTGCAGTATATTTATAGGCCTCTTTGTCAGTTGACCATAAATGATCGTTATGGGCAAAAGCTTGTGTCATTTGAAGAGTAATTATTAGTACTAAAAATTTCATAATCATCCTTTGTTAAGCTATTACGCTACCAAAGGGAGGATTCATCATCATTAACTATTTTCTGATAAACTATGACATCTCGCTTTATTTTGACGTTTTAATTGCTTCAAATATAGACGGATATGTTTTCAAAATATTTGGATTAATAGAAAGATATTTTCTGACACCTTCTATTCTTTCACAAAGAATATGGGATTCAATAAGTATTTTAATATGATGAGAAAATGTTGCTTTTTGCACGCAATAGTTAAAATCACCGCAGGTAATTTCTTGCTTCTCAGCTTGCAAAAGCTGTTTTATGACACCGAGCCTTATGGGGTCACCCATGGCCTTAAGTATCTTATCTAATGGAATTTCTTTTAGTTCTTTCATTGTTAGATATATATCTAACAAATATCTTGCATTATTTCAACAAGAGGTTTATTGTTAGATAAATATCGAACAATAACGAGGAGAAATATATGCAATCAATTTTTAAACCCCTTCAACTAGGGCCAATAAACCTAAAGAATAGAATTATTATGGCGCCTCTTACTCGTGCCCGAGCAGGAAAAGAGCGTATTCCAAATGATTTAATGGCATCATATTACGCCCAGAGAGCTTCAGCGGGATTAATATTGACGGAAGCAACTTCAGTGACACCAATGGGTGTAGGCTATGCCGATACTCCAGGTATTTGGAGTCAGGAGCAAGTAGAGGGATGGAAGAAAATTACTAAGGCCGTTCACGAGAAAGAGGGAAAAATCTATATGCAATTATGGCATGTAGGTAGAATATCCCACTCATCTTTTTTAGGTGGTAAAAAACCAGTAGCGCCTTCAGCGATTAAACCTTCAGGACATGTCTCTCTACTTAGGCCCATTACTGAATACGAAACACCGAGAGCTCTAGAGCTTAATGAGATAAAAGATATTGTTGAGGCCTACAGAGTGGGAGCAGAGAATGCAAAACTTGCGGGTTTTGATGGTGTTGAGATTCATGGAGCAAATGGTTATTTATTAGATCAATTCTTACAAGATAACTCAAACAAACGAGAAGATATTTATGGCGGATCCATTGAAAATAGAGCGAGACTATTACTTGAAGTTACAGATGCAGCGATAAGTGTATGGGGAGCTGATAGAGTAGGTGTTCATCTTGCTCCTAGGTGTGATAGTCATGATGTTGGGGATTCAAATCCACGTGAAACATTTGGTTATGTCACGCGTGAACTTTCAAAAAGAAATATTGCCTTTATTTTTACAAGAGAGCACCAAGCAGAGGATAGTCTTACTCCAAAATTACGAGAACTTTTTAATGGAGTTTTTATTGGAAATGAAAAATATACTAAAGAGGCAGCGGTTAAGGCGATTGATTCAGGTTTAGTTGATGCAGTATCATTTGGAGTTCCTTTTTTAGCGAACCCAGACTTAGTAAAAAGATTTGAGATAGGTGCAAAGCTCAATGATCCAGTCTATGATACTTTTTACGCTGAAGGTGCAATTGGTTATACTGATTATCCAAGTCTTGAGGATATTTAGCCCATTATTAGTTGTTTTCATATTGAGAATTTAGTATATCTATGGTGACCTCAATCGATTAAGGATACGAAATGATTACTGAATTTATAGAGACGTTAAAGCCTAAATTAGCTGAATTAGAGAATCATCAACTGTATGGGCATATTCAATCTATAAATGATTTACAATTATTTATGGATCGTCATGTTTATGCAGTTTTTGATTTTATGAGTTTAACAAAAGCTCTTCAAAATGAATTAGCTCCTTCTGGTGGTATATGGACTATGCCTAAATCAAACAAACTTGCTCGTTTTATTAACGAAATTGTTTTATGTGAAGAATCTGATGAATTACCATCTGGTGAGTTTATTAGTCATTTTGAGATGTATTGTAGAGCGATGGCCGAGGTAAAAGCGAACTCTGATCTTCCTCTTGCTTTTATCCACTATGTTTCAGAGCATGGACTTAAAAATGCTTTAAATGAATTTGATATCCCTAAGTGTTCTCGAACTTTTATGGATTCAACTTTTGCTACACTTAAAGCTGGTCGCATTCATGAAATTGCCGCCTCATTTTGTTTCGGCCGTGAAAAATGTATTCCTATTATGTTTCAAACCCTTCTAGATCAGATGAATATTTCAGAAAAAGATGCACCAACTTTTCATTACTATCTAAAAAGACATATTGAAGTTGATGGTGAATCTCACGGTCCACTTGCTCTTAATATGATTGAGCATCTCTGTGGAAATGACAAAGTCAAATGGAAGGAAGCCCTAAATGCTGCCAATTCTTCTATTGATAATCGCATTCAATTTTGGGATGAAGTTTTGATTGATATTCAAAAAGATTCTATAGTTTAATTTTTATTCTCTAAAGCCATACTCTTTCACGTAAAATTAATACCTTGTGAGAATCGTAAACTATTTGGTCACAGAAGTAATATTTTCAAAGTACATTTCATTAAATCTTAAATTTAGGGAGAATATGATTAATTTATATTTATAAATCATTAGATTGATGAACAAAGGAAAATACTATGAAAAAATTAATGATTCTATTAGCTCTTGCAACATCATACTCCTCTTTTGCAGCCAGCAGTGTCTGTTTATTAAATACTAAGTCGACTAATGTTCAAGACGGTTATTTGTCTTGTTCTGGTGAAGAGGACAAATATGTAAAACCAGCCGATGAACTATTAAAAAGGCTATCTGATGGATACGAAATATTAACAGTTACTCCAGGAACTGGTAATAACACGAATACAAAGTGGGGAAGTACATATACGCTCATTAAACAGTAGAATAAACACAATATAGCGACCATGAAGGCTGGCAATTAATGTCCAGCCTTTTTTATGAAATAACTATTCAATAATTTGATCGTTAAGCTTATCTAATATTCGTACAAGATCCATTACATCTTTTTCTGATAAATTATTAATCTTACAAAACATCTGATTAGGAATGTCTACGGCAAGCTTTTGTAATTCAATTCCTGTTGCAGTTAATGAGACTATTTTTTTTCGTTTATCATCTTTATCGGTTTTAATTTTTAGAAACTTTTTTGTTTTTAACTTTTGTAAAATTAGAGTCAATGATCCCGCATCAATTTGAGTCAAACTTTGTATCTCTTGTATTGATCCTTCACCAATTTCCCATAGGGCCATCATTAAAATATATTGAGGATAAGTGAGATTTAAGTCCTCTAGAAAAGGTCTATATAATCTCGTCACTCCATTTGTCGCAATATAGAGACGGTGACAGATTTGCTTACTTAGCTGTAAATGACTGAAATTCATAAATACCTCTATTATTATTATACTTTGTGTGCAAACTAATTGCAATTTGTTTTTTTTTGGAGTATACTTTGTATGCAAACTAAATAAGGAGATCTATATGAGTATTTATGATTACAGTTTTAAGGATAATAATGAGAAAGAAATCTCTATGAGTGAATATAAGGATAAGGTATTACTTATTGTAAATACTGCATCTAAGTGTGGGCTCACAGGTCAATATGAAGGGTTAGAAAATCTTTATGAGACTTATAAAGAGCAAGGCCTAGAAGTATTAGGATTTCCATGCAACCAATTTGGTGGGCAAGAACCGGGATCAAATGCTGAAATTCAAGAATTTTGTACAGTGAAGTTTGGAGTGAAGTTTCCTGTTTTTAGTAAAATTGAAGTAAACGGAGATAATGCTCATCCACTTTACAAATATCTAAAAAATGAGGCACCTGGATTATTAGGTTCTAAGGGTATTAAGTGGAATTTTACAAAGTTTTTAGTTGCAAGAGATGGAACAGTTCTTAAAAGATTTGCTCCTACAGATGCTCCTGAAAAAATTGAAACAGAATTAAAAGAAATTTTAAAGGCCTAAATGAAAAATAAATTATCACTAATTATAAAAGTGATCTTTTCATTATTATTTATTGCAGGTGGAATTGCGCATTTTACAAAAACAGATTTTTATTTGAGTATGATGCCATCTTATCTTCCGTATCATTTAGAACTTGTTTATATTAGCGGAGTATTCGAAATACTTTTGGGTGCTCTGCTACTAGTTCCTAAATATACCAGATTCGCTGGTTTTGGAATCATTGTACTTCTACTAGCTGTCTTTCCTGCAAATCTGAATATGTATCTACACGCAGAGAGCTATTCTAATATGAGTGAAACATCATTACTTATACGATTACCTATACAATTATTATTAATTTATTGGGCCTATAAATATACAAAACCTAAAGGAGAACAAAGTGGAATTATTAGATAATTTAAAGTGGAGATATGCTGCAAAGGCCATGAATGGTAGTGCTGTTTCCGAAGATAAAGTTGATCGAATTCTTGAGGCAGCGTCTCTTGCACCCACATCAAGTGGTCTTCAGCCTTTTGAAATCATAGTGATAAAAAATCCTGAAATTAAAGCAGAAATCAGGAAAATTGCATGGAACCAGTCTGTGGTAACAGATTGTTCTCATCTTTTAGTTTTTGCGGCATGGGATACCTATACAGCTGACAGAATTAATAAAATGTTTGATCTTACAAACGAGATAAGAGGTTTTAAAAATGAGGGATGGGAAAATTATAGACAAATGCTCTTAAGTTCATACCCACAAAAAGATAAAGAAGTGAATTTTAATCACGCTGCAAAACAAGCGTATATTTCTTTTGCATTTGCTATGACAGCAGCTGCTTTTGAAAGAGTAGATTCAACACCTATTGAAGGATTTGATCCAGCAGCACTTGATGAGATTTTAAAGCTTTCAGATAAAAATCTTAGAAGTTGTGTGATGCTAACTCTTGGATATAGAGATGCAGAAAATGATTGGTTAGAAAAATTAGTAAAAGTTCGAAAAAGTAGAGAAGATTTAGTAACAGTTATTGAATAGTTTATAAAGAGCTGCCTATAGATAAATAGACAGCTCTTTTTTATTTTTAATTTAAAAGATTTTCAACATTCTTTTTTTGATCCTTCGACCATAATAATTTTATATACTCTGCATGTGACCAAGCTAATGGTGTTGCGGCTCCTGTTCCTTCTCCAGTATGTTCCCATACTTGTTCTGGAAGCATGTTTCCAAGATTTGCAAAGTTTGTATATGACGTCAAGATTTCATCAACTTCATTCTTCGCATCATTCCAACTTAGATCGTGAGCTTTATACCTCTCAATTGCAAATCTTCCATGCTCTCCAGATAAAAGAGGCCATAGCCTTCCTTTTTTATTTTCTCCATAAGCATCATTTGAGTATCTATACCATCCATAACCATTAGGTGTTTTAACTCTTATTTCTTGATCTACAATTTCTTTGGAATGCTTAATTCTATAATCACTTGCAGGAACAAGTCCCAAGAGCGATAGCTTTAAAAAACCTTGATCAAGAAGTTTTGTTTGCTCAACTCTTTGGCCTGAATTTGCGACAGTACAAGTTTGTCGATTATTTGGGTCCCAAGTACTTGTATGATTTGAGCATCCACCCACACGAATATAATAGTTACCATCACCGAAATGACCGTTATTTGTATAAGTCCATGTATGTATATTATCATTTGGTTTTGTCAGCCATGCTGTTGCAAACTTACCATATTTTGTTTCATTAAATATTTTGTCTCCCATATATAGCGCTGAAGCTGCTGCTGAGAAGGTTGATGGACTAATTCCAAAGTTCTCTTCCCATCTCTCTTGAGCTGACCATGGCCCGTATGTGATAACAAACTCAAGAGCTATTTTCACCATATGACCAAAATCATTCATTAAATTTTTCTTTTCATTTGCATCGGCTCTTGTCCATAATTGATAAAAGATATGAATTGGATAAGCTACTTGGTCAAGTTGTAATCCACCCCAGTATTCATTTCCATCAGTCCAAACATTTTGTGGGAAGGCTCCATATTTTGGAATTGATCTTCCATCAAATTCCCATGTTCCTTTTTTATATTGAACTGACTTTAAAAATTTTAAAGCTCTTCTTGGTGTATCTAAATCATTTGCCTGAATAAGGGCCGTACAGACATGATATAAATCTCTAGGCCATACTAAGTGGTATCCACCAGTAAAGACTCCCGGATATTCAAATGTTTCATCACCCAATGGTTTAGAAAGTGATGCAATTAATGCACCTGGAGTTAGTTTATCTTCATGAACTCTTAAAGTGTATAAAGAGCGTTCGTATAAACTTTTATGGACAGGCGTTAAGTTTTTTGGTGTTTTAATCGACTTTAAATACTTGTTCCAGTTTTGAGAATATAATTCTTTTTCTGATGCAAGTAACTCATCACTAAGATGCGAATCATTTTGTTCAAAGCTATATGTGATATAGAATTTTGTTTTCCCTTTTTTAGGACTTATTGCTAGCTTTGCAGTTCCTGCAATATTTCCATTGTCTGCCCATGCAAATTGATTATCCATTTTAAAATTATTAGCTAGATCTTGATAACCATCTGTGAATCCGACATATCCAAAACTCATTTTTTCCATGCCAACACTTGCTTTAACAGAGAGTTTTGTTTGGTCTTGGGTAAAGACAAGATGATCTTTATTAATATATCCAGAATCATTAAAACCAGTATTATTAAGAGCCGGGTTAACAAGTAAATAAAATGATAATCCGTCTACATAAGTTTCAATCTCTACTTCATCTACTAGTATGGATTTATCCGACATTGTATAGAACGTATGTTTGATATTAAATCGATTATTATAATCTTGATTATTCAATCTTACTAAGCTTGCTGATACAGGCTCAACTGAATGAATTGTATTTGTTCTTTCCTCTGCAAAAAAAGTTTCCCCATCAGAAATAAGAATTTGGGAATCTTTTAGTTGAGCTCCATCAATAGTTGGAAAATAAGTCTCTGTCAAAATCCCATGTGCATTTGTAAACCAAACTAACGAATTTGTTCCAGTGTTGCTTGTTCCAACTTGGACTTTTTTCGCAGATGACCAATTAGGGGTAACCCCGGGGTATCCACTAGGATTATTTCCTAGGGCAATAAGTGAAATGAACGCAGTAATAACGGCCGTAAGTATTCTCATTCTCTCTCCAATGATTCAGTATGTCGTGTGCTCAAAAATACTACTAACTCAGAGATAAAATGTAAATTTTATTGAGAGAAATGTAAGATTTTGTCTTATTATTTAGGATAAGTTAAGAATAAAATTTATGCCTTTTTAACTACAGAGCATTTTAAATACATTGCTCCAATTCCATCAATTTTACACGATATGTCATGATCATTAACAGGATCGTCTAAAAGCCTAATGTTTTTAACTTTGGTACCAGATTTTATAGTGCTATTTCCAGCTTTCAAATCTTTAATCACTGTTACAGAATCACCTTCAACAAGCTGGTTACCATTTGCATCTAAAAACCTTGGAGCTTCAGCTTCGTCATTTACACTTAGTGACCATTCATGGAAACATTCAGGACATACCCATAATTCGCCATCTGGATAACCATATGGTGATTGGCATTTTGGGCAAGCTTGAGATTGATCTGACATAAGTTTCCTTTAATTTTTTAATGCTATTGTTATCTATTCAGTGATTGTTCGTCTATGAATAATTTTTGAATCATAAAAATAACTAAAAATTGATATGGGAGTATAAATAGAGAGTTGGGCCATTCTTTCAATGAGGAGAGCTGTTGTAATTTGTCCTGGGTCAAAGCCCGAAATTATAAGGGAGGAGGCGACGGTGACTTCTCTCACTCCTATGGCGCCAGGCAGAAAAGGAATTGAGCTTACTATTAGAGTTACAAAGCATGCATTTAGGCAGGTTATGAAATTAATATCGATGCCCATAAAGATAAGAGCAAAGTATATTCTAAGAAAATAAAAAATGAGAATAAAAATATGTGCAATGAATATTGAAAAAAATGTATTTTTATTGAAAAGTAATTTTAATTCATTCGCTGATAACCTAAGTTTTCCAATTTTACTTGGAATTGTATCTAATTTAAAAATTAAATACAAAGAGAGATAGATGAGAAATAAATAAATAACCGTTAATAAATAGTATTGATGTGCTAGAAAATATGTCGTTCCACTTACGGCCAACATTACTAATATTGCAATAAAACTTTGAAAAATAACTCCATAACTAAAGAGTTTATATTTTAAATGATAGTTAGCTTTTAAAAATAATCCAGGAATCCACATACCAACTTTTGAAGGAAAAATAATATTAGAAAATTGCCCTACACTTATAAGTCTGAAGATTAAAAGTATTGAGATCTTTTCTAAATATGGTTTTAAAGTTTTTTGTTGAATAAAAGTTAAAATCATAAGATTAAGTATATTTAAACTTAAAAGAATAACTAAGTTGATTTTTGAGATTTGATTTAAAGATACAATTAAATTTTCGTTAGAGTATAGATAGTACCCTGTGAATACAAGTGATATAATCATGAATAAAATTTTTATCATTTTTGTGTTCACTTTATTGTCTCATTTAGAAATTTAGCAACTTTTTTAGAAATGTTTTTTGCATCTAACCTAATTCCTCGAAGGAATCGACTTCTAAAGTCAATTTGACCTTCTTTACCTATTTTAAATACAGAATCAAGATTAAAAAATGATTTTAGATCATCTGCAAACTTAAATCCTGTTGTGAAAATGACAAGATCGTAATGTCTCTTTGTACCATCTATAAATTCTATTTCATTTTCTGAAAATTGTTTAATATCAGGATGCTTGATTATTTTATTTGATTGAATTAATGATTTAGTTTTTCCCCCAAACATACTTACTGCACCTGGTGCTTTAGAGATATTGAAAAACTTAAATACATCTTCAATAATTGGATAAATAGGAAAGAGTATAGACCATATAAATTCCCCTGGACCATAAGTTATTTCTGATCTTGTACTTATACTAACATCGTGGTTTCGATTAAGTTCTAAAAGTAGTTGCCCCGCAGATATTCGCTTTCCAACGATGAGAATTTTTTTACGAGTTTTAAATTTTTGTAGATGAGAATTATAGTCTTTGAAGTGAAAAGAAGGAATTTTTGAATTTCCAATTCCTGGGTATGATGGAATATATGGATAAGAGTAGTAACCTGTGGCAATGACGACTGCTTTACAAAGATAAGTTTGATCTTGAGTGATGACTTTAGTTTTTGACTCACTTTTTTCAATTAGTTGAACTTTTTGATTAAGTCTGCAATCTTGATGTTCCGTTTTTGAAAAACTCTCTAATTCCATTGCGTATTGTTTGGTAGGCATCCTAAGGGTAGGATTAAAATATTTTAAATATCTAAGAGGTCTATTACAATACCAAGGACTTATCAGACTGATAAACTCTGGCATGTTCCTCCAGCTTGAAGCAATTTCAGCATCTTTCTCAAGGATTATGGAAGAATGATTATATTTATTTTTAATTTCAGATGCAATTGAAATGCCAGCGAGACCTGATCCTATAATGATAATATCAGTCTGATTTTTTGGCTTTATTTCATTTGAATTCATGAGTCCCACTTTGGTTTTTTATCTTTTTTATAAACGTGTAGTCATGTTACTATATTTTATGGCCTCTTCAAAAAAAAAAATATTTAGCACTATGCCTTTAATTTATTCTATCGTCTGGATTTTTGTTTGGTTTAGAGTTATAAAGCCATTAAATATTCAATCCTCTTTACTTTTTTATGCAATTCTTACTTTCTTTCTTCTTTCAATCTTATTACAATTCAAAAGAACGATTGGACTTCAAAAAAATATTTCACATGGGCTATGGGAGAAAATTTCTTATTTGAGTCTAAATCTTGCATTTTGGTATTTTATTTTCGGATTGATACTAGATCTATCATTACTATTAATTTTTTATTTTACAAATTATACAGAGAAATCAGAGCTGATTCAAAATCTCCATTACTTTGTTGCATTTTTACCAATTTTCTTATCCCTATATGGTTATTTAAACGTATTAAGAGGGTTAAAAACGATTCACTTAAAGCTCAATCTAGCTGATCATAAGTTATTAGAACCACTTCGAATATTACAAATTTCAGACTTACACGTTGGGCTCTTTATTCAAGAGAAGCATATTAAGAAAGTTCAAGCGCAGATTCAAAATTTACATCCAGATATGATTGTCTTGACGGGAGATATTACAGATGGAACAGTCGATACATTTGGTAAATATCTTATCCCTCTTCTCAATACGGAACCTAAACACGGTATTTTTTTTGTTCCTGGTAATCACGAGTATTACTGGGGAGCACAATCTTGGATTAATTTTTATAAGAATCATAATGTTACTTGCTTAATTAACGAGGGAAAATGTATTTCACTTAATTTTTCAGACTCAATTTGGATTGGGGGAGTAACTGATTTATTAGCACATAAATTTATACCTAATCAGGTTTGTGATCCGGAAAAGACTATTTCAGATAATATGGATCACTATAAATACAAAATCCTTCTTTCTCATAGACCTGAGAAATTTGATTTAGCTGAGAAATTAGGGTACGACTTAATGCTTTCAGGTCATACTCATGGTGGACAATTTTTCCCTTTCACTCATTTAATCTCTTTTTTTAATTCCTATGGAAGCGGACATCATCTTTACAAAAAAATGAATCTTTTTGTGAGTCATGGAGCAGGCTATTGGGGGTTTCCTTGTCGTATTGGAACAAGATGTGAGTTAACTTTAGTTGAAATTAATTAATATTTTTTATTAAGGTTCTAAGCTCTGTACTTACTTTATACTTTCCTTTCACTTTAAAAATATTGAAAATCGCTAGCATAAAATAACTAATTAAGTATCCAGGAAAAAAGAATCTTTCATATTTTCTTATATCTTTTATTAAATCACCAATTTTCATTTTACGGACAAGACAAAGACTAAAGTCAGAAGTGAGTTTTCCATTAATTTTAATTTTGCTCGTCTTAGAGAGTTCTTCAAATATTTTAGAAGGACTATATTTTTAGTGATTTAGAAGTTAACTCAAGTCCAATTGTGTCTTGTAATATTTTATAGACTCCCATATGGCATGAACCTGTTTTTTCTCGTATTTGCTCGTATATTCTTTGATTAATTGCATCTACTTGGGCTTTCTCAAGATTATAGAAATGAATGAAAACACAAGCACGAACAACTGAATTTTTTCTTTTTAAAAGTCTAGCTTCTCTTATACTTAGGCTTGGATGATATTCTATATTTTTGCACAATAAAAATGTATGATAATTTGTAGGTGATAATCCAACTATGACGCTTGTTTCAAGGTCAGCTAGATTTGCATAGTCATAAAACGTTGCTCCACTAGTACTTATAACTGCATGTTCTGATAAATCATTAATCATAGCAATATAATAGACACTAATTTATTTTATTTATAGAAATAAGCTCAAAAATTGAAAAATGTACTTAATGTCTAATAAATAGACAGTCATATAAGTTATTCAACTTCAATTTATATAGATACTAATCTCTGGTTATACTTAAGTCATTCAAAATGGAGATTTTTATGAATCAGATTCTAAGCATCGTTATGAAATTTATCTACTATATTAAAATTATACCTATTTGGACCTTATTAACAATTCATAATATTTGGGGAATTATTAATGTTTTTATTATTACCTGGTTAAAACCTATGAAAGGTGGACTTGTGGATGAGAATCATCCATTTGCCACAGGTATTAATCCTGATACAGGCGACTATATTTGGAAAGAAAATATAGTATTTTCTTCTAAAAGAAAAAGAGCATTTCCTCATAGTGATGAAGAAATTGTTAATCAAACAGGTGTATATATGTCCAAAATGGTTAAAATGAGTATGCAAACACCTGCAAACGAATATGGGAAAAAAAATAGAATGCCTCCTTCTATTAATTATATACATGGTGGGATTCATTATAATGGTGGTTGGCTTATTTTTGATGACCCAAAAGATGCAATTAGACATTTTTCAGATCCTCGTTTTGCACTAGAATTCTTACGATTTATTTATAAAGAAAAAAGAGAGCCTGTAACTCTTTTGAGAGATAGGCAATATGATAGACAGGAACTTTTAGAATTTGTATGTTTTTTAAGAACACTTTTACCTTATTTTTCAAATTCAAATGGTAATCAAAAAAGAATTGGTTGGGGAAATCCTGCACCATTTGCTTCAATTAATACCATTACAGGTTTTTGGAAAAACGATACATACAAAATTTATAATAAGAAGACTAATATTAGAGCTGCAAGATCAGCCATTACAAATAAATTTTTTCTCCATGACAATTATTATGGTGGACGTGATACAGCTTTATGGCCTGAAAAATATTTAGCAAAATTCACTGACCAAAGAGTTGATGCTAGAGGGGAGAAAGGAAATTTGTATTTTGTTGATTTAAGAAAAATAAATAGAGGATATAAATTTGATGGAGGAGCTCTACCATCCATTAAAGATTTAATTTCTAAAAAAATATATGGAGAGTTTGAAAATACTAATTTTTATTGGAGTGAGAAAATTCTCTCAAAATAATTTTTTACCTCTTAATGTTTTATATTAATTAAGAGGCATACGATTATTTAATTTCTAAGCTATGTAAGTCATGACCTATATCAGAGGGAATATAGCCGCCATCAGATTGGGCAACTCTTGTTGCTGGTAAATCAGGTGCATTAATTTCTGCCTCAATTGCTGCAGTAGAATGAGAAAAACTCAAGGCCATAAAAGCAATAGCATTTGAATTGATTTCAAGAGCATCTAAGTTTATATTATCAATATTATCACATGCTTTATGATAACAACTATCATATGGTTGACCCTCAGTTCCATTAAAGAGAAGAGCTTCCTCTTTAGTCATAAGCCCTTCTGCTCCAGTAAATAGGCCTCCATAGGGAATGCCAACTTCTGCAAAAGCTGCATAATCTGATCTTCCACTAGATTCAATTTCGATATGATTTTGTCCATTTATATCAAAATAATGTTGGAATAAACTCTCAATTGCATAGGATCCTTTTGGTGCTTTATATTCTGTTAATGATGCATTTCCATCAAAAATACCAATCATATAATTTGGCGAGGCGATCATATCAAAATTAAGATATAGAGCTATGTCTTCTTTATCTTTTTCAGTTAAGGCCGCTACATATTCCCTAGAACCAATTAAGCCTAACTCTTCGGATCCCCACCATGCAAAACGAACTTTATTGTTAAGATTCATTTTTGCCATTGTAAGAGCAACTTCTAAGATGGCAGAGCTTCCAGAACCATTATCATTAATACCAGGACCTTCTGTTACGCCATCAAGATGTGAACCAAGCATAACGATATTATTTGGATTACCATTTTTTGTTTCAGCAATAACATTATATGAAATGGCATTAGAAATACTGGTTTCAGTCACAACTTTTAAGCTTTCCTGATTTTGTTTTGATAGTTTCTCACCAAGATCATATGTTGCACTTAAGACACTAATTTTTACGGTGGATTTCTCACCTAAGGTTCCTCCAAATAATTCTTTTCTTGTCTCATCATTTCCTTGATTAAAAATAATAACAGCAGATGCTCCAGCATTCTGTGCATTGAGAGCTTTTGTCACAAAAGTACATTCACCTCTTTGGATAAGTGCAATATTTCCTTTGGTGAAAGATTTAAAATCATCAACTTCACAACCACTTGTTGAGCTATTGCCAAGTCCTAGTGATAAATCTACCGCCTCTATGACTCCTGATATACTTCCAGAAGGACTATAAGGCATAACTTGATAATGAGTTTCCTCTTCATAGATTTCATTTTCATTTGTTAAGTTTGTGAGAATTGCAGGTCCCGTTTTTTCATATTTCGTATATGTATAAGGTGAAAATTTAACATCATAGCCTGCAGCTAATAGTTTTTGTGCGATATAATTAGCGGAAAGTTCATGTCCAGGAAGGCCTGAGGCCCTATTTCCAAAATTTTGATCAGAGATTTCTTGAAGCTTTTTTAAATGAGAATAAATATTATCTACATTAATAATATTTGATCCAGAAAGTAGTGTTTGCATCATTTCAGTATTTGCATAGGATGAAAGAGTGAATGAGCTCAACATTAAAAAGATAAATTTTGTTTTTAATTTCATAGTATCTCCAAAAAAGGTTTTCTTATTTTTAGCAAACTAGAATTCATTTTAATAGTTGATGTGAGAGAGTATTAGAATTTGAAGGCCTACTGGTGATACTTTGGCACTATTTACTTCATGAGTTTGACAATAATTCGATCAAATGAATTAATAAAGATTTCTCGATCTTTTTTTGATAAAGGAGCAGGTCCTCCTGTATTGAGTCCCTCATTCTCTCTTAGATCATGCAAAAAGTTTCTCATGGAGAGTCTCTCATTAATATTATCCTCAGTATAAATTTCGCCTCTTGGGTTTAGGGCGGTTGCATTTTTTTCAATAATGAGAGCTGCAAGTGGGATGTCAGCGGTAATGACAAGATCACCTGGTGATAGATTTTGTACAATATAAAAATCGGCTACATCCGCACCTTGCTCAACTTTTATAAATTGTATCAAAGGGGAGTGAGGAATAGATTGATAACTGTTGGCGACTACATTAACATTTATTTTTAGTCTAGCTGAAACTGTATAAATAACTTCTTTGACCATTTTTGGGCATGCATCAGCATCAATCCAAATTTTCATTCTTATTCCTAGTTTTTAAGACTTATAACAAGATATCAATATAGGTTGTTCCGCTATTAACTGGAGACTTTGCCTTCGCATTTTGTCCTTTGATCTGGACTCTCTTTTCTGTAAAAAGTTTTTTAAACTGAATCTTTGAAATTGATTTTAAATCATCATTCTCATTTTGTGACTGAAGTGCTTCGAAAAGAATAGTATCAAGTCTTGGGTAAGACTGTTCAAGATCAAGGGTAATTCTAAAAGAATTCTCTGGAATTTCTGGTATTTTATAGCTCATTCCACTTAATAGCATTTATTCAGGGATGAGTCTATTTTTTGTGTAGTAATTATCTATGTAAAAACTGCTTTTATCAAATGTCCTATGGCCATAACTCATGGATAAATATATGTTTGGCAATATTTAATAATTAAGGAAACTATGACTGATTTTACAGGGCTTAAGCTCCATTCAACAATTCTCGAAAACATTAATAAGCTTGGCTATATTCATCCAACCTTAATTCAAGAACGAACAATCCCTGTTTTATTGAAAGGACATGATTTACTTGGTATTGCTCAAACTGGTACTGGGAAAACGGCATCATTTTCTCTGCCACTCATTGATAAAATTCTTCAGAAAAAAGTGTTGTTAGATAAATTTGAAATTAGATCTCTTATTATTGCACCGACACGAGAGCTTGCTACGCAAATTTATGAAAATATTTGTGCTTATGCTCCATCTGATTCAATCAGTATTAAATGCGTTATTGGGGGAGTAAGAAAAGAGGGACAAATTGAGTTTATGGAAAAGGGAGCAGATATATTAGTTGCGACCCCAGGTAGACTTATGGATTTGATGTCTGGTGGATATGTTCGATCGACAAATCTTGATACATTTATTCTTGATGAGGCAGATATGATGCTTGATATGGGCTTTTATGAGGATGTAAAAGTTATTTCTCAAAAACTGCCTGAAAAAAGACAAACAATTATGTTCTCTGCAACAATGCCCAAAGAAATTGAGGAGCTCGCTCGCAATATTCTTACAAAAGCAATCAAGATCTCTAGTGCTAAAGAATCGACAACCCTAGATACTGTCGATCAATCAGTTTATTATTTACAAGAAGATGATAAATTAAATCTTTTATTAAGTTTATTAAGTGATAACTCACTCTCGAAAGTCATTATTTTTTGTAAAGCAAAGTATTCGGTTCCTGCAATTGTTAATGGATTAAACTTAGCGAATATTACTAATTGTGAAATCCATAGTAATTGTAGTCAAACTGAGCGTAATGCTGCCATTCAAAACTTTACTGATGGAAGTGCTAGGGTCATGGTCGCCACTGATATTGCTTCCCGTGGTATAGATATCGATAATATATCTCACGTTATTAATTATAATATGCCTGAAGATCCAACTTTTTATGTTCATCGTATTGGAAGAACGGCGAGAGCTGGACGAAGTGGAGTGGCCATTTCATTTTGTGCAGAAAGAGACTTGGCGCTTCTTCGGAATGTAAAAAAATTGATTAAAGTAGAGATTCCTGAAATATTGAATCATCCTTTTCATTTTGAATATGCACCCCTTGAAAAACAGGGAAAGCATAAACCGTCAAGTGCAAGTATGAGACAAAGAAAAAGACCTTCTCAAGCAAAGAGGGCAGCAAAGAAGAAATTTTTAAGTCATTTGTAAAGTAGAGGTAGTTTATGGAAAGTATGAATAATGAAATGAATAATGATTATCTAGACACAAAAATTGGGTATTTTAACAAAGACCCATCAGTGGCCACGATTTATATCGGAAATTTATCATTCGATTTTACTGAACTACTTATCAAAGATTTATTCGAGCAATATGGCTATGTTAATTATGTTAAACTCGTAAAAGATCCTGAGACTCATCAGAGTCGAGGAATTGCCTTTGTGCAAATGTCTCACCAAAATCATGCAAGGTCTGCCATAAAAGCGCTAAATGGATCAAGCTTAGATGGTCGTGTTCTAAAGGTAAGTATAGCAAAAGAGAATAATGATGATCGCTCAATTGTTAAACCGATTAAGATTAGACGAAAACCTTATAAAGCTTATGTTTCAAAAGCTCAAAGAGCTGAAAACTAAAGAGTTTGTCTAGTTTTTATACACCCTAAATTTACTTCAAAAAAGAGAGAAATTGACTGAGATTTTAGTAAAATGAACTATGCTAAAAGTATCATTATACATTTTAATTCTTATGTTCTCTCCTGCTTATGGGGCGGAGAAACTAAATCATTTAAGTGCCACTCCAGCACAAGTTAAGAATGCTATAGGCCATGCTGGCATCCCAACGTTAATAGAAATGCGAGAATTTCTGAGTTCTAAGAAATCCCACAAAAAAGTTGATTTTATACAAAATGATAAAAAACTATTCGATATAGATGAATTTCATTTAGAAATTTTCAATAAATTAACAAAGTACCATTTAAAAACAGGAAAAATCGTTAACCTAGAACTTCCTGATTTTTCAGAATGTAGAAATATTTATTGTGTTTTTAGTGAAGCTTTTGATTATGATGGACGCTCGGAGGATCTGGGTATTATGTATGCCTATGCCTTTGCAAAATATAAAATTAATCCTTCTCATTATGTGAATGATAATAGTAAATCATTTACAATAAATGAATTTCAATCTGCTTTATATGGTCTTGAAGCATTACCTGAGAGTATTTTTCCTAAATTTGAGAATAAAAAATTTATTCGCTTTAACACTCCAGAGAATGAACGTAGTCGTTCTAACAATTTAGCTAATTCAACGATGGAGTTCTTTGATCATTGGGCAAAGTTTGATTTTTATACAAGGGCCTATGCAGTCTTTCACGAAATGGCACATAATTTGGGTGCCCCATTAAAAATTATGTACTCTGATGAGTGGAATAAGATTGCTGGTTGGGAAAATATAAATGGTAGATTTGAGATTGTTAAACCTACCCAAACATCTCTTTACGCAAAAGAGTATCCAAATGAAGACTTTGCCGAAGCGCTCTCAGCTTATAGGTTTAATCCTCTTTTTTTAAAAGAAAAATCACTTTCAAAGTATGAGTTTATTAAATGGACTGTTTTTAAGGGCATTGAGTTTATAGATGATGAACAAAAGAGATTTTCATCAATTAAAATCTCCCTTCAAGGTATGTTGGATTCAAGTGAACCTAGACAGACTCGCTATCTTTCTGAAAATATTGATCTATCAAGTTGTCATTCATTATTACTTAAGAGTTATTTTTATCAAGATGAAAAAATAAAAGCTTTAAAGTGTATTGAAACAAAAATGCTAAAAGAGGTATTACTTAATTTATTAGATGGAGAAAGTGGTCTGAGATTCTTAGTTAAAAATGATGATCCAGCTCTAGGTTCTTTAACAATTTCAGAAAATATTCAAAGTGAATTATTAAATGAATTTTATACAAAAATAGGTCTAATGCTTTCAGATCATGATTTGGAGCTTTTTAGATATTTAAATTTAAAAAGTCTTAAGCGAGACACTAGTCATTGTAAGGATGCTTTCAGTTTTACTCACTATAATATTTCAGAGAGTCTAAATCAATTTGGTAATGGGGACTATAGTTATGTGAGCGGTGCATTTATCGAATTTTGCAAAATGAATTCATCTCTATTGCTAGAGTCTAGAACTAAGTTTTTAGATGCATTTACTCATAAAAAACGTTCAAGCTAGAGTAGAAATTATTTCATCAGGTATTCATGCCCCCTTATTTCTTTATAATACTCAATATCTTAATTTTGAGTATTATTTTCCACTCATTGGTATCAATTCTAATAAATTGCATAATATAATGAAAATAAACATTCTAACAAGGATTTGTTATGCAAATTAATATACAGAAATCACTAAAAAACTTAACTGTATTATCTCTTTTATTATCTTCCATGAGTGTCATGGCCGCGAATGATTTTATAGTCGCGCGTCTTAAGGGAAAAGTTACTTTCAATGGTGTCCCTCTAAAATTAAACCAAAAAATTAGTAAAGGCGGAACTCTACAATCTTCAGATAAATCTTTTGTGAGTATTAAATCTCTTGAATTTGGATCAAATATATTTTTAAGTGCAAATTCAAGTTTAAAAATAAATGATGTCAAGGATAAGGTACCTTTATCATTAGTAGAAGGTGCTGTGAGATGGGTCACAACGAAGGATAAAACTAAAACTAAAACAAAAAGAGTGGGTGGGATTAAAACGAAAAATGCCGTCTTTGGAGTCAGAGGGACAAACTTTGCGATTATTTATGGAAAGCTTCTTGGTGAATCTGAAATTGTTTGTTTTGATGGAAAAGTTAATTTTACGAATCAAAAAAATAGAAAAAATACTAAACTTATTACGAAAGGTCAGTGGGGTGGTCTTGGAGGACGATTTGGTTCTGTGATCACAACTATGGATAAAGTTCCTAAAAATGTTGTTGAGCACTTTGACAAACTACTAAAATAAAAATGATTTTCATTAAAATATTTATAAAAATATGTTTCATACTTATTTTTATTTCACAGTCCTCTTATGGTGAAGAGCAAATAAGTCCACTGGTTGGTAAGTTTATTGTCTTTAGCCCAATGGAGAGTAAGCTTCATAATGAAATTATGATAGATCATGAGAATCATATTGTTTTAATAGAAAAATCTCTCGGGAAAGTTTTTTCTTGTAGTGGTAAGATACGCTTTGGTGATCCTACTTTTCTGAAATCAGATTTGATTTGTGATAATGGATTAGAAGTAGAGTATCATATTTATATTAAAGGAATTGTTAGATCTAAAAAAATATTTGAAACATTTATCTATAGCTCTTTGTTAAAGAGGATAGGTATCCCTGATGGTAAAATTAAGTCTAGCTTTATCCAACAAAAATAATTCTTATAGATCAGCTTCTGTAAAAGCTTTTTTACGTTCTATATGCTTAATTTTACCACTAATAACTTCTTTGTCATCGATGAAGACTTCACCTTTATTGATCTCAATCTGAATATAATTCATGATATGTGCAATATCAGTGTGAGAAATATTTTTAAAACCAGGCATTGATCCATCATAAGTTTTCTCATTTCTTATAATAGGTCCTTGGAGACCATTTAGAAAAATTTTAAGAAATGATTCTTTATTCGATTTTACAATTTCAGAATCTTTAAGAGGTGGATAGAGCTCTGAGCCAGCACCATCGATTCCGTGGCACTTTGAACACATATTGTTATAATGTCTTCTTCCATCTTCAGCATTGTAGTTATAAGGCGTATCTTTTAATTCTTTGTATATTTTCGTAAGTTTGTATCGTTCTTTGTTAATATCTTTTCTAAAATTTTTACTCATGATCCATGCAAGGGCAATTGATCCCACGACCATAATAACAAGAGATGATGTCACAATTATTTTTGTATAATTCTTATTTTTCATATTGATATTCCTTTCTTATTTTATGAAGTTTTTCATAGCTCTCAATGAGTTTTATGTGCTTATCAATGCCTGATAGTTTCATATCTGTTTTTGTAAGGCCATAGAATTTAATCTCTCCCGTTAAAGACTTTTCAACGATAGAAATGAGTTGATGCCCATACATCTTAACGAGACTATTTTTATAATTAATATAATCTAGCTCTTCATTAATTTCAATTTCAAGAGCGATATTTAACAGTTGAAAAAATTGTTTTCTTTGAGCTGTATTGTCATTAAATGTCACAAGCATCTCGATCATCTCTTTAGATGCTTCAAAATCAGATATTGAAAGATAGATCAAAGCCTTTAATTCAATCACGTTTAATTGCCCCCAAACAGAGGTCTCCTCAAAGGCAATACCAATGAGTTCACTTATAAGGGTATAGTCATCGATTTCATTTTCATCCATTTTTTTGAGAAGATTTTTTAATTCTCTCTCTCCAAGGTCATGAATATTTAATATATCTGATCTAAACTTAAGGGACTTATTATGATTATCCCAAATGAGATCATCACAATGATAGATTTCAGAATAATTTGGAACTAGAATACGACATGCACTTGCTCCGAGTTCATTATAATCACTTATATAAACTTCTAAATCGAGCTCTTTAAATATATTCATTAAGTAATGATACTCTTCTTCGGTAGAACCTGAAAAATTCCAGTCAAAAAAATCGTAATCAAATTTGTCACTAAAGAATTTCCATGAAATTACACCCGTTGAGTCAATAAAATGATCAATAATATTATTATGCTCTTTAATTGCAAATTCATTGAAGGTAGGGGGAAATAGATCATTTAGTCCCTCAATACTTCTTCCCTGTAGGAGCTCAGTAAGGCTTCTCTCTAAAGCGATTTCAAAATTTGGATGTGCTCCAAATGATGCAAAAACACCACCATTCTTTGGGTTCATAAGTGTAACACACATAACAGGATATCTTCCCCCAAGAGATGCATCTTTAACAATAATGGGAAAACCCATTGCTTCAAGTTTCTCAATTCCTTCACAGATTTTAGGAAATCGATTTAAAACATCTTTTGGAACGTCTGGTAGTGTTGTCTCATTTATAATGATTTCATTTTTTACCGCCCGTTCAAATATTTCTGAAAGACTTTGTACTCTTGCTTCATACTTTGAATTACCTGCACTCATTCCATTACTGACAAAAAGATTACCAATGAGGTTAACGGGTATAAAAACTGTTTCTTGATCTGACTGACGTACAAAGGGGAGAGCACATATTCCTCGAGCTCTGTTTCCTGAGTTGGTGTCAATTAAGTGCTCGGGCCTTAATTCATTTTCTGGATTATAGAGCTCTTTTAAGTACTTATCCATTAACTCACTTGGAAGCTCTTCATTATTCTCTGGTATAAACCATTTCTCATTTGGATAATGAACAAATTCTTTATTTGCCATTTCTTCCCCGAGAAAATAATCATTATAAAAATAATTATTACT
>Ga0115005_10000172_pt1 | contig 47780 bp, 43 predicted proteins | sample ArcOceMetagenome_FD_87163 | JGI IMG/M metagenome (GOLD analysis project Ga0115005, IMG submission 87163) | Marine eukaryotic phytoplankton communities from Arctic Ocean - Arctic Ocean - Greenland ARC118M Metagenome | ecosystem: Environmental > Aquatic > Marine > Oceanic | place: Arctic Ocean... | reverse complement strand
TGACGTTAATTGAGTATCTAGCATGAGCAAATGTCCGAAATTAGTTCTATCGACCTCGTTGAATTAACAAACAATATCAAGGCTTGGGGTGCAGCGCTAGGCTTTCAACAAGTCGGCATCAGCGATATTGATCTAAATCAGCACGAGTCCCATTTGCAAAAGTGGTTAGACAATGGGTATCACGGCGACATGGCCTATATGGAAAGCCATGGGATGAAGCGTGCTCGGCCGAGCGAGTTGGTACCTGGCACCTTGCGCGTCATTAGTGTTCGTATGAACTATTTACCTCCGGATGCATCATTTGCCAAGCACCTCAAAAATAGAGAGATAGGATACATAAGTCGCTACGCGTTAGGGCGCGACTATCACAAGGTATTGCGTAAGCGCTTAAAACAACTGGGTGACAAAATTACCGCATCACTCAAGCATACTCAGTACCGTCCGTTTGTAGATTCCGCGCCAGTATTAGAACATGCTATCGCTGAAAAAGCAGGCATAGGTTGGACAGGAAAACATAGTTTAACGCTTAATAAAGAGGCGGGCTCTTGGTTCTTTTTAGGCGAGCTTTTTATCAACCTTCCCCTTCCTGCTGACGCTCCTGTTGAAGAAAACTGCGGTAATTGCACTGCCTGCTTAACGATATGTCCCACTAATGCGATTGTTGCCCCATATACGGTAGATGCTCGCCGCTGTATTTCATATCTCACTATAGAATCGGATAAAGACATACCGGAAGAATTAAGGCCCATGATGGGCAACCGAATCTATGGCTGCGATGACTGCCAATTGGTTTGCCCTTGGAATCGCTATGCCGACGTCACGGATGAAGAAGACTTCCATCCTAGAGAAGCCCTCCACGGACAAAGTTTACATACTCTCTTTAGCTGGTCTGAAGAAACATTTTTATCTAATACTGAGGGCTCGCCAATAAGGCGAATTGGCTATGAAAAGTGGCAGCGTAATATAGCCGTGGCACTTGGAAACGCTTCATACAGCAGCGAAATCATAATGCTTTTAAACGAGAGGCGAGGCACAGTAAGTGATTTGGTAGACAGGCATATTGATTGGGCACTTCAACAACAAGAGCTCAAAAAAAGCGCGTTAGAGTTGCAAAATAGGCAGCAGCATCGGCTAATACGGGTTATAGAAAAAGGCTTACCGCGCGACGCTTAGTGCGCAACTACGCGAAAATTGCTTTTCCCTGATTAACCCGCTGAAGCCACCTTTTGATTTAATTCAGCCTGCACATCGTTGCCAAACTTCTCGTCATTATGCGGTAAATGTTCAGCTGCAAAAGAAACGTTAAGCTTTAAACCACGCTTTGCGAACTCGGTTGCTATTATGGGCTTGCCGAAGTGCCACCAATGTTCTCTCTCAAGCGCTTCAATGATCGAAGAAAGCTCTGCTTCAGAGCCGTCGTATTCACCCACTAGCTCGCACAATCCATTTTCACATTTAACAGAACTTAAGACAAAGCGCTCGTTGTTTGGAGGGAGCGAGAAAAACGAAGTAAGCGAACCCTCAGTCTCAGAATAGAAATTATCTGACGCAGGTAGCCTTGAGCTTTTAACGCTCCCATTTGAGAGCGCGCTAAGCTGTCTTGAGCCGGCGTACGACAGATTACTTAGTTGCTTATCACTCAGCTGATTATCACTTAGTTGTTTATCGCCCGGTCCGCCGCCAGCAACAAGCTTTGTTGCTGGTTTCATGACTTTAAGCTCGCTTGTTTCAGTGACTCGAGAACGGTCTAGCACAGAGGTTAGACGTTCTTTCTCAGCGTTTGATTCGCTAAGTTGGTGTTGATAACTAAAGACCTTATAACCTGCTATCAATGCAAATATTATCAGCCCCGCAAGCCACGTTTTCATTAAAATACCTTAGAGAAGTATGCTTACTTATGATATTGCTTACTGAATTTATGCACTGCATCAACGAATACGCCAGCATTTTCAGGCGGAACGTCCAAGTGAATGCCGTGACCAAGGTTAAATACATGACCGCTTCCTTCGCCATAACCTTCCAGAATTGTGGCAACTTCTTGTTCGATGCGCTGCGGCTGTGCATAGAGCATGGATGGATCCATATTTCCCTGAAGTGCCACTTTATCGCCTATACGTGCTCGCGCTTCTTTGATGTCGATAGTCCAATCTAAACCAACCGCATCACAGCCAGTAGCCGCAATTGATTCTAGCCACATACCGCCATTTTTCGTGAACAAAGTAACCGGAACTTTACGACCATCATTTTCACGAGTTAGGCCGCTAACGATTCGTTCCATGTACTGCAACGAGAATTCTTTGTAGTCGCGAGGTGATAACACACCACCCCAAGTATCAAACACCATCACTGACTGGGCACCCGCTGCAATTTGTGCATTTAGGTATTCCGTTACAGAGTCGGCTAATTTTTCCAAAAGTGCATGAAGGATTGCTGGCTCCGCAAACGCCATTTTCTTTATTTTCGTGAAAGCTTTACTTGAACCACCTTCAATCATGTAAGTAGCAAGGGTCCATGGGCTTCCAGAAAAGCCTATTAGCGGAACTTCACCTTTAAGTTCACGTCTTATTGTGCGAACGGCATTCATGACATACTGCAGCTCACCCTCTGGATCAGGAAGACCAATTTTGTCAACGTCTGCTTTACACGTGATAGGATTTTTGAAACGAGGGCCTTCACCGGTCTCGAAATAAAGACCTAGTCCCATTGCGTCGGGAATGGTCAAAATATCTGAAAACAAAATAGCCGCATCTAGTGGAAAACGACGCAAAGGTTGAAGCGTAACTTCACAGGCTAGCTCTGCATTTTTGCAAAGTGACATAAAATCGCCAGCTACTGCGCGGGTCGCTTTATACTCTGGTAAGTAACGCCCAGCTTGTCGCATCATCCAGACAGGTGTGACATCTACCGGCTGTTTAAGTAACGCACGCAAATAACGATCGTTCTTTAACGCGGGTTTATCAACACTGGGGTAATTTTGCGACATATAACTCACCTAAATAACAGAAGATAATTGAGCGCGAAAGTATACCAGCATTCTTTATGAGGTGCGCTACAACCTGAGTTAAAAAATCTACGTTTAAGCGACAACTTCTTTGAAAACGCCACACTGTCGATTATTAAAGACGGATAAACCTTGAAAAAAAGCTTGCACTAATAAAAGTGGTTTGCTAACAATATAGAGGTTAAAGAAAAGAAGCCCACTAATGGGACCGTGCTAAACTTATTGAAACCCTGCCTCGGCAGGGTTTTTTATTTGTTGCCAATTAGAGACACCGTTTCTGCAATAAGCTGCCCTGCAATCGACACTTTCGGCGGAATAGTTGGAAGGTTATCGATATCAAACCATTGCGCATCATCTATTTCGTTCTCTTGGCAGCGTATTTCCCCTTCATCGTATTCAGCAATAAATCCCACCATAAGTGAATGAGGAAACGGCCAAGGTTGGCTGTTGTAATATCGTAAATTTTTGACTTTGACCCCAACCTCTTCATACACCTCTCGGTGTACTGCTTGCTCAAGACTTTCTCCACTTTCCACAAAGCCAGCTAGCGTTGAGTACATATTGGCATCTCTATGGCGAACGCCTTTTGCCAACAGTACTTTTTCGTTATTGTGAATGGAAACGATGATACAAGGTGAGACTCGCGGATAACTTCGATGCTGACAGCGATGGCAATGCATAGCCATTTCCCAATCAACTCGCTCTGTCTTCGAACCACATTGGCCACAAAATTGATGAGTGCGCAAAAAATGGATGTATTGCCAAGCTCTTCCGATAACCGAAAAAGCAATATCATATTCAGCAAAAAGAAGTTGCCGTAATGACACGCGCTCCCAACCTGGTTCATCAATATGCTCGGCACCTAAATCAACCACAAACACCGGCAAATCTCGCTGCGCGGTTTCGTTTAAAGGAGGTAGTTGATGAATATCACTGATATATGACGTCAAAAATGGAAGCTCGTGCAAATAAGCGACAGGGATAGATTCTGATGACTCTTGAACAACTAATTTTCCTCGGCTGAATACTACCCACAAGGCTTGCTGAGTTGTGAGCATTGCTTCGTCTAGCTTAATCATCATTGAATATCACCTCTGTCTTTTAATTTCAGATAGTACACTATTAATTAGCTCTAGTAATTGTAACGCTGCGACTTCAATTGGAACTTTTTCTAGCAAAATTTGTGTCGCAAGAGCACAGTGTTATACTGACCCTATTGTCGCTAGATGAGTAGCACATCAATATGTTGCAACAATTGGAAAGCGTAAAATCGAAATGGGGTGGTAAGAGCCATGTTATTGACCGATGGTTGACGGACAGGCAAGCGTTGCTCGTTTCCTACTGTGAATTAGCAGGCATTAATAATGACAGCGAGTGCTTACCCGACGCTGATGAAATAGCTAACTTTTGCAGTGCATTACTTGATTACTTATCTGCAGGACACTTTGAGGTCTTCGATATTTTGGTGGAAAACGACACGGAAGGTCTTAATTTAAGAGACAAGCTATACCCCGAATTGTCAAAAACTACTGACGCAGCTCTCGCATTTAATGATACGTTTGCACAATCAGTAACGCTTGAGCAGGCCGCTGATTTAGACTCAGCGTTAGCGTCGCTCGGTGAAACATTAGAAGAGCGTTTTACGTTGGAAGACGAGTTGATATCACACGTACATTCAAACCCACGTGATCCAGAAGTAACGCTTTAATATAACAATGAAAGTCGAGTTTACGGTTATCATCAATGAACAAAACCACACTTATTCATAAAGCACGGGCGTATTGCGAGCAGCGCGGCGCTAGATTTACACCGCTACGGGAAAAGGTGTATGAAATTCTTGTGTCAAAGCACGGTCCTATGGGTGCGTATGAGCTCCTCGATTCTTTGAAAGAAACAGAATCGAGCGCCAAGCCTGCAACCGTCTATCGCGCTCTCGACTTCCTTCTTGATTTTGGATTGATACACCGGCTAGAGTCTACAAACGCGTTCGTTGCCTGCTATCACTTTGGTTGCAACCATCCCGTTCAATTTTTAATTTGCGATAGCTGCGGCGATGTCGCTGAGATTCAGTCTGAGGGGCTAAAAGACACGCTTGACAGTCAGGCTCAGCAACACGGTTTTAAAGTATCGAAACAAACTATAGAGGCTCATGGATTATGTGCCGATTGTCAAAAAACGGAAGCGCAGTCTGACTTGGAGAGTGTAAATGAATGCTGATTTTGTTAACCCGTTTATTGCTGGCCTTCTCAATGTACTTGAAACGATGGCACAGACAAAATTGACACCGGGGAAGCCGAAGCGTAAACAAAATGATATAGCAAAAGGCGATGTTTCAGGGCTTATTGGAATGGTGGGTCCGGATGTAAGAGGGTCAATGTCCATTACTTTCGATGAACCTCTAGCACTTACCATTATGGAAAGAATGGTGGGGGAACGTCCAGAGAAGCTTGATGCAGAAGTCGGTGATATGGTTGGTGAAGTTACTAACATGATTTGCGGTAATGCAAAGCGTGATTTAGCTGAACGGGGCTATGAATTTGGTATGGCAACGCCGATTGTCGTATCGGGAAAACAGCATACCATAAGCCATCAAGTGGACGGCGCAAAAATTATCCTTCCGTTTATGTGCGATGAAGGCCTAGCGTACCTGGAAATTTGTTTTGACAAATAATTTCTGGCAGTCTGAAAAAATTACACTCGACAGTTACCCAAGGGGCTTTCATCTGATTACATCTCATGTGGAAGCAGCCCTACCCAGTATCCGTCACGTTGAAGTAGGACTACTACATTTATTCCTTCAACACACTAGCGCAAGTTTAACGATTAACGAAAATGCTGATCCTACTGTCCGGCAGGACATGGAGGCTTTTTTAAACCATAGTGTAAAAGAAGAGCTTCCTTTTTTCAGGCATACTTATGAAGGTAAAGATGATATGCCTGCGCACTTAAAATCGAGTATACTAGGGTGTCAACTTACTATTCCTGTCCAACAAGGCAAGCTTGCACTTGGCACATGGCAGGGTATCATGCTCGGTGAACACCGGGATCATGGTGGAAGACGAACTATTATTGCCACATTACAAGGGATCGCAGCCTAACCCATATTATAAATGGCATAATTTGTGCTACAAGTTTGCACTAAGCACAAAACAAAATTATCAAAAATCGATAATCACTCAACGTTAAACAGGATGTGACTATGAAACAACACTTTAAAATGGCAGCGCTATCTCTTGCTGTACTATCTTCAACCAATGCATTTGCACAAGATTCTTCTGAACCTGCATATAAAAGCTGGTTTGGTGGTTCTGCGATGTATTACAACACTGACGAATCTAGACCGTTCGACGGTGGCGTAGCTGACGACAATGGCGTTGGCCTATCAGTGGAGTATGGTTTTCGCTTTACACAAAGCTGGGCCGCTCGAGTTGAATTTACAGCGCTAGAGTTGGATTACACTGACGTAAACGGCAACTCTGCTGACGATGACGGTGAAATGACCGGCGTTGACGTAATGTACTTTATGCCTAATGACCAATGGTATCTATTTGGTGGTGTTAAGCGCCAAGCAGTACTTGACTCTACCACTCTAGGTAATATCGGTATTGGTAAACATTGGGATATACATGAAAATGTTAAGCTAATCACTGAAGTTGCGGCGTACCACGACTTTGGTGAAGACTACAATGATTACAGTGTAAAACTAGGTCTAGCTGTTCCATTCGGTAAAGCGACGCCATCTGCACCTAAAGACAGCGACAATGACGGCGTTGTTGATGGCAAAGACCAGTGCCCAATGACTCCAGCAGGTGTTCGCGTTGATGCAACTGGCTGTAGTGTAGACAATGATAACGACGGCGTACTTAACAGCGTAGACCAGTGCCCTAACACACCAGCAGGTACTAAGGTAGACGCTACTGGCTGCGCAATCAAAGATGCAGACAATGACGGCGTAGTGGATAGCAAAGACATGTGCCCTGATACACCTGCTGGCGTTAAAGTTGACGCTAAAGGTTGTACAGTATTTGACGAAGAGACCGTAGAAATTACATTACGCGTTCTGTTCGACAACGAAAGCGCTGTTGTTAAAATGCCGAAAGATCCAGAAATCTCTGAATTCGCTGAATTTATGAAGCAATATCCTTCAACAACTGCAGTAGTAGAAGGTCACACTTCTGCTCCGGGTACTGAAGCATATAACATGGACCTTTCTAAGCGCCGTGCTGCTAACTTCAAAGAAGTAATGGTAGACATGTACGGTATCGATTCATCTCGTCTAGAGACTATCGGTTACGGCGAAACTCAGCTTCTAGATACTGATAACGATGCTGAAGCACACCGTGTTAACCGTCGCATTTCAGTGACAGTTAAAGACACAGTAAAAGTAGCCGAAGAAAAGTAATTTATTTTCTATGAATTGAAAAAGGCGCCGTACGGCGCCTTTTTTGTGTCGATAATATTTTCTTTAATACCGTATATGGCTTATTGGCTAACACGCATAATTTAGCCGCTAAAAAAGCAGACTAATATTCGTCTGCTATGGCAGGACCAGCGTAGTTATCGAAACGCGAGAACTGACCTTGGAAGGTAAGGCGACAGGTTCCGATTGGACCGTTACGCTGTTTCCCTATAATAATCTCTGCTATGCCCTTATATTCACTGTTCTCGTGATACACCTCATCACGGTAAATAAACATGATTAAGTCGGCATCCTGCTCGATTGACCCAGACTCACGAAGGTCAGAGTTAACAGGGCGTTTATCAGCACGCTGCTCTAGCGTACGGTTAAGCTGAGAAAGTGCAACAACAGGTACTTCAAGTTCCTTAGCCAGTGCTTTAAGTGAGCGGGAGATTTCTGCAATTTCTAAGGTACGGTTATCACTGAGTGAAGGTACGCGCATTAGCTGTAGATAATCCACCATGATGAGACTGATCCCACCGCGTTCACGAGCGAGCTTTCTTGCACGACTTCGCACATCCATTGGTGTAAGGCCTGAAGAGTCATCTACAAATAAGCTATCTTTGTCTTTCAACATGGCCATGGTATTAGATATACGTGCCCAGTCTTCATCATCGAGTTGCGCAGTACGGATTTTAGTCTGATCTACACGGCTTAATGAAGCCAACATACGCATCATGATTTGTTCTGAGGGCATTTCAAGACTGAAAACCAGTACCGGCTTTTCTTCTGCCATCATAGCGTTTTCAATCAAGTTCATAGCAAAGGTAGTTTTACCCATCGATGGACGAGCCGCCACTATGATTAGGTCAGATGGCTGCATACCGCTGGTCATTTTATCCAAGTCAGTAAAGCCTGTCGTTACTCCCGTCACCTCTTTATTGGTTTTCACCAATTCCTCAAGGCGGTCGATAGTTTTACCCAGAACAGACTCTACATCGCGAGGGCCCTCGTTCTCCCCCGTTCTGCGCTCAGCAATTTCGAATACTTTGCTTTCGGCTAGGTCGAGAATATCAGCACTATCTCGTCCTTCTGGATTGTACCCAACCTCAGCAATTTCGTGTGCCACACCAATAAGCTCACGGGTGATAGCCCGCTCGCTAATAATTTGCGCATAAGACACAACATTCGCGGAACTCGGTGTATTTTTAGCAAGCTCGCCTAAATAAGCAAAACCACCGGCATCTTCAAGTTCGTCGTGCTTTTCTAGTTCTTCGGAAACGGTAATCAGATCGATGGGCTGGCTACTATTGAGCAGACGTGTGATTGCACGAAAGATAATTTGATGCGAACGATTGTAAAAATCACTATCTGTGACCCGTTCTGCAACCTTATCCCAGCTATCAGGGTCGATAAGCATGCTGCCTAGAACAGATTGCTCAGCCTCAATGCTATGAGGTGGAACCTTCAATTTCTCAACACTTTTATCGTTTTTAGACGCAGAAGCCACAAGTAAAACCTATTCCAATGCACAAAAGTCAGTAGGATATTATGCGCTTTTAACGCACATCTCTCAACAAAGGAAGCAGGTCTTTTACTCCGAAAGCCGGAAAAAGCGGCAGGGCTTAAAGCGTTTTTTCTAACTTGAGAAAAGTGCCGTCAACGAGTGTGTAGGCGTTGCTGTTTTCTTGAAAAATTAGCGTAGATCCAATGACAGCGCTATTATCTGAGCACCCCAAGTCCACTTGGGTGATTTTGTCATCACTAAAACCTAATGACGATGCTGACGTTCTGTAAGCAGCGTAAAACTCATCGCCCGTTAAATTTTGAGATGCATATACAGGCGACTCACAGAACGCTTGATCTAGTTTTGCAGCACTTTGTTCGTAGGTAACAGAACGGCCAAGAAACTGCTCTGCTTCGGATGCTGAGTGGACGCTAATACCCATATTATAGGCTTTAGTTACCACCCAAGTCCCTTCATAATAAGCGGGTTCTTGAACAGCACAACCTAAGGTTAACGCACAGATCCCAAACGCACCAATAATCAGGCTGTGAAATCGCCAAAACCTTTTGACGTGTCCAACAATACTCAATCTATTCTCCACACATAAAACTTTTTAAAATCATATAGTTTAACGTAGAAACCATCTATAAAGTTCACTAGAAATCACGTAGATATAGAGCTTTCGAGTATTGTTATAGTTCTGATTAAACGTTCAAACATCACTTATGAGCGACAGAATTAAAAAGCTGCATATATACGCAGCCTTTTACTTGTCACAACATATTCTAATCAATAAATATGGTTTAAATTGTTTTTTTCAAGCTAAAGCCTCAATTAAACAATCTATACCTTATTCACTTTTGATCTATTTCAATGCGCCCATGCACTGTAGAAATATCGACGTTCGCTGCACCGCCGTTATAAATAAATCGTAGCCAGCTACCCGGGCCATATTTTGGCTTTTGGGACTGTTCATCACTGATATTATTTACAATATTACCGCCAGCGTGAGTCTCAATATCAAATTGTGCAGATACACCGTTTTGAAAAATAAACTCCATTGCACCTCCTACAGAGTTTGCTTTTACGCTAGCGTTCTTATTGAGGCCTAGACTTGCGTAAGTCCGTCCGTTAACCGTATTTATTTGGAGCACATCAACCGCTTGTAGTGATAAATCAATTCGGCCATTCACTGTTTCTACCGATACGTCTGGACTGTCGGAAGTAATGTCGAGCTTGCCATTCACTGATGCAAAGCTAACGGGCGTTTTACCTGAGTGTGACGCTTCAATTTCGCCATTAACTGTTTCCGCCTCTAAACGGCCTCTCACATTCTCAAGGACGATATCGCCATTGACCGACTCGACCTCGACCCGCTCACCGATATTTTTAAGAATCACGTCGCCATTTACCACTTCAACGTCTACCGCTTCTGTTATACCTTCTGCGGTGAGGTCTGCATTAACTGCAGTGTAATGAAGATCGCTTGCCGAAGGGATATAAATAACGAGGTCGTCTCCATCTTTTCCTTTGTTAAACCAGCTCTTTGAATTGCGCTCAACTTCAACGTGTATAACAACAACATCTCCCCGTCTTTCGAAGATAAATTCCTCAGTTTGGTCGCCGAGTTCACCGGTGACCCGAACCTGAGACTTATCCCATACTCGAATATCAGCTTTTCCATTAATATGCTCAATGTCGACTTTCGGCGAAGACGATGTATCGATCGTCTTGTCTACTTTTTCTCCTGCAAACGCCGCAGTGGCAATAGTGAACAGCGCAGTAGATAGTAATACTTTGGCTCCAACAGGCGCCCTAAATGTTTGCAAAAATGTATTCTTCGTATTTATATTCATCGTTAAACCCTTATTAAATTTGCTGCCACTTTGGCGCGTGCACTCGCTCAATTAAGGCAATTTGCTGTTGATATACATGATGCAGCATTTTGATTAATGCTGAGTTGTCTGGATCGTCTTTCAACGCTGCCTTGATAACATCAGCAGCATCGTCTAATTCTTTCAGTTGCTCTTGCCAATCTTGGGTAAGCGCAGGTGTGCTTTGATAACTAGCGAGCAAACTATTTACTTGCTGCTGTTGCTGCACGCTCATCGCATTAATAAACGCATAGCCATCACTTCGACTTTCATCAGCTTTAAACGCAAAGGGTGCTGCGAACCACAGTACAGTGACCAAGCAAACGCTTGCAGCTATCGCTATCCACTGTCTCGATGTAACCGTAGATGATGAGACGTCATCATTAGAGGCTTGGTTTTGAGCCGATGTTATACCTAGCTCTATACCGCGCCACAGATCTCGCTCGGGCTGCTTCTCTTTCGATAGCTCTGAAATATGTCGAGCAAGCTTGTCATCAAAATCACTCATCATCGACTCCCATAAATTCTTTCAATAATTGCTTTGCACGGAAAAATTGTGCTTTGCTTGAGCCCACTGCCATATTCAACATTTTGGCAATGTCTTCGTGTCGGTAACCTTCAAGTGCATGGAGCACAAAAACCATTCTTGCTCGCTCAGGAAGGCGAATGATCAATGCTTCTAAGTCAACATCGGTACTATTCTCTTCAGCTGGCATCTCATTAATACCGCTATTTTCCAGATTGAACATGCGCTGCACCCATCCTTTCTGTTTACGCATGTAAGAAATAGCAATGTTCGCCGTTACACTATGTAACCATGTCTGGAATTTGCTTTGGCCATCGAAGTTAGCGATTTTTTTCCATAGCTGAATAAAGACTTCTTGCGAGGCATCTTCCGCCATTCCTTTTTCACCTGTTAGCCGATAACATAACGCATAGACTCGCCCAATATGGTCGTCGTAAAGAGTCCGAAACGCCTGCTTGTCGCCCTCTTTAGCTTTACATATCAGCTCATGTTCGCTTTTGTTACCAAACACCACATTGGCGTGTACAACACGTTGTTGTGTGTGTTCCATTCTTTTCTCTTTGTTATTTGTAGTGCGGATTGGTATGAGCACTTGTTAGTGTTATAAGGTTAGTCGTACCCTATAATGGAAAGGTTTAAATGCACAAAAATATTTTTTGGAGATTCCATGTCTGCCACATTTGCCGTTAATGCTTTATTCGCTGGAAAACCTCAGCCACTTGGGCCTCGTGGGGCACCAAGTAGTATTGTTAAAAGCCCTGTTGATGCGTTAACGGTATACATGGATAGAACCGATGAAGACGAACAAGCCAACAAACGCTTACATGGCGGCCCTGAAAAAGTGCTACATCAGTTCAACCCCACTAATTATCTAACGTTAAGAAAACACTTTCCTGAAGGCGAATTTTCTCTAGGCAGTATTGGCGAAAACATCAGTGTGGAGGGCATGGACGATGCCACCGTTTATATCGGCGATATCTGGAAATTTGGCGACGTAGAGCTACAAGTGAGTTCGCCGCGTTCGCCCTGCAGTAAAATTTCTCAGCGATTTAATATACCGAATTTAGACAGATTTGTGGGCGAAAGAGGTATTACTGGCTGGTATTACCGCGTTATCAAAACGGGAACCATCAACCTAGGCGACGAGGTAACATTACTTCACCGAGAAGACGATACGGTTAACGTGCACACGCTGATGCAGTGTGCTCACACCAAAGCCGACAAAGCACTCGCTGAAAAACTGGCTCAACTTACTGTTCTTGATGATGAATGGCGGGAGAAATGCGCGAAAATCTCACTCAAGGCGCGTTGATGGGGCGCTTTGGGGTATAGGTGTATAATGAGTAATTTAGATTAGCTTCTTTATCAATGTGATATTGCGACTCGTTGTCCAATATTGGTGATACTTCACTCTCTAAGCGGTGGAGAATGGGCTCTAATTCTGAAGGCGTGTTTACATACACCCAAAGCCTGCAGCTTTTGTCGTTACAATAAAGGTAGTAGCCCACATCTTCTTCAACATAGGATGTAAAAATTTGGTTGAGTGTATTTTTCACCATAGTGCGCTGATGGGTTTTAGACACTCGGTACTCTACGTTCATAGTGCAATTGTCTAAGCATGCAGTGAAAGGCGCAGGCGCGCGGGTAGGGCTTTGGCTAGAAAAGTATATAAAAATCCCCGCGTAGGCGCATAAAGTCACCGAAAACACAATTAACGCCGCAGTTCTAAACTTTAACAAATTCATCCCCTGAATATAAAACCATCCCTTAGTAGATTGAAGAATAACCACTCCTTTGTGCCTACGCAAGATAATCTTGTGAACTGTTAAAAAGACACCTGCCCGCCTTCATTTAGAATAACCCAAGGTACAGACGTATTGAGCTTTTGCTTCATATTCATCAATCGAAATAGCGCAGAATGTGACGTTTTGTCTCCCATCATCCAGCTAGCATTTCCATACCCCCAGGGCACTACCACTTTACAGCCTAGATCTTCGGCCGCAACAATGGCATCTTCTGGCGTAGTATGGACCTTGCGATACCATTTAGGTGAGGTTTCGCTGAAATAAGACGCTATGGGTAACAAGCACACATCTATGTCACCAAAGCGGGCTTTGATATCTTTGAAGTGTGGAGAATATCCCGTGTCGCCTGCAAAAAACAACGTTTTACCTTCGTGCTCAAATACCCAACCGCCCCACAGTGTTGCATTGTCATCTTCATATAAATAAGGTACCCAAATTCGGTTGCTGAAATGATGGGCTGGCACGAAGTGAATAGAGGTTTTGCCTATTTTTTTGTTGGTATACCACGCCATCTCGTTGATGGTATAGCCTCTATCAGGAAAGTGCTCTGCAAACCCGAGCGGAACTAAGTACGCAGGCTTAGTTCCTAATTCGGCAATATCTGCTTTATTAAAATGATCATAGTGAATATGGGAATAGACTATGGCATCGGTCTGAGCAAGTTTTACTTCATCTACCTCAGCGGGTTCATTGCGGCTGAATCCTTCGGCCAATCGAAAAGCCCAGTTAACCGGCCAATCAAACTGACCAAACACTGGGTCTATAAGTATTTGCTCACCACCTGTTGTATTAAGTATAAAGCTTGCGTGCCCTAACCAGGTAACGGTAAACCCCGCGCGTAAATTCACTTGTGGATTACTGCCAACGAACTGACAGTTTTGCATGTCGCTTTCACATTTGATATCGGCAGACGCCGGATAGCAATCATCAGTGCAAGTAACGGGATAATCTCTGAAGTCATCGTAAAGATTACTGAACCTATCCTCGTAGCCAACCTCATCGCTATACATGACCACCGCATTGCTATCGTCAACTCTCGTTGTTCGATTAGGTGTTGCACACCCAATGAGCATGCAGGTTGATATAAAATAGATGGCGATATACTGCTTCACTTGTTTTAGTCCCTTTATTTCTCGCTCATTAAAGCTTTGCGGCGGAAGTCTACAGTCTAAACAGCACGTTATAATTCACCACCTTTTATTTGTAACAAGACGATAAGAAGATATGGATGTGTGTATCTGAGTGAAGTATCAAAGAGTGACGACTTATCTATTTGATTAGTAATTGTGAATATTAAGCGAAGCGCCGAAAGCATTTTTCTCGAATTATCTCTTATACCATTAATCCGCATAGATAAGTACCGACTCAGAAGGGGCTGGCAAGTTTCCTAGCGAAGCGTGGGAATGCAGGAATGGCTGTTCCTTTTATTTTTAACAGCAAGCGAGTCGACGTGAATTTACAAGCAAAAAAAAGCCGCTCTAGGAGCGGCTCTTTTCGAATACGTCAGCGATTACGCTTCAGCAATGATGATCACTTTAATTGAAGTGATAACGTCAGAGTGAAGTTGTAAGTCGATGTCATACTCACCAGTCTCGCGAAGAGTACCAGTAGGTAGTTTAACTTCTGCTTTTTGTACTTCAACGCCAGCTGCAGTGATTGCATCAGCGATGTCACGAGTACCAACAGAGCCAAATAGTTTACCTTCGTCACCAGCAGGTGCTGCGATTGTAACTTCAGCAAGCTCAGCAACTTTTTCAGCGCGTGCGTTAGCAGCAGCTAGTTGCTCAGCAATTTTCGCTTCAAGTTCAGCACGACGTGCTTCGAACTTTTCAACGTTGTCTTTAGTTGCAGGAACCGCTTTACCCTGTGGGAAAAGGAAGTTACGAGCGTAACCAGACTTAACAGTCACTTGGTCGCCCAGGCCGCCAAGGTTGGCGATTTTATCTAGTAGGATGATATTCATCTTAGCTAACCCTTATATTCGCCAAATTACTTGTGTGAATCAGTGTACGGAAGCAACGCAAGAAAACGTGCGCGCTTGATCGCAGAAGACAGCTGACGCTGATATTTTGCGCTTGTACCAGTAATACGGCTAGGGACAATTTTACCGCTCTCAGTGATGTAGTTCTTAAGAGTAGCGATATCTTTGTAATCAATCTCAGTCACACCTTCTGCAGTGAAACGGCAGAACTTACGACGTCTGAAAAAACGAGCCATGGGTGATCTCCTTAAGCGTTGTCTTCAGTGGTTTCAGTTTTCTTTTCCGCGCGGTCTTGGCGAGGAGCAGAATCGTCACGACGCTCACGACGAGGCTCTTCTTTCATCATTGGAGAAGGCTCAGTCACAGCAGTCTTAGTGCGCATAACCATGTTACGTAGGATCACGTCGTTGAAACGGAAAGCATTTTCCAATTCGTCAACAGCTTCTGCAGATGCTTCAGCATTGATTAGTACGTAGTGGGCTTTGTGCAGCTTTTCAATTGGGTAAGCCAGTTGACGACGGCCCCAATCTTCTAAACGATGAATCTGACCACCGTCTTGCTTAAGAATTGTAGTATAACGCTCGATCATACCAGGTACTTGTTCACTCTGATCAGGGTGAACCATAAATACGATTTCGTAATGACGCATTATAGCTCCTTACGGTTGTAGCCTCGACAGTACAGCCGACTGTATGGAGACAAGGAACGAATTGGGATGGCTGTAAGGGCGCGCATTATACGCACACTTACATCGTTGCACAAGCATTAATCAATAGACCCAGCGTATTTACGGTTAGTAAGACACGTCTTTACGAACGTTTGATAAAGGCTGGCTCAATGGGAAGGTAAAAGTAAATTCCGTGTTTTTAGAATCTGAGGAGACTTTTATTGCTCCTTCGTGAGCGCTCGCAATTTCAGAAGCAATAAAAAGCCCTAGCCCCAACCCTTCTTTTTTCTCGCTCTCTTCTCTGCGCCAAAAAGGCTGGAAAAGCCTAGACTTAGATTCATCTGAAATTGCTGATCCGCTATTAGTTACACTTAATAGAAACTCAGTGTTATTGGTAATAACTTTAACGTAAATAGGGTGGGTCTGATCACCATGGACTAATGCGTTTTTCAACAAATTGGAAAGTAACTGGCAAATTCGTTTCTCATCACACACTAAGCCATATGCGATATCAATATGAATATTTATCTTCGCTTGCGGGTTTGCTGTAGCCAGTTCCTCTATTGTGTAATGCAGCTGCTTTGACAGGTCATGTGAAATATCGAGTTCAACCGGCAACCCCTTACCTACCCGACTATGAGTAAAGTCCATTGCATCTTCTATCAAGCGCGTCATTCTTTGCACGCTATTTTTCATTCGTGAAACAGCTTTAAATACTGGGACTTGTATTGTGCTAGCTATTTCACTGTCTTTTATAACATCGTCTAAAAAGTTAATACCAATTTGAATTGAAGACAAAGGCGTACGAATATCATGACCTAATATAGCGATGTACTGCTCTTGCAGACGCGTCATCTTTTTCGCATCGTCAAGTTGAGCATAGGTTTGCTCAATATGGTCACTCAACAGTATTTGATTTGAGATAAGTTTCGCAAACGCACTTATTTGGCCATGAACTTTTTCGTTGCGAAGCTCTCTTGGCTCAGGATCTAGACCGCACAAGGTACCGAAGAACTCGCCATTTGCATCAAAGATAGGATAAGAGAAGTAACTTTCAAATCCGTACATTATAGGTATTGGATTGTCGCGGTATTCTTTGTCAGCAGATGCGTGATTTATCACGATTTCTTTTTTACTCGCGCGCACCGTACGACAAAATGTTGTGTCTATTTCTAAGTGATCGCCCGGCATTAGCCCAAAATCTGCTTTATCTAAGACAGCGCACATGGTCCATGCTTGCTCGGTTACCCTGGCGACACAAATAAAACGAAGCCGCAAGCTACTTGCCAATATTTGCATGATGTGTGGGATGGCATCTATTGACACTATCGCCTGAATATCTCTTTGAATTTCCGTGCTCATATCAGTCGCCTTATTAATTCCTTTAATGGGATAAAACAAAGTCGTGTCTGTCTATCCTGTTTGAGCCTTTGAGCCAATGGCACTAATAAATGCCATACTGATTGAACCAACGAAGGTAGTCTTGTAATCAAAAAAATTAATCTATTTTGACTAAAGTATAATACTTGAGTCTATCAACATTATTAAGCAAAATATTTTACCAGTTACTGTTTATTTATACAGTAACATGCTGTACAGTTTTTACGTCTTAAATAAATAGGGGACCTACCATGGCCATTACCACACAGTATGTTGTTACACACAAAGGGGTAGAAAAATTGGTAACTACCGACAAAAAAGAAGCCGATCAGTACGATAAAATGCTTGATGCAGCAGACAACTTAGCAAGCTATATTTACGCTAAAGGCATTAAACTAGAAGACAGCGTCGTAGAAGAGTTGACAATTATGCTGTCGAAAAACAAAGATAAAATTAGCAAGATATTCAAAGGCGCCACAGCTGAAAGCGTACTTGAAGACGAGAGCGCAGAAGTGGTAAAGCTTCAGGCTAACGGCTAGTAAATTTACGCTTTCCGATTTACTACGTCTTTAATACAAGCGAATAATAAAAGCTAATGCCGCTTTATGGTGATGTTATTTGATAACATTACCATAAAGCGGTAACTTATTTACGGCTGCGATGAACTGCTGCTTCATCTCTGCTTATTCTAATTTTTTGACGTGTAGACGGGTCGAGCGAAACGTGGATTTAAGTGAACAAAAGCAAAGAGTTCAACACAGAGAAGTTGAGTTTACTACCGCTATTGAAGTAACTAACTTACAGTTCGCGTATTCTAAAAAGAGTAAACCCATACTCGATATCAAGAAATGGCAGATTTCGAAAGGAGAGCATATATTTCTCTCTGGGCCTTCTGGTAGCGGTAAAAGTACCCTGCTAAACCTGCTATGCGGCACGCTAACACCATCAAAGGGTAAAATTTCGTTATTAGAGCAGCCATTCTCTTCGTTATCTAACCGACAAAGAGACACATTTCGAGCGCGCAATATTGGCGTAGTATTTCAGCAGTTCAATCTCATTCCTTATCTTTCTGTTGCGCAAAACATTAACGCTGCGGTCTATTTTGCTAACGAAGGGAGCGTCAAAAATACTAAAGAGGTTACAGCTGCAACTTATCAACTGTTGAACCGGCTTCAGTTATCAGATAGTTTGCTACACGCCAAAGCCGATGCTCTCAGCATTGGTCAACAACAGCGTGTAGCAATAGCCCGTGCGCTTATTAACGACCCACAATTACTGATTATCGATGAGCCAACATCAGCATTAGACACTGACGCAAGGGACAGCTTTATGTCGTTGCTAAAAGACGTTGCGGCCGACAGTACTATGATATTTGTAAGTCATGACGAGGCAATGAAAAGTTATTTCGAGCATCATTGTAGTATCTCTCAACTAAATGGCTCTCTCGGCAACTCTGCCTCGTCTTCAAGTACAGATATTACTAATTCTTCGCAGGAGTGCGTCTGATGCTCAGCACCATCGCAATAGAAAGTTTAAAGCGTAGGAAAGCAACTGCGATACTTACGATTTTGAGTATAACTATCAGCATTAGTTTGTTGCTTTGCGTAGATATTGTGCGCAATCAGGTAAAAACGAGTTTTACCCGCACCGTTTCCGGCGTTGACCTTATTGTGGGTGCACCAAGTGGGCAGCTCAATTTGCTATTGTCTTCTGTATTTAACATTGGTACTCCAACAAAAGGCATTGACTATAAAAGCGTTGCATCGCTTAAGACGAATAACCAAGTTTCTTGGTTAATCCCACTTTCCTTGGGCGATACACATCAAGGATTTAGAGTTGTTGGCACAACTAACAGCTTTTTTGAGCATTTTAAGTATGGTGATATGCAGCATTTGGCCTTATCTGAAGGAGGTGTATTCAACCAGCCTTTATCTGCTGTTATCGGATCTGATATTGCGTCAAAATTAGGTTACGGCGTTGGCGATGAGATGGTCATTTCTCATGGCTTGGGTAATGTTTCATTTAATAACCACGACAAACATCCATTTATCGTTTCTGGAGTTTTAGAAAAAACAGGCACACCTGTAGATAAAGCCGTATATGTTACGCTGCAAGGCTTGGAAGAAGCACACTCAGGTTCGCAGCCGGCAACTGCCTCTCTAGTGAGGAATCCGGCCGACAATCATATCAAGACTTCTGATGAGCATGAGCATGAGCATGAGCATGAGCATGGGCATGGGCATGGGCATGGGCATGGGCATGGGCATGATGAGCTTACTCAAGTTAATTACGATAGCGACGCTTTTACGCCACAGTCGGTATCTGTCGTAATGTTAGGGCTTAAAAGCCGTATCACTGCGCTACAACTTCAATACCAAATCAATCAAAGTAAAAAAGAGCCGCTAATGGCTATTTTACCAGGCATGGCGCTGGCCGAACTGTGGCAAATAATGGGGAATATTGAAGCCTTACTGTTAGGTTTATCTGGGTTGATTGTCATTTGCGCCTTAATAGGCCTTGCCACTATGCTTTTGGCAACAATGCGCGAGCGCTATCAAGAAATAGCGATTTTAAGAACCATTGGTGCAGGGCCCTTTACATTGCTTTTACTTGTTCAAATTGAAGCTATGTTGCTTACGATAATAAGTGCTGTTTTAAGTATTGGATTAGTGGGAGCGTTAATGAATGCACTCAAGCCGTGGCTTAGCGGCACTTATGGGCTATTTTTAAGTAGCCCATTGTTCGGTAAAAGCAGTGCCATCATCATTTTGTTAATATTAAGCTGTACCTACCTCGTGTCTCTTTTCCCCGCTATTGCTGCTTACAAACGCGGGTTACATGCAGGTTTAAGTCAGCATTGATAACCTTATCGTGACAACGGTTTTATTCTCCTACTCTGCGATTTGAACTAAACCGAATAATAAGCTCGTTTACCTGCGTCACCGTTTTACGTAAATCGTCACTTGCAACTAGTGACGCCTCTGATGAGCGCTGGGTCTCTGCCGCACCGTCAGCTACCTCAACCAGCTGTTGATTGATGTGTTCTGCTACAGTACTTTGCTCTTCCACAGCAGAAGACATTTCAAATGTGGCGTCGGCAATACCTTTAACGGCGGTGTTTATTTCAAATAGTGCGCCCCGTGTTTCTTCTACAATAGCGCTGCCGTTCTCGGCAGACGCAAGCCCTTCATTAGAAACCCTCACTGCACGCTCTGAACGCTCAGCCAACTCACTAATAATATTATGAATTTTATCTGTTGACTCGCGGGTCTTTGAAGCTAATGTGCGCACTTCGTCAGCTACGACAGCAAAACCTCGTCCTTGCTCGCCTGCCCTTGCCGCTTCAATTGCAGCATTGAGCGCAAGCAAGTTAGTCTGCTCAGCTATTGTAGAAATTATGTTTGCCGCTTCGCCGATATCAGTCGTTGATTGCGCCAGCTCTGTGACTGTTTTTGAAATAGACTGAACCGCTTCACGCAATTCGACTATCGCTTGCATCGCCTGCTCTGCTTTTTTATTGCCTGTAGCCACATTTTCTGCGGCAGACTGGGCGCTTTTAGCATTGCTTTCTACACGCTCCGCGACTTCTTGAATAGCCTGACTCATTTGCGTAACCGCAGAGGCAATTTGTTGTGTAGCTTGGTTCTGCTGCACAACCGCTGCGCTAGTCCCTTCCGCTTGCTCGTGAGTTGTTTTGGCGATTCTGTCTAAGCTCGCCGACGCATCCTTAATTCGTGTAAGCGCAGTGCGATTGCGGGCAAGCTCACACCCAAGAGCAAGTTTAACCTTGGCAATATGCGTGGGATCGGAAAAGTAAGTTTGCGCCACCGTTTCATCGGTATAGCTTTCTGGACTGAGTGAAAGTACTGCACTCCATTCTTTCTTATTTTGTAGCTGTTGAACAGTTATTAATGCTAGCGCTCCGACCAACGCTATCGCCCCTGCCCCTAAGCCATGGGTAACACCAAGTACAGCAATTATAAGCGCACCAATAGCCAAAGACGGAAGTAACTGCTTAAACATATCCGCAAAGCGAGAGACAGGTGATACTGCAGACTTTCCTTGTTGTAACCTGCCATAAATATCGGAAGCTCGCTGAATCTCTTCATTTAAAGCTGGCACTCTGACAGACTCATACCCGACTATAGTTTGCCCTTGATAAACAGGCGTAACAAATGCTGACACCCAGTAATGATCACCGTTTTTTCGTCGGTTTTTAACCAGCCCTAGCCAACTTTGCCCAGACTCCAAAGTCCGCCACATTTCCTTAAACACCGCTGAAGGCATGTCAGGATGTCTTATGATGTTATGGTTTTTGCCAATTAGTTCATCTCTGTTGAAGCCACTTGCTTCTATAAATTCATCGTTACAATGCTGTATAACGCCACGCTTATCCGTGGAAGAAATAAGGCGGTGGTGAGTAGGGAACTTATATTCTTTTTGTGTAATTGGCTGGTTATTTCTCATGTATTCCTGTCTCCAATTCGCAAAGCGTGGGTCCGTTTTATTGGAAGCAATGCTTTCTCATAAGACTAGATCATAAAACGCTCCTGTCTAGTACGGAAAGTGATTTAGAAAAAAACTTTATTTTACCAACAACTTAGAGTAAGACATTAAACTTTAGATGAAAGGCAAAACGACCGTGACTTTTGTACCTTTGCCCTCTTCACTAACGATATCTATCTTGCCATTATGTTCTTCGATAATGGTCGTTGAAATTGACATTCCCAACCCGGTTCCCTCACCCACAGGTTTAGTCGTAAAAAAGGGCGTAAATATTTTGTCTTGAACCTCTTGCGACATGCCCTCGCCTTCATCATCGATGATAAGGAACAAATTGTATTCGCTCTTTTCTATTCGTAATTCTATTTTTTTATCTTGCGGCGTGGCGTAAATAGCATTTGTTAAAAGGTTAACCAGCACTTGTTGTATTTGACCTGAATTTCCATTGAAGTAAACGTCTTCTTCTGGCCCGTCGAACACAACGTTATTACGATATTTATGCAGGTTATTAGTTAGCTTGATAGCCGTGTTCATTGCTTCGATGGCACTAATTTCAGAATACTTCCCCCCACTAGGATAGGAAAAGCTGCGCAGAGCTTTGACTATGTCTATTATTCGCTCTATTCCTTCTTGAGATTCATCAAACATTTCGGTGATTTCTGAGGCGCTTTCACGTAAAGCAAATCGTTTCTCAAGCTGTAAGAACTTTTCTTCTATTTCACCACCCGCAACTTTACATAGGCCGCCAATTTCGTTTAACGCACGTTGATATTCGTTAAAAATATCTTTAGCCACTACAGTGTTACTGCGCACATAGCCAATGGGGTTGTTAATTTCATGAGCAATACCGGCAGCAAGTTGACCAAGCATCGCCATTTTATCTGCACTAACAAGCCTTTCTTCTAAAAAATCGCGGTCTTTTTTAATGCGACTTAATTCGTTTTGCCTAATACTCAGCTCACTCTTTTTATTTTGATATCGAGAGGTGATATTTAAATAGTGCTTTGTTGTGTCTAACACATAAAGTGTCTCTTCTTCGAGATGATCATCCTTGGTGAGTAGTACCAACCACGTATATTGGCCTTCTGACATTTCATGCATAAAATGTAGCAAGCGAGCTTCTTGATTTGTGTCTGGCCGCGTTACGACACTCACACACCAATGAGAATAGCTTTCTCTTAAATCTAATGGCGTCTCTTTTAACATTAATTCCGCTAAAGCATGAGACGTTATCCAACCTTGTCCATCTACCAAAACGCGGTTGTCATCGCCAAGGCTTAATTTTTCATCTCTCACCGAGAAGGCTTTACCACAATATGCACCGCTAAATTCTACAGCAGACTCCAGCGCTGAAAATATGAGACTTTCTGCAGATTTCGCCTGAGTAAGTTCGGATGCGGTACGATTAAGATAAAGCAGTTCACGTTCCCGCTTCTTTGAGTCGTTGAGGGCTTTTCTTAACGCTTGGTTCGCGAGATACGCATCTTGGGAGTAGGTTTCGAGAAATGACTCGGCGTTTTTTCGCGCCGATTTCTGGCGTTTTAACTGACGCTCTAGGGAATTAACGCGGGCTTCTAACGCTAAAATGCGCTCTTGTTCAGTGGATTTTGATGATTCACTCAATGAGAAGCCCAACGCTGTGTTTGCTAACGAAGAATTTTTACTGACCTATCAAACTGATTACAATTTGAATAGGCTAACCAAGTAGCCTATCAAGTAGCGTCATTACCCTTTCGCTTGCTTGTTCCATTTCTAAAAGCTTAGCATCTGATTCATCATCATTGCCATTTTGTTTAGCTTGAATAGCAGCTACGCCGCTGCTATGCACTTTTGCATGTGGTGCATCAATCTCTCTAAAAGCAGCAGTCTGCCCAATAGGTTTACTCGCATTTTCACGATACCATTGCCCTAATCGACAGCTTACGTGGTCGCTAAATTCAGAAAGCGATTTGGTGCTATATCCACACAAGACTGAATAGACATCAGCTTTCCATACTACGTGGTCTAACTTAACAGTTTGTATAAATGTAGCCATGGCACCTTCGCTGATAGTAGATTTCATACTATCGCAGTGCTGTACCATGATTTCATAACTGCCATTGAGTTGATTGATGCCTTTCTCTAACTGTTCGTTGTTACCGCGAAGCTGATTCACACCAGAAACAGCTTTAGATGTCGACTGGATGATACCGTTAACCAGCTCAGATACTTCCGTAGCTGATTTGTTTGTCTCAGTCGCTAGTGCGCGAACCTCATCGGCCACTACGCTAAAGCCTCTTCCTGCATCTCCCGCTCGCGCAGCCTCAATCGCCGCATTAAGTGCAAGGAGGTTGGTTTGATCTGAAATGCTTGTAATGGTGGTGACGAACTTGTTGATATTGTCAGCAGTAGTAGATAAGCCAGAAATACGCTCGCTCATACTCCCCATTTGTACATTAAGACCGCTCATATCTGAAACAATTTTGTTCAGTGTAGTAGCTGATTCGCTGAATAAATCATTGATATTCACAATAGATTGGCTTTCTGCATTGATTCGTTCATAAGAACTTAGAACGGTCTCTCTCACACCCTCTAATTGTCTTAGCGCATCTATCAAGCATCTTACTACGGTAGAGTCAGCGACCGATGAGCTTTGATTACTCGCAGTTTCTATTGTATTAATTAGCTGGCTGTTTTCAGCTTCGAGTCGCTCAATTTTATCTAACGCATCTTGAACTCTTGCCTCTAACGCCCGCACTTGAGATTCTTTTTCTTCGTATTTACTGCGAGATACAAACATTTTTTGATTACCAGTGTATTTATGAAATTAATTTTACATTAACAGATTTTCAGGCAGTTTACCTATTAGCCTGAAGTAGCGTTGTTATCTAAATATCGGTATAAAATTGAGAAGCTTAAGAAAAAACTCGTCTAAATTCTTTCTAGTTCATTGTTTAGGTAATAAGTGAGGGGAAAGCTGAGGGCGTCTTGCACTTTTTTTCGGTCCGTACCAGGTTGATAAATAATCCAGAATAACAGGTTCAGCTTCTCCTAAAGGCCACAACTTTTGTGTCTCCTGCATCCATCGAATAGTGTCCAGCCAGCGCTCTCGACTCATAGCATTTTGTGTAATAAGAGAAGAAGAGTGGCATGCGCTACAATGGGCGAGTACTAGATTAAAGCCTTCTGCTTTCACCAAACCAGACTGGGCGTCTATTTCAGGTTTGGCAACAGTCATAGACGTCCCCTTGATTACCTGTCCTTTTTCGCCCGCCCTCGCATAGCTGGTATGAAGTGCGGCAAAAGATAAAATAAAGCCAATAAAAACAAGTAAGCCAGAGATGTACGGTTGTCTTTTGAGATTATTCACGAAGCACTCGCCCTTTCAAAAACTGGGATCATTACTTTCACACAACGCGAATAGCAATTCGATGACAGGCATTATTTAAGTAACCTTTGGGGTTCCAACCGGGCAAAACCATAGGCTGTGCTTTTCCATGTTCATCTTGTGCTTTCGCCCACACCTCATAATAGCCTTGTTGAGGAAAATTGACCTGTGCACGAAATTGCTGCCACGCATGCCTGTTTGCTGGCGCACTCAAATGAGCCAGCTGCCATGTTTGCCCAAAATCAATAGAGGTAAACACCTTGGCAATTTTGCCCTCGCCACTCCAGGCATGACCGCGGACTTCTAATTTTTCTGCCAGAGGGTGATCGCTGCCTGACTCTGGGAACGTAATTAGCGACTTAACCGGCATGGCTTCGATAATACACATGTCCTCATCGGCCACTTTAGCGCCAGGTGCGACAGGTTTACATGGGACCCGATAGGCTTTCCCTAGCATTTTCGCCCCGTCGTGAACGCGATCTCGAATTGCTATTTTCTTAAGCCATTTACCCGACGTTGATGCAGGCCAGCCGCCAAATACAAGTCGAAGCGGATAGCCGTTCATTAAGGGAAGCGGTTCATCATTCATAGCCCATGCAATTAACGACTCATCTTCCATCGCTTTATCAATAGGTACACCCCGCGAAATAGCCGCCTTTCCCGGCGTTCGACTCAAGTGCTGATCGTCGCCATAATAGCCAATGTAAACCGCGTCATCCTTTACTCCCACTGATTCTAGTACGTCTTTGAGCCTTACCCCAGTCCATCTCGGACAGCCTACCGCCCCCGTTGTCCACTGATTACCTGTGGCTGCCGGAGAGAACTCGGCACGCCCGTTTCCGCCACACTCTAGCGTTAGCTGATAGGTATAATGCTTAAACTGAGCTTTAAGCTCTTCAAGGGTAAAGGTCTTCGACCGTTCTGCAGACTCTCCTTCAATGGTGAGAGTCCAAGCGCTCGCGTCTGGCTTTTGCGGGGGAATACCGTTATTTCTCACGAAAAAACGCGAGGCGGGTGTCACCGCATCATCTAACATGTGTGCGGGGGTTTCTGCGTTTAGTGGTCTGTCGTTGAGTATGGTTAAGCCGTCTTTGCCTTCTATAGAAAATGGTGTTTCGTCCTGGGCAAATGCAGCAGGAATAAGACCTGCCGGCATAAATTGACCATAAACGACTTCAGCGCCAAGCAACAAAGACAGGGACTTCAGGCCTTTAATAAAACCGCGCCGAGTCAGCGTGTTGCTAGTTTGCTGAAAAACCTGTTCGTCGGCTTTTACAGGGTCTTTAGCATAAAGTTCGTGAAGACCGTGTTTTTTCACTTAGACCACCTTATCGATACAAACGCATTATGTGCAGAACGTGCAGCTGTAAAATGATGAACTGCCTTTACATGGCGTAAAGAAAACCAAGAATAAGCAGCGCAATCCATAGGGTTTCAACGACTATCATGACAATGGGGAGCACACCCACTTCGGCAAGCTTGCCCAGGTTTGATTTCATGCCGATAGCAGTAATGGAAACCACCAGAAAGAAACGAGAAACCTGCGTGCCTGCTTCAATCACAAATTCAGGTAACGTTACAAAACTATTGAGCAGCATTAACGCAATAAACCCGATGAGAAACAGCGGCATTTTAGGTACTTCACCGCCCTCTGCTTGGGTATTGGTTTTATAGAAACGCTTGATGACAAGCATCATGATCAATACCACCGGCATGAGCATGGCAACGCGAACCAATTTGGTCAGTGTCGCCATATCACCAGCGCTTTCTGACACTGAGTAACCTGCACCTACTACCTGTGCTACATCGTGAATTGTGCCGCCGAGAAAGATGCCAGCTTCGGTATCTGTCATACCTAACTGCCCCGCAATTAGCGGGTAAAGCACCATGGCGATAGTAGACATAGCCGTTACGCCGATAACGGTAAGTAACGTATCTCGCTCGTGGTTTTCACCTTTCGGGAGAATAGTAGAGATCGCAAGGGCTGCAGAGGCACCGCAAATAGCAACGGAGCCGCCGGTAAGCGCTCCGAAACGCTTTTGAAGTCCTAATATTTTTGCCAGTCCCACACCCAATACAATCGTGGTGAATATGGCGCCAGCGAGCATGAGTGCCGTTTGCCAACCTAATACCGCTAAATCACCTAGGGCTATTCTTAAGCCAAGCAAAACGACACCTGCGCGAAGCAGCGTACTTGCAGTAAAGTCGATACCGCAAGCGCATGGCGTATCGTTTTGATAAAGAAACGATACCGCCATGCCTAACAATAATGCGAACAACATAGCAGGGGCATTGTAGTGCTCACTTAAAAACAGCGCCGCCATGCCTGTTATGGTAGCAATACCCAGCCCAGGCCAAATGTTTTTACACTTTTTTGCTATGTCATTCATGCCATCATCGCTCTGACGCAACCAAGGCCACAAGTACTACACGCTTGCGGTCACCAGAGTAAGGACGACGTCCGTGCATTGCGCGATAATTATCAACAATTGCTACGTCACCGTCTTGCCACTCTAAGTCAAACGTAAAGTCTTCTGATAGCGCAGCTACACGTTCTAACCCCTCTTTTGGGATAGCGCTACCGTCGCCGAACGTTATTGCTGAGGATGGGTTCTCGCGAACGCCTTTCCAGCCCATATAGGCTGCGATAAGTTGGTTATAAAACACTTCAGAGCCGTCATCTAACTCGATGACCGCAGGCAGTACGGGAGTGATAGCTTTTAAGCTGCCATTTTCCAACCATTCCCAGCTATAACCTAATTCTTTAAGTTTAGCCTCGCCTTCTTCCACCGTCTCAACGCTCAGCGTACTCTTCCAACTGCGCCCTTGACCAGAATTGGCATCATTTGCTGCTGGCATTGTGGTCGTGTACTTCAGACCCTTCTCTTTAAAATCGTTTGCTAGTGCTGGGTTTTCAGCTTTCAACGCTTCAAATAATTTATCTGAGCGACACAGAGGCGTTGCTCCTCCTTCGTCCGCTGCGGTTTTACAGAAGAAAAAAAGCTTACTGGGAGAAATAGGCGTTTGCGCCATTTCGTGATGAAGAAAAATTTCTACATCTTTAGGCGCTTCGTTTGCGGTAAACACCCGTTCGGTATAATTGATACGCACCGCGTTAGACAGCGACTCTTGGTAAGTAAAGTTAGGATAGTCGAAGCCTGCTGAAAAAACGTCAAAAGTCTCTGCTGAATCAAGAGGAAACCCTCTGAAAAGCAGCGCACCAGATTTAGCAAGCTTTGCTTCAAGTTCTGCTTGATTAGCTTTAACAAAGGCAACGGTTTCCTCTACGGTGGAACAGTTTTCATTGTTCACGACTATTTCAGGGAATACGCCGCCGTTATAGTTGTGCTGTGTAGGTACGCTTGCGTACGCTACTGCAGAGCTGTTATTGACGTTTTTCATAGTTAACTCCTAGTCGTAAATGGGGTGAAAACGATTAAAGGCAGCTTCACAGAAGTGACCCGGATCGTTAAATCGACGGTTCATGTTTAACGCAGAAATTGCCTGCATTTCACTGTCGCTTAGTGAGAAATCGAAAAGCGCCAAGTTTTCTTTCATACGTTCCACTTTTGACGTTTTCGGAATAATGGCGTTACCGCGCTGAATACCCCAACGCAATACAATTTGCGCTGGTGTTTTACCATGGGCTTTTGCCGCAGCTTTTACCACGCTTTGCTCAAGCACTGATTCCGTCTGATCAGCCATTTCAAGCTCTAGGTATGAAAGCGCACCTAAAGGAGAGAACGCAGTGACGTTTAAACCATAGTCTTTCGCTAAGCGAATTAAACGTTCTTGAGTAAGATATGGGTGAGATTCAATTTGCAGCATGACCGGCTTGATACGCGCGTAACTCATTAGGTCGTTAAGCAAGCCTGTGTTGTAGTTGCACACACCGATTTGTTTAATTTTCCCCTTATCCGCTAGCGCCTCCATGGCTTCCCATGTTTTGTGAAGCGGTATAGGAGCAAGCTCCATTTTAGGTTCAGCTGCATCTGGTTCGTAGAACCATTCAGGCGGGTATCGTGTTTCGATTGGCACGAATTTTTGCGCGATTGGAAAATGGATTAGGTATAAATCTAGGTAGTCTAGCTGTAAATCAGATAGCGTTTTTTCAAGCGCCAGCTCAACATGTTCAGGGGCGTGAAAGGTATTCCACAGCTTTGATGTTACCCATAACTCTTCTCTGGTACATAAACCTTCATCAATAGCGCGCTTTATACCTTCGCCCACTTCTTTTTCATTACCATAGTCTGCTGCGCAATCTAAATGGCGATAGCCCGCTTTGATGGCTTGATAAGTTGTTTCGGCACAAATGGCAGTATCTACTTTCCAAAAGCCAAAACCTACCTCTGGTATCTTGTTCATTGTTTCATTCACCTTAGAATTTGTTGCATTAAGCTAATTTGTTTTACTTTATCAATATGCTCTTGTATAAATTCAGCTTTAAACTTTGGTCTTGTATAAGACATAAGTTATTACACAGATATTGTTATGTCAACAAACTGTTAACAAGCTAAATAAAAAGATTAGCGCTAGCATCAAGGTACCTGAATGGATACCTGCCGTAAGCTTTTTAATTCAGGCCGTGGCTAACTTAGAGTAGTAGCAACCTAGGGTGCGGCTTTCTAGCGTGAAGAATGAGCGATAGAAGAAGCAAAACAGAAGATAATGTAAGCGAAAAGCGCAAAGTCACCGTCTAGATGACTCAGCCTGAAGGTTCCTTAGGGTGTATCAAATTAATCAAGTTCAACTTGATAATGATAATGGTCGGTTCTGCACTTACTTTCGCGATACTCAATTAACTTGCCGTCAATAGATTCAGTAACGCGGGTGACCAAAAGTAATGGTGTTCCTTTTTCAATACCCAAGCTTTTCGCATCACTTTTTGACGCAAGAACAGCCTTGATGCTGTCACGGGTTTTAAAAACAGTTTGGTTATAGTCAGTCTGATAAAAATGGTACAACGTGTGAGGAATGTCTTCACGTTTTTCGATATCAAGAAACATTTTGGAAGGCAGGAAAATAGTCTCTAGCATACAAAATTCGTTTTCTAGTATGCGCCTGCGTTTAAGCTTCACGGTTTTATCCTTCGCCGTCAAAGCAAGGGCCCCCTGTACCGTTTCATTGGGTTCTACCAGCTCTTTGCTTATTAGCTCTGCTTTAGGTAAGTCAGCACCCTTTCCGTCGGCTTGCAATGGAAAGAAACGAAATAATGCATCTTGAGCGGTATGTTCAGAAACGAATGTACCAACGCCTTGCCTGCGGGTTACAATTTTAGTGTCAGTAAGCAGTGTTAACGCTTTGCGAACCGTTCCCTGACTCACGTTGAATTCATCAGCAAGTTTGAACTCACTAGGCAGCATTTCACCGGGTTGCCATCGACGCTCAACTATAAGCTGCTTGATGTATTCAGCTACTTGTTGGTATAGAGGCTGAAAGGCAAGACTTGGACCGCTGAGTTTGTGATCGAATTGAGATGAAGACATGAACTCTAACCTAAATGCTTAATTTTTGTTTTTATATCATACACAAGAGTTATAGCGCATTTTTGATTTAAATCACATACATCATAGGAATAACGTAAATGCTTTTGGAAACAATGCTGCCCATGTTTGCGCTGCTAGGTCTTGCGACGCTCCTGCAAACCCTAAGCGGGTTTGGCTTTGGGTTAATGGTGGTATCTAGCTTTACCTTATTCGGTATCATGCCGCTTACCGCGACAACATTTATGGTGAGCTTTTTAAGCCTTTTTAATTCGGTTAGCTTAGTTGCCAAAAATCGTAACCAAATTAATTCGCGTGCATTTAAAATAATACTTATTAGCGGCATTCCTTTTATGGCGATTGGTTATGCGCTACTAGAATACTTATCGATAGGTATGGCTACGTGGTTAAACCTGTTACTGGGCTTCGCTATTTTAAGCTGCTGCGGCCTACTTTTAATAAAGAGAAAACAAGTACAACCATCAGGCCGCGCTTATGGTTTTTCTATTGCGGGCGCCTTAGGAGGGCTGCTCGGCGGCCTTTTCTCGACCTTTGGCCCTCCTGTGGTGTTTCAGTGTTATCGTCAAACATGGCCGATAAATGAAATACGCACTACATTGTTGGCCGTATTTAGCGTAACCGCATTGATACGTCTTGCCATAGTACCTTTCGGCACACTCCCCTCGATAGACGTTGTGATTTCTGCACTACTCGCAGTGCCAGTCATTCTTATATTTACACGAGTAGGCCGCGTGCTGGCTGCGCGAGTGTCAGCATCTTCAGTGAGATTACTGGCGTTAACCATGCTCGCGCTAAGTGGCGTTACGCTAATTGTGAAAAACATAAGCTTTTAAGCCCTTTTAACCCAAACTTCAGTGATAAGGAACAGAACTTAATAAGCTACAAACGCATCAAAGCGAAGCCACTCCGAATCTAAATCTTCATAATTTACTAATTGCAGATTGACACCTAAGTTACATTTCATTAACTTATGTCTTATATAAGACATCAAGGGTAATGTAAAAATGAGTAACGCTTTTTGTGTAACTGAGCCAGATTGGAACGATATTAAAGCCGCTGACATTACTGAGCAGCCCTTTTTGTCTGACGATAAAACACTTATCGTCCCTACGCAACACGGCGAGTTGAGCCTAAGTATCAGCCAGTTTGGTTTACGTATTCAAAGTGATGCCAACATAACTGATGACTTTGGAATGCTTACACAAGCACCCGATAGACAAACATTGGTACTTTCCGGTGACAAGTCCCACAGTACTCTGGCAGCAGGTGACTATCGATTAGAAATTTTTGCCGCTCCTCTTCATTTCAAACTATATAAAAATGACGTTTTAGTTCAGCAAAGCGCCACTGACGGCCACTTTGTGCGACAGCATCGCTTACCGCCGTTTGCTAAAACTGACAAGGGTTGGTTAGTAAGTTTAGAGCTAAGCTACGACGAAGCCGTTTATGGACTTGGCGAGAAATGGGGCAAGCTTGATAAACGCGGCCAACTTATTCGCTCGTACAATCATGATGCTTTGGGCGTAAACGCAGAGAAGTCATACAAAAATACGCCTTACGCATGGAGCCCACAAGGTTGGAACCTTTTTGTACACACGCCAGCTCCTGTTACTCATGGTGTGGGATATGCGCTCTGGTCACAGCGAGCGTATGTGTGCTTGGTTGAAGATGAAGTACTCGACATATTCTTGTTCCATCAAGACTCACCAGCTAAAAACCTTCAAACCTACAGCGAATTAACAGGCTTTGCGCCAACGCCGCCTACGTGGAGTTTGGGCGTCATTCTTTCTAAAGCATATTATAAAGATGCTGATGAACTACTCGCCGTTGCCCGAGAGGTGCGCGAAAAGAACATGCCTTGCGATGTAATAACACTCGATGGCCGCGCATGGCAAGACACTGATACCCGCTTTGCTTTTGAGTGGGACCCTAAGCGCTACGAAGATCCACAGCCGGTTATTGATGAGCTTAAAGCCCTAGGTTTCAAAATCTGCGTATGGGAATACCCCATGATTTCAGTGAAAAACCCACTCTATAAAAAAGCTGCAGAAAAAGGCTGGCTCATAAAAGATAAACGCACTGGCGAAGCGTATCGCTATGAATGGGATTTGAGTCCATTTGGTGAAGTGCTTACACCGCTACCAGACTCAGGTATTTTAGACTTTACCAATCCAGAAGCTTACGAGTTTTGGAAAACCTCGCATAAACCTCTTTTTGACCTTGGCGTAGACATGATCAAGGCCGACTTTGGCGAGCAGCTAGAAGACGACAATATGCTGTCTTATAGCGGTGATTCTGGCAATCGTCTGCACAACGTTTACAGTATGCTCTACAACCGCTGTGTCTATGAGGCGGCCGAGGCTTACTGCAAAACTGGCCCGTTCTTATTTAGCCGTTCAGCATGGACGGGAAGCCAGCGTTATCCTTCACAGTGGGGCGGCGATCCACAAGCTGATTGGCACGGGCTCGCAGCGAGTATCCGTGGCAGCTTGTCTTGGGGTATGTCAGGCGGACCTTTTTTTGCCACGGATATCGGTGGTTTTTACAAAGATACCCGAGATGCAGAGCTATATGTCAGATGGGCGCAAGCGTCGGTATTTAGCGCTCACATGAGATTGCACGGTATTGGCCCTCGTGAACCCTGGTCTTACGGCGATGAAGCTTCAGATGCAGTGTTTGAAGCGCTGAAACTAAGATACAAGCTTATTCCATACCTTAAAGAAACCGCAGAAAAAGCATCTCTTACGGGCCTGCCGGTTCAGCGAGCTATGGCGTTAGCCTTTCCTGACCAGCCGCTTTCTCACAGTTTTGAACAACAATTTATGTGCGGTGATGATTTACTTGTCGTACCTTGTGTTGTGCCTGGCGGAAAAATTAAGTACTACTTGCCAAAAGGTGAATGGGTGCGTTTGGGTACCGATGAAGTCGTGCAAGGAGAACAATATAAGGAAGAGATACTTACACTTAATGATGTGGCGGTATTCATTCAAAAAGGCAGTCGCATTGTCATGGGCCCAGATGTTCAGCATACCGATATGGATATGTCGAACACGACACACTGGCCAGCGTAGCGAATAGGAGTAGTACATGGATATCACCCTTACCCTACTATCATGCATGGCATTTATGGCATTGGTTGCCGTTATTTCTTACATGAAAACTAAAGGGGAAGTAAACACGCAAGACGGTTACTTCCTTGCTGGAAGAGGGCTTACCGGCACTTTTATCGCCGGGTCCATGATCCTTACCAACCTCTCAGCTGAACAGCTTATTGGCTTAAACGGCTCTGCCTTCGGCTACAACCTTAGCGCAATGGCGTGGGAAGTCACTGCCGGCATCTCTACCATTATCATGGCGCTTGTTTTCTTACCCCGTTATTTAGCGGGCGCTTTCTCCACATTGCCTGAGTTTTTGCGCGACCGATTTGACGATAGCGTACGTAGGATGACGGTTGTTCTATTTATGGTGGGCTACTCATTAGTAACTATTCCGTCGGTACTTTACTCTGGCTCTATTGCCGTACTTCGGCTTTTTGATGTACCAGGCCTCTTTAACGTAAGTTATGAAGTAGGCTTATTTATAACCATTGTGATTGTTGGCACCATAGGCGCGCTTTACGCTATTTTTGGTGGTTTAAAGGCAGTGGCAGTATCAGATACCATCAACGGTGTTGGCCTTTTAATTGTGGGTTTATTGGTTCCCGTTCTGGGCTTGGTTGCCTTGGGCGACGGCAGCTTTAGTCAAGGTCTATCTACTATTGCTACAACAGAAACTGAAAAGCTCAATGCCATAGGCGGCGCTGACGATCCTGTCCCCTTCGGTACTATTTTTACCGGTATGATCTTAGCTAACCTGTTTTATTGGGGTACAAACCAATACGTGATTCAGCGTACTCTTGGGGCAAAGAACCTTGTTGAAGGCCAGAAAGGCGTATTGTTCTCAGGCTACTTTAAAGTGCTAGTGCCTTTTATGATGATGCTGCCAGGCGTAATCGCATACCACCTGTATCAAGACGAAAATCTTCAAACTATCGATTTAGCCTACCCCCACTTGGTGAAAGATGTGCTGCCACAGTATTTGTCGGGCTTCTTCCTAGCCGTATTGCTTGGCGCGGTATTTAGCTCTTTTAATTCACTGCTTAACAGTGCAGCCACCCTATTTTGTTTAGACGTTTATAAGCCCTTCAAGAAAAACAAAGTAAGTGACGAAAAGCTAATACGCGTCGCTAAAATCACCAGTATCGTTATCGCTGTGCTGTCTTTTATCACTGCGCCACTACTGATGTTTGCACCTGAGGGTTTATGGCAAATTATTCGCATATTCACTGGGTTCTATAATATTCCGGTAATCACCATTGTACTGGTTGGTTTGTTTACCAAGAAAGTACCTGCCCTAGCCGCAAAAGTAGCCATCATTTTTCACGTAATCGCCTATGGACTGCTTAAGTTCGTATGGGAAGTCGATATCAACTTCATTCATATTTATGCCATCTTATTCGCTATCGAACTGGCCATTATGTTAACGATAGGCAAGCTCTATCCAATGGCGACACCATGGCACTTTACGCCCAAAGCCGAAGTTAATATGACCCCGTGGCGCTATGCGATACCGTGCGCCATTGTGCTGATTGGCCTTATCGCTACGCTCTATCTGATGTTCTCTCCTGTAGGCTTTGTGGGTGGCGTTAGCAGCGCCTTTATTCCGGCACTTATTGGATTATGGGCGACATGTTTTGTCGCAATTGGACTAAGCCTTAAATGGTGGCGTGTAAGATATGAGCGAGGTTTAGAGCGTCTAACCTCGCAGCCCGCTTAGAGTTCATCGTGCTTATGATGATGAGAATGAGCATGTAAATGATCACTTTCATCACGGCAGGGTTCTCCCGGTAATTCAAACTCTATCGTGGTATGCGCAAGCCCAAAGGGCGATAAACGCGCGTGAACTTCTTGTTTGAGTAGTCGCAATTTTTCATTGTCTATTGCACAGTTAATTACCACATGTGCAGTAAGCACATGCTGCTCTCCATCAAGTGACCAAAAATGTACGTGGTGGATTTCTTCAACGTGCTGTATTGCCAACAACGCATTACTGATTGCATTCCTTGTGGCCAAGTCAGGCACTCCTTGCAAAAACAAAGACATGGTCTGCACAACGTATCTCACTACGTTTATTAATATGAAGAGCGTAAAACAAATAGACAATATTGGGTCGAGAATAGGCCACTTTACAAAGTGAAGGACAATGGCAACAACCAGTACTGCGACCCACCCCATTGCATCTTCAATTAGGTGCCAGTTCAGCACTTTTTCATTCATTGAATGACCGCCATGGAGCTTGTAGGCCGCGAATCCATTTACCAAAATACCCAATATAGCGAGCCCTATCATGCCCTCCGTCATAGGCATTTCTGGGTTGTATAAACGGGGGATGGCTTCAGACAATACCCATATTGATCCAATAACAAGGATCACACCATTTATCATCGCCCCCATGAGGCTCAAACGCTTAAAGCCGTAGGTGTATTTTTCGGTTGATGCCTTGTGACCAAGTTTACTTAAATACCACGCCAAGCCTATGGAAAGCGAATCACCTAAGTCGTGAACAGCATCAGCCATAATGGCGACACTATTAGTTAGCCATCCGCCAATAAATTCAATAATAGTAAAAATAAAATTGAGCCAGAATGCCCAGCCAATGCGCGCGGAGTCTTCGCGATGAGCCGATGGTTCACCATGATGATGACTGTGGTGGTGATGGTGCATGTAGGTGTCCGATGCTAAGTGTACCGAACTATACTATGCCAACCTACTTAAGCTTTTTCTTCTTTTTTCGATTTTGAGGCAATTAAAATAATGCGCTGGAGCAGGGTTAACAAACTGAGATATAGCGCGGCGCCTATTGCTCACCACGCTGGAAAGTTAACTGTTAAGCCTTACCCGCAGAAACGAGTAATGTAGTCTTGGTGAGGAGGTAGTTTAGCAACGGTTTTTTCAATACCTTGCTTAATACTATTTAATAAGGTTTCCAACTCCTGTCGACTCATTGTATCCACAATCGGATGGTAGCTTTGTGGCATTAATCCCTGTCCAATCATGACTTGCTGCCAAGAATCATCAAACAATTCGCTACCTTCTCTAAACACACGTCCTGTTTTTTTGAATAAATCTATACGATGTCGCAGAGATGCTGGAATATCCATTTGACGACAGTGTCGCCAAAACGGCGAATCTGTCCTGTTAGTCACATGATAGTGAAGGATAATAAAGTCCCGAATGTGCTCAATATCGAAATCAGCTTGACGGTTGAACTCATCAATATCCTCTTGCACAATTCCTGCAGTTGGAAACATGCGAAGAAAGCGCACTATGCCCTGCTGAATTAGGTGAATACTCGTAGACTCTAAAGGCTCAAGGAAGCCGCTGGCCAACCCTAGTGCTAAACAGTTCCTATTCCATTGTTTGCGCCTTTTTCCCGTTCTAAAATGAATAACTCTAGGGTCGTTTAGAGGCTTGCCTTCTACGTTGTTTAACAGTTTCTCAATGACTTCATCATCAGAAAAATAGTTACTGCAAAACACCATGCCGTTACCAACTCGATTTTGCAGAGGAATTCGCCATTGCCATCCAGCTTCATGCGCGATACAACGAGTATAAGGGATAGGTTCTCCAACAGACTCTGTCTGAACCGCTACAGCACTATCGCAAGGTAACCAATGCGACCAGTCTTCATAACCTGTATGTAGCGCTTTTTCTATCAATAGACCTTTGAAGCCTGTGCAGTCAACAAAGAAGTCACCTTCAATTACTTCACCAGATGCTAAGGTTAACGCCGTTATAAAGCCATCCTGCTCTCTTGTTGTTACTTCTTTTATTGTAGAGTCGATGCGACGTAGACCTTCTTTCTCCGCCAAGTTGCGTAAAAATCCAGCGTAGCGTGTGGCGTCAATATGATAAGCGTAATTTAGGCCATTGTTTGGCAAATGAGCGAACTTATTTGCTTCTGCCGCCTTCCGCTCTAGGCAGTAATCGCCGAAGTCAGTTGCGAGCCCCTCTTTCAGACCTCGCATCCAGAAATGCTGGAAACCTGCTGCCCAGCAGTCTTTTCCCGTTACACCGAAGGCATGTAAATAAGCATGTTCAAGATCTTTCCAGTTCTCAAAGTTAATGCCCAGCTTAAATGTTGCGTTGGTTTGGGCCATAAATTCTTGCTCATTAATCTTGAGCAACTTATGAAAAAAGACAAGCGTTGGAATAGTGGCCTCGCCTACGCCCACAGTCCCAATTTCAGAACTTTCAATAAGCGTGACGTCAACTTCTTTACCTAGCAGCCGTGTAAATGCCGCTGCTGCCATCCAGCCTGCGGTACCTCCACCAGCTATGACCAATCGCTGCTTTTTCTTTGTCTGCGTAGATGCCATATTTACCTCTAATTTAATGCTTTAAATTGTTAACCAGCCACGCTTTAAACTGGCGGACGGTATTTTCGTCTAGCTCGCCAAGAGGGCCTTGCTTTGACGGCGGTATATGATTAAAACGCATCCCGTCGTCGTCAAAGACGTAATGATCAAAAAGCGCCTGCCACGCTCTTCGCTGTGCCTTAGGTAGCTGCTTTAACGTAAGTAGCGCGTGATATAAAGCATTTTCGGAGCGGCCGATATATGCGGGTACATTTCGCCACCAATAGTTGATAAGTAGATTAATTGATTCTGTACCTTCTATGTGATGCCACCACATAGACGGTATGTATAGCGCGTCGCCCGGAAGCAACTCTACCACCAAGGCATGCTTCATCGCCTCCTCAAATCGAGGATATTTATTCAGGTCTGGGGCACTGAAATCGACCATGCTGATCGGTTGACCAGCAGGCGTAAAATGCAGCGGCCCAACATATAAATTTTTCGTCTGAGAAGGGGGAAACAACGTTACTCTTCGCTTACCAGACGCAACACAGATTAAATTATCAGGAGCGTCGTAATGCGCAGCAATGCGACTTTTATTGCCAATCCATAGCGTACCCAATGGGTCTAACGACTCAATCGCGACTTTGTTTTTTCCAAGCAAACCTGGCAGACAGGAATCTACTGTTGTAGAGCCCACATAAAGGGTCTCGGCCGTTGAATTATGCTGCTCAGCCAAAAGCGCGCCTAGCGCAGTTTTAAAGGGCATTTTAACCCGCGAGAAATTAAAGCCGGTGATATCGTCGTTATAAAACATGCGGCCATCGGCAGACGCTGGCAATCGAATTGCGTCAACGACTGCACCTCTATCAAACTCAAGAAGATAGTCACACAAAGATTCATTGCTAGCCTTCGCAGCTTGAACAAGTGGCCACTCTGCAACAAGCTGCTCTATAACGAGCGGCTCGTCCCGCCCAATAAGATAGTTAGCAAGTCCACTTTGCGAGCATTCAAGGGTCGACGTTGTTACAGTTTCTGGTTTGGCGCAGCGACGCTGCCACATGTTATCCATAGACGCGAAACGCTCTCTTATCTTTGCAACGGCTCAATTGTCTATTTCTCACGCGCGTTCTTTTTTACGCGTAACAAGAGTACTCAGTTGAGACATAGACGCTAGCATCATATAAATCGTGTTTAGGTGACCTTTCTCGTGCAGATCTCCTAGTGCATCTTTATCCAACGATTTAAGCACATCTTCGTTAATTGTATAAAAGCCAGACAAACGATTCGTTCCGTTGCCATCCAGATCAATATCTACAACAAACGACTCGATAAGGTTATTTGCCTCAAGGGCAGCTATAAATTGCTCGTGACTAGCTTGAGACTCGTGTAGTGTGCTGAGTACATTTGCTACATTGTCGATATATTCGCTGTTACCTCCATGAGGCAAAAACACATCAACACTATTATCGTGGGTTTCGTTTACTACTCTCGGGTCGTCCATATCGACATGAATAGACAAGCGCTCTTGGTCATCCGTGTTGCTTCTTCCAATTAAAAATGGCCCTTTTTCAATGACTAAAGGACGGTAAGAAGCGTGCCACTTGTCATCGTCTAGAAATAAGTTTTCACCTTGTTCTAGTCCAAACAATGCAACCATTTGAAAGTTGCCTTCACCAACTTTTGCGAAAACAAGAGGATAATGTGCTTGTGCATGTCTAGCCTCAACAGGAAAAGCGGCGACACACATTTGCTTAGCGTCAGGTGAAAGTGAAAAGTCTTGAATCACTCTTAGATTTTTATGTTCCACATTGTTTAGCAAAACATGATTTGCCATCATTTTCTCCTAGGTGCAATTCTATGCGCGAATTGCCTTAATTAGTTCACGATTAGTCGGAAGAGCAGCAATGTGCTTCTGAGACAGTTTTTCGTTCGCCTTTACTGCGTTTAACGTTTGCCCCATCACGCTATCAGAGTATCGAGAGAAGTTAATAGCGAATTGCTCTGGCGCTTTCATTCCGTAAAGTACATACATGTAGCTAGCCGCTGGAAAAAGTTCGTCGGCATAGCAGAAATCTGTTAAAGAGATAGGCCTATACTGCCACTCAAGCAGCCAGTCTTTGAGCTGTTCAGAGGCATTATCAAGGTTAGTCATAAAGCGCCAATAGGGCGAATCCTTTCGTACGCTTAATACATAATGCAACTTGAGAAAGTCAACGATACGCTCCCAGCGACGCGTGAAGTTGCTATTAAAACGTTTGCTCACCGAAGGCATAATTTCACGATGATTTGGCAAGTGCTCCGAAATAAAACGAGCGGACATTTCAACCATTACTAAAGCCGATGCCTCTAGTGGCTCTACAAAACCAGCACTTGTCCCTACCGCAACACAGTTTTTAACCCATGCTGTTTTTCTATAGCCTGGACTGAATGTGATTTTTCTAAAGTCGCTTTCCGATACATCTTTCGTTTTTTTACATGATGTTAGATAGGCTTTTAGCGTTTCCGCTGCTTTCTCGTCACTGGTAAATTCGCTGCTATAGACGCAGCCTACGCCTTTTCTGTGCGGTAGACCAATATCCCAAATCCATCCGTTCTCATGGGCTGTAGATAATGTCGCCGAAGCAATATCAACATTTTCATCTACGTAGCCAGCTTGAACTGCCATCGCACTGTTATTTTTCAGGCCATGTGATACATCGGTGATGGGTGAATTAAAATGTTTTCCAATCAGGGTTGCAGAGAACCCCGTACAATCGACGAATAAGTCACCACTTATTTCTTGGGACTTACACTGCAAACTTGCTATATAACCCTCAGCATCTTCTTTAATATGCTCTATATGGTCGTTAACATAATTAACGCCCAATCTTTCGATACAATGTGTTTTTAGTAGCTCTGCAAATTTGTGAGCATCAAGGTGATAGCCATAATTAGCCACGGCGGCATAGGGTGGTGTTTGCACCTGCTTTGGCGCTTTAGAAAAGTTACACAGTAATGACTGTGTACTAAACATTTCGGAAAAGGTAGATTTTTGATGCTTGTGACCGTGTGATAGCCACCATGCCCCAACTTCACCTTCGAAAAATCCGGCCGGAAGGCTAAAAGGATGGTCGTATACATTCTCCGACTCTGTCGACTTCCAGTTTACAAAACGGGTGCCCTGCTTGAATGACGCATCGCAAGATGCGATAAAATCGGCTTCACTGATCCCTATTTTTCTCAGTGTATCGCGCATTGTGGGCCATGTGCCCTCGCCTACCCCTAATATTTTTACATCCGGGGATTCTACAAGTGTCACCGACACACGGTCATTGTTTTTGATGTTGTGCTCTGCTGCGAGAATTGCAGCTGTTAACCACCCAGCAGCACCACCGCCTGCCACGACAATGGAAGTTAATGGAGCTTGGAAATGTGATTCCTTCATATTACTTACCAACAATGATGGAGTTTCGACTTGGTGAACACTACTCTATTTCTAACGCAGATAAAAATAGAGCGTTACGGCATAAGCCACAACGCTCTTTAAGTTACAACTTAGTAATACTTAGAAGCTGTAACGGACACCAACATTGTAGCGAGGCTCAACATCGTAGATACCCATAAGCATATTCGGGTGTCTGCCATGCGCTCTTTGATATTCGCCAGTTACGTTAATCCCTTCAACAAAGAGTTCAAGGTTCTCATTAACGTTATAACGCACGTTTACATCAATTTGGTCGTATGCTTCTACGTAAGTCGGGTTACGTTCACCGTTTCCGTCAATCGTTCCTGACAGGAACTTATCACGCCAGTTCCACGCAACACGTACTTCCCACTCGTCTTTTTCATAGAAAAGTACGGCGTTAGCTGTATCGCTTAGACCAAGAAGCACGAACTGGTTTTGTACCCCTTCACCTTTGTTCGTGTTGTAGTTATCGTAAGTAACATCACCGTCTACCGTTGTATAGTTGACGATAACACCAAAGCCAGTTTCACCGAATATGTGCTGAACCGCCATCTCAAAGCCGTCTACTGAACGAGAGGTATCAGAGTTAACTGCCTGAGTTACCGTAATAGGTAACAGCGGATCTTCACCAGGAATACCTTGTACAGGGTCACCAAAGTTTGCTCGCAAATACTCAAGTACCGCACCAGCATCATCTGTTCCCAGTGCTGCCACAGCTTCATCGTAACGCGGTCCACCAAATGGTGTAGGCAAGTCGAAAATCGTATCTACAAACGTGTCTGAACCAATAAAGTTATCTACCGTTTTATCGAAATAACCGATAGACACATAACTTCCTTCGCCGTAGTAATACTCTGTCGAAAAGTCGATATTCGTTGATTCAAATGGCAATAGATTTGGGTTACCCGCATTACCTGTACCGCCGTTAAAACGTGCAAGTTGGTTTACGGTTAAGCCACCTTGTATATCTCCGTATCCAGGACGGGTGATGGTTTCACTGTAAGATGCTCTTACGTACCAGTCTTCACTCATCTCCATCTTGAAATCAAGTGATGGCAAGAAGTGGTCATATCCACCGTCAAGTGTCGTAAACGTTTCGCCGTCAATGACTGCATTAAACTCATTTGCTCCTGACCATTGAATAGTCGTGAACTGAGGAACAAGAGCCGTAGACTCTACGTCAGTGTCTTCGTAGCGCAGACCTGCACTTACCCACACTGGTTTACCTGCTAACTCAAACTCCATATTTGCTTGCAAGTAAGCAGCAATTTGAGTTTCAGTAACACGGCGATCTACTTGATAATTTGGGTCCATACATAGACGCGTACCACATGGACTGATAGTTTCACCATTTGCTGTCGCTATAGCGCTTATCGCTCCAATCAGGTCCTGCATATTTGATGCATAGTAGAACGGTTCTAAATCAGCACCATTACTACCTAACACGTCATCGAAGCGACTTGGAAGGTCTTCTTGCATGAAGATATCATCTGGATAATCATCAGCCGTTCCATAACCACCCCATGTATCGCGCTGTGCAACTGAGTAAGCAGAACGGTTTTTCGCCTCCATCGCCGTAATACCAAAATCAATACTCGTGATTGTTCCTTCGTCGAAGAAGTAATTACCACGGAATTGAACTTGGTCAATTTCAGACTTCATGTAGCTATTTCTGAATGACGTACCTGATGTAGACATGCGAGCAGGATCTAGCCCGTTCACGCCATCTGCGTAAGTAATGTCCATGACTGGGAAGTCTTGTGAGTAGTCAACTTCAGTCAATACGCGGTCAAAAGACACAGCGCTAACCACGTTATCACTTCCTAAGTCATTAGAAGGGCCCGCTTCAGCAGTAGATGAATGGACATCTAACTCTAGCGTAAGATTGTCGGTCGCAACCCATTCAACATTGAAACCAAGTGATTTGTTTTCGTTATAGGTTGAAGTATCTGATGTGCCTAAACCAACGTCACAGCATGTAGAATCAGCGTAGATTACTGGGCCCATTACAGAGCCTTCTGAATTCGTACCAGGAGTATATTCACCATAGGCAGGAAGACCATTGAACCAAGTAGAAAGTTGCTGTCTCTGTGTTTGAACTTCCAATTCAGAGTAGGTGTAGTCTAATGTGGTAGTAAGTCTGTCGTTAGGCGCATATTGAAGTGTCAATTGGCCATTTGTTCTTGTTCTGCTGAATTCATCAAAGTTATACGCTAGATTACGAGGTGTTGAATAAACATCATTTGGACCTGGAACATTGGTAAACGAACCATCGCGAGGTAGCGAGCCCCAGTCACCGCCGTCACCTTTAATAGTATACCAACCATTACCTGTTTCGGCGCTTGCCTGACCGCCATCACGTTCTTGATAAGAGCCGATAATCTGAATACCAAACTTATCGTCATTGAACGTTTCACTGTAAATACCAGACAAGAGCGGAGTGATAGAGCTACCGGTCTCGGTTGAACCGTCCATCATACCTTTCGCTGTGATAGTGGCCTTTCTTCCAGGGTTTGCCAATGGTTTTGCAGTAACCAGGTTAACTGTAGAACCGATGCCACCTGTAGGCTGAGATGCAAGACTTGTTTTATACACTTCTACCGCAGAAACACCCTCAGACGCCAAGTTCGCGAAGTCGTATGAACGTGAAGACGATGCAGAAGTAGCAGCAATGTTAGCCGCAGGCATTTGACGACCGTTTAACGTGACCAAGTTATAGTCTGGTCCAAAACCACGTACTGTAATTCGACTACCTTCTCCTTGAGAGCGATCAATCGAAACACCAGTAATTCGCTGAAGTGATTCTGCTAGGTTAGTATCGGGAAACTTACCAATATCTTCGGCAGAAATTGCGTCAACTACGCCTGATGCTGCTTTCTTTGTCAGCATGGCCTTAGTCAAACTTTCTCTAATACCGCTTACTTCAATCACTTCAAAGTTTCCGGCTTCGATTTCGTTATCGTTTTCCTGCGCTTGTACTGGAGACGTAATGAGTGCTCCCAATACTAATGACATACTTGATGCCAAACGTGTTTTCTTAAATGTAGTCATGTGTATCCCAGCATTACTGTTTAATGGATGTAGGGAAAGGGTAAGTTGTAGAAACGTTACTCTATCCCCACATTTTTAATTCGATACTTTATTTTGGCACTTAAATTCAGCACCTTATGTAAGCGCTTACAAAAGAGTGCGGAATATTTGAAAGCGCTTACATACAACAATACGATCAGGATGAATGTAATGCAAGTGTTTAATAACTGTTAAATAAAAAACATGCTCCTACATTACTTAACAATACAGATGTAAAACACGCGTGGTTAGACACTATTGACGGCTATACAGATTGAAATAAACATTGATATCTCTATTCTCATTAAAAATCTGTTAACTACAAAAAATGACTGCCTTTGCCGTTTTGCAGCCCAAGAAATATCGATTACACCGCCGCTTTCGCCTTACTTGTAGAGGCAATATATTAGACCAATTATTTAACAATATAAGGTTCAAAACTAAGCTAGATGCATTGACCTTTGATTGCCGTTGAATTAATGTTAGCAAAATGTAAGCGCTTACAAAACTCTAAAACAAAAATGTAAGCGCTTCCAAAAGGCTAAATGTGGCTTTTGCCACAACATAAAAACCCAAAATCTTTGACCAAGGCTGAAATAATGAATAAAAAATTCACTCAACTATCGCAGGTAGCTGCTGCGATATCAGTCACAACCCTAGTTGGCTGTGGTGGTGGAGCAGAAACCTCTACCAATATCACAGCTGTGGACGCGTCTGTTCCAGTCAGTGACTGGCAGCTTGTTTGGAGTGACGAATTTGACGGTACTAGTATTGATGACGATAACTGGACCCATGAAGTAGATTGTAACGGTGGAGGTAATAACGAAGCACAATGTTATACCGACAGTGAAGGCAACGCCTTTGTTTCAGAAGGCAGTTTAAAAATTGTTGCGCTCCCAGCAGAAGAGGGTGCGCCAAAACCTTACACATCAGCCCGTCTTAATACACGTTACAAAGCCGACTTTAAATACGGACGCATTGAAATGCGTGCAAAAATGCCAGAAGGCCAAGGTAGCTGGCCAGCATTTTGGATGATGCCAACTGATGAAGTTTACGGCGGTTGGCCACGCTCTGGTGAGATAGACATTGTTGAAGCAGTGAACCTAAAAGCGGCCAACGCTGAAGGTAATCCAGAAAATCACATCTATGGCACCCTTCACTACGGTCAAGAATGGCCAAATAACGATAGCTCTGGCCAAGCCTATTCATTACCAGATGGCGCAAACCCTGCTGATGACTTTCATACCTACGCCATTGAATGGCAGGAAGGAGAAATCCGCTGGTACATGGATGGATATTTGTACGCTACACAGCGACGTTCTGAGGTGCGTTACAATGCAAACGGCGACGCTACCGGTCTTACACACCGCGGTTGGTATGCTGAGTACTATGAACAAGGTACTGGCGAGCTAACAACTCACTGGGATAATGCGCCATTTGACCAAGAGTTTTATCTGATTCTAAACTTTGCGGTAGGTGGCGATTGGCCAGCCAATGTAAATGAAACCGGTATTGATGCTGAAGCATTCGCAGAAGGTCAAACCTTCGAAGTAGATTATGTACGCGTATATGAATGTGCGTCAGACCCAGATACTGGCAAAGGCTGTGAAACTGTGCGCCCAGGTTATGATTCTTTAGATGACGCATTAGTTGAAGGTGCAGCACCTGTACCGACTCCGCCATCTACAGGTATTCCACAAAACCTGACTATCTTTGATGGAACACCAAATCCGAATTGGCCAGCATGGGATTGCTGTGGTGGTTCAACGCCTGCATTAGTTGAAGATGCGAGCCAAGGTCAAGTGTATGAATTCACATTTGGTGAAGCACCTACAGTAATGGGCTTTATTAGCCGATCGCAATTCATCTCCGACCCAGAAGGTGAGGCATCGCCGTTCGACGCTTCGCCAATAGAAGAGACCGGCAGCGTTAAGTTTGACTTAAAGGTAACCTCGCTCCCAAACAATGCAACCACAAACTGGTTATTTAAAATTGAAAGTTCTGAAGGTAGTACTTTTGCAGAACTTCCTCTTATGGATGGTTATGTAGGGCCGTCAGACACCGCTGGCGCAACGCCAGAGCAAGGCGTGTGGGAATCGTATGAGTTCCCTCTAAGTACACTGGCTGAGGCTGGACTTGATACGAGTGCTATCGATGTAATCATGGTTTTCCCTGCGTGGGATACTGGTAACGGCGCAGTTTATCGCATTGCCAATGTTGAAATCTCACAAGAAGGTGGCGTTACCTATCCTGAACTTACCATCTTCGAAGACGGCCAAAATCCGGATTGGCCGATGTGGGACTGCTGTGGTGGTTCAACACCAACGGAAGAAATGGACGATGAAGAACACGGTTTAACAGCGGAGTTCCGCATTGGCGCAGAACCTACCGTAATGGGCTTTATCACACGCTCTGCTGCTGGCGGCGGTGATACACCATTTGATGCAACAGCGCTAACAGATGGCGGTTTACTGCAATTTGATATGCGTGTAGTTAATGCACCTAACAACGCCGAGGCATCATGGCTATTCAAAGTAGAGTCTAACGATGCCTCCACTGCTGTAGAGCTTCCGCTTGCTGAAAGCGTAGAGGGTCAAGCGCCATCTGAAGGTGAATGGCAAACTTATACCTTCCCTATTTCAGACCTGCAGGCACGTGGCTTAGATGTAAGTGGTATCGACGTGATCATGGTATTCCCAGCTTGGGGAACAGGTGAGGGCGCGGTCTATCGCTTAGACAACGTGAAGATTTATCACCCTGACAGTGGTGCTGAAGCGCCAGCTGGTGGTATTACCCTGTTTGCAGATACTGCCGCAGAGCAGTGGAGAATCTGGGATTGCTGTGGCGGTTCTACACCTACAGAAGAAATAGATGACGCTGAGCATGGCACCGTTGCAGAGTTTAGAATTGGCGAAGCACCAACCGTAATGGGCATCATTGCAGATGACGGTCACTCATACGATGCATCCTCACTACTTACAAACGGCGCAGTGCGCTTTGAGATGAAAGTAAGCTCAATGCCAAATGATTCGTCAGCACCTTGGCTATTTAAAATAGAGTCAATAGGCGCATCAACCGCTGTTGAGCTTCCACTTTCTGCAAGTCTTGAAGGTGCAGAACCTGTGCAAGGCGAATGGCAGACCTATACATTCCCACTGCAAACTCTGTTTGACGCTGGCCTAGATATTAGTGCTATCAACGTCATCATGATGTTCCCAGCATGGGGGACGGGCGAAGGTGCAGTATATCGCGTAGATAACGTAGAAATAGCGGCGCAATAACAAAGCCACCGCCGCTCGAAAACGGGTGGCGGTGTTTTATTGATAAGAATCAGTAGGGCAATTATGAAACAC
>Ga0115005_10000171_pt1 | contig 47857 bp, 43 predicted proteins | sample ArcOceMetagenome_FD_87163 | JGI IMG/M metagenome (GOLD analysis project Ga0115005, IMG submission 87163) | Marine eukaryotic phytoplankton communities from Arctic Ocean - Arctic Ocean - Greenland ARC118M Metagenome | ecosystem: Environmental > Aquatic > Marine > Oceanic | place: Arctic Ocean... | reverse complement strand
GCGATGGTGTTGAAGTTAGGCGCCATTGGAATGTAGTGAGGGTCGTTTGCGTTTTGACCATCAACCACAGCCGCCATGCGCTTCAAGCTTTCTTCAACTTGTTCTTTAGTACAGATGCCGTGTTCTAACCAGTTAGCAACGTGCTGAGAAGAGATACGCAATGTTGCGCGGTCTTCCATTAGGCCAACGTTGTTGATGTCAGGCACTTTAGAACAGCCTACACCTTGGTCTACCCAGCGAACAACGTAACCCAAGATACCTTGGTTGTTGTTATCAAGTTCGTTTTGAATGAACTCAGGGGTTAGGGCGTCGATTTGCTCTTGAGTCATTAACGGGATGGTTAAGATGTCATCAACGTTTGCGTGTTGGCGAGTCTTAAGACCGTTTTGAACTTCAAATACGTCAACCATGTGGTAGTGGATAGCGTGTAATGTTGCAGCTGTTGGAGATGGTGTCCAAGCAGTGTTTGCACCGGCTTTTGGATGACCAATTTTTTGCTCCATCATCTGACCCATTTCGTCAGGGATCGGCCACATGCCTTTACCGATTTGCGCGCGACCTTGTAGGCCAGTCTCAAGACCGGTATCTACGTTCCAGTCTTCGTATGCGCCAATCCAAGTTTGTTGCTTCATTTGAGTTTTAGCAACAAAAGGACCCGCCAGCATAGACGTGTGTAGTTCGTCACCTGTACGGTCTAGGAAACCAGTATTGATGAATACAACACGCTCAGAGGCAGCACGGATACATTCTTTAAGGTTAACCGTGGTGCGACGCTCTTCATCCATGATACCCACTTTCATGGTGTTACGTGGCAAGCCTAGTGCGTCTTCAACGCGACCAAATAGTTCAGTGGTGAATGCCACTTCTTCTGGGCCGTGCATTTTAGGTTTAACGATGTTGATCGAACCCGTTGTAGAGTTTTTGAATGGGCTGTTACCTTTAAGATCGTGCATGGCGATCATAGCCGTCACCATGCCGTCCATGATACCTTCAGGGATTTCAGATCCGTCTTCTAGCAAGATCGCAGGGTTCGTCATCAAGTGACCAACGTTACGAACGAACAACATAGAGCGGCCTTTCAAAGAGAAAGTGTTGCCGTCTAGGCCGTTGAATTCACGGTCAGCGTTCATTTTACGTGTGAAGGTTTTGCCGCCTTTGGATACTTCTTCAGCAAGGTCGCCTTTCATTAGGCCTAACCAGTTGCCGTAAGTCACAACTTTATCTGCTGCGTCCACACAAGCTACAGAGTCTTCGCAGTCCATGATGGTGGTTAGGGCGCTTTCTAGTACTAAATCTTTTACGCCAGCTGCGTCAGTAGAACCTACTGGGCTAGTTGGGTCGATTACGATTTCTAGGTGAAGGCCGTTGTTTTTAAGCAAGATAGAAGTTGGGTTGGCGATGTCACCAGTAAAACCCACTAGTTTGCCTTCGTCTTTAAGGCCTGTTTTAGAACCGTCAGCAAGGGTTACAACCAACTTGCCGTCTTCAATTGCGTAACCAGTGGTGCCAACGTGAGAACCAGTGGCAAGTGGGGCCGCTGTGTTTAGCACTTCACGGGCGTATGCGATCACATTGTCGCCACGTAATTTGTTGTAGCCAGTGCCTTTTTCAGCGCCGCCTTCTTCAGAGATTACCTTGGTACCGTAAGCAGCATCGTATAAAGAACCCCAGCGAGCGTTAGACGCGTTCAGTGCGAAACGGGCGTTCATTACGGGTACTACTAACTGTGGGCCAGCCATTTCAGCAATTTCAGGTTCTACGTTTTGAGTAGTGGCTGAGAAATCAGGACCTTGTGGCACCAGGTAGTCGATTTCTTCTAGGAATGCTTTGTATTCAGCAAAGTTAAGAGACTGACCTTTGCGTTCGGTGTGGTAAGCGTCGATTTTAGCTTGTAGATCATCACGCTTAGCTAAAAGGGCTTTGTTCTTAGGCGCTAGTTCGTTAGCAATGGCGCTGAATTCTGACCAGAATTTATCTTGGTCAACACCAGTGCCTGGAATAGCTTTTTCGTTAACAAAATCAAAAAGTTCTTTAGCGACTTGTAGGCCGCCAACTTGAATGCGATCAGTCATTGTATGCCTCTATTATTTACTAAATCAGGACTTAGAATAGGCCATAATTTAGCGGTTGCTGTGTGTTATTTTTGGGCGAATCAAAACAACACAGTGGAAAAAGTGGCCCAAATTCTACACGAAAGCCTTCTATAATTCATAGTTATATACCGTATAGTGGGTATAAACCTGAATGATGTGCTTTAAGGGCTTGGCGCGTGATTTACACTAGGCTAGACTGGATTTTCACTTAAGAATTGGTCGAATATGCAGCAAGTTGAATTATTCCCTGTTCCCAACCCTTGTGTTGGGGTTTGCCAGAGTAATGCCAAGGGTTACTGCATGGGCTGTCTTCGCTCGAGAATTGAGCGACAGAAGTGGAATGATTTAATGCCAGCTGAGAAAATGCGCGTGCTGGATCTATGTGAGCTTCGAAAGCAAAAGATCGCAGCCATTATTAAAGCCCAGCAAGAGCAGGCTGCATCTAAGTCTTAAATGCTAGCAATCATCAGCATCAAGATTTAAATAGTGCGTTGCCCTCAATGACATAGCAACCTTCTTTTTCATCTTGCCTATCCATAAGTGTTGCCATGGTTTGTGCCACTTGCAGCATTTGCACGGGGCGGTATTTGCTCAGTGAGCCTTGTATAAATGGAGTAATCATCTTGCTGAGCAAGGCACCCAAATATTCCCCTAAACGAAACTCATCGCGCTGCCCAAGTAATAGGCTAGGGCGGATCAGCCAAAGGTTACGAAAGCCGATTTGCGTTAAGTCGTGTTCGGTTTGCCCCTTTACGGATAAGTAAAAATTCTGACTGGTCTTATTGGCCCCAACCGCACTGATGCATGCGAAATTCTGACAGCCATGCTGATGTGCCCAATTAGCAAATTTAAGGGTCAGGCCATGGTCGACCTGCTTGAATTTTTCTTGGCTACCTGCGGTTTTGATGGTCGTGCCAAGGCACGAGTAAGCCATATAGATACCGCTAGGCAGTTTGAAGGTGTCAAGTTCGTCGTAGCTAACGATGTGCTGCTGCACACGGTCATCAAATAAAGGGGAGTGTGCTCTGACAAGGGCGTGAATTGCGTGATTTGGATTGCGCGCAATTAACTTTTCCACGAGACGTTTACCTACCTCGCCAGTGGCTCCGGCGATCACAATCCCTTTATCCATGGGCGTTTAACGCTTTTTGTTTGCACTGCATGAACTCACTGTGACGCAAGTGCAGTAAGTCTGCGATCTTGCGAATGGTGTGCTCTTCGTAGCGGTCGATCTCATTATCGGCCAGAGAAATGAGCCATAAACGGGTCACTAACTCGCATTTTTTGTCGATCTCTAGGGTCTTATCTAGGTGCTGTGTGAACTCATAAAGTGACACTGCGTGGTCAACTTCTTGCTCAGCACTGTCAATTAAACCTAAGCACTCTTGAGTGGTTAGGCCCGTATGCTGGCGCAATAATTCAGGCAGTTTTTCACGCTCTTGTGCTTCGATATTGTCGTCCGCTAGCGCAACCTCCACCATCAGCGCGGCGATCGCACGCTCGGTTTGGTCGCTTGGGGTTTCTTGGGTTTCTGGTGCACTGAACCAATCAAGAATGTGTTTGAACATGTTAAGCGGTTTCCAATTCAGTTAGGTATTGGGTGGTCAATAGCTGCTCGAGCAGTACGAGGTCCTTGGTGAAGTTGCGAATGCCTTCAGCCAGTTTTTCATTGGCCATGGCGTCTTCGTTTAAGTGCCAGCGGAATTGGGATTCACTTAGGATGTCCCATTTCGCTTCTTGCGATGGTGTTTCTTTAGAGAGTGCTTGTTCTAGGGTCCCTTGGTCTTCGCTTAATGCGTTTAGAAGTTCAGGGGAGATAGTGAGCTTGTCGCAGCCCGCTAGACATTCGATCTCTTCGGTGTTGCGGAAGCTGGCACCCATGACAATGGTGTTGTAATCGTGAGTTTTAAAATACTGGTAAATGCGGCTGACGGAGATAACGCCTGGGTCTTGTGGGCCTGGGTAGTGATCAACACCTTCGGCTTTTTTGTACCAGTCTAAGATTCGGCCTACAAATGGGCTGATTAGCGTGATGTTAGCCTGTGCACATGCTACAGCCTGCGCCATTGTGAATAGCAGGGTTAGGTTGCAGGTAATGCCTTCTTCTTCAAGGATTTTAGCTGCTTGAATACCTTCCCAAGTGGAGGCGATTTTGATCAGTATTCGACTACGATCGACCCCTTCGTCTTCATATAGTGCAATTAGGCGGCAGGCTTTATTAATAGTGGCGATGGTATCGAAGGATAAGCGTGCATCGACCTCTGTTGAAACATAACCCGGTACGGTTTTTAGGATTTCGATGCCTAGCTTAACCGATACCATATCAAGGGTGTTTTCAAGTACATCCCCGGATTGATTGGAAGCCCACTGTGCTGCTTCTTCAATTAATGGGCGGTATTGCTCAAGCTGTGCAGCCTTGTAGACCAAGGATGGATTGGTGGTGGCGTCTTGTGGCAGGTAGCGTTTGATGGCTTCGATGTCGCCTGTATCGGCGACAACTGATGTCATGGTTTTTAATTGTTCTAATTTATTCATGATACCGCTTATTCCGTGTCGATAATCACCTTACTTTGTTGAAAATGGCAGGTAATGTCAAACACAGAAGCGAAAGCGGATTGTTTTTAAAGGGAAATTACAGAACAGTCTCGTCTGGCATCATGGCAAGTGCTGCCTCAATGACATCAATGCCCGCGGTCTTTTTGTAAGCCTCTTCACTTAAGTGGCGGCGAAACTGTCGACTGCCCGGTAAGCCGTTGAACAGACCTAAGATATGGCGGGTAATATAAGCCAGCTTGCTGCGCTCTTCGCTGAGGTGGTTTTCGATATATGGGTACAGGCCGCGCACGATGTCTTTCAGGTTGCGGGTGTCTGCATCATGGCCGTAAAACGCGTGATCCACACCGAGCAAAACGGATGGGTTATGGTAGGCCTCGCGGCCAAGCATGACGCCGTCACAGTAGGTTAGAGCATCGTGCATCTGCTCGTAGGTGGTGAGTCCGCCATTAAGGAGAATCTCAAGATGCGGGAAATCGCGTTTTAACTGAGCCACAACTTCGTATTTTAGAGGCGGCACCTCACGGTTTTCTTTGGGTGATAAGCCTTGAAGAATGGCTTTGCGCGCGTGTACGATAAAGGTTTCGCAACCCGTTTTGGCAACGGTCTCCACGAAATGGTGGAGCTCTTCATAGCTGTCTTGATCGTCAATGCCAATTCGATGCTTGACGGTGACAGGAATATCCACGGCATCTTGCATGCTTTTGATGCAATCAGCCACCAGCTCAGGGTGGCCCATTAAAACGGCGCCTATCATATTATTTTGCACACGATCACTTGGGCAGCCCACGTTTAGATTCACTTCGTCGTAGCCAAATTCTTGCGCGATTTTTGCACATTGAGCTAACTCTGCTGCATTGCTACCGCCAAGTTGAAGGGCGACAGGGTGCTCAGCTTCATCGAATCTTAAAAAACGCTCAGGTCCGCCCTGGCCATGAATAATGGCGCCTGTAGTGACCATCTCAGTATGCAGCAGGGCTTCTTTAGAAAGCTGTCGCCAAAAATATCGGCAATGCCTGTCTGACCAATCCATCATAGGGGCGGTAGAAAAGGTGCGATTTATGGATTTACGCGTGATGGACATTGGTTAAGACTGCCTGAGGTTCAAGGCGGCGCATTATAGCGAAAAGACGAGGGCATGGGCTAGGTTTTAGCGGCTTTATCCAGTATTTGATCAAACTGATCCGCGGGTACGGGGCGGCTAAAGTGATAGCCTTGGCATAAGTCGCAGCCCATGGTTTTTAATAGGTTGTGACAGCGCTCTGATTCAACCCCTTCTGCCACGACACTCATGCCGAGGTTGTGCGCCATATGAATGGCGGTTTGCACCAGTACTTGGTTTTGTTTGTCGTCTTCTAAGTTAAGAATAAAAGTTTTGTCGATTTTAAGTTCATTTGCTGGGAGTTTTTTTAAGTACCCAAGATTGCTGTAGCCAGTGCCAAAGTCGTCAATGGCGATGTTGAACCCCAGTTCATTGAGGGCCCAAAGATTCTTCAGGGCGTGGTGTGTGTCGCCCATCATTTGGGTTTCTGTGATTTCTAAAATGACATTTTTAGCAAGGTCTTGTTGTTCGCTCATTAAGAACGATAGGGCCTCTATGAAATGAGTATCTTGTATATTGTGTGCGCTGATATTCACAGACATTAAAAAGTCTGGGTGTGTTTTTTTCCAAATGCTTAATTGCTGCAGGGCGTTTTTAATGACCCATAAACTTAGGGCTTGAATGATGCCTGTTTGTTCTGCGGTTTCGATAAACTCATCAGGCATGATGAGACCATATTCCTTATGGTGCCAGCGAATCAGTGCCTCGGCCCCTATGATGTCATTTGTCTGGGTGTTAATGAGTGGCTGATAGTGAAGTGTCATTTTATTCTGAGCGATGGCAGCTTTGAGTTCATTGATTAAAAGTAGGCGCTTTTCATTGTAAGTATCGATGCTTTGGTTGTAGCTACAAATTTGGTTCTCAGCATTACTGGCGTTTTCCACTGCAATACCTGCATTTCTTAAAAGGGTTTGAGCTTGCTGGCCGTCTTGTGGGTAACAGGCATAGCCTGTGATGACCCAGGGTTCGATTTCCATTTCATTGATGATGATTGGATGGTTTAGGGTTTCACTTAAAGACAGAAGTAGGGTCTTGAGAGTTTCATTGTCACTGTTCTGCAATGCAAACCCTAGGGTGCTGTTGCTTAGATTTACCGCATAAAAACTTTCTTGGCTGTTTAAGCATTGGATGCCGTCTAGGGTTTGTATTTCGCTATTCAGTGACATGGCAAATTGCTCCAGTGCGTAGTTGCTGATGTCACGGCCGAGCGTTTTATCGAGCTCTGCTATTCGGGATAAGCGCATTAGCGCGATGGTCAGCGGCGCTTGGTTGGCGAGATGCTTGTCTAGCCATTTGCAAAAATTGTTGCGATTGGGTAGGCCGGTAATATCGTTATGGGTGGCATTATGCAGCAATTCTTCTTGCAATTTTACGCTTTGGCGGCTGCTATCAATTATGATTTGCTGGGCCTGTATGCGGGTTTCTTTTTCAATATGGAGTCGTCTAGCAAGAGCGACTGCAAATGTCAGTAGTTCAAGTGTGGAGCCCAGCTGTATGGCGTGGTTGCTAAACGCATTGAAAGGAATGAAGCCAAGTCGCGCTAAAGCAAAAATAATAATGCCAATAATAAACCATGTCCAAGCGCCAATACAAAAGGCTCGGTTAATGTTGCCCTGTGAGTGGCGCAAGCCAATAAAAAAGCACACTGGAATAATGATTAATGTACATACAAGGGCGGCCTTGATTGCAAAGACATAGCTAAATGCAAATGCACTTAAGAGTACAAAAATAGGAATAAAGCTCATCAAGTAAAGTGTGCGGCCTTTGCCTCTTGGGTTGAGTTGCAAAAACAGTAAGTTAAATAAAGTGGTCAGCGAGATGGCGGCGCACCCCAATATGAGTTGGGACCAGTTGTGATATTGAGGGTGGTTAGGGAAAACATATTCAAACAAGATGGCATCCTGTGACGCCATTAATAAAGCAAAGCATCCTGCATAAAGGCCATAAACCAGATACGTCCTTTCTTTTATAAAAATAAATACCACTAAATTAAATAAGGCTGCGCTTAATAAAATGCCCAAGTATAAAAATGTCAGGCTCGCTTTTGAGCGATAGTAAGATTGGAAATCATTATTTGACCAAATTTTGATCTCTGACTGAATGGGTGCATTGCTGCGGACTTTTAGTAGATAGTGATGAGTTGTTTTTGGGTTGAGTGTGATTTCGGTGACGAAGTTTGGATGATTAATATTGCGACTACTGAAGGGCAGGCTATCGCCACTTTGCATGAGTGTTGTGACGGTATGGCCGTTCAGTGCATATAAGCTGACGTAGTCCAGTAGTGGATAGTTAATATCTAAAAGCTTTGATAAGGGGGCGTCGGTGATATTAGTGAGGTTGAATTTAAACCAAACCGTAGCCTTGCGATACCCTAGATTAATATTGCCTTTTTCGATGGTTCGCCAGTTTGAGTCAGGAATAGATAACACCGTTTGACCGTTAAAGTGATGACTTGGGTCTTCGTATACCCAAAATGTATTTACGGTCTGATGGCTGTTTTGGTCTACGTTTGCGGCGATCGCTGCACAAGGCGCCAACATCAGTAAAATCAGTAGTCTTATGAGCATCGAGTGCAACGATCCATCTTGTGTTTATTTAAGCATAGTTCAGGGTTTGATATTGGCCAAAGTCCTTATAGGCCCTATAATTCAGCACTTTTCAAAGCATCATCAGGATATTTATGACTGTTCGCACCCGTATTGCACCATCTCCAACTGGCGACCCACATGTAGGCACGGCATACATTGCTTTGTTCAATCTTGCGTTTGCGCGTCAGCATGGCGGCCAGTTCCTGTTACGCATTGAAGATACGGATCAGTCTCGCAGCACCTTAGAATCTGAACAAACCATCTATGATAGCTTGCGTTGGTTAGGTCTGGATTGGGATGAGGGTCCTGATGTGGGTGGCGACAAAGGCCCTTATCGTCAAAGTGAACGCAGCGCTATTTACGCTGAGCACACTCAGATGCTGCTGGAATCAGGCCATGCGTTTAAGTGCTACCGTACAGCAGAAGAATTGGATGCACTTCGTGCGCAAAAAAAAGAAGCAGGTGGGTTTTCTGCCCTTAAATACAGTGATTTAGAGCTTTCAGCGGATGTTATTGCTGAACGCGAAGCCGCAGGTGCGCCTTATGTTGTGCGTATGCACGTGCCAGAAGAGGGTGTGTGTACCTTTAATGACATGCTGCGTGGCGACATAGAAATGGACTGGGGCATGATTGACTGCCAGATCCTGATGAAATCAGACGGCATGCCGACTTATCATCTTGCCAATGTAGTTGATGATCATCTTATGGAGATCAGTCACGTGATTCGAGGCGAAGAGTGGTTGAGCTCTGCCCCTAAGCATCAGTTGCTTTATAAGTACTTTGGTTGGGAAATGCCTGTTTTATGTCATATGCCGTTATTGCGTAACCCGGATAAGTCCAAGTTAAGTAAGCGTAAGAACCCAACCAGTATTCTGTATTATAAGCGCATGGGCTTCATGCCTGAGGCCTTACTTAACTATCTAGGTCGCATGGGCTGGTCTATGCCAGATGAGCGTGAGCAGTTCAGCCGTGATGAAATGTTTGCCAATTTCGATATTTCGCGTGTGTCTTTGGGTGGTCCAATTTTCGACCAAGAGAAGCTGAGCTGGTTGAATAGTCAGTGGATTCGAGATCTTTCTGAGGAGGAGTTTGTCGCTGAATTTGTTAAGTGGGGCTTGAATAAAGACGCTCTCATGCCAGCGATTGCACATATTCAGCCTCGTGTTGAGCGTTTTAGTGACGTTGTACCACTGGCAGGCTTCTTGTTGTCTGGGATGCCAGCACTGACCGAAGAGAGCTTTACGCATAAATCCATTGAGCCTGCTCAAATGGTTGAGTTGCTGCAAATGGGTCTTTGGCAACTTGAAGCCATTCGCCACTGGCAAAAGCCTGAGATTCAACAGCGCTTGTTTGCTCTTGCTAAGATTGAAGGTGTTAAACCAAAAGATTTCTTATTTGGATTCTTTGTGGCGATTGCCGGAACAGCCAATTCATTCTCTGTACTAGATAGCATGCAAATCATCGGTCCAGACATGAGTCGTTCTCGTGTGCGCCATGCTGTTGATGTTCTGGGCGGTATTTCCAAGAAGGGCATGAAGAAACTCGATAAAAAATACCGTGATGTGTCTGCTCAAATCGAAGCACAGCTTGCTGAAGTAAACGAGTAAATACATAAAATGGCTATCCATTCAGTGATACTTGCCGGCGGCAGTGGTTCGCGGTTGTGGCCATTATCTCGACAAAACCACCCTAAACAGTTTTTGGACTTGCTTGGGGTGGGTGATACCTTACTGCAATCCACTGTTAAGCGGGCTCAGTTATTCAGCGATGTTGAGCCGTTAATCATTGCCAATAAAGAACACCGTTTTTTATTGCAGCATCAAATTGAACCTCTGGGTTTAACCTCTGCCAATGTATTGCTCGAGCCTCATGCAAGAAATACCACAGGTACGGTTGCCTTGGCCTGCTTGAATATTATGCAGTCAGATCCCGATGCCATGTTGTTGTGTTTACCTGCGGACCATTATTTACCTGACTCCAAAGCGTTTTTAGAGACCGTTGTTAATGTGGCGAACGCCTTGCCAGAAAAGTATGTTGGTTTGCTCGGTGTTAAGCCGGATTATGCCGCAACGCAGTATGGGTATATTGAGTTTTTACGTGGCGAGACACTTCATACCGTCACACGGTTTATAGAAAAACCAGAGGTGCAATTAGCCGATGTGCTGTTTGCTCGATCAGATGTGGCCTGGAATAGCGGAGTCGTGATGGCTAGGGCGCAGGATCTGTACGACGCTTTAAGTCTACATACGCCTGTGCTGTTGTTGCAGGTTGAAAAGGCTTTTGCTGAGAGTGATACGCTCTATGATTTTAAGCTTGTGGGCGACTCTTATGGGGACATTGAGAGCCTGCCTTTTGATATAAGTGTGCTTGAAAAAAGTAATGGCATAAAAGTCGCCTTGCTGGATCAACAGTGGGATGACCTTGGGTCGTGGACATCATTATTGGCTCGCCGAAAAGCCCTGGGATTAGCGGATTTTAACGTATTTAACGATGACAAGCTTGTACTGGCCTTTGGTGGAAAAGAGGTCGTTCTTGTGCAGAGCGACGATATCTTGTTTGTTGCTGATCAAGATGTCTTGTCTGATATGTCGGCCATTAGCGAGTATTTGATTCGTCATAATTTAATGCATCTATTGAATAGGATTGACGTTCATCGACCATGGGGCCAGTTTAAGGTGCTAGCGCAAGATGAGCATTTCATTGTTAAGCGTTTAATGGTTTATCCCGGTGCCCAGATTTCGCTGCAAAGTCACCAGTTTCGCCGAGAAAACTGGGTGGTGGTTAGAGGTCAGGCGGAAGTACAGCTTGATGATCATCTTCAGCTCATTGAAGAGGGTGGCTGTGTCAGCATTGCTCAAAATCAAAAGCACCGCTTAAGAAATCCAAATGAGGGTGTGCTCGAAATCATTGAAGTGCAAACTGGTGAGCGTTTGGATGAGCAGGACATCATTCGTTATGATGATGAGTATCAGCGCCATTTGAAAAAATAAAATAACAGGATTGTTAATATGATGTTGCCGAACCAAATAAAAGAGAAAGCAAGAAACATTGCCTTAATGATTTTTGATGTGGACGGGGTGTTAACCGACGGTACGCTTGTTTATGGTCCCAAGGGTGAGGAAGTAAAGCATTTCAATGTTAAAGATGGTGTTGGCATTAAGTTACTCCAAGCCTATGGCATCGAAGTGGCTATTATTAGTGCAAAAGAATCTGCGCCATTAAAAAAACGAATTTCAGATTTAGGAATTAAACATGCTTATCTTGCTTGCAAAGATAAGTTGCTGGCACTGGATGAGCTTACTACCAAGTTGCAAATAGATAACGAGCAGGTTGCGTATTGTGGTGATGATGTTATTGATCTTAAGGTGATGAGAAAAATCGCCCTGGCGATTGCTCCAAATGATGCATACGAGATGGTTAAAAATCATGCGCATTTCATAACGCATGCTGCTGGTGGTAAGGGCGTGGCTCGTGAAGTGGCGGATGTTTTGCTGTCCAGTCGAATGGACTTGGAGCAGGCTTACATAAAAGCCATGCTGCCAGAGTTTGAAGATAAAAAATAAACGCACTTAAGATTTAGGATGAAGTTGTGTCTGCTTATAAAATTGTAATACCTGCGCGTTACGGCTCTAGCCGCTTGCCTGGCAAACCACTGATAGAGCTTGCTGGTAAGCCTATGATTCAGCATGTGTACGAGCGCGCCTTGGCAACGGGTGTGTCAGACATTGTGATTGCTACGGATGATCAGCGTATTTTTGATGTTGCTAAGAGCTTTGGTGCTCATGTGGTAATGACATCGGTGAATCATGAAAACGGCACTGAGCGCATTGCTGAGGTCGCTCAACAGTTGGGCTGGGGGGCGGATGATGTAATTGTCAATGTCCAGGGTGATGAGCCTTTGATTCCCCGTGAGCTTATTGAGTTGACCGCAAAAGGGTTGCTTGATTACCCGCAGGCCGGTATGTCGTCTCTTTGCACGCCGATTGAGTCAGCGGAAGATGCGTTTGATCCTAATGCTGTAAAAGTCGTCTTAGATAATACGGGTTTCGCTATGTATTTTAGTCGAGCGCCTATCCCATGGGATCGCGATTTGTATAAAAGCGGGCAGTCAAAATTAACTCAACTAGCGCCTGTGTATCGCCACATCGGCATGTATGGCTACCGAGTGTCGTTTTTACAGCAATATGCATCTATGGAGATGACCGCTCTTGAGCAAGCGGAGTGTTTAGAGCAACTACGTGCACTTTGTTATGGGGTCAAGATCCATATGGGTGTTATAGATCAACCGCCAGGCCATGGGGTTGATACACCTGAAGATGTTGCTCGAGTAGAGGCTCAGCTAGCAAGGCTTTAAATTAAGGTTAATTGGCATGCACTGTTCATTATTGGGCGCTGTGTTATCCAGTTAATATGCGTATGATTGCGTAAGGCTAGCAGCTCAAGAAAGGCTTGTTGCTGCTTTGGAATAGCGTCACGATCCAGTGTGATTGAAGAGTAATTGCCTGTGGTGATGGCCATCTCTAAAGCCTTGGCTAAATGCGCTGGTTTTTTGGGGTGCAGCATAAGTACGCGCTGCTGATCTTCTGCCGGCAATTGTTTTATTTGCTTGATTTGAGAAGGGCTTGGAGAAATCCAAAGCATCCAATAGTGGCGAGAAGGTTCGGCTTGAGATTTAAGTAGTGCGTTCATAATTGGCCTGTTTATCCATACAGTGTTTTACTGGTTGAGTGAACAGTACTGTATAAAAAACCAGTTGTAAAGATCACTTAGTGATCAAATATAGGCACAAATGGCCAATAACATGGAATTGATCCAAAAAACTGCTTGATTCCCTAGGTTCAGATCAATAGAGTTACCAACCCTAAAATTCACCAGCTTCTGTATTTTGTGTGTGAGGCATTCATGCAAGTTTCTGTAGAAACATTAGCAGGCTTAGAACGTAAGCTTGTAATCGATATTCCAGCATCTGACGTTGAGCAAGAAATTGCCAAGCGTTTGGATCAAGTTTCTCGTACCGCTCGTATCGACGGTTTCCGTAAAGGAAAAATCCCAATGCGCGTTATCAAACAGCGCTATGGTCAAGGTGTTCGTCAAGAAGTATTGGGCGAGCAAATGCAGCAAGGCTTCATTAAGGCGGTTACTCAGGAAAAACTGAATCCAGCAGGTATGCCTGCAGTTGAGCCATTAGTAGACGAAGAAGGTAAAGACTTTCAATTCGCGGCTACTTTCGAAATCTATCCTGAAGTGAAAGTTTCTGGTTTAGAAAATATCAGCGTTGAGAAATTCGCATCTGAAGTAACCGATGCTGATCTTGAAAACATGATTGATATTCTTCGCAAGCAACAAGCTAAGTTTGAAGTATCTGAAGCCGCTGCTAAAGATGGCGACAAAGTTAAGATCGATTTTGATGGCTACGTTGATGGCGAAGCATTCGAAGGCGGTAAAGCGGAAGGGTATGATCTAACTCTTGGTTCTAAGAGCATGATCCCTGGCTTTGAAGATCAAATCGTTGGCATGAAAGCCGGTGATGAAGGTACGATCAAGGTTACCTTCCCTGCTGAATACCAAAGCGAAGCGCTTGCTGGTAAAGATGCAGAGTTCAAAATCAACGTTATTCAAGTTGAAGCTTCTGAGCTGCCTGAGCTGAACCAAGAGTTCTTCAAGTTATTCGGTGTTGAGTCTGAAGATCTAGAATCTTTCAAAAAAGACGTTCGTGGCAACATGGAACGTGAACTAAAACAGGCTATTCAACGTAATACTAAAAACCAAGCACTTGAAGGCTTGCTAGAGCAAAACAGCATTGATGTTCCTGCTGCTTTGATCGACCAAGAAGTTCAGCGCTTAAAAGAGCAAGCTTTCCAGCAGTTCGGTGGTGGTCAAGAATTTGATCCAAGCATGTTGCCGAATGAGTTGTTCCAGCCGCAGGCTGAGCGACGCGTTAAGCTTGGTCTATTGATCAACGCTGCTATCGAGCAGTTAGAAATTAAAGCTGATGAAGCTAAAGTAGAAGCACTGATCGAAGATATGGCGTCAACCTATCAAGATCCAGAGCAAGTTAAAGAGTTCTACAAGTCGAATAAAGAGCAGCGCTCTCAGCTTGAAGCATTGGCATTAGAAGAACAGGTTGTTGAAACCATTCTTGAAAAAGCCACTGTAACTGAAAAAGACAGTAGCTATGAAGAAGTGATCAAAGCGGCAAATAGCGCCCAATAATCATTTCTACTGCCAATCTGGCAGCATACAAGCTACACTCATTAAACAGCTGTTATCTAAGATAACGGCTGTTTTTTCTGATGTCGTTGACGGAGATAACGAATGAAAGATCTTCTGGCCGCCCAGGATTCAATCCAATCAGGCCTTGTGCCAATGGTCGTCGAACAGACTGCCCGTGGTGAGCGCTCATATGATATATATTCGCGTTTATTAAAAGAGCGTGTCATTTTCTTAGTTGGACAAGTGGAAGACCACATGGCCAATTTAGTTGTGGCCCAATTGTTATTTTTAGAAGCAGAAAATCCAGAGAAAGATATCCATCTGTACATTAATTCGCCAGGTGGTTCTGTGACAGCAGGTATGTCAATTTACGACACCATGCAGTTTATCAAGCCTAACGTTAATACCATGTGTATTGGTCAGGCTTGTAGCATGGGCGCATTTTTATTAACGGCGGGTGAAAAAGGTAAGCGTTACTGTCTACCTAATAGCCGCGTTATGATTCACCAGCCAAGTGGCGGTGCGCAAGGTCAGGCGACGGATATCCTGATTCATGCTGAAAATATTAAAGAAACGAAAGAACGTTTAAATCGTATTTTAGCCAAGCACAGTGGTCGTTCTTACGAAGAAGTTGCTGCAGATACTGAGCGCGATAACTTTATGAGTGCTGAACAAGCCCTAGAATACGGCTTGATTGATGAAATATTAGAAAAACGTCCTAGCTAACAGACTAAATATTGGCGAATTCAGTGTTTATCCTTGAAATTTTCGCCAATAAGCAACATCTTTAGATAATTGCTGTAGATATGAGGAAGTCGAATGAGCGACGAATCAAACAATAAAGACGACAAGGGCAAGCTGCTGTACTGCTCTTTTTGCGGAAAGAGTCAGCATGAAGTTCGTAAGCTGATAGCGGGTCCGAGCGTCTTTATTTGTGATGAGTGTGTCGACCTTTGTAACGACATTATTCGTGAAGAGGTTCAAGAGAGTCAGGGTGAAGCACCATCTGATCGCTTGCCGACACCTAAAGAAATTAAAGAAACCCTTGATGAATATGTCATCGGCCAAGACCGTGCAAAAGTTGTTCTGTCGGTTGCTGTTTATAATCACTACAAGCGTTTGCGTCACGGTGAAGGCAAAAAAGGCCTGACTGAGTTGACTAAGAGTAACATCTTGTTAATCGGTCCTACCGGTAGCGGTAAGACCCTATTGGCCGAGACCTTGGCTCGCATGCTTAATGTGCCGTTTACTATTGCAGATGCCACCACTTTAACTGAAGCCGGTTATGTGGGTGAGGATGTAGAAAACATCATCCAGAAGCTTCTACAGAAGTGTGATTATGATGTGGACAAGGCACAGCGCGGTATTGTGTATATCGATGAAATTGATAAGATTTCTCGTAAATCGGATAACCCATCAATTACACGTGATGTAAGTGGTGAAGGCGTTCAGCAAGCATTACTTAAGTTGATTGAAGGCACTGTGGCATCCGTGCCGCCACAGGGTGGCCGTAAGCATCCGCAGCAAGAATTCCTTCAGGTTGATACGGGTAATATTCTATTTATCTGTGGTGGTGCGTTTGCAGGGCTTGATCAGATAATACGTGATCGTACTGAGAAAAGCGGCATTGGCTTTAGTGCAGTTGTTAAAGCTAAAGATGACACTAAGTCTGTAGGCTCTCTTTTGAAAAACGTAGAGCCGTTAGATTTGGTTAAATATGGCTTAATTCCTGAATTTATTGGCCGTTTACCGGTTGTTGCTACCCTTGATGAGCTTGACGAGGAAGCCTTGATTCAGATTCTGGTTGAGCCTAAGAACGCTCTTGTTAAGCAATATCAGGCATTGTTCGAAATGGAAGATGTTGAGCTTGAGTTCCGTGATAGTGCGCTTTCTGCAGTTGCTAATAAAGCAATGGAGCGCAAAACTGGTGCTCGTGGCCTGAGGTCGATCATGGAAGGTATATTGCTTGATAGTATGTACAGAATTCCATCAGAAGACCATGTTTCAAAAGTGGTTATCGATGATACTGTTATCAAAGGCGATAGCGAGCCGCTGTTTATTTATGAATCAACTGAGAGCGCTAAAGTCGCACCGGATGATGCATAGCTTAAAATAAGGGGCCAATCGGCCCCTTTTTTTATGATTTGGTCTTGTATTCTATTTGTTTTGTCCCCATCTTAAACCTATGTTCAGTGCACTGCTTAGCACAAGGTAATTTATGACAACAGAAACGCTTCCACTTCTGCCTCTTCGTGACGTAGTTGTTTATCCCCACATGGTTATCCCTTTATTTGTTGGTCGAGATAAGTCTATCAAGGCTTTGGAATCCGCAATGGAAGGTGAAAAAAGAATTTTATTAGTGGCGCAAAAGAATGCGACCACTGACGAGCCAACTGCAGACGATATTTATCAGGTAGGTACTGTTGCCACAGTCCTGCAATTGCTGAAGCTGCCTGATGGCACGGTTAAGGTGTTGGTTGAAGGCTTATATCGCGCTGAAGTCACTGGCTTTGAAGACGGTGATGAATTCTATCAAGGCGATGCGTCGCATCTTGAGATTGAGTCATTAGCCGCGCGTGAGCAAAGTGTTTTGATTAAAGCGGTTACTCAGCAATTTGATCAATTTGTTCAAATGAGCAAAAAAGTGCCAAGTGAAGTATTGGCATCGATTGAAAGCATTGATGAAGCGGGTCGTTTAGCCGATACCATCTCTGCACATTTGTCACTTAAGCTCGATGAAAAACAAGCCATTTTAGAAATGGTGTCTGAGCGTGATCGCCTAGAGCATTTAATGGCGCTTATTGAGTCCGAGGTGGATCTTCTTGATATAGAGAAGCGTATTCGCGGCCGTGTTAAGAAACAAATGGAAAAAAGCCAGCGCGAGTATTACTTGAATGAGCAAATGAAAGCCATTCAAAAAGAATTAGGTGACATGGATGATGTCCCGAATGAGCTGGAAGATTTACAGAATAAAATCGATGAATCCGGAATGCCTAAAGAGGCAAAAGAAAAAGCGGATGCCGAACTAAATAAATTAAAAATGATGTCGCCAATGTCAGCGGAGGCATCAGTTGTTCGTGGTTATCTTGATTGGATGCTGGGTGTTCCTTGGAAGAGCAAGAGTAAAACCCGTAATAATATTGATTTGGCCGACGATATTCTTAACGAAGATCATTTTGGTCTGGATGAAGTTAAAGAACGCATTCTTGAATACCTCGCCGTGCAAAAACGGGTTAAAAAATCCACCGGTAATATCCTTTGTTTGGTTGGGCCTCCAGGTGTGGGTAAAACATCTTTGGGTCGATCTATTGCTAAAGCGACAAATCGTAAGTATGTACGTATGGCGTTAGGTGGTGTGCGTGATGAGGCTGAGATTCGTGGTCATCGCCGTACTTATATTGGCTCAATGCCCGGCAAGCTAATTCAAAAAATCAACAAAGTAGGCGTGAAAAACCCACTCTTTTTGTTAGATGAAATAGATAAAATGGGCATGGATCACCGTGGTGATCCAGCCAGTGCTTTACTTGAAGTGCTAGACCCTGAGCAAAACAGTACCTTTAGTGATCACTACTTAGAAGTGGACTTTGATCTTTCTGAAGTAATGTTTGTGTGTACTGCCAACAGTATGAATATCCCTGCGCCTCTACTGGATCGAATGGAAATTATCCGTATCCCGGGTTATACCGAAGATGAGAAGGTCAGTATTTGTGAGCGCTACTTACTACCTAAACAAATGAAAAGTAATGGCGTGAAGGCATCTGAATTAACTCTACCACAAGAAAGTTTGCGCCATGTGGTCCGTCATTATACCAAAGAGGCGGGTGTGCGTGGCCTTGAGCGTCAGATGGCTAAAATATGTCGCAAGGTAGTGAAAGAGAATGTCATGGCAAAAGGGGAGGCGCTTAATAGTGAGATTCTTCCTGAGCAGATTGAACATTATCTTGGTGTGCAAAAATTCCGCTATGGCTTAGCTGAGGAAGAGCATCAAGTGGGTCAGGTAACCGGTCTTGCTTGGACATCGGTGGGCGGTGAAATTTTAACCATTGAATCCGCCATATCCATGGGCAAAGGCCGTGTCGTTAAAACAGGCTCCCTGGGCGATGTTATGCAGGAATCCATACAAGCTGCTTTAACCGTTGTGAAAAGCCGTTCTGAGGGCTTAGGCTTGCCTCATGACTTCTTTGAGACCCATGACCTACATATTCATGTGCCCGAGGGTGCGACACCTAAAGATGGTCCAAGTGCTGGCGTGGGCATGGTGACGGCATTGATGTCGGTAATTACCAATACCCAGGTGCGTTCAGATGTAGCCATGACAGGTGAAGTAACACTGCGCGGCAAGGTTCTGGCCATTGGTGGATTGAAAGAAAAACTATTGGCTGCGCATCGAGGTGGTATTAAAACTGTCTTGATTCCAGAAGAAAATGAACGTGACCTAAAAGAAATACCGGATAATATCAAGCAGGAGCTTGAAATTATTCCTGTTAAATGGGTTGACGAAGTCCTTGATGTGGCTTTGACGGGTAATCTTGAAAAAAATGTTGCTTCAGTTATTGAAAAGGAAGCGGCAACCCAGCAAAATCAACAAGGTCGATTAAGTACTCATTAATATAAAACGAACTAAGCAGTTGACACTCGGCTTAGCGCTGGTATACCTTTCAGCGTTCTATTAGGTCTATGCTACAGCGCTTAGCGATACAAGTTTACATCTATAATAACCAATCTTGGTAAAGGGGATCCGTGTGAATAAATCTGAATTAATTGATGCAATTGCAGCTTCTGCAGACATTCCAAAAGCAGCCGCAGGCCGCGCTTTGGATGCAACTGTTGATGCCATCACAAATGCATTAAAAGAAGGCGATCAAGTTGTTCTAGTTGGTTTTGGTACTTTTGCGGTTAAAGAGCGTGCTGCTCGTACTGGTCGCAACCCGCAAACTGGCCAGCCAATTCAAATTGCGGCTGCTAAAGTGCCAGGCTTTAAGCCAGGTAAAGCATTGAAAGATGCAGTAAACTAAAATTATTCAATAACAGTTCCGACTGTTGATGGTTGAATATGAAAAAGGCGCATCTCCTTGGTGCGCTTTTTTGTTATCTAGTAAGAAGAATTCTAAGAAAGGTTGATTGTTTCCATGCTGCAGGCTATTCGTGATGGTTCCAAGGGTGTTACTGCTAAAATTATAGTAGGTTTGATAATTTTGACGTTCGCGTTGTTTGGTATCGAGAGTATTGTTGCTCTTGGCGGTGGTGAAGATGCGCCAGCCGAAGTGAATGGCGAAGAGATCAGCGAATTTCAAGTGCAACAAATGGTAGAAATGCAAAAGCGTCGTCTGCAAGCGCAGTTCGGTGAAAATTTCGACCCATCCATGATTAAAGATGAAATGCTTCGTGAGTCAGCGGTTGAGAGTCTCATTAATGAAACGCTATTGAAGCAGGCTGCAACACAATCAGGTGTTTATTTTTCTGATGCTGCAATTGATAAGCTCATCTTACAATCCCCAGAATTTCAGGTTAATGGTCAGTTTGATCGTGACCGCTACGACCTTGTTTTAAGAAGTGCCGGCTTCACTCGCTTTACTTACCGAGAGTTGCTTCGTACATCATTGTCCACTCAGCAAGCACAAAGTGCATGGCAGGGGACAAGCTTTGCTACGCCATACGAAGCCAAGTTGACTGCGAAGCTAGAAGCGCAAACTCGAGATTTCTCATTTGTTGAGTTCTCGTTGGATGACGTTAAAAAGAACGTAATCGTTTCTGATGATGAAATTTCTGCTTTTTATGAAGAAAACACTGCTTTATTCATGACTCAAGATAAAGTGAGTATTAATTACATTGAGCTAAAGCGTGATGATCTAGCTAGCTCTATCAATATTACCGAAGATGAGATTGCAGATCGTTACAGCGAGATGCAAGCGCAAGCCGATAGTAAAAAAGAATACCGTGCAGCCCATATTCTTTTGTTGTCAAATGATGATGCAGCACGCCAGTCGATGTCTGAAATCAGTGGCACAATTGCCTCTGGTGAGTCGTTCGAAGCGTTGGCTAAAGAATACTCTGAAGATGATACGTCTAAATATGCCGGTGGCGACCTAGGTTTTGCTAGCGATGAAATCTACGAAGATGCATTTGCTCAGGCATTGGCCTCTCTTGAAAAAGGACAAGTTTCTGATGTCGTAGAAACTCGTGACGGTCTTCACTTGATTAAGCTTTTAGATGTGCGCAAGCCTGAGCTTGCTTCTTTGTCTGAATTAAAAGACTCAATTGAAACAGCTTTGCGTCAAGAGGCAGTACAAGTTGAATACCTTGAAGCGCTTGAAACATTAAAGGATGAGGCGTTCTCTTCTACAAACATTGATGTTCCTGCTAAAGCATTGAATTTGGCTGTTAAAAAGGAAGGCCCTTTCTCTGAAATGGGAGGCACTGGCGTTGCTCAAAATCGTCAAGTAGTTATGGCGTCTTTCTCTGACGTTGTTTTAAATGATGGTGCGAATAGTGAGGTGATAGAGTTGAATGACGGCCACGCCGTTGTTGTTCATTTGAATGAGTTTATTGAATCTAAAGCCAAGCCTTTAGTTGAAGTGAGTGAACAAATTAAAGCTCAACTAGTGGCACGTAAAGCGACCGAGCAACTTTCTGAGCAGGCAACTGAAGCATTAGCTAATGCTAAAGAGGGTAACTTCTCTGGTAGCTGGACTAGCCAGTCTGGTAAGACCCGTAGCTTTACAGGTGCAGACAATGCGCTGGTCAATGCGGCCTTTTCAATGGCGCTTAATGATGAAGGTGTAGCCTCTTATCAGCTTGTTGATATCAGCGGTGGAAATAAAGCCTTATTACGCCTAGATGCGATTGATCGTAATGTGGCCGCTACTGAGACGGATGACGAAATTCAAAAAGTAAGCCGGGCTAAGTCATACAATGAATTTAAAGCGTACTACCAATACCAGCTGGATAACGCTGATATCGATAAAGGCTAATTCATAAAATGACCGCACAATAAAAAAGGGCCTATGGCCCTTTTTTATTGCTTGTGGGTTGCTTGCACTTTTACTCTTGTTCAAGCATTTGTGTGGTTGATATGGCACAGGTATTAAACCCTGCATCCACATACATAATTTCACCTGTGATGCCGCTTGCAAGGTCGGATGCCAGAAACATGGCAGTATTACCCACTTCTTCTATTGTGACATTTCGTCTAAGAGGTGAGCGTTGCTCATTATCTTTTAACATCTTACGAAAGCTTTTAATGCCAGAGGCCGCTAGCGTGCGAATTGGGCCTGCGCTGATCGCATTAACCCTAATGCCTTTTGGTCCAAGGTTACTTGCTAAATAGCGTACGCCAGCCTCTAGGCTCGCTTTAGCCATGCCCATGACATTGTAGTTGGGCAGTGTTTGAGTTGAACCGTGGTAGGTTAGAGTGATGACAGATGCGCTGGTGCTGAGCATGTCTTTGAAAGCAGCGGTTAATGCAACGAGGCTATAGCTGCTGATGTCGTGGGCAATTTTAAAGCCTTCACGAGTGGATACGTCGACCATGTCACCCTCCAGTTCGTGACCAGGGGCAAAGCCAACTGAATGCACAAGAACATCAAGTTTAGGCCAGAAGTCGGCTACTGATGTTTTAAGGTTGTCTATCTCACTATCATTAGCTACATCACAAGGGAAGACAAGGTTGCTTCCAAATTCTTCAGCAAAGCCTTCTACGCGGCTTTTGAGTTTTTCATTCTGATAGGTAAAAGCCAGTTGAGCACCTTGCTCATGAAAGCACTTGGCAATGCCGTATGCGATGGATTTTTTACTGGCGATACCAACAATTAACGCCGTTTTACCACTTAATAGTCCCATGGTGATTCCCAAGTCTCAAAAGATTGCTGATGATAGTGGCAAGCCACCTGGTGGTCTTGACCATCCGTAACAATTAGTGGTGGTCGCGTATTGTGGCACTCGGAAGTTGCAATAGGGCAGCGAGTGCTAAATCGGCAGCCTTTAGGTGGATTGATAGGCGATGGTAGCTCACCTGTGATTCTGCGTTCACAGCGTTGTGCTGTTGGATCAGGAGTGGGGATGGCTTCAAGCAGCAGTTGTGTATACGGATGTCGGGGTGCTTTAAATAAGGCATCACTACTTGCTGATTCAACGATCGAGCCTAAATACATGACACTAATGCGATCAGAGATGTGTTTAACGACGGCCAAGTCATGGGCAATAAACAGAATGGCTAGATTCATTTTTTGCTGCAGGTCATTCAGCAAATTAATGATCTGTGACTGTACCGAAACATCTAAGGCAGAAACAGGCTCGTCACAAATCAATAAATCTGGCTCAAGGGCGATGGCTCTTGCTATCCCGATTCGCTGACGTTGCCCGCCTGAGAATTCGTGAGGGTATTTATTGATGGCATGCTCAGGTAAGCCAACCGTGCTTAGCAGGTGCTTTACCTTTTCTTCACGTTCTTGGGCATTCAATTGAGTATGGATCACAAAAGGCTCTTGTAGAATACTGCCGATGGTATGCCTTGGGTTTAATGATTCGTATGGGTCTTGGAATACATATTGGATTTTAGGGCGGATGGGGCGAAGTTGTTTTTGATTGAGCTCGGTTAGGTTTGTATTTTTGAATATAACCTCACCGGCGCTGGCCTCATATAAACGAGCAATGGTTTTGGCTAAGGTGCTTTTACCACAACCTGATTCACCAACGATTCCTAAGGTTTCACCTGGCTTAATAAATAAGTCGACAGCATCTACGGCTTTTAATTGTTGTTTTGTGCCAAGTAAAGTTGATTTTTTGACCGGAAAGAATTTAGACAGGCCGGAAACAGTGAGTAAGTGATGATCGCTCATGTTAAATCTCTTTCCAGTGAAGGCAGTTAACAAATACCTGATCTTGTTCGTGTATGAATTGGTGGTTCAAGGTTTTGCAGTCGTCTTGCTTATGAGGGCAGCGATTATAAAAGCGGCAGCCTTCAGGCATATTATTGAGGGTTGGAACTTGGCCTTCAATCGTGTTTAAACGGCTTTTACTTGCCTGATTGAGTCTAGGGATTGAATTAAGCAGGCCTTGAGTATAAGGGTGCTTTGGGCTTTCAAATAATGCTTTCACGGTGGATTTTTCAACCACTCTGCCAGCATACATAACAACAACGTCATCACATAATTGTGCAATGACACCGAGATCATGGGTGATGAATAAAATGGCCATGCCGTATTCTTGCTGTAATAACTGCATTAGATCCAGTATTTGAGCTTGAATGGTTACGTCCAAAGCGGTTGTGGGCTCATCTGCAATGAGTAGGTCTGGCTTGCACGCCAGTGCCATGGCAATCATAACACGCTGCCTCATGCCGCCAGATAATTGGTGAGGAAATTCCATCACCCGTTTTTCAGCATCAGGAATACCAACTTTATCAAGCACGTCGATCGCTTCAATGAGGCGCTGTTTTTTTGGTAGTTCAGGTCGATGCAGTTCATAAACTTCCATTAGTTGTTTGCCAATGGTTTTAACTGGATTAAGAGCCGTCATCGGCTCCTGAAATATCATGGCGATTCGATTGCCACGAATTTTCTGCATTGCCTTGGCGGGGAGTTTACTTAAATCAGTCTCTTTAAAGTGCACACTGCCGCTGCGGATTTGACCTGCTGGTTGAGGCAGTAACTTCATGATGGCCAGTGATGTCACACTTTTACCGCAGCCTGATTCACCCACTAGACCTAAGGTCTTGCCTGCGCGAATCTCAAAACTGACGTGATCCAAAACATTAAGTGCGCCTTGCTCTGTTTCAAAATCAACGCACAAATCACTTACTTTAAGTAATGTTTCACTCACTTTGTATCTGCTCTGTATTGCGTGAATGTTTTTAGCACAGGTTTGTACGCTGTCTTACTTTTACGTGCGGTTTTTGTTTCAATTTTGACAGTGTTGTCAATCCAAAATAAGCCGCCATCACTAAAAGGGGAGTATAGTGTGCCGCTGGTTTTGGTGCCTGGGATTTCTGGGAATTTGATCCAGCGCCAATGAGCGCCACGTGTGTAAGGGACTTTAAAGTCGGGTATGAATGCGGCCGAGTCATGGATCATTTGTTCAATTTCTTGAGCGAGTTGAACACGAATTTCTTTATTGGTCTCACTGCGGTATTGCATGATTTTTTGATCAAGCTCAGGGTTATCCATGTTGGTTATGTTGTTTGTCTGAGGCTTGTGTGTATTTTCACTATGGAAGTGTTGCCAAAAAGCGGGTCTGAAACCTGTGCTCCAGCCAAGTGACGCAATCTGATGTTGCTTTTGCATGATGGTTTTATAATGTGATGAGGAGTCCTGTAGGTTGAGGTTGATTTCAATACCTGCCTTTAGTGCATCCTGTTTAAGAATCGCCCAGCGTTCACTGTGCTCTTTTCGACCATAATTTAAATCTAGGCTAAGGCGCTGACCGTTATTAATGCGAATACCGTCGCCGCCGCGTTGATTCCAATCGCTGGCATCCAGTAATGCGTTCGCCTTAGTTAAATCAAAAGGGCGCGCTGAGATTGCTTGGTTACTGTATTCGCCGTAACCGGTATGGAATGACTGAAGGCGCTCATAATCACTGCGTAAAACGGTATTAATGACCTTTTCAAAATTCAAAGCATAAGCAAGTGCGAGGCGAACGGTTTTGTCTTTTAATATGTCGTTGTCTTGATTCAAGAAAAAGCCAGAGCTAGAGCGGGGCATGTCGTTGTAAAAAAAGTACTTCTCGATAAAGCCCTTATCGTACAGTGCGCCAGTTGCTTTGTTATGCCAAAACTCGGGTTGTACGAGTGCAAACGTATCTAAGTTGCCTTTTTCAAAGTGATTATAAGCGATGTTGATATCGCGAATAACCTTGACTACTACCTTGTCTACGTTAAAACGACCTACGTTGTATTTTCTATCTTTAGCCCACCATTGTTGCTTACGGGTAAATTCGACTTGTTTGCCTTTTTTGATTTTTGATATCTGGTAGGGGCCGGTGTTGGGGACAATTTTCCAGTTGTAATCTTTTACCCAAGATTCAGTGATTGTCTTGTAAAAGTGTTTTGGAGTGGGCGTGACACCGTAGTAGTAATGGAGCTCTTCTTTTGGTCTGGCTACGGCACCTTTAACGGAGATGGTGTAGTCGTCATATTTGGTGACATCCAGTATTTGCTCAGTGTAATAATTATTATACCAAGGTGCATTGATGTGGGGTGAGCGCATGAATTCAAGTGTAAATAAGAAATCATCGGCAGTGACCGGCTCGCCATCACTCCACTTTGCTGCAGGGTCTAGCTTGTAGTAAACGGTTTGCCCGTCTTTATCATAGGCCCACTGTTGTGCTAATTGAGGGATTATCTCTTGCGTGTTTGGATGGATTTCCACTAAGCCCAGTTGGTTTGCATTGATGTAGCTACGGAAAGAGCTGTTAGAGTCAGGGCCGACGGTTCTAAGGGTTGGCGGAAACGCCAACATAAAGTCTGTAAAAACACCGCCTTTTAGGGCCTTTGGGTCAGCCCAAATAGGTGATTGATTGTTACTTACCCATTTGAGGTTATCGGGTAAAGAGGTGTTTTGAGCAAAGGTGGGTATGCTAGCGATTAAACAACAAAAAATGAATGTGGCTTTTATTATGTTCACGTTTTATCTCTCAGCTAAAATAAGAATATTTTTTAGGGTCAAAAGCTTCTCGAACAGCCTCACCAATAAAAGTAACAAGTGTTAGCACAATGGTTAATGCAATCACGGCCGAAGCGGCTATCCACTGGTAATCTAAGTTACTTGTCCCTTGTTGTAGCAGTTCTCCCCAGCTTGGTGTTGGGGCGGGCAAACCAAAGCCAAGGTAATCTAGGCTGGTCAATGCCGTGATGCCACTTACCACAGAAAAAGGGAAGAAAGTAACGAGGATAGAAACTGAATTTGGAAGAATATGTTTAAACATAATTCGCCAATTTGAAGCGCCAATAGATCGTGCTGCTAATACATACTCACGGGTGTTTTCCCGATAGGTTTCCGTTCTCATGTACCAAGTTAGCCCCATCCAACTAAATGCACCGAGCATAAGGGCGAGGGTCCAAAAGTTTGGGGTGATAATGGATGCGACAATCATGATGATATAAAGGATCGGAACGTTTGATAAAATCTCGATGATACGCTGAAAAATCAAGTCAAATCCGCCACCCAAAAAGCCCATTAATGCGCCAATAATGATACCCACTACATACGAAATGGTAAGTAAGAAGAGTGAAAATAGGATTGCGATTCTGAAGCCGTAAACAAGCCGAGAAAGAATGTCGCGGCCCGCCATGTCGGTACCAAGATAGTGGCTGTGTTCAAAAGATGGTGCGTAAGGAGGGAACTCGCCTTCGATAAAATGGTTCTCATAAGGATTGTAAGGCACCAGCGCCTCAATCATCCAGTTGCCAGACTCAGGATGATCTTTAAATTGTTGTTTGAGTTCTCGGTAATTGGTTTCCCATTGATAATCTAAACCAAAGGTTTCACCGGGAATGATGTCGCCATAACTCGGAAAGTACAATGTGTCGTTGTAGTGGATCAAAATAGGGCGGTTATTAACCCAAATTTCAGCAAACAAGCTCACAAATATTAAGACGCAAATGGCGATAAAAGAGTAGTAGCCGCGCTTTAATGATTTGAAACGTTGCCATCTGCGTTTCGCTTGAGGGGAGAACATTATTTTTGCTCTCCAAATCGAATTCTGGGGTCGGCCCATGCTACGCACAGGTCACTTAATATATTGCCAATTAAATAAAGTATGGCTGAGATAACCAGTATTCCCATAACAACGGGATAGTCTCGCTCAACGAGGGCTTCATAGCCTAGCAGGCCAATGCCATCGATATTAAATATTTTCTCAATCAAGAAAGACCCGCCCAGAATGACACCAATATTTTGCCCGAAATGGGTCGCCAGGGGGATCAAGCTGTTTCTGAGTGCATGCCGACTCACGGCTTGCTTGAAGCTAAACCCTTTAGCCGTTGCGGTACGTACATAATCAGCTGCAAGATTCTCCATTAACGCGTTTTTCATCATAAATGTCATCACCGCAAGTGAGCCTGACATATACGCAACCAAAGGTAAGGCGGCGTGATATAAAACATCTTTTATTTGCTCCCAGGTAGAGAGGTACTCAAATTCATCACTCACAAACCCGCCAAGCGGAAACCATTCTAAGTTGGCTGCAAAATAAGCAATACAGGCGATACCAATAACATAACCGGGCACGGCATAGCTGATGAAAATAAATGCAGATGATATATGGTCAAAAGGTGCGCCATGCTTAATGGCTTTGACGATGCCTAATGGAATACAAATCAAATAGGTGAGAATCATGGTAGTCACACCATAGAAAATTGAGATCGGTAGGCGATCTTTTATACTTTCCCATACGGGTTCACCATATCGAGTTGATTCGCCAAGATCTAAGCTGAGAATTTTCCAAAGCCATTCGAAGTAGCTTTGTACAACAGGTTTATCAAAACCGTAGTAAGCTTTAAGTTGATCAAGTTGATCTTCACTAAGACTTTGAGAACCGAATCCATTAGAACTAGACGAGGCAGCTGCGCTGGAAAACTGGGCTTCTGCCAGCATGCGCTCAATTGGCCCGCCTGGGACCAAACGAGTGAGTGTGAATACAAGTAATGTAATCCCGATGAAGGTCGGGATGATTAGCAACAAGCGCTGTAAAAAGTAGCTTTGCATGCTCGATTCTTATTGTTATGGGTGGCGTTAACTTAACAGATCCGTCGTACTATGACAAAGCACTCTCTAGCCGGACTGGGTAACGTCTACGTAAAGAATCAGTTGATCGCCGGGCTGCAAGTATTTGCGATTTTTAATTTGGTTCCAGCGTTGGATGTCTTTAACGCGAACATTGAATTTGTTAGCAATGCGATGAAGGCTGTCGCCATTGCGAACGCGGTACCTTACTTTTCGGATGACTTCACGATTTTGCTTATTCCATTTGTTATCGGCTTTCGACCAGATGACCAGTTTTTGACCAGGAATAAGCGGGTCTTTTGGTGCCATGCCATTCCATTTAGCAATGCTTCTTACGGAGACCTTGTGCTCTTTAGAAAGGCTCCAGAAGCTGTCGCCACTTTGTACTCGATGGCTGATTTTGGATGAGCCTTTAGGTCCGCGCGTATTGCTTTGCTTGGCGGTTTTGCGATTCTTGGCGCTATACGTATAGCTTGCTAAATTATTGAATGCGGTTGGAATTAAAAGCATGTCACCAATTCTTAGCAAGCTACCTTGAATTGGGTTTACCTGTTTAAGTGCATCGGGTGTCGTGTGGAACTGTTTAGCAATGCTAATTAAGGAGTCACCGCTCTTAACTTTGTATCGTTGCCACTTAATACGCTCGCGAGGTGATATTTGCGCCAACTGCTCTTCAATTTGAGCTTTGCTTTCAACCGGAACCAATATTTCATGTGGGCCGTTAGGGCTCGTTGCCCATTGGTTGTATTGTGGATTGAGTTTGTAAATTTCTTCCAAATCCACATCCGCCATCACGGCAGCCTGACTTAAGTCCATTTGGCTGCCCGTATCGACAACAGCGAAGTAGGGCTTATTTTCAATGAAGGGTACGGTTACTCCGTATTTTTCTGGCTCGCCTATCAGTTTTGCAAGTGCAAATAATTTTGGGACGTAATCGCGGGTTTCTTTCGGTAGGGAAAGGGACCAAAAGTCCGTTGGCAATCCTTTACGCTTGTTTTTGCGTATGGCTTTACGCACTGTGCCAGCACCTGAGTTATAGGCGGCTAATGCCAGCATCCAATCCCCTTTAAACTCACGGGATAAGCCCTTTAAGAATTTTAATGCGCCAATGGTTGAGCGTCTGATATCACGGCGTCCGTCATACCACCAGTCTTGATTTAAACCATAAATATGCCCTGTGCTGGGTATAAACTGCCATACGCCTGAAGCGCGTCCATGGCTGTATGCAAATGGGTCAAATGCGCTCTCTACAATTGGCAGTAACGCGATTTCACCTGGCATGTCCCTAGCTTCAATTTGCTCCATTATGAAATACAGGTAGCGCTCTGCACGAAGAGACACTCGATTGATGTAACCTTGGTGTTTTTTAAACCAGTTCAGTTGTGCATTTACAGGGCGGTTATCAACATCTATATCCAGCTGATACTGGTCACGTACTCTTTGCCATAAGTCCGTTATCTCGACTTCTACCAAGGTATCTTCATTGGCATCAATTGACACTGACTCAGTCACAGTGAGGGTGCTTAATGCAGGCGTATTCTCATCAAGCAATAAGTTAGGAGCTTGATAATCTGATAGGCTATCTGAATTGGGTTTGATTAAGGCGCACGCACTGAGTAAAAATGTGGTGCCTAAAATACCTACAACACGTAAAAACAATTGGATGTACCGATGAAAAAATGTGCGGGCAGTGTATGAATACCAAGGTTTTGGGTCAAGCTAGGTTTTGTTTAAATGGGTAAAGAGTCTCAGTAGGAGATGGGTATGGTTGGGGAATGGCGAAAGGAGAAACTGGCTCAGAGTCTTTGGGCGCGTGAAAAGGAAGAGCTTGAGCGGATCATGCCTGACCTATATGGCCACTATTTATTGCAATGCAGCACGTTTAATGAGTCGATTGTGTCTGCTTCTTCGCTACGCCACCACTTTTTTGCGTCTCATTATAGCGATGCACCGCTGATTATAGATTATGAGGCATTACCATTTAGAGATAATAGTGTCGACTGTGTTCTGGGGCATCATATATTGGACCATCAGTCCGCTGCCCATCAGTGTCTGCGTGAGGCGGCACGCATCGTTGTCCCTAATGGCTATTTGGTTGTAGTGGGATTCAATCCATACAGTACTTGGGGGCTTAGCCGGCTACTGGGTCGCTATAGTCTGGCGCCAAAAGGTGATTTCATATCACGCTCAAGGTTACTTGATTGGCTTGCTTTGTTAGGGTTTCGTGTTGAACATGTGTCGGGTTTTCAATATGCGCCGCCCGTGCTTTTAAAGTACTTTCCTCGATTCTCAAAACAGCTTGATAAAGTATTGAGATACATTGGTTTGCCAGGTGCGGGGGTTTATGTGCTGCTGGCGCGCAAATTAGTTGCAGGAAGAACCCCGATTCGGCCACAATGGAGGGCTTTGGGCGGTCGGCGCATTCCTGTTGCAACGCCAAGTACTCGAGGTTCAAGTGTCCCAAGTCGTTGAAATGTATACAGATGGTGCCTGCAAAGGTAATCCCGGTCCTGGTGGCTGGGGAGTATGGTTGCGTTATGGCCAAAGCGAGAAAGAACTTTTTGGTGGTGAGCTAAATACCACGAATAATCGCATGGAACTGATGGCCGCCATTGCAGGTCTAGAGATCCTAACGAGGGACTGTGTTGTTGAATTGACCACCGATAGTGAATACCTTCGAAAAGGGGTACTAGAATGGATGGCGAATTGGAAAAAGCGTGGCTGGAAGACAGCCGCTAAGCAGCCGGTTAAAAACCAAGATTTATGGATGCGTCTCGATAAAGCGATATCAACCCACACCATTAACTGGCATTGGGTAAAAGGCCATTCAGGCCATGAAGGCAATGAGCGAGCGGATCAATTAGCCAATAAGGGCGTTGAGCAGCTACTAACGGGATCATAATGCGTCAAATAGTACTGGACACCGAAACCACGGGTATTGGCGAAGGCCACAAGATCATTGAAATTGGTTGTGTTGAGCTTATCAATCGTAAGTTGACGGGCCGCCATTACCACCAATATGTCAATCCACAGCGTTTAGTGGACCCTGAAGCCATGGAGGTCCATGGTATTACGGATGAGTTTCTTCAGGATAAGCCACTTTTTGCCCATGTGGCGGATGATTTCATTGAATTTATCAAGGGTAGTCAGCTTGTTATCCATAATGCCCCGTTCGATGTGGGCTTTATGGACCGTGAATTTGCCGCTTTAAACGGGTACCCTAAAACGGCGGATATCTGTACGGTTCTGGATACGCTTACATTGGCAAGGCAGATCCACCCTGGCCAGAGAAATAGCTTGGACGCGTTGTGCCGTCGATATGGTATTGATAATAGCCATCGTGAGCTTCACGGGGCCTTGCTCGACTCCGAGATATTGGCGGATGTTTACCTGTTCATGACCGGTGGCCAAACAGCCTTGACCTTGGATAGTAAAGAAGAAGATGATCAACCTTCTGAACAAGAGTTACTAAAGACCTTAATCGTTGATCCATCTATTGCCGCTAATCTTCCGGTTTACGGTGTGAGTGAACAAGAAAAAGAAGGTCACGATGCATTTATCAAAATGCTATCAGGCAAATGCGATAAGGTATTGTGGGAGAAGTAACTGGTTAGCGTGAATTGAATCAATGATTTGGCCAGTATTTAAGGATAGAATAGTACAAATGATAATTATTATAAAAAAGCACACATGTGCCATGAGTAGTTAAACTCATATGAATCAAATTTCTAATATTAGTGTTTCCATAAGTCTTGTTCGTAAAGAGTTAGAGACGACGCTGCAGAAAGCAGAAAATTACTTTTCACAGTTTAGTGAGAGTCTAGACGCCTCTCACTTGAAACTATTTGCTGATGAAATCAATTTAGCACGTGGTACTTTCAAGTTATTGGAAGTGGCTGGTGCTGAAGCGCTTGCCACAGAAATGCTGTCATTGGTTGGCGATGGTGCCGTTAAACAGACGGTCAAGATGGATGTATTGGGCCAGTCTTTAATTGGTTTAACGCAATACATTAATATTTTGATGGAGCAGGAGGTTGATCATCCTATCCTGCTTGTTCCTGCTATCAACCAAGTACGAAAAGTCGGTGGCCATAAGCCGATTACTGAATCCCACTTCTTTAGTGTCAATTTACGCCCTAAATTACCGAGTGTAGAAAAACCCAATTTCAATATTAAGCCTCATTTACCGAGAATTCGCTTAATGTTTCAAGCGGGTCTTTTAAGGGTGTTGAAAGATCAAAACCCTGTTATAGGTTTTAAATTGATCGAGCGTTCCTTGGTTCTTTTGGAGCGGGGTCTAAGAGGTTCAATGGCATGGCCTTTTTGGTGGTGCTCACTGGCTGCTGTTAAGGCCATGGCCGAAGAGGAATATGAGTTAACGCTAGCCAGACGCATGTTATTTGCTCGTGTTGATATCTTAATGCGTACCATGATTAAAAACGGGGTAAAGGTATTTACCAGCCAGACAGCCAATGAGCTGCATAAAGATCTATTGCATATTGTCAGCTTGTCCTCATCGCAAGGTGATGTGCTACTGCAAGTTAAGCAAGCGTATTCCATTCGCTCTAACGTTACCGAGCAAGAGCTTAAATCAGAGCGTAAATTCTTGGCTGGGCCGGATATTGGGTCATTCGATACATTGGCAAAAGCATTCAAAGAAGAAATACAAAATGTAAAAGAAGCATTGGATGCGGCTGAAAAAGGCACATTATTAGATGCTGATTTCGAAGAGTTAACGCTTCGACTGCAGCGTATGTCTAATGTCCTTAAGGTGATTCACCAAGATGCGCTCGGTCAGCGTATTGAAGATCAATTGTCCAATGTTGTGGCACTTGCAGATCTGCCAAACGAAGAAAGGGTGATTGCGCTTGCGGGTATTGCAGATGCGCTACTCGAGGTTGAGTTAGCCAGTGATAAATTTGGTCGTCAGTCTGCAAGTAGTTCGAAACAAGAAATCATTGGTGCTGGCCATTATTTTGAAGCTCGCATTGTTTTGTTTGATGAAATACATTCAGGCTTGGCGGTTTCTAAGCGAGCCATAGCGGCCTTTGTGGATACCAGTGATAAGTTGCATTTGGCGAATATTGGGCAGGCCCTTGTTGGGGTGAAAGGCGCTCTTATCTTTTTGAACGAAATGCAGTGTGCAGAGATCATTAAGATGTCTATTCGTTATCTTGAAGAACGGGTGCTTAATAGTGATAACCCAGCTGACGAGGCGCGTCTTGAAGTGCTGGCAGATGTGCTTACCAGTATTGAATATTATATAGAGACTGTTTCTCAGTCAGACGTATCCGCAAAAGATATTCTCTCACTGGCCATAAAAAGCATTGCTCAATTGGGCTATAAGGTTTCGTAATGGGCATTCAAATTCTTGCCGCCATATTAGGTGTAATCGCGCTTATCTTACTTTATGTTTCAGCCAAAACGCTTTTTTCTAAAGATTGGTTTATGAAGTGGTTGCGCGGCAGTTTTGGTTTTTTCGCCATTGCGCTTACTGCGCTGTGTGCCATCGTTGCTTTTAATTTGGTACATTATTCAACCGTTGAGGAAGGGCAGGTGATTGCTACTTTGCGCTTCTCACAGGTTGATGAGCAAGAGTTTGATGTTGAGCTTGTGGGCAGGGAAGACAAAAAACAGCTGTTTCGTATTAATGGTGATCAGTGGCAACTTGATGTTCGATTAATTAAAGTCTCAGCCTTCTTTGATGGTGGTTTGCCTGCTTATAAATTAGATCGATTGTCTGGGCGTTTTCTTTCTCTAGAGCAAGAGAATCAAACCCAGCGCACGGCGCATAATTTATTAGGAGAGCAGCTAGTTGATACCTGGCCTTGGTTTGCCAATAAAAAGTGGTTGAATTTTGTGCAAGCCAAGTATGGCTCTGCGACATATATGCCAATGGCCAATGGCGCAATCTATCAAGTTAGGTTGTTTCATGATGGGCTGGATGCTGCAGCCGTAAATGACCAAGCAAAGCAAGCGTTAGGTGATTGGTAGCTTAAGAGTCACTGAAACGAAAACATACAGGCATAAAAAAAGGGGCGAAAGCCCCTTTTTTATTTACCGATCAAGCTGAATTACTGAGGGAACAGTTCGCCAAGCTTAGTCGCTAGCATCATGTCGCCTTCAGCGCGTAGCTGACCTGCCATGAATGCTTGCATGCCGTCGGTTTCGCCAGTCATGATGCCCACAAGAGTTTCAGTGCTCATGATTAGGGTGACAGATGGATCGTCGTGTGAGCCATTACCGATTTCGAAGTTGCCGTCATTAACTGCAACGAAAAAATCATCACCATCTTCGATGCTGAATTGGAATACGTTTTCCATGCCAGCAGCAGCATCAGCATTAAATTTTGCTTTCATTTGTTCAATGATGTCAGCAACTGAAGTCATATCGTTATCCTTTGTAAAATGTAATTAAAGTGGCTTGCACTGATTAAACTGGCAAGCTTTGATCTGATTGTTGCACAGATATTGTCAGACTAAGCAAGGCAGTAGAAGGTGTCAACAGTTAATCATACGATTGTTTGAATTTTTCACCATAAGGTGAAAATGTTTTATAAGGGAAGGCTAGTGCCGGAGATTTAGAGTCGTTACACTTAGCAAAACACTATATTAAAGGATGTACCGTGGAATTTTTGTCAGATTATGGGCTGTTCCTAGCAAAAGCCATTACGTTTGTTGTGGTCGTTGCGATGATTGTGGGTTTAATAGCCAGTGCAGGCCAAAAAGCGAAGCCCGAGAAGCTTTCGGTACGATACCTTAACGATAAGCTTGAGCAGTCTAAGCAGATGCTACAAGAGAAAGTCCTTAGTAAAAAAGAGCTAAAAGCACTAAAAAAAGAGCAGAAGAAGGCTTCTAAAGAGGAATCGTCAGAGCCTAGGTCAAAGGTCTACGTGCTTAATTTTAATGGTGATATCAAGGCCAGCCAGAGTGAGCAGCTCAAAGACGAAATAACCGCTCTTTTAAACATGGGTGATCACGTTAATGAAGTGGTTGTGAAGGTTGAGAGTGGTGGTGGCATGGTGCATCAGTATGGCTATGCTGCGTCCCAACTTGATCGCATTAAGTCCCAAGGAATTCCACTGACCATTTGTGTCGATAAAGTCGCTGCCAGTGGCGGATATATGATGGCCGTGGTGGCAGACAAAATCATTGCCGCCCCGTTTGCTGTCATTGGCTCCATAGGTGTTATTGCCCAACTTCCTAATTTTAACCGACTACTTAAAAAGAACGAGATTGATTTTGAAGTGCACACGGCGGGCGAGTATAAGCGTACCTTAACGGTATTTGGTGAAAACACTGACAAGGCCCGTGACAAGTTCAAAGAAGATTTAAAAGACGTTCATGTTCTGTTTAAAAACTTCATTCATCAGCATCGTCCTGCGGTTGATATTGAAAGCGTGGCAAACGGGGATGTATGGTATGGTCAGGACGCCCTTAAACAGAACTTGGTTGATCTAGTATCTACAAGTGATGATTATCTTCTGTCTCGCTGCAAAGAGGCAGATGTCTATGTTCTTTCAAGTGAGCAAAAGAAACCCCTGCTGAAGCGTTTAGGAGCAGGTGCCCAAAGTGCATTAAATCAATCCATTGAGAATGGCCTTAATAAAATCGCCTTTCATAAGTGGTACATGTAGGAGACGAATGATGGATTACACGGCCCTCGTAGTGTCTGAGCTTGCTGATGGACAGTTCAATGCTGACATTTCAACATTGAATACAAAAGACTTACCCGAAGGTGATATCTTAATTAAGGTCAGCTATTCATCCGTGAACTACAAAGACGCCTTGTCTTTCTCTGGAAATAAAGGGGTGACACAAGCCTTTCCTCATACCCCTGGTATTGATGCTGCCGGAGAGGTTGTTGAATCCACAGATCCTGCTATTGCGTTGGGCAGTCGTGTGCTGGTGACAGGTTACGATCTTGGGATGAACACAAAGGGTGGGTTTGGCGAATATATTCGGGTGCCTAGCGCTTGGGTTATTCAGCTGGCCGATGGCTTTAGTGCCAAAGAGGCCATGGCCTGGGGGACGGCTGGTTTAACCGCAGCTTTATGTGTTGATAAGCTTGTTTCTCACCATGTGTCTAAAGATAAACCTGTGATCGTGTCTGGATCTACGGGCGGGGTTGGCAGCATTGCGATCACCTTGCTGACTAAGCTGGGTTATGAGGTGCATGCCCTGACATCAAAATTAGATAAGGCGGATTATCTTAAGTCCTTGGGGGCTAAAGAGGTTGTTTTATTGAAAGATTTTATTGATGACTCAAAACGACCAATGCTGAAGCCGCTGTACTCGGGTGCCGTCGATGTGGCGGGTGGGGATGTGCTTGCCACTATTCTGAAAACCATGGATTACCAAGGTGCTGTCGCTTGTTGTGGTTTGGTTGCTTCGCCTTCACTTAAGACCAGTGTCTTTCCTTTTATTCTTCGTGATGTCAGTTTGCTTGGGGTGGATTCGGTTGAGTTACCATTAGCAAGAAAACAAGAAATCTGGAATAAAATTGGAAATGAGTGGCGTTTAAATGAGCTAGTTGCTTCTTGCAAGGAAATATCTAAACAAGAGCTGACTAAAACCATGACAGACATGCTGAAAGGGCAAATAACAGGGCGCTTTATCCTCGCGCATTAGTTGTCGATCTAATCCCTTCGTAGCTTGCTAGAAGGTGCGATGGGATTAGGATATTTAAAAATAACAATATAGGTAGAGATGATGAAGGTAATAACTGCTGTTGCTTGAATTGTATGTGCCGCATTTTCACCCACTAAATTCGCTGCAATGGCCAAATAAGTGATCAATAATGAAAACTCACTGATTTGACCCAATCTAAACCCAATATCCCACGATAATGAATTGGTCTCTGCCTGCTGGTTAAGTAAAACCTTAAATGTGATGGGTTTAATTACTAATACAAGGGCACTTAATACAACTGCATAGACCCAGATATCAGCTAGTACGTGCAGCTTAAACCCTGCGCCTAGAGTAAAGAAAAACAGAACTAAGAAAAAGTCTCTGATTGGCTTTAATTTTTCTGTCATGAATTGCGCAACAGGGTGAGTAGCCAATGTTATACCGGCGACAAATGCCCCCATTTCTTTTGATAGCCCTAAATAGGCACCCAATTCTGCAAGGCCCAAACACCAACCAATGGCCATCAGAAATAAATACTCATGGAATAAATCAAATTTCACTAACAGTGGCAGAAGAACAAAGCGAACACAGAGAAAAGCGAATACGATAAGACAAGGTAGAGCTAAAGCGGTTAAGACAAAATCTTGTGTGGTGCCGCCTGATGATGCACTACCGATCACCAACAATACAACTATAGCAATCATGTCTTGAAGCAACAGAAGGCCAATCATGAGCTCACCAATATGCTTATGGTGTAGTACGGTGGTAGGGAGCAACTTAATACCAATAATGGTACTGGAAAACATCAAGGCGGCACCTGTGATGAAGGCTTCAATTTGGGTGAATCCAAACCCTAATGCGGCACCATACCCCACTGCAAAAAAGACACAGGAGCTTGCAATGGCCACAAGGCTGGCTTTCTTTAGGACGCGAGCCAGGCTTTTGGGTTGCATATCCAAGCCAAGCAAAAAAAGTAAAAACACTATGCCTATGTGGGCGATTTCGCTTAGTTGATCTGCATCATTTACCCAACCCATAACAGACGGGCCAGCAAGAATGCCTAGGGCAACATAGGCCACAATAATGGGTTGGTGAGTGTAAAGTGAAACCGTGGCTAGAATCGCGGCGCCACTAAAGATAATAAAGAATGAAAAGAAAAGACTGTGTTCCATGGCTTAATTCCAGTTAAGTCATTCAAAGCCTGATCTAAAAGAGAGTGAGAGTAAAGGAAAACAAAACAGCCTCAATTAAGAGGCTGTTTTTAGGGTTTATGCTTTGCGACGAAACAGAGGGGTCTGGATGTCATAAGCAAGCTGATATGGGTCACTAAAAGTATCGAAGAACTTCAGTGCTTTTTCAGCTTCAAGGCCATCTTTTAGTAAGAAAGTATCAAACCCACAACGTTTCATGAAATACAGTTGGTCGAGTAGTACGTCACCAATGGCACGTATTTCACCTTGAAAGCCATAGCGCTCCTTTAATAAACGAGCCAAGCTGTACCCACGACCGTCGGCAAACGCTGGAAAGTTAACGGCAATTACTTCAAAGCCAGACAGATCAGCACTCAGTGATTCAAGATCAGTGTCTCCACTAAGGATCAGTGAAACACCTTTGCGAGTTGCAAGAGTGTCTTTATTCTCTAGCCAATATTGTGCGTCAACTAGGATGTTTCCTTGTGGAAGGTCATCTTCGTAATCGCTGACAATCTGCCAGGTGTTTTCAAGGACCGTTGTTTGATTAATTAGATTTTGCATATACGCGCTCCTTGAAAATGGCGTGCCCAGCACGGCGGTAAGTGTCAATAAAACGCTCGCCTTCGATACGTTGGTCCACATAGATGTCTAGTACTTTACCAATCACCTCTGGCATTTGTTCGCGTGCAAAAGAGGGGCCTAAAATTTTACCAATGGTAGCGTCTGGGCCGGAGTCACCGCCAAGTGAGACTTGGTAAAACTCTTCACCTTTTTTGTCGACACCGAGTACGCCGATGTGACCAATATGGTGGTGACCACATGCATTCATACAGCCGGAAATGTTCAGGTCAATCTCACCAAGGTCGTGTAGATAATCCAGATCATCAAATTTAGCTTGTAATGCTTCAGCAACAGGAATGGACTTGGCGTTTGCCAATGCACAGAAGTCACCACCTGGGCAGCAAATCATATCTGTTAGTAGTCCAAGGTTTGGCGTCGCAAAGCCAGCGGTTTTAGCTTCTTGCCACAGATCGAACAATTGATCTTGTTTGACATCCGCAAGAACAATATTTTGTTCGTGAGTGTTTCTCACTTCACTAAAGCTGTAGCGTTCAGCAAGATCAGCAACCGCATCTAGTTGTTTGTCTGTGATATCGCCAGGTGGTGTGCCTAACTTTTTCAGAGTCAGTGTGACAATGGCGTATCCATCGACTTTATGTTCGCTTACATTGCGCTGATACCAATTTGAAAATGCTTTATTCTCGGCCAACTGCTGACTCAGTACTTCACTGTCTTTATCAAGTTGTTCGTAATCTGGTGCCGTAAAATGACCTTTTATGCGGTCAATTTCTTCTTGAGTGAGTGTGCCTGGACCGTCTTTAAGGTGTTGCCATTCAGCGTCAACTTTCTCTGCGAATGCTTCTACGCCAAGCGCTTTCACTAAAATCTTAATGCGTGCCTTATATTTATTGTCACGGCGACCGTTCAGATTATAAACACGCAGAACAGCGTCTAGATATGTCAGTAAATCTTTTTCAGGCAAGAATTCTTTTACAAGTGAGGCTACGATAGGTGTACGACCCAAGCCGCCACCGACATAAACGGCAAAACCTAGTTCACCAGAATCGTTTTTAACAATTTTAATGCCGATATCATGAAGCATGGTGGCCGCACGATCGTCGGTTAAATGACTATTTACAGCGATCTTGAATTTACGTGGCAAGAATGCAAATTCAGGGTGAAATGTTGACCACTGGCGAATGATCTCACAATAAGGGCGCGGGTCTACTAGCTCATTAGGCGTCACGCCTGCAAACTGATCCGTGGTTGTGTTGCGAATGCAGTTACCACTGGTTTGGATGGCATGCATTTGGACAGTGGCTAATTCTGCAAGAATGTCAGGCACATCTTTAAGTTCAGGCCAGTTAAATTGCAAATTGGTACGCGTACTGATGTGAGCGTAGCCTTTGTCGTAAGTGCGGGCTATATGAGCAAGCTTTCGAACTTGTTTGCTTGAAAGGAGACCGTAAGGAACAGCAACGCGCAGCATTGGGGCGTAGCGTTGTACATATAGGCCATTTTGAAGGCGCAAAGGAAGAAATTGTTCTTCGGTCAGCTCGCCAGCAAGGTATCGCTCCGTTTGATCTTTGAACTGAGCTACGCGCTCATCCACGATACGCTGATCGTAGTTGTCATATATGTACATAGTGCTCTCATCACTGCCGTTTTAATACGGCTGTATTATTAAATTTGGGCGGACAATAGCAAAAGATGCATATCGAGAAAATGGTTTATTTCTTATAAAGCTTATTGAATATGCCTATATAGAGTGAATAATACCTGACCAAATAACTAGGGATTGGTTTTATGGTGAAAACTCAGTAAAATTGCGTAAACTTTATCGGAGTCTGAAATGCTTAATATCACTGATGCGGCTGTACAGTACCTATCTGAGTTGCTGGCGAAACAGAATGTGCCGGGAATGTCTGTACGCGTATTCATTACTCAGCCGGGCACCCCATACGCCGAGACGTGTTTAGCCTACTGTCGTCCAGAAGAAGTGAATGCCAATGACGAAATCATGGACTTGGATGACCTACGTGTTTATCTAGATAAGCAAAGTGTTCTTTACATGGAAGACGCTAAAATTGATTTCGCCAAAGATAAAATGGGTGGTCAGCTAACCATCAAGGCGCCAAACGCCAAGATGCCAAAGGTGACAAGTGACAGCCCACTAGAAGAACAAATCACTTATATCCTGTACAACGAAGTTAACCCGGGGCTTGCCTCGCACGGTGGCGAAGTTAAGTTGGTTGAACTAACAGAAGAAGGCCTGGCCATTCTTGAGTTTGGTGGTGGTTGTCAGGGTTGCAGTGCTGTTGATGTGACGCTCAAAGAGGGCATTGAAAAGACATTGTTAGAAAAACTGCCTCAGCTTAAGGGTGTGAGAGATGTGACCGATCATACTCAAGCGGATAATGCTTACATGTAATCGCATAATGTAAGTGACACAAAAAAAGCCCCTAGGGGCTTTTTTTGTGTCTGGAATTTAAGCTTATTCGCCGCATTCTGTAGTAAAAGCGCTGAACTTTTTAATGGTACTCTCAATCTCAGATTCGCTCGATGCCACAATGTTAATGTGCCCAATCTTACGATTCAAACGTTCTGTTTTACCGTATGCATGGTAAAAGCTATTACCTTGCTCAAGTACGCTCTTACGGTCACCGTGTTTACCAATGATGTTGATCATCGCTGCAAACGCCTGGCGGGCATCAGTGTTGCCCAGCGGCATGTCGCAGATAGCACGGATGTGGTTTTCAAATTGGCTGCAAAAAGCGCCTTCAATGCTCCAGTGGCCAGAGTTGTGTACACGTGGTGCCATCTCATTGGCAATCAAGCCGCTGTCAGTATCAAACAGCTCCAGTGTCAAAACACCCACATGGTTTAATTCGTTAAGAAGATTTGTGATGTATTGGCTGGCTTGAGCTTGCTTCTGTTCAGAAAGGCCCTTAACCGGCACTCTTGAAACACGTAATATCCCAGCGCTGTGGTCATTTTCCGCAAGAGGGTAGACCTGAACATCGCCGCTAACATTTCTAGCAGCAATAACGGACAGTTCTCTTGAGAATTGCACAAAGGCCTCTGCAATTAATTCGGTTCCGCCTAATGTCTCCCATGCGGATAACACGTCTTGGGCAGTTTTGATCATGGCTTGGCCTTTGCCGTCATAACCTTCACGGGTGGTTTTTAGGATGATCGGTAGGCCTAGGTCATTCACAGCAGCTTCTAGATCTTCAAGGCTCTCAACCTTGCGAAAATCAGCTGTCTGAATACCAATAGATTGAAAAAAGCGCTTCTCAGTTAAACGATGCTGGCTATTCAGGAGGGACTTTGAGCTTGGGTATACAGGCACATGCTTGCTGATTTGATCTACAAGGGTTGCGTCTGTGTTTTCACTCTCGTAGGAGACAACGTCAACACTATCAATGAAAATCTGTAATGCATTGTCTGTACTGGGCTGTATGGATTTGCCCAGGTTTGAACAAGGCGAGTCGTTTGCTTCGTCAAAGAAAACAAACTCAGTATCAAGGTGTGTGGCGGCTAAGGCCATCATGCGGCCAAGTTGGCCGGAGCCAATTATGCCAATACGCTTTACTGCCATTTACTACGCATCCCTTGGATCTGGAATAGAAAGAACTTTTTCTGTCTGCTTGGTACGGAACTCTATCAGCTTAGCACGCACAGACTCATCATGAAGAGCGACAACTTGTGCAGCTAAAAGCCCTGCATTGGCCGCGCCTGCTGGCCCGATGGCTAGAGTACCGACTGCAATACCGGCTGGCATTTGAGCAATCGATAGCAAGGAATCTATACCATTGAGGGCCTTGCTTTGTACTGGTACGCCAAACACAGGTAAGTGTGTTTTAGATGCCACCATGCCTGGTAGGTGGGCAGCGCCGCCTGCACCGCCAATAATCACCTGAATGCCACGGTCAGCCGCTGACTGTGCGTATTCAAAGAGTAAATCTGGAGTTCTATGAGCAGAAACGACCTTTACTTCATAACTTACACCTAGCGTGATAAGTACTTCTTCTGCTTTTTCCATGGTGCTCCAATCGGAGGTGGAGCCCATGATGATGCCAACTTTAGGTGAGTTCATTTGGATTGCTCAATTTTGAAAGCGCGAAATTCTAACATAAAAATAGACAGGGGTTGCTAGGCAACCCCGTAATGATTAACGCTTAGGTAGGATGTCTTTAAGCTTTTCATGCATTTTCAGAATGGCTTCTTCTGTTTGTTCCCATGAAATACAGCCATCAGTGATCGATTGACCATAAACAAGGTCATCCAGATTAGCGGGAATGCTTTGATTACCAAATTTCAGGTGTGATTCAACCATTAGGCCCACAATAGACTTGTTGCCTTCAAGGATTTGATTGCTCACATTATCCATAACGAGTGGCTGAAGGGCTGGGTCTTTATTGGAGTTAGCGTGAGAACAGTCAACCATGATGTTGTTCTTCACGTTGGCTTTCTCCATTTCTTGCTCACACAAAGCAATGCTTACAGAGTCATAGTTTGGCTTGCCGCCACCACCACGCAATACAATGTGGCCATACTGGTTGCCCTTTGTTTTAACAACAGCAACTTGCCCGTCGCCATTAATACCCAAAAAGCGGTGCGGATTAGCCGTGGATTCCATTGCGTTAATCGCAACGGTTAGATTGCCGTCTGTACCGTTTTTAAAGCCAACTGCGCAAGATAATCCACTCGCTAGTTCGCGGTGCGTTTGGCTTTCAGTGGTGCGAGCACCAATGGCAGACCAGCTGATTAGATCTTGTAGGTACTGAGGAGAAATAGGGTCAAGAGCTTCAGTCGATAGAGGCAGTCCTAGCTCAGCAAGGTCAATTAGTAATTTACGAGAAATTTTAAGGCCATCTTCGATTTTGAAGGTGTCATTTAGATATGGGTCGTTAATTAAACCTTTCCAGCCAACAGTTGTACGTGGTTTTTCAAAATAAACACGCATGACAATTAAGATACTGTCGCTCACTTTGTCGCTGAGTGCTTTTAGTTTCTCAGCGTATTCTTTGGCGGCCTGTACATCGTGAATAGAACATGGGCCAATCACGATAAATAAACGTGGGTCTTTACGATCCAAAATGTTTCTGACAGCAAGACGGCCTTGCTCAACGGATGAAACCGCCTTATCAGAAATAGGTAATTCAGTCTTAAGCTGCTCAGGAGTGATTAGGGTCTGAGTGCTTTCTATGTTTAGGTCTTCGAGGCGTTTATCTGACATTTTGCTTATTATTCCGAAGCTTTAGCATTAAAGGGCGTAATAATAGAGCACTTGATTGGGCTACTGAAAGGGGTAATTGCAAGAAAAGGCGAGAAAATAGAAAAAGGCCTGTTAAAAACAAGCCTTTTGATGTTATTTGCGAAATTTATCGTTCATTTCTTTATATTTTAGAACATCAGGCTCAGGAAATAGCAGATCAGAGCCTTCTTTGACACTTTTCAGTAAGTGTTCTCTTGCCCAGCGCTTAACTGTTACTTCGCTGACATTTAAAAGGCTGCTTGCCTCAGCCAGACTTAGCATTTTGTCACTCATAATCACCTCCTATTGGGTTCAAATGAAAGTATAGACAGGTTTTCACCTGCTATGCTTACTTTTAGATATTGGCAGTAAGCGGTCGCCATGAATAAGCGTATTCTGTTCGCAACAGACTTAGGGTTGTATAGCCCATATTTAATGAAGCAGCTCTCTAAGGTTGCTATTAGTATGCAGGCAACGGTTGATATCATTCATGTGATAGAGCCTATGGGTGTGTTTGCCGAATCTATTATTAATACCTATGTACCAAATAAAGACAGGCGTTATCTGCGTGAGTATGGCTTAGAAGAGGTCTTGAGCAATATTAAAGAGCAGGTGATACAAACGCTTAATAACGATTACACCGACATCTTGAAAGAAGTGGAACTAGGGGAGGTGATTGTCGAGCTTGGGCATCCTGCACAAATGATAATTAACCAAGCGCTTAAACAGCAAAGTCATATACTGGTGTTGGGCAGTCATGGACAGTCTGCCTTTCAAGGTGGACCCATGGGCACGGTGGTGAATAAGGTTATGCAGCTATCGCCAATCCCCGTCATGATGGTCCCCATGATCAATTTAGGGGACCTTGACCGCAACAATAGTTAGAAGATCATATACTTGATACCCAGAATCAGCAGCAAGCCAGCTAAAATATTTCTTAACAGGTTTTCAGGCAGGTGTGTGCCAATCTTGGTGCCAAAGTGAATAGCTGGAATGGAGCCAAGTAATAAAGCACCAAGCAAGGCGTAATCCACATTGCCCAGTGAAAGGTGAACCAGACCGCCAATTAATGTGAGTGGTACGGCATGAGCAAGGTCTGTCCCAACTATTTGTACAGATCGTAAATATGGATAAAGTATCAAAAGAACAACAGTGCCGATGGCACCAGCACCAACTGAGGTTAAGGTGACAAACACGCCCAGAACAACCCCCATTATGACAGTAAGAGCCGCGCGATTTCTCTGGAGCCAGCTTGAGCCACTTAAATTGGCTTGGCGTTCTGCAAAAACCTGCAGGCGCTTTCGAAATAAAAGCAGGGTGGCTGTAATCACAAGCATTAAACCAAGGCATGCCGTGATGATGCCGGTGTAATGTTGATAATCATCAAAAAAGGCACTTAAAATTATGCCAGTCAATATGGCGCTCGGGATACTTCCGGCTACCATTAACAAGGTAATCGTCCAATTGATTGTTTTTTGTCTGTGATGCGCCACCACACCACTTGCTTTGGTGATTGCGGCATATAAAAGGTCGGTACCAACCGCAATGTGCGGGGGAATACCAAACAGTAGGAGAAGAGGGGTCATTAATGAGCCCCCGCCAATGCCAGTAATACCTACAACTAGCCCAACAAGGGCACCTGACATTGCATATAACAGAAAATCCATAAATATAGTCTATACTTATAACATACAGTTTAAGAAGTTAGCTGGTAAATCTATAGAATTCGATCTATTCTGGAAAAGAATATTTACTTATATTTTTATAACCAATTAACGGGTAGTAGGGTCGTGTTAGCCTGGAGGGCTTATGAAGCTACAACAATTGCGCTACATCTGGGAAGTGGCGCACCATGATCTCAATGTTTCTGCGACAGCTCAGGTGCTGTACACATCTCAGCCAGGGATCAGTAAGCAGATTCGTCTTTTAGAAGATGAGTTGGGAGTTGAGATCTTTGCTCGCAGCGGCAAACATCTGACGCGAGTGACGCCGGCAGGTGAGGCGATTCTTAAGGTTTCAGGTGAAATACTTAGAAAAGTCGAAAGCATCAAGCAAGTTGCTCAAGAATTCAGTAATGAAAACAAGGGTAGTCTTTCAATTGCGACCACTCATACACAGGCTCGATATGCACTGCCTGGCATCATTCAAGATTTTATAGCCCAGTTTCCCGATGTCTCATTGCATATGCACCAAGGTACGCCCACTCAAATTGCTGAAATGGCCGCCAATGGCACGGTTGACTTTGCCATTGCCACAGAAGCCATGGATCACTTTAATGACCTGATTATGATGCCGTGCTATCGGTGGAATCGTAGCATACTGGTACCCAAGACCCATCCCTTAGCTCAACGGGCCAAGCCGACACTTGAAGAAGTGGCAACCTTTCCATTGGTTACTTATGTATTTGGCTTCACTGGGCGCTCTCGTCTCGATGAGGCGTTTAAGGATAAAGGTCTCACACCTAAGGTGGTTTTCACTGCCGCCGATGCCGATGTCATAAAGACTTATGTACGCCTTGGCTTAGGGGTAGGGATTGTTGCCAGCATGGCTATTGACCCTGATAAAGACAGCGATCTTGTGGCAATAGATGCAAGTCATCTATTCAATGATAGCGTTACAAGAATTGGATTTAGGAAAGGTACATTCTTACGCGGGTTTATGTGTGATTTTGTTGCTCGATTTGCGCCACACTTGGACAAAGCAACTATAGAGAAAGCCACCCAGTGCCATAGCAAGGCTGAGCTAGAGGAAATGTTTTCTGGTATTGAACTTCCCAGTCGCTAGACTGGAAAGTTCGTCTTGTTTTAACTTTTTGAAATGATATTGGTGGCGTGTAGGCCACACTCTTTTCCGCCTTCGTTTTCCCACCACCAGCGACCTTCTCGCTCATGCTGATTTGGCAAAACTGGGCGTGTACAAGGCTGACAGCCAATGCTGATATACCCTTGATTGTGAAGCGGGTTATAAGGCACATCGAACATTTTGATATAATTCCAAACGTCTTCAGAGCTCCAGTTTGCAAGTGGATTGAACTTATAAAGTTCACCGTTTTGACCTTCAAATGCATCGAGCTGAAAGGTTGGAATTGTATTGCGCGTGCCAGGGCTTTGGTCTTTTCTTTGACCGGTAATCCAAGCGTCTAGGGTTTTGACTTTGCGCTTCAATGGGTTGATTTTACGTACTGCACAGCATTCATTGTGCCCATCTTCATAAAAGCTAAAGAGCCCTTTTTCTTTGACGAAAGGTTCCAGCTCACTATGAACAGGGCTGATTAGCTCAATCTCAATACCGTAATGCTTTCTAACCTGATCAATAAAAGCGTATGTCTCTGGGTGAAGTCGGCCGGTATCGAGGCTAAAAACACGGATGTCTTTTTTGGCTTTTAATGCTAAATCGATCAGTACTACATCTTCTGCACCACTGAATGAAATGGCGATATTGTCAAATTGGCTGAGGGCGTGCTTGATGATTTCTTTCGGTTGCTTGGTTGAGAGCTCTGTATCAAGGGCTTCTATGTCTGCAGCGGTCAGTGTCATTTATGAGGTCTCTATTATTAATATTCGCAGATTAGCAGAATATGAATATGCTAAAAAATAATTATTAAGCATAATTTAATAATCATAGCTTATAAGATAAAGCGAATTATACGATTGAATGGCTTGGCTATTAAAGTTAGAGTAGCGCCCTTTTACGTACTTAGGAGTTTGAAGCGTGGAGTTAGCCTGTCTTGACTTAGAAGGGGTGTTAATCCCAGAGATTTGGATCGAATTTGCCAATAAAACGGGCATTGAAGAGCTAAAAGCAACCACCCGTGATATTCCCGATTACGATGTATTGATGAAACAGCGTCTTAAGATTCTAGCGGACAATAATCTAAAGCTAGATGATATCCAGGAAGTGATTGCTACTTTATCCCCTCTAGAGGGCGCTAAAGAGTTTATTG
>Ga0115005_10000170_pt1 | contig 47891 bp, 44 predicted proteins | sample ArcOceMetagenome_FD_87163 | JGI IMG/M metagenome (GOLD analysis project Ga0115005, IMG submission 87163) | Marine eukaryotic phytoplankton communities from Arctic Ocean - Arctic Ocean - Greenland ARC118M Metagenome | ecosystem: Environmental > Aquatic > Marine > Oceanic | place: Arctic Ocean... | reverse complement strand
GTTGAAGGCAATGGGGCGCCTGTCTGCGCCCTATTAGCGGGCCTAAGCGAAGCTCAAGTTAAAAAGAGTGGGTTGGGGGAGATTTTAGATGACAGCCTAATTATTCGTCTGGACGGTGGCCATGATGCCTCAGGCAGGCAAGTAAAGCCGTTAGATATTGAAACGGCTACGGCCGCCATTTTAGCCAACAAAGATAAAGTGTCTGCTTTTTCTGTGTCGGCACAGTTTGGGGTCCGTAACCCAAGCCACGAAATTCAACTGCAAACCTTAGTTACTAAACTTACAAGCATGCCGGTCACCTGTGGCCACGAGCTTGCTACCAGCCTAGGCGCACCTCGACGTGCATTAACCGCGTCACTCAACGCCCGTATGATTCCGTTTATTCAAGATTTAATTCAAGCTGTAGAAACCATTTTACAAGAACTTAATATCCAAGCCCCATTAATGATTGTTAAGGGTGATGGCTCTATTGTTAACGCAGAAACTGCTCTTGTTCACCCAGTAACCACTATATTGTCGGGTCCTGCCGCTAGCGTCATAGGTGCCTGTGCCCTTTCTGGCAGTCGCAACGCCATTATTGCTGATATGGGGGGCACTACAACAGACATTGCCATTGTCACTAATGGACAGCCTGAACTGGCTAGTGAAGGCGCCCGTGTAGGCGATTGGCAACCTATGGTAGAGACCGTCAAGGTATACTCTATCGGCTTAGGTGGCGACAGTGAAGTGCGGTTTCATGCGGGCAGTGTGGCTTTAGGCCCAAGGCGCGTAGTGCCATTGAGTTTGTTAGCTCATCAATATCCCACAGTTTTAAAGCGCCTGCAGGCCCACTTGGATGACACCCCTACTCCAAGGCATAACCGTTTTGTTACGCGCTTAGAGCGCAACCAAGCGCTCATCAACCAGTTTACTCCTATCGAACAGCAAGCATGGGACATGCTGGAACATGAGCCGGCTGAGATGGAAACCTTGGTGTTTAATAACCAAGACTTAGCTAAAGCTATGGCACGCCTAGAACGCAAAGGCATGGTGATTTATTCTGGTTTTACCCCCTCAGACGCTGCCCACGTGCTGGGCAATAGCAGCCACTGGAGTGTTGAGGGCGCAAAACTTGCAGCGCAAATCTGGGCACGCCAAATGCGTTACCTTTATGGTTTGGGTTCTTGGGAAAAAGGCAATGCACAAGAACCTGCAGAGAGGGTGTTTACTTTGATGAATGACGCCATCTGCCAAACCTTACTAGAAGCAGGTCTGCACCAAGAAAACCTGCTGAATGAAGCGCGCTCTAAAAATTTGGCAGCATTAATGGGAAAACTCATCCTTAAAAATGGCAGCAAGGATGATGAAAATGCCCTATTTGGTATTAACTTCGGCAAAAGCCACCCACTCGTTGCAGTGGGCGCACCAGCAGCAACCTATTATCCAAAAGCGGCAAAGAGTCTTAGATTAGACCTAATATTGCCCCAGTACGGCCATGTAGCAAACGCCGTTGGTGCGGTTATGGGCAGCGTAGTACAGCGTTCAGAAATTATTATTACTCAACCCACTCAAGGTATTTTTCGCGTCTTCAACGGTGCAACTCCATTTGATTCTGCAGATTTATCAGATGCATTTAGTCAAGCTGAGGCTATTGTTAGACTACAAGCCCACACCTTGGCTAAATCTGCGGGGGCTGGCGACGTAGATATTATTATTCGGCACGATAATAAACATGTGATTTCAGAACTGGATGGCGAATTATTTGTAGAAGCCAAAATTAGTGCTATTGCCACGGGCAAGCCTGTACTAGAGCTAAACGTGAAAGCCTAGGTCGTAATCAATCTCACGCTAAAAAGCACTGGCAACCATATGGGTTGGCAGTGCTTAGCGGTATTGAGCGAGGCTCAACACTCATCTTTGACAGGCGTTTAGTCTGAGGTGTTAGGCAATGTCACTTAAACAGGTTATCACCAAGCTGATCGATACATTGCTTAGCTTTGAATAAACTTAACTCATGGCCGCCTTCAATACTGTGAGACTGATCGGCGCGAATAAAGTGGTGCTCTTTACCATCTTTACGAATCCACCCCTGTACCCGAAAACTCCCCCCTTCTTTTAGAGGCTGGGTTTCAATACTAAACCCACTGTGTTCATGATGCTGACTCGTTTTGGCGCCTTTGCTGTCAGCGCCCTCTTCAGCAGGTCGGAATAAAAATTCTTTAATACTCGAAAATAAACCCATGACTTAAATCGCCTTTATGTAATAGTGCCTAGCATGTGATTTTAAAGTAAAGCCGCACAAAACTTAAGGCATAAAGGTAAATAAAGCTATCTTGAGTGAAATTGGCCACAAAAAAGCCCAGCAAATGCCAGGCTTTTTAAGTACTTCCTAATCCTTTAGATTAAGAAGGAAAGGCAAATTGCTTGCCATCACGCACACCACTGGAAGGCCAGCGCTGAGTTACTGTTTTACGTCGTGTGTAAAAACGAATAGCATCAGGGCCATGAGCACCTAAATCACCAAATAAAGAACGCTTCCAACCACCAAAACTATGATAAGCAACTGGCACAGGAAGAGGAACATTGATACCCACCATGCCCACTTTAATATTATCGGAGAAGTAACGTGCTGCTTCACCATCTCGGGTGAATATGCAAGTACCATTGCCAAATTCATGGTCATCAATTAGCTGCATAGCTTCTTGCATAGTATCAACACGTACTACACATAATACAGGGCCAAAGATTTCTTCTTGATAAACCACCATGTCTTTGGTGACTTTATCGAATAAACAACCGCCTACAAAAAAGCCATTTTCATGGCCGTCAACGACTAGTGCGCTGCCATCAACAACTAACTCTGCTCCTTGCTCAACACCTTGCGCTACTAGACTGCGTACACGCTCTTGAGCTGCTGCAGTAATTAGTGGGCCCATTTCGTTGCTAATATCGGTGCCATTGCCTACTTTTAGTGCTTCTACTTGAGGTTTTAGTTTGGCTACCAGTTCGTCAGCAGCTGCATCACCTACACACACAGCCACAGAGATAGCCATGCAGCGTTCGCCACATGAGCCATAAGCAGCACCCATAAGAGCGTTTACCGCATTATCCATATCTGCATCAGGCATGATGATAGCGTGATTTTTGGCACCACCAAGGGCCTGTACACGTTTGCCATTGGCAGTGCCCGTAGCATAAATATACTCGGCAATTGGCGTAGAGCCTACGAAGCTTACGGCCTGAACACGAGAATCTTCAAGAATGGTATCTACAGCAAGCTTGTCACCATTAACGATATTAAATACGCCATCTGGCAAACCGGCTTCTTTAAGTAACTGGCCAATAAGAAGAGGGGCACTTGGGTCGCGCTCAGAAGGCTTAAGGATGAACGTATTACCACACGCTATGGCCATGGGGAACATCCACATAGGCACCATAGCGGGGAAGTTAAATGGCGTAATTCCAGCAACTACACCCAAGGGTTGAAATTCAGACCAGCTATCAATTGCCGGCCCAACATTTTTACTGTGCTCACCTTTTAATAATGTTGGTGCGCCACAAGCATATTCAACTACTTCAATGCCACGGATGAGCTCACCAGCAGCATCATCAAGAACTTTGCCATGTTCGTTGGTCAGTGCTGCACAAATTTTGTCAGAATTTTCTTCAAGCAACTGCTTAAAGCGAAACATAACCCGCGCACGCTTTTGTGGTGGCGTATTTCTCCACCCTGGAAAAGCTGCCTGCGCTGCACTAATAGCTTCTTCTACAGTCGTTTTACTGGCTAACGCCACTTGACGCACAACCTCACCAGTGGCTGGGTTAAATACGTCTTGTACGCGCTGAGTGTCGGCAACCATTTCGCCGTTAATAAAGTGTCCTACAACTTGCATTGTGCTTCCTCACTGTCCTCATCAAGGACTTGATTGGTTATCTGTAACAATAGTACTCTTGCAAGAGCACAAGCACTATTGGCTAAATATCTAACTAAAGGTTAATCCAAACTTTGGATGGCATCACCTAGCGCATTAACTAAGCGAGTAATGTCTTCTTTTTCGCTCACAAAATTGGGCCCTAACTGTATAGTATCACCACCATAGCGCACATAAAAACCAAGGTCCCACGCTTTCATTGCAATTTCGTAAGGACGTCTGGCAGGCTCACCTGGGTAGGCTTCAATAGTTAACGCCCCAGCTAAACCGTAGTTGCGAATGTCGCTAATATAGTTCAAGCCTTTTAAGCTATGGATAGCGTCTTCAAAGTGTGGTGAAAGGTCTGCAGCACGCTGGGCTAACTGGTCATTCTCGAAAACGTCCATGGCAGCTAAGCCTGCTGCGCACGCCACGGGGTGTCCAGAATAAGTATAACCATGGGGGAATTCCACCATATACTCAGGCCCACCAGCATCCATAAAGGTGTGATAGATCTCACTTTTTGCAACCACGGCACCCATTGGAATAGAGCCATTAGTAATGCCTTTGGCAAGGTTCATAATATCAGGAATCACACCAAATGCATCAGCTCCAAAAGCTGCCCCTGCTCGCCCAAAGCCAGTAATTACTTCATCAAATATCAACAAAATATTGTGGTCATCACAGATTTTACGCAAGCGCTGCAAATAACCCTCTGGTGGCACAACTACCCCCGCTGAACCAGCAAAAGGTTCTACAATAACAGCCGCAATATTTGATGCGTCATGCAAAGCAATTTGTTCTAATAACTCATCTGCAAGCTCTATACCATGCTCTGGCATGCCTTTACTGAAGGCATTATGGGGTAATAATGTATGAGGTAAATGATCAGCATCTATACCAGGGCCATACATTTTACGGTTTGCGGCTATGCCACCCACACTAATGCCACCAAAATTTACCCCATGGTAACCCTTGCTGCGACCAATTAATTTGGTTTTGCTTGGCTGACCACATTGACGCCAGTAGGCACGAGCCATTTTTAATGAGGTGTCAGCAGATTCTGAACCAGAATTAGTAAAAAATACATAATCCAAACCTTCTGGAGTCATCTTGGCCAACCGGTCTGCTAGTTCAAACGCCTTTGGATGACCATGCTGAAATGCTGGCGCATAGTCCATAGTTTTCATTTGTTTATACACAGCTTCTGCAATTTCTGGCCTATTATGGCCAAAACCACAACACCACAAACCTGAAAGGCCGTCATAAATGCGGCGTCCATCAGCAGTAATATAGTGGCTTTGTTCAGCTGACACGATCATGCGTGGATTGTCTTTAAACTGACGGTTAGCCGTATACGGCATCCAGTAGGCTTCAAGCTTTTCACGACTTAAACCACCAGTCAATGATTCAAAACTCATATCGAAACTCCATTAGTAATAATAAATATAGTTTAGACTTGCACTTAGGACAGTTAAATATTAAGTTAATTACATTAACTTAACTAAATGATTAACTAACCACTATGTCTACACACCTCGGTTTAAATCGCTTATCAGATATTGATTTGCGCCTGTTGCGAATCTATAAAGCCATTGTTGAGGCTGGCGGTTTCGCGGCGGCTGAAGTTGAGCTCAATATCAGTAGGGCTGCTATTAGTATGGCAATGGGAGATTTAGAAACTCGTTTAGGCTTGCGCTTATGCCAGCGTGGGCGAGCTGGTTTCTCTGTGACAGATTCAGGGCAACAGGTTTATGAAGCCATTTTACAGTTATTTACTTCTATTGAAGGTTTTCGTATTCGAGTCAATGCATTACACGATCAGCTCAAAGGCGATATGAACATCGGCATCGCTGACAATCTAGTGACTCTGCCGCACATGAAGATCACCAATGCCCTTCGTCAATTAAAGCTGCAGGCTATCGATATAGGTATAAACATCAGCATGATGCCGCCCAATGAAGTTGAAAAAGCCGTGTTAGATGGTCGTTTACACGTAGGCGCTATACCCCGCCTAAGGAAAATTGCTGAACTAGAGTATATTCCCCTTTATGAAGAGGAGTCTCATTTATATTGTAGCCACCACCATCCATTATTTGACATTGCAGAGCAACAAGGTGTGATTTCTTTAGTCCCAAATTATGACGCAGTGGCTCCTGCCTATGCTCAAACAGCAGCCATTAAACTGCAATATCAAGCACTCAAAACGACCTCTACTGCGACAGATAGAGAGGGCGTAGCCTTTCTTATTATGACAGGGTGTTTTATCGGCTACTTACCTACCCACTATGCCAACCAGTGGATACAGCAAGGCAAAATGAAACCTTTGTGTGCTAGCCATTTTCGATACACTACAGATTATGCAGTTATTCATAAAAAAAATGCGCCGCCAAACTATCTTGTAGACGCATGGGTCAAAGAACTAATAAAGATTTAACCTAATAGTGGCAGTTGCGGTGCAGCCCTGAGCGATAACCATTGAGCACCCTCTTCGGTGATCACAATATTTTCTTCGTGAACCATTTGCTTCACTTTTCCATCACCATTTAAATAAGACATACCTGGTTCTAAGGTCATGATCATGCCCACTTCTAAAAGGGTTTCATCAGTTGCAGTATTAGATGGCCATTCCGTGAGGTCAGAACCAAGGCCATGGCCTAAGCGTCCTACATCATTTCCTAGGGCACCACCGGCTTGCATAATGGGCCACATAGCACGATATAAATCGCTGGTGGTATTACCTGGTTTTGCGGCAGCAAAACCAGCATCTGTGGCTGCATAGACATTAGCGTAGGCGGCTTTTGTTTCTTGTGAACAGTCACCAAAACACCAATTACGGTCAAAGTCACAAAAATAACCTTGCCACACGGTACCCGTATCAATGATCAACAAATCACCCTCTTGAACCACCCTATCCGTTGGTCCCATAATAATGTCGTCGTAGCCATCTGCACCAGAAGAGGACACAATAAAAGGAGAATGGTCTGCCCCTTGGCGTAGCAGTTCCATTCTAAATTCTGCCACCACATCACGTTCAGTCATGCCTATCTTGGCGAAGCTAGGCAATTGGCTAAAGGCTTTAGAAGTGACATTACATATGTGAGCAACTCGATTAATTTCAGCAGTAGATTTAATGCTACGCAAGTGCAATATTTTATGACTCACATCAACCAATTCAAAATGACTTGATGCATACAAGGACTGAACTTGCTGCTGCGGCATGCGCAAATGTGTTTCTCGCCCAAGGGTCATACCTAAACGGCCAAAACGCTTAGGTAACTCAGCTAATGTTTGGCTGAGCAGGCTTACCCCATCATCTTCTGGGAATGGTGAGGGCCAAGCACGTACGTCATCTACCCAAGTATTGCTCATGCCCACTACACCAATGGTGGGTATCACAGCAATAGGTTTGCCAACTGCAGGTAAGATTAAAAACCAAGGCCGTGTAGGGCTTTGCCAAAACTGGGTAAAATACCCAGAAAAGTAGCGTACATTAGTTTCAGTTGTCAGCAATACACCATCTAAATTAAGTTCTCGCATCATCGCTTGTGCACGCGCCATGCGATGCTCAAATTCAACTAAAGAGAACTGTCGCTGTGGTGCCTTTGTTAATGGGTATTGAGTCATTGTATGTACCTTGGTTTGTTTAAACGTTTTTAAGCGCCAAAAACTAATTGCTGATAAAGCTCAGGATCTGTAGCCCCCTCTGTACCTAACACTAACACTGTGCTTTGTTCGGTAAGCCCTAAAGCTGCTCGCCATTGTGGGTGTTGCCCACCAATAATACACGCAGCTAAGCCTGCAACAGCAGATTCACCAGCTTCAATACTTGGGTTGTTTTGTTCCAAGGCTTGCATACATGGAGCCACGGCATCTTCACTCAAGGTGATAAAGTCGTCCGCGCCTTGATCTAATATATCCCAAGCGATATGAGAGACTTCTCCACACGCCAAACCTGCCATTAATGTATCTAAATCGCCTTCCACTACCTTTAACTCTCCCGCCTTGGCACTTTCTTGCAAGCAGTTTGCAGCCTCCGGTTCTACCACCACAAACCGAGGGCGTTGTTCTGCCCATAAGTCCCAAAAGTAGCCACAAACAGCTGCTGCTAAGCCACCAACCCCAGCTTGGATAAAAACGTGGGTTGGTATGACACCATTTAATTGTTCTACTGCTTCAGACAACATTACTGTATAGCCCAAAGCTACATTGGCTGGCACCTCTGTATAGCCTTGATAGCTAGTATCAGAAATAATCGAACGGCCATACTGCTCTGCATCTATCGCGGCTTGTCGCACAGACTCATCATAATTACCCTTGATACGAATCACCCGGGCAGCATAGGCCTCCATAGCTGCTTGACGGCCAGCAGAAACATCACGATGGATATAAATAATACACTGGCAACCAAACATTTGTGCTCCCCAAGCTACAGATCGACCATGATTGCCGTCAGTTGCACAACTAACGACTACATCTTTTAGTTGTTCTTTGTATTGCCCAGACAGTAGCTGCACCATTGTTGGTTTTTCACCATTTAATTGGCCTAAATGCTGTTGTAGGAACTGGGTCACGGCATAGGCACCACCTAAGGCTTTAAAACTCTTTAGACCAAACCGAGTACTTTCATCTTTATAATAAATTTGGCGTATATTAGCCTGCTCAGCCATACTAGTAAGTAGATGTAAGTCTGTAACTTGGTAATTAGGCCAAGTTGAAATCATTTCTAATGCCTGCTCCCCTTTAGCCACACTCAACATAGCTTGGCGCTGGGGGCCATAAACTAAGTTAGCATCAGCTTTAGGATTTTGAAAAAAATCTAACCGGCCCGATAAAACGGCAGTTGATGATGTCATGTAAAAAACTCCAAGAAATATTTAATTTTATAATGACTTGCGGCTTGGCCACATAGCCTGAGCCACGCCAGCAGCAATTAAAGCAATACCTACTAAACCCTGTGGGCCCATAGCTTCGCCAAATAAAAACCACGCCTGTATTGCCACTGCTGGTGGCACCAGATAAAACAGGCTACCCACTTTTGCTGCAGCACCTTGACGCATCATAATCATCAGTAATAACACCGCACCAATAGACAAGGCTAAAACCTGCCAAGACAAGCTAACGATAAACTGCCATTGCCAATCGACAACACGTGTTTCAAAAGTCAGGGCAATAGTCAAACTAAATAGCATGGCGGCGGCGTATTGCCACCAGATGGAAGTTAGGTGATCTACCCCATGACAATATTTCTTTTGATAGAGCGTACCAAAAGAAATGGCCACCAGTGCCGCACCTGCCAGTATTGGAGACCAGCCAGAAAAGCCGTCAAAAAGGGTACTTGCGTCTAAAGCAAACTGCTCTCCAAGCACAAGGTAGAGCCCAGCCAAACCCATAACCAAACCTAACCACTGGCGTTTGGATACCCGTTCCCCTAGCATAAGCCCCGCAAATAAGGCCATGGTTAGGGGCTGTAAGCCAATTACCATGGCACTTAATCCCGCTGGCATACCTAAGGAGATGGCTTTAAAAATGCCACCCAAATAGACTCCGTGCAGCAACAACCCGACCACCATACAATGCGCAGTTAATCGCCATGTTGAGGGCCACCGGCTATTAAATAACTTAGTGATTACCCACAGTACCGCCAGGGCGAAGGCAAAACGATAACTGAGTAAAGTAAAAGGCTCAGCATAGGATTTACCTAGTTTGGCCACTAAAAACCCAGTACTCCATACCCATACAAAAATCCATGGTATTAGACGAACAAAAGTACGATTTAAAGTTAAGGGCATACCGATCATTAGGCTGATATCTGAGCAACTATAGTGTCACACGCTTAGGTTTTTTAACAAGTAATATTCTGACTAGATGGGTGTCAATTTTAGTCAATATTATCCACAGTTCTTTCTAACTATAATGTTATTTTTCATACATAAAACGAATCTTTGAGGATGAGTTTACTTGTGTATGACCAAAATTATCAGAAAGCATAAGCAATAATAATATCAGTATCAGTCGGCTTATATTGATCAATATATTGCCCACATGTGATTAAATTTATCTAAACCATGCTTTAATATGAGGTGATTAGAGCAACACACTGCTTTACGCTTGAGTTTACAAACATTGAGTTGAAGGGAATCAAATGAAAAGCTTGGACCATAGTGATCGAAAAATACTCCATTTGTTACAAGAAAATTCACGAGAAAAACTGGAATCTATTGCGTCTGAAACAGGATTGTCAGTAGCAACGGTTCAAAGACGAATAAAGCACTTTCGCTCCACCGGTATCATTGAGCGAGAAACCGCCTTAATTTCTCAAGCGGCCGCAGGCTACAGTATGACATTTCTAATTTTTGTTGAAATGGAGCAGGAGAAATCCTACCAATTGGATTCATTTCGTAACAAAGTAATGACAGAACCGCAGGTTCAACAGTGTTACTACATAACAGGTGAGGCAGATTTCGCTATGGTTGTGTTAGGTAAAGATGTAGAAGATTTTGAAAGACTGACCCATCGTTTATTTTTTGAGGATAACAACGTTAAACGTTTTCGAACTTCAGTAGTCATGAGTCGAACCAAGACAGGCATGAGTGTACCTTTAGGTGGTGAAATAAAAGAAAAAACTCACTAATAAAAGCGCATACAAGTTGATAAGTACGGCATTTGCTTAGTGAGACGACCATTAACAGGGTAATTCTTTTACGTTGCGGCACCCACATAAACTGCAAGTAGGGTTAACCACTATACTCGGCTTTAGTTTAATAAAATCCATTATCACGCATTGTGTTTTTTTTCATTCCTTGTAAAATTAATTAAGTTCATGGCGTTTTGTTGATGTTTAACAGAGATTATTCTAATAAAAAAAATGAGAACCTTATGATCAATTCTATCAAACGTTGCGTGTTGTTAAGCTGTATTGCAGGTTTAGCTTTTGCTAGTCAAAATGCTTTAGCTTCCACCATTGACCAGACCTATAATTTAACTATACTGCATACCAATGATCACCACGGTCGCTTTTGGCCTAACCGCAACGGCGAATATGGTATGGCTGCTCGTGCTGCTTTAATTCAAGGCATTCGTGACGAAGTCGCTGATAACGGCGGCCACACTTTACTTTTATCTGGTGGCGATATAAATACTGGCGTACCAGAATCTGATCTGCAAGATGCAGAACCAGATTTTAAGGGCATGAACTACATGTCCTACGATGCAATGGCTCTTGGTAACCACGAGTTCGATAATCCAATTTCTGTGTTACGCCAACAACATGATTGGGCGCGTTTCCCGTTTTTGTCAGCTAACATATTAAACAAAGATACTGGCATGCCTCTGTTTAAGAGTCACGAAATGTTTAACTTAGACGGCCTTAAAGTCGCTGTGGTTGGCTTCACTACGCAAGATACTGTGCGTATTGGTAATCCTGAATTCTTAGGTGGCCTAGAAATTCAATCACCAGTTGAAGTGGCGAAAAAAATCGTGCCTGAATTAGCTGCGAACAGCGACTTAGTCATCGCAGTTACCCACATGGGCCACTACCGCTTTGGTCAAAGCGGTGGTAACGCTCCTGGTGATGTAACCTTAGCCAAGGCCGTAGATGGCCTAGATGTAATTGTGGGTGGCCACAGTCAAACCGCAACCTTTAGCCCCGATGTACAAAACGATACATTAATCATACAAGCCAAGGAATGGGGAAAGTACGTAGGCCGTTTAGATTTACAAGTACGTAATGGTGAAATTTCTGTAATTAACTATCAGTTGATCCCAGTTAACTTAAAGAAGAAAGTAGTCATCGATGGTGAAAAGGTAAGGGTCTTTGTTGATAAAGAAATCGTAGCTGATGAAACCCTTAAAGCGATGCTTGAGCCATATCAGAACAAAGGCCAAGAGCAGCTAATGCAGGTTATTGGCAATGCTGATGAGGTATTTGTTGGAGCTCGTGAGCAAGTTCGTACTAGTGAAACCAACCTAGGCAACCTCATTGCCTTAGCGCAAATGGCTCGAGTACAGGCCGATTTAGGCATCATGAATTCTGGTGGTATCCGCGACGATATGCCAGCGGGCGACATCACTTATAAGGACGTACTTAAAGTGCAGCCTTTTGCAAACGCTGTGGCTTACGTCGATTTAACTGGTGCTGAATTAATGCCTTACCTTGAAGTAGCCGCTAATAAAGAATCTGGCAGCGGCGCCTTTGCTCAGTTTGCAGGTGTAGAAATCACTATGAATGGCAAAAGCATTATTAGTGCAACTGTTGCAGGTAAGATTGTTGAACCAAATAAAACCTACCGCTTAGCAATTAACGCTTACATGGCTTCGGGTGGCGATGGCTATCCTCGCTTGTCAGACCACGCTAACTTTGTAAACTCAGGGTTTGTAGACGCAGAAGTTCTCAAGGACTATATCTCTAGCCGTAGCCCATTAAAAGCTGCTGAGTTTGCAGCAAAAGGCGACGTTACTAGGAATTAAATTCATAGTAATAACAAGGCTTGGCAACGCGCATTTGATATGACAGCACAAAGCCTGCTTCAATAAAGAAGCAAGCTTTGTATATACAGGAAGAGTTATGGCACCCTACCCAAAGAACCAAATCCTACACGCCCTAGATCGCTACCTAGTAAAGAACCCTTTGCCTGAGGAATTATGGGTTTTTGCTTATGGGTCTTTATTGTGGAACCCAGAAATGCAGGTGGTGGAGAGTAGGCAAGGAAAAGTTGACGGTTTACAAAGAGGTTTCAATTCATTGTCTACAGTTCATCGAGGCACTCAAGAGTGTCCTGGATTAGTGTTATCGTTGCGAGAGGGTGGCTATTGCGAAGGCGTAGCATTTCGTATTTCTAAAACATCTAAACAAGAAGATTTTAAAAACTTGTGGTTACGAGAAATGGTAACCATGTTTTACCAGCCACATAAGTGCCAAGTAGCTACTGATAATGGAACAGTGACTGCCATTACCTTTGTTGCAGATAAGCAGCATAAACAATACGTGGATTTTGACACCGCCCAGTGTGCCAGTATGATAGGCCAAGCCCATGGCGGCCGAGGTAGTAATATCGATTATTTTAACAATACGTTATCTTACCTAAAAAAATTAAACATTCATGACCCATTATTTAATGACATTAGCCACCACTGGGCAAACTAGTATTTTTTTGGTGGTGTTTTTCTAACTGACAAATTAATTCTCAACCATATTCAGTTGCTCCTATAATAGAGCTTGGGCGTCGTAGATACCACGATTGGAATAAAGTGGCCCCATGGTTTTGCTTATAAAATCCATTAAAAATTCGGCCTCAAAGCTGCCTAGTTTTCGGTCTAATTCTGTGTCGCAATAATTCTGTAATCAGTCTATTAAATCAGCTTTTTCTTCAGCGTTAAACTTAATACTCATTAGACGGGTCAAGCTTGTCAATAATAGTGGCTAACTGGCTAATCTCTTGTGCTGATAATTTTTTCAGAAAGTCCTCTTCCCAAGCTTGGACTTTCGGCACCATGACCTGAAAGAGCTCTTTTCCCTGTACAGATTGGGTTAGTAACACAGCCCTTTTGTCGGCTTTATCTGGTGTGGTTTGTAAGTAATTCAATTTCACCAAACCGTTTACAGCACGAGACACCTTTACTTTATCCATATGGGTCATGGTACAAATCTGTTTTGCAGTAAGCCTTTGGTGTTGGCCCAATAGCGCTATAACCCGCCATTGTGAGCGACTAATACCAAAGGCATCAGTGTATATAGTTGCAAGCGAAACCCCCACCTTGTGAGCCAAGCGGTTTAATCGGTATGGCAAAAACCGGTCAAGATTGAGACTAACGTTAGAGGGGTCTATAGGCATAAGTGATCGATCATCTAGTTGCATAAGTAACAGTGTCTGATAGCATAGAGGATATCAGCCTTTATCTCCATGAGTATGGCCTAATGAAATGAGCAAAGAAATTATTTTATACGACTACCCCCTATCTTCTGCGGCTTATCGGGTGAGAATTGCACTTAATTTAAAAGGTATTCGCTACAAAAAAGTGTTAATTAACTTGCTTCATCAAGAGCAACAGAGTGATTTATATTTAGCCAAAAACCCACAGGGGCTCATACCTAGCTTAAGCGTTGATGGCCAAGTGATCACCCAATCTATTGCCATCATAGAATGGTTGGATGAAACCTACACACAGCAACCTCTATTGCCTCAAGGGGCCCTGGAAAAAGCACACCTTCGAGCGCAGGCCTATACCATCGCTTGTGATATTCACCCACTCAACAACCTTCGGGTACTGCGCTACCTTGTTGATGACATGGCTCACAATGAAACCGAAAAAATGGCGTGGTATTACCACTGGATCAAACTTGCCTTCACTTCGATTGAGGCTTACATTGATGCTAATGCACAAAATAATCAGGCTAATTTACTAGATACCTTTTTGGTGCCACAAGTATTTAATGCCAACCGCTTTAAACTAGATATGACCCCCTACCCTAGCATTAATCAACGAGTAATCTGGTGCAACCAGCAAAGTGCGTTTCAGCAAGCTCACCCAGATACCCAACGCACTTAGCTTGGTTTTGCACTAAAAGGGTTTTGCCATTCTTTGCCACTAGTGGGTTTAGAGGGTACCCAGCGAGCTAACATTAGTGAGATAGCAGCCATGAGCGCACCTAATATAAATACCCATGAAGGTGAGACTAACCACAAGAGCCCCATTAGTGCAGGTAACACTACAGCGGCTATATGATTAATGGTAAAGGAAACTCCTGCTGTAGATGCCATATCAGCAGGGTCTGCTATTTTTTGAAAATAGGTTTTTTGTGCAATAGCCATAGCAAACAACACATGGTCTAGTAGATATAAAAGCACCGCTAAGGGCGCCCATTCCACGACACTATAAGCCAAGAACACAAGTATTAAACCAATATATTCAACAGTCAGGGCCCGTTTTTCACCCCACCGGGCCACTAAGCCCCCTATTTTTGGTGCTAGCCACATGCTTAAAAGGCCATTCACTAGGAACATTAATGCTACTTCATCAGCACCAAAACCAAAACGTTCCACCATCATTAATGCGGCAAACACTACGAATATTTGTCGGCGGCCACCACCCATAAAAACCAAAGCGTAATAAAGGCTATAACGTTTGCGTAAAATTAATTTCTTTGTTTGTGGAACCTTAGATTTATATTGAGGAAACACAACTAAAGCAATAAGCGCTAGCGCAATTGTTGCGCCCCCACCAAAAACATAGACCCATGCTACAGGCAGATGGAACACTTGCAACGCAGCCCATACCCAACCATAAGCAAGTAAAGATGATGCTGCACCAATTGACATTAAGCGCCCTAACTCAACGGGTGCCTCTTCCTTACTAAACCACTGCAAAGCTAATGACTGCTTCATTGTTTCGTAATAATGAAATCCAACAGACATCAACATGGTCGTCACTAATAACCCACTAAAACTTGGCAACCATCCTGTCAAGACAGTACCGACACCAAGCATTATTAAGGACCATATCGCTAAGCGTTGTTCGGCAATGATAACGAGTAAAAATACCGCACCAAAAGCTAAAAAACCAGGCACTTCACGCCAAGATTGCAACACACCAATATGGGCACCATTCAACCCTCCTTGCTCTATAGCAAAATTATTGAACAACGCCATCCACACACCAAAACTAAATGGCATGGCAAAAGTCATAAGCTTAAGCAGCCCAATTGGGCTGCGAGCCTTGCTTAAACTTAACAGTGAGAGGTGCATTATAAGTAACTAACTTGACAGAATTAAACCGCAGTATAGCTTATCGATGATAAAATTAACCATGGGTTTAGCTAACCATTTCCCCAGCATTTACCTAGCACAATTGTAAATAGACAGTCTGCCCACACATAGGTACTCAGGCGTAAACTTTTTGAGCATAAAATGACTTCTGACAACACCACTCAAACACCGCACAAACAGCAAGATTTGCGATTATTGATGAGGCTATTGCCCTTTATTACACCCTACAAGAAAATGGTGTTTGGTGCAGCTTTAGCTTTAATTTTGACGGCTGGAGTTTCTCTTGCTCTGGGGCAAGGTATTCGTCTCTTAATCGATCAAGGGTTTGACTCAGCTGACCCCAGCCGATTAAACCAAGCCATGCTAGTGTTGGCAATAATTACCTTTTTGATGGCAGCTGGCACTTTTACTCGCTTTTATCTAGTGTCATGGCTAGGCGAGCGAGTAAGCAACGACGTGCGTTTAGCGGTATTTAATCACTTGTTAACCCTAGATCCCTATTATTTTGAGGTTAATCGTAGCGGAGAAATTAATGCTCGACTCACTACTGACACCACGTTATTACAGTCAATTATTGGCTCTTCTATTTCTATGGCCCTTCGCAGCAGCTTAACCTTTGTTGGTGGTTTAGTAATGATGCTTATTACCAACCCTAAGTTAGCATTAATCGTTCTTGCCAGCGTTCCATTAATCATCTTCCCTATGATTCTTTATGGACGCAGAGTACGAAAGCTTTCTCGTTTAAGCCAAGATAGAGTAGCTGACATAGGCACTTATGCTGGCGAAATTGTACAAAATATTAAAGTAGTACAAAGCTTTACCCGTGAAGCAGAAGAAACTACAGCGTTTGGTATAGAAGTAGAGAAAGCATTTAACATTGCCAAAAAACGTATTTTACAACGTTCAATTCTTATCGTGGTGGCGATGACGTTGGTCTTTACAGGCCTTTCCAGCATGATTTGGGTGGGTGCTCAGGATGTTGCGAGCGGCCACATCAGTTCTGGTGAGCTTGCAGCATTTGTTTTTTACGCCCTCATGGTTGCTATGGCAGTGGCCACCATATCGGAAGTATATGGAGAGTTACAGCGGGCTGCAGGTGCCACAGAGCGGCTGTTAGAATTACTCTCTGAAGAAGCAGAAATCAGTTCGCCAGAAGTACCTGTAGCATTAGCTAATGGCCCTTTGGCACTCACTTTTGAAGGTGTAAGCTTTAGCTACCCATCTCGCTTAGACCAAACAGCTTTAGAGAATATTACATTTAGCGTTGCTGCCGGTGAAACTGTAGCTATTGTTGGGCCCTCTGGTGCTGGAAAAAGCACATTGTTTGAGTTGTTACAGCGTTTTTATGACCCTAAGGATGGCCATATTAAAGTCGCTGGTCACAATATTAAACAACTCAACCCTCAAGATCTCCGAGGGCATTTAGGTTTAGTTCCACAGCAACCCACCTTGTTCAGTGCAGATGTTGCACATAATATTCGCTATGGTGATCCTAGCGCTACACAAAAACAAATAGAACAGGTTGCTCAAAAAGCCTATGCAGACGAGTTCATTGATCGTTTACCAGAAGGTTATGGTAGCTATTTGGGCGAACAAGGTGTGCGGCTGTCTGGTGGTCAAAGACAGCGTATAGCCATTGCCCGTGCCATGCTGAAGAACCCATCAATATTATTATTAGATGAAGCAACCAGCGCCTTAGACGCAAACAGCGAACACAAGGTTCAAGCAGCACTGCAAGAGTTAATGAGAGGCCGCACTACCCTCATTATTGCTCATAGGTTAGCGACCGTGATGCACGCTGATCGCATTATGGTGTTCAACGAAGGTAAACTAGAAGCACAAGGTAAACATGAAGATTTAATTGTTACGTCTCCACTTTACAAGCGCTTAAGCGAATTACAGTTTAACCACTGAGGTACTCCATGGTCACCAGTACACGTCCAAATCTTGCCACTATAGATATTCTTTTAAGGGATGGCTACTGGGATCGCACAGAAATCATCAGTATGCTCGATGGTACACAAAGGGTACGTAAACAATCTAAAGGGCACCAATCAGCTGGCCCGTGGGGTATGGATAACCTTCGCGCCGAGGCTCAGTACTTACAAGATTTAGAGCCTCACCTGATTGATTTATTCCCTCGGCTCATTGCATCTTGGGAGCAGCCTGCGCCAGGTTATGACATGGCTTATCACAAAGAATGTGTCGATGTAGGTCAAATTGCGCGAGCTAAGGTATTTAACCAGCAGCAGGCAGATCAGTTTCAGACGCATCTAGGCAAACGTGTGTTTGGGCAGTTACATACGCCATCCGACGCAGCCTGCGTCTTGTCTTCTAATGTTTTAGACACCTTAAAACAGGCTGCAGAGACTATGGCCTCATCCGCTGAACTGGTCTGCTTAACACAAGACAGCCTCAACATTAACAACCACGAATGTTGCCCTCTTTCTAAAAATATTAGTCGCCTTGCATGTGAAACCCAATTATTACAGGCCATTGATGACCAACCCCAAGTGAGGCTTCACGGTGATTTGTTTTTAGAAAACATATTACTACCTAAGTTTTCTTCACTAAAACAATGGCCCACACAAATGGTGCTGATAGACCCAGTATCTGTCGCCGGCATTAGCTCAGGTCATCCCCTATTTGATTTGGCTAAATATGAATCTTATGCCACAGGAGAATTGCCAGCAATGCGCCGGGGGCATGTTAGGGTAACAGGAGTCGATAGCCAGAACCCTAGCGATCTTAGTTTTGCTATTGATTGGCAAAATATAGAGATGAAAGCATACACGCAGATCAATTGGCACAGTTGTTTAAGGCAATCTTACGTGAGCCATTACGGTGCAGTAGATGAAGCTATGTACGCTTTATTACAGGCGTACTTTGCCGCTGCAATGGTGCTTTGTACTGAAGGAATTGAACGGCAAGCAAGGGCCTTAAAGGCATCAGTTAGCTTAGAGCGCGCAATTTTTTTATCACAGTAATAAGCCCTAATACCAAGAGCCCTATTATCAACCCTACAGTAAAATTAGCGAGCATGGCCCATAGGCTCGTGAGGGGCTCAACCCATTGATAAAGCCAGGACCAACCATGGACTAAAATACCACCACCTACTAAAAACATTGCAACCGTACCCACCACAGATAAAGTGCGCATCAGTGGCGCGGCAGAATTAACTAAACCACGGCCAAGCAATCCACTCAGGTAGCCTTTACGCCCCGCTGCCTGAGCTTCAACTAGGTAGAGCCCTAAATCATCCATCTTAACAATAGCAGCAACAAGGCCAAATACAGCTATAGTAAAAAATATAGCCAGCCCAGCAACAATAATGACTTGATTAGTAAAACTAGTATCAGCAACAGAACCCAATATAATCACTACGATTTCAGCCGAAAGCACAAAGTCTGTTCGGATAGCACCTTTAATTTTATCCTTCTCTAAAGCCAGTAGATCTGCTTTTGACAAGTTCAACTGATTCACTCGTTCTTCCGGAGAAGACTCTTTAGGTTTATGGGCAATCCATTGGTGTAGTTTTTCGGCACCCTCAAAACACAAGTAAGTGCCACCAAACATCAATACCGGTGTAATTAGCCAGGGCGCATATAAGCTCATGAGTAAAGCTGCAGGTACAAGAATCACTTTATTTATCAAAGAGCCTTTAGCCACCGCCCAAACTACGGGGAGTTCACGTTCTGCCCTAACGCCAGAAACCTGTTCCGCATTAACCGCTAGATCATCTCCCAGCACCCCTGCTGTATTTTTAGCAGCCACTTTAGATAACACCGCAATATCATCTAATAAGGCGGCTATGTCATCAAGCAACGCTAGCAAACTCACTCCTGCCATATTAACTCCTTTGGTTAATGAGATTTAAATAGGTCACTTAAAGCATACACCGTATAACCTGGTTAGCGACTTTTAGTGGCTGTTCTAGTGGCAAAAGGTGGCCAGAACCAATAAAGTTAATCGCTCGAATGTGCTCTGGCAGACCTACAAATGGGTATAACGCTTGCCAGCGCTTCCAAGCAAGCGTGTCCACCGTATCCGAAGATTCACCACGCAATACAGATATAGGTACTCGACTACGCTTTAAGGAAGGCCACATATTAGGCACACTTCCATACATTGCAGCTTCCCAATACTTGCTATAAAACAACTTTACACCATGCCCGTCGGGCACCACGGCGGCATTAATATAGTGCCACAACACCTCGTCGCTAATGCCCAAAAAAACTCGTTTAGGGCGGTGGAAATCAAAAGCTTGCTGACAATTATCCCAACGGTCTGGGCGGCCCAGGGCCTTACTCACGATAGCCGCTTTATTAATTAATGCCTGAGGACCGAAACGAATAATCCGAGCAATGGTTTGCCTTAAAAATACTGGTTCTATAAGAATGAGTTGGCGATATAAATGGGGTTTTAACTGTGCTGCCAAAACACCAACGTTAGCACCCATAGAATGACCTAAGTACGTGACTGGAGCTAATTTATGCCGCTCTATAAATTCGTTTTGATCCCGAGCCATTCTCTGCCATACAGCACGATTGTCAGCACTCGTTTGAAACTCAGATAAGTCTTGCCATAACGGCCGCAGATGAGGCGCTAAAATACGACAATCTTGGCCTAATTGAGTTAATAGGGACTTGTAAGTACCAGGGGGAAACCCATTGGCATGGGCAAACAGCACCGTCTTGCCCTGCTGTTTACCAAACTCTTCGTAAGCTTTAGTCATCGCAGGCGCATCCTATCGTTGCCCGGTGTACAGAATCTATATTCGGCATCTTAGATCCTGTCCAAACAAACAACTGGGTTGCAAAATTTAAAGCACAGCAGCAATAGACTTAGCCACATAAGCAATATTATGCTGATTAAGGCCAGCTAAATTAATTCGGCTAGAACTCACTAAATAAACACTATGTTTGTTCACCAGTTGATCGACTTGTTCTGCACTAATTCCCAGAAACGAAAACATGCCTTTTTGACGTTCAATAAAACTAAAGTCTTGCTCTATACCTTCAGCTTTAATAGCATCTACTAACTGACTGCGTAGGTCTTTAATACGTTTACGCATGGTTTTTAACTCATCACGCCACATCTGCTTAAGCTTTGGGTCTGCCAAAATAGTTTCTGCGGCCAAAGCCCCGTGTGAAGGTGGCATAGAGTAGTTAGCACGAATAACACCGTTCATTTGGCTTTGAGTTAAAATGGCATGCTCTGGGGTAGAAGATATAATCATAGCGGCGCCTGTCCGCTCCCGGTACAAGCCAAAGTTCTTAGAGCATGAGCTAGCAATCACCATTTCTGGCACCATGTTAGCCATTAAACGCAAACCGGCTGCGTCTTCGTCCATACCTTCGCCTAGACCTTGATAAGCAATGTCTACAAAAGGCAATAAGCCTTTGGCTTTTACCACCTCTGCTGTGGTTTGCCATTGTTCCAAGGTTAAATCAGCGCCAGAGGGGTTGTGGCAACAACCGTGCAGTAGCACTACGTCGCCAGCTTGGGTGTCAGCGGTTAGAGTGGCCAACATACCATCAAAATCTACCACTTTTGAAGCTCGATCATAGTAAGGGAATTGTTTGATTTTTAGGCCCGCACTCTGCATGATTGGAATGTGGTTAGCCCAGGTTGGGTTACCTACCCAAACGGTAGCACCCGGTTTAGCTACATTAATAAACTCCGCCAACACTCTTAAAGCACCACTACCACCGGGGGTTTGCGCCACAGCAACCCGTTTGTCTGCTAATACATTGTGGTTGGCGCCTAAAGTTACTTGGGCTAATAAATCACAAAACTGCTTAGATCCTGCTATACCCACATACGCCTTAGTGTTTTCTTCAGATAGAATTCGCTCTTGCGCTCGAGAAACTGCTTCCATAATAGCTGTGTGCCCCTTCTCATCTTTGTACACCCCAACCCCTAAATCTACTTTATTAGGATTAGTATCTTGGCGATACAGTACTGACAAGTTAAGGATGGGATCAGCAGGCACAGCGCGCAGCGACTCAAACATGAGAAATAGAACTCCTATGGGGTAAACTAAACAATTGAATACAAAAAATTACGTGTCTTAACGGCAATAATTATACGGCTTTCATAGCCTTAAAACTAGCCAGAAAACGCTCTATAACTTGGCATTTGATAACTATCATCGATTACTATTAAGCGCCCTTTCCTGCCTTGGAGAACAGGAATACTTTTTTTGATAACACCGCGCAAGGTAAGACGTAGAGCTAAAACCACAGGCTGTGGCAATTTGTAATACCGACAAACTTGACTGGCGTAGAAGTTGTTGAGTTTTTTCGAGTCGTAAATGCAAATAATACTGCCCTGGGCTTTGCTGCAAGTGCTGTTTAAACAAACGCTCCATTTGCCGTGCAGACATATTAGAAGCATCTGCTAGCTCCTGACACGTAAGGGGAACTTCCAAATTTTGACGCATAATGTCAATGGCTTTAATCAACCTTGGGTTGTTAATATTTAACCTAGACTGCAAACGCATGCGCTGGTCTTGATGAGGAGGGCGAATATGGGGGTGCATATACTGTTCTGCTACTAAAAGTGCTAGCTCATAACCATGTTTGTCAGCAATAATTTGCAACATCATATCTAGCCCAGCAGAACCGCCTGAACAGGTAAATAAACTGCCATCAAATTCATACAGTTCTCCACTCATCCAAACGTCAGGAAATTGTTCACGAAAACTATCCACATATTCCCAATGAATGGTGCAGGTTTTGTGGCGTAACAGTTTTGCTTTAGCAAGCAACAAAGAGCCGGTAGATGTAGAGCCCAAAAGGTCGACTTGACGCGAAGCTTGACGCAACCAAGAAAAGAACTTGTCATTGCCGTAAGAAGCTACATTAATACCTGCCACAACCAATAATACATCAAGGGTTTTTACTTGATCTAAATTAATGGTCGGGTTAGTCACCATTTGATTACTGGCACTGACAGGTAAGCTATCCCAGCTTAAAAATTCCCACTGATACAGCCCGTCCTTGGCTTGCGCATTGGCCATACGCAATGGCTCCACTGCTGCTGCCAATGACAGCATGGAAAACCCGGGGACTAAAAAAAAGCCAAATCTTTGCATTGTAGATCCACTTAGAATGAAGGCAGCTACGCCGTTTTTTATTAGATTAGCCCTTATTGTCGGTTTTGTCTCACTAAAAGTCGTCTTAAGTGGTTTTTATTTAAACATGAAAGCGCATTATGTCTAGAACTTGAACAATAAACGTAACCCAACCGGAGTCCTTTATGGCCTTTCCTTCTTCTTCTCCCTACGTCATTGTAGGCGCAGGCATTCATGGTTTAAGTACTGCTTATCACCTCGCTTTAGAACTTAAAGCTAATGGCAAAGGCGACGGGCGCGATATTATTATCCTTGACAAGAACGGCATTGCTGCTGGCGCTACTGGTATTGCTTGTGGTGTAGTTCGTAACAACTACTTCCAACCTGCTATGCGGGAATTAATGGCTCATTCTGTAGAAGTTTGGGAATCAGATATGGAAACCTACTCATACCATCCCGTGGGTTACATGCAGATCAGCCCTGAATCAATGCACGCAGACGTAGCCACGATTTACGACCAGCAAAAAGCCATTGATTATCCTTCTACTTTTATTGAAGGTGAAGCTGACTGTACCAAATATATGAAAGGCATCTTCCACGATTGGCAAGCGCAGGGCATCACCTCGGTATTGCACGAAGCCAAGGGTGGGTACGCTAACAATACCAAAGCAATGTATGGCTTGGCAAAAAAAGTAGAGAACGAAAACATTCGCATTATGAGTGGTGTTACGGTAACAGGATTCACACGTAACGAAGGCTGTGTGACCCACGTAGAAACAGACCAAGGCAACATTGCTTGTGATTATGTTGTTATTGGTGCTGGCCCATGGGCTAAGGGTTTCTGGGAAATGTTGGAATTGCCAAAGACAGTGAGCATTAAAGGTGCAGATGACATTATTCACACCGATATCCCAATGTGGATCTACTGGTCGCTGCAGGAAGGAACCTTGGGTGTTGATCCTAAGCTTCAGGTAGACAACGATGGCAACATGCCGCCGGTTATCCACGTTGACTCTAACGCTCCACTATACTCATGTGAGGATGGCAGCTTAGTGACTGATGAAATGTGGGGGATCTATTACAAGCCAGACTTTCACTTTGGCGGAGTTCAAGGTGGTGCTGCGCCCTTCCCTGTAATGACCAACCCAGATGAAGTAGCCGTTGATCCATACGGTGCAGACTCACCAGAGTTTATCGTAGGCCCAGAATTTGCACACATGTGGGTCTCTGCTCTGGCTCATTGTCAAAAGCGCTTTGAAGGCACAATGGTTAAATTCAAAGATGAGCCAAGTGGTGGTATTGGTTGTTTCACACCAGATTCGTTTCCAATCTTTGATGTATTCCACAGTAATGCTTACTTCATTGCTGATTCAAACCACGGCTACAAGATGTTGGGCGTAGGTAAATTGGTAGCGAATGAAATTGCCACCGGCCAAAGTAATCGTTTGCTTGAGCCGTTCCGCCTAGGCAGATACGAAGAGGGTAAGTTACACCCTGTGTCTAGCAGCCCATTCCCTTGGTCTTAAGCCTTACTTTTAAGCTTAACTGAACTAAAAAAGCCCTGTTGAACAGGGCTTTTTTGTGGCTGTTATTTAACGCATAATGACGCCTGCACTATTGCAACGGACTAGGAAGCAAATAAACCGGCATGAAACACATTGATTGGTTAGGAAAACCTTCCTTAGTTGCTATTTTAGTGACTGCCATATGGGGCTTTAACATGGTCGGCATGAAAGCTGTCCTTACTGATATGGACCCATTACTATTTACCTCAGCACGGTTTTTATTACTCGCTATAGTGCTATTACCCTTCGTTAAAATATCCAAGACTCAGTTACGGCCACTATTACCTATTGCTTTAGTGATGGGTCTAGGGCACTTCTACCTCTTAGCGGTGGGTCTTTCTATTGTTCCAGGCGTGGTTGCCAGTGTTTGCTTTTTATTAGCTGCGCCATTCTCTGCCTTATTAAGTTACTTATTTCTTAACGAGCGCATTACTCAAATACAAACTCTAGCCATTATTATAGCCACCTTAGGCGCCATGCTCCCCACCTTATTATCAGGGCAAAGTGATCTTCAATGGGGCATGCTCATTATAATATTAAGCACGTTTATGTGGGCCATTGGCAATATTCAAATCCGTAAATTAAAACAGTTATCAGTGCTTTCAATTCAATTTTGGATTGCTATTATTACTGCACCCTTGTGTTTTTCAGCCTATCTATTGCAGGCAGATGACACTCCCATTTTGCCACAGTTCACCACAATCACTATTATGACCTTATTTTATGTCGTATTGTGTTCTTCCATTTTATCCTACAGTCTTTGGTATGGGTTAATTCATCGCCATGGAATGAGCCGCGTGGCTGGTTTTATATTATTACAACCCATTTACACCTTTATTTTTGGCTACCTTCTTCTCGGTGAAATTCTTACATTTTGGCAACTAGTAGGAAGTTCTGTAACTCTGTTTGGCGTTTACGTATATTTCAAACAGCCCAAACCTGATAAACCTAATTTAAAAGACATTAGCGCAGTATAATTCAGTGACATCAAAAATTTAAGCCAAGGTTTCTTGCCATCGTTTCAAATAACCCCACCTCCCCCATAAATGACCATAAGCCCACTGGCGCCTTTGAGCCCCCGAAAGTATTACCGTTGGAAAATCACATAAAATGCTGCTAAATCAAATCGGGGGCTAGCTTATGAACTTGGAAAAGCTCTATCGTATTGCACCTTCTAAGCGCAGCAGAAAAGCCTTGGTATCTATACCACCACCAAAACCCGTAAGACTGCCATCAGCGCCTACCACGCGATGGCATGGAATAATCAATGGAATTGGGTTCCGTGCATTGGCAGCGCCTACAGCACGCATTGATTTGGGGCGGCCAATGGCGTGTGCTATATCTTTGTAACTACGCATTTGTCCAAAGGGTATTTTTTGAAGCGCACCCAATACCTGCATCTGAAAATGTGTGCCACTGGGTGCTAAAACCACATCAAACTTTTTTAATTGCCCCGCAAAATAGGCATCTATTTGATGTCGAGCTTGCTTAAGAGCGGCTGCATGATAGTCCCAATAGGGCTTAGGCTTGAAATACATTTTGCCACTTGGCAAGCTCAAGTAATGTAATACCTCACCCTCACCAACTAACATCAACTGCCCTACGGGAGAGCCCATGTAGGTGTACTCAAGTGACATCATTCGCCTCCTAATATGTTTTTATGTCTAAACCACTAGCAGGGCTGATGGCCAAATCAGCCTCAATATGGTTTAAATGCGCTAACATCAAGTCTAATGCTAACTGTTGATCTTGGCTTTTTATTGCATCTACTAAATGCCGATGTTCGCTGGGAGGGCAGTTAGAAAAACTGTGCTGGCCATACATCCCCGTAATTAAGCTCGACTCTGTAACAAGCGTTTTCATAAAGCCCGTGAGCAGATGATTATTTTGGAAACTAGCAATGAGTAAATGAAACTCAACAGATAATCTAATCAACTCATAGCGGTCATTTGCAATAAAGGCTTGCTCTTCAAGCTTCATATGGGTGTTGAGTTTAACAATGTCGGCTTCATTTCGTTGTTCTATTACACCTTTAATAATAATAGATTCAATGGCCCGTCGAGCTTCAAACAAGATAACTGCTTGCTGCAAAGTTGGCCTACGAATACTGGCCCCTTTATTAGCCTGTAGCTCTACAATACCTTTGTTGGCTAGGGTTAGTAGCGCTCTCCTTACATACATCCTGCTAACACCAAAGCGCTCGCACAGAGACTTTTCACTCAACCGTGTGCCAGGTTTAATACGTTGTTCCATGACATCATTAACAATGGCATCCACAATAGTTTCTTCAATAGCGACAGTTTCCTTTGCGCCCATATTAATACCTAATTCCCTGAATTTGAGTCAAAAAAGGGCAACCTTAGTTACCCTTTTACACTTAAGTAAGCTTAGGTGAGCCTTCTTTAGGCCCACCCTTAATAGTGCTTAAATTGATCACTTTAGGACCACCAATGACTCGGACTATGCTTAACGTTAATAACACCCCTAAATAATTTGAGGCGCTATCTTGGTATGTGGCTTAGGCTTCGTCTGGCAGAACCTTGTTCAATACAATTGCAAGAAATGCCGTTGGGGCAACCGCTGATGTAGCGAGAGTTTTCCAAATACCTGGCAAATGTTGCACAGCACCTGGCACCAAATTAAGACCTAGACCAACCGTCAGTGATATTGCAATAATAATCATGTTCCGCCGATTCATTGATACCTCAGACAAAACATTCATCCCTGCCGCTGCAACCATGCCAAACATTACAATCACGCCACCACCCAGCACAGGGAAAGGCATTGAAGCAATCGTCGCACCAACCTTAGGTAACAGACCACAAAGTAGCATTATTACACCAGCAATAGTCACAACGTGACGGCTCATGACACCGGTCATACTGACGATGCCCACATTCTGGCTGAACGATGTATTTGGCAACCCACCAAACACACCAGCAACAGCTGTACCCAATCCATCTGCATAAGTCGCTCCAGAGATTTCAGCATCTGTAGCTTCGCGGCCAGCACCGGCTTTAGTGGTTGCTGAGACATCGCCCACAGTTTCTACTGCTGATACAATCGACACCAAAATCACCCCAATAACAGCACCTAAGTTAAATTCAAAGCCGAAGGGCAAAACTTGTAGGCCAGTAATCCAGCTCGCCTTTGCTACACCGCCAAATGACACCATTCCGAGCATGTAAGCCAGAACATAACCAGCGACAAGACCAATTAAAATAGACGCATTTGATAAAATGCCATTGGTTCTAAACTTAATTACCAAGGACACAACAATAACAGTTAACGCAACAGACCAATGTTTTAAGGATCCGAAACTATCTGCGGCCATTTGAAAGTCAGCGGCGCCACCGGCAGCATATTTAATGCCGACAGGAATAAGGTACAGACCAATTGCCAAAATAACCAAACCTGTAACTAAAGGAGGGAACCAACTACGAATTTTGACAATAATTGAGCCCAAAGCGAAGTGAACCAAGCCTGCAATAATGCAAGAGGTCAAGGCAACACTAAGGCCCTGAGTTGCAGCAATACCGGCGAGTACGCCAACAAAGGCAAAACTTGTTCCTTGCATAATTGGCAACCTAGCTCCAATGGGGCCAAGGCCAACCGTTTGAAAAAGGGTTGCAATACCTGCAAATAACATTGCCATCTGAATTAGATACACTTGCTCAGCACCGCCAAAAGCCAAACCAGCTGCTCCAGCAACGATAATTGAAGGTGTTACATTGGAAGCGAACATTGCAAGAACATGTTGCAGCCCCAATGGCAGCGCTTCATTCATAGGTGGGGTCTCGTTTGCATCGCTGTAAACGGAGGGATTTGATTTTGTCATTTTATTCTCTCTGTTGTTGAGACGATTAAATCTCTAATTATTGTTTTAATAAGTTAACAAGCTGCCCTTAGATGGCAGATTGTTAACAATATAATGTCACCTTTTATAGTTAATGTATAGCGGTTACAAAATAAGCCTTACTGTAGGCTTGTTGATACCCCCAACATAGGTTTAAAATTAGGCATTCAGTCTTAGGAGACACCTCAATGTTTAGTGGTTCATACGTCGCATTAGTTACCCCTTTTATCAATGGAAAATTAGATGAGGCCGCTCTGCGCCGCATTGTAAACTGGCAGTTAGACAAAGGCACTCATGGTTTAGTGCCTGTTGGAACGACAGGTGAATCACCCACTTTGTCAGAAACAGAACACAAAAGAGTGGTAGAAATTGTGGTTGAGGAAAATAATGGCCGCGTACCTATTATTGCAGGAGCTGGGTCTAACAACCCTGTAGAAGCTTTAGCTTATGCGCGCCACGCTAAAGAGTTAGGTGCAAATGCCGTATTATGTGTCGCTGGTTATTACAACCGCCCTAACCAAGATGGTCTTTATGCTCACTTTGAGTACATCACCAACGGCGTAGATATTCCTATGGTGATTTATAATATTCCACCACGGGCCATTGTTGATATAGAGCCACAGACTATGGCAAAACTTGCAGCCCTACCCAATGTAGTGGGTGTAAAAGACGCTACTGGTGATATTTCGCGTATTAGCCTAGAGCGCATGGCACTAGGCAATAATTTTTCTTACCTGTCTGGTGACGATTTAGCAGCTGTTGCATATAATTCAGTGGGTGGTAATGGGTGCATTTCTGTCACGGCCAACGTTGCACCCAGCCGCTGTTCAGCGATGCAAACAGCCTGTCTTCAGGGTGACTATCAGGAGGCAAAGCGCATCCACGATGAACTCATACCGTTGCATGCGGCCATATTTAACGAACCTAGCCCAGCAGGCGTGAAGTATGCTGCGTCATTATTGGGGTTGTGTAGCGAAGAAACCCGCTTGCCAATAATGCCCCTCAGCGCGAAGAGTAAGGGCACACTGGATAGCTTGCAGCATTTGATGGGTTAATGTGTAATTTGCTGCGTTATTCTAATAATCGTAGTAACGCAAATTAATGGCTGAAACCTAGCGAATCAAACCGTACTCTTGGTCTAACACAGCAATAATTTCTTCTTTAGGTCGCTGGCTAACATCTAGCTTGCGGCCTGTAATTTTTTCTGCGATACCTATATAGGTGTCCGATATATCTTGCATCGCTTGCAAAGGCAGGGCATTGTTGGCTGCCAAAGCTGAACGTTCAAGCATGCGCTGTTTGTTAAGCAGTATGTCGGCATCATCAAAATGGTTAAGCAAGAACTGTCTGAATCCTTCTTTAGATTTTTCCACAACTTCACCTGCCCTTAAAGCTGCACCATCCCAGATTCTAGATGAATCTGGTGTGCCCACTTCATCCATATAAATCAATTTTTCCTCACCGTTGGCGTCTGTTACATAGCCAAACTCAAATTTGGTATCGACAAACACTTGGTCTTGGGCTGCTAAGTCTTGGCTAATGACCGAGAACCCATCGCGCAATAAGGTTTCATAACGGTTAATATCGGCAGGAGTAGCAAAATTAAAGGCTCCATAATTAGCTTCCAGATTTGCTCGACTGACGTTAACATCATCAGCCGCTGGCACGTTAGGTATGCCCTTAAGGATACCTTTTGTAGAAGGAGTGATAAGCAGTTCTGGCAAACACTGGTTCTGTTGCAAGCCTTCTGGCAAAGTAATACCACAAAATTGTCTTTCGCCACCGGCATAAGCCCGCCACATAGACCCAGTAATATATTGGCGTGCTATAGCTTCTATCATTACTGGTTTAGCTTTTTGTACAATCCATACTAACGGGTGCGGAGTATCAACAATATGACTGTCTGCCAAGCCAGCGTCACGGAAGCGGGCAAACCAATGGTTAGCGACCGCATTGAGTGCGGCTCCTTTGCCTGGGACACCTTGCAATCCCCCTTCACCGTGCCATATACAGTCGAAGGCAGAAATTCGATCACTAATAACCATTACTGCCAAAGGTGAATCAGCAGCAACATTGTAACCTTTGGCAGAAATCAAACGCTTACTTTGCTTGTTGTTCAACCAATAAACACTGCGCACTTTACCACTGTGAACAGGTAAATCTGTAGTAATGGGCAAGTCATCATTGGTGGCAAGTACGTTATGAAAAGCAGACATATAGAGTGTTTTCTCAGATAAAGCGAACCCGCATTTTACCTAAATTATTCACTAGGTGCAGCTATTAGTCACCAAAGTCGGTTATATTTTGTATCATCTGCATGACCTCTAGAATAGCTTCTCTATTTGCCACTTGGTGCAACCCAGCAAGGTACCACTGAGTGGTTAGTTCACCATCACCTATCGGACGAGTCACTAACCCATATTTTGGCCCTTGCGACAAAGCAGTCCAAGCAGGAAGAATAGTGATACCTTGGCTGTCACTCACAATGTTTAATACTGCTTCAGTAACTCCAGCACTGATTACATTGCTGGGCAGCACATGGTGACGCCGAAACACCAGATCATACTCTCGCCCTTGCTCTGGGTTTGTGTGATAAGCCACATAAGGAAAATCGGCAAACATCTGCGGTAGTAATCGAGCGTGATACGCCAACGGATGATTACTGGCCATTAATGCCACCAGTGGGTCTTCACCCAAATGAATGCAATTAAAATCACTTGCTGGTGAAACCCCAGAAACTACGGCAATATCAATGGCTTGCTGGCGTAATGCTGACTCAGGATTCAACCCTACATCAGCCGCAATTTCTAGACCGATGTGTGGGCAATTAATAGTTAGCTGTTGATACAACTCAGGCAACCAGTGGTGGGGGGCATACGCCTCCAAACCCAAGCGCACAGTGGTTGTTACTCCGCCACTCATCTGTGCTACATCTTGCTCTGCCCTCTCTAACTCCGATAGAACCCTGCGTGCAGCAAACTGTACTCTTAGGCCTGCCGGCGTAGCGACTAGCTTTTTATTTTGCCTAGTGTATAAAGCAGTATTTAACAACCGTTCAGCTTCGCGTATGCGATGGCTCAATGCCGACTGGCTTACCTGCAAGGCCACTGCAGCACCTGACACACTGCCGGCTATCTCTAAAGCCCGAATCATTTGTAACTGCCTAACACTTAATTTAATCGCCATTACCCTATCCAATGTATGCATTTAATTCATACTTAATACTCAAATTATGACATTTACTTCAAAAAATATACACCCTACACTATAAAAAACGCCCACACGGAACAACCATGACCTACAAGTGCCCATACGCCTCTGGTGCCATCGACGTCAGCGATGAAAACATTCACTGGCAGCAAGACATTAGTTACGGCCAATACCTTGGTTTAGAAAGTCTTTTAGAGCAACAGAACCCTCTTAGTGACGCCCATGACGAAATGTTATTTATCGTTATCCACCAAGCTTCAGAGCTATGGATGAAGCTCTGTCTGCATGAAGCCCACGGCGCAGCCCAGTTGATTGCTCAAGACACCTTACGGCCTGCTTTTAAGATGCTCACACGCGTTGCTCGCATACAACAGCAGATGGTTAATGCATGGGAAGTTTTAGTCACCATGACCCCAGCAGATTACGCTAGCTTTAGAGACAGCCTGGGGCAAAGTTCAGGCTTCCAGTCGTTTCAGTACCGCGAGCTAGAGTTTTTATTGGGCAATAAAAACGTCGCATTGATTGAAGCTCATAAAAATCACCCTAAAAACTACCAACATTTGAATGCCATTCTCAATTCACCTAGTTTGTACGATGTTTGTCTTCAGCTACTTAAAAAACGGGGTTTTGATATTCCAGTAGGCCAAATTGAAAGAGACTGGACACAACCGTACACGCCAAACAAGCAGGTTGAAGCTGCGTGGCAAAAGGTCTATGAAGACACGGAAACTTATTGGGATTTATACGAATTAGCCGAGAAATTAGTAGACTTAGAATACCACTTTCAACAGTGGCGTTTTAACCATGTAAAAACTGTAGAACGTATTATTGGCCACAAACACGGCACTGGTGGGACATCTGGAGTAGGCTATCTTAAAAAAGCCCTGTCTTTAGAATTTTTCCCAGAGCTTTGGTCTGTTCGTACAAGCCTTTAAATCAAATACAATTACGTTGGTTAGTACCTATTAACGTGCCAACTGAAAACTGATAAATGTCGACCACTAAAAAGAGCTACAGTATGACCTCATTAAACCGAGAAACCTTTGAAATATTAGATCTAAATGATTCACTAGCATTTATGAGGAGTGAGTTTAGCCTGCAGGATGGCCTTATTTATCTAGATGGTAATTCCCTTGGTGTATTGCCTAAAGCAACTGCAAGCCATGTTAGTGAGGTGATACAGCAGCAATGGGGTGTGGATCTAATTCGCAGCTGGAACTGTCATCAATGGATGCAAAAGCCCACAGAACTGGGCGATAAAATTGGCCGTTTAGTAGGTGCGGAAATGGGACAAGTGTTAGTATGCGATACTACTTCGGTGAATATTTTTAAGTTAGCCGCCGCCGCCGTTAAAATGCGCCCTGGTCGCAGTAAGCTTATTACTGAAACTGGCAATTTTGCTACAGACCTCTATTTGTTGCAGGGTTTAGCTAAGTTATTGGGTGACCAAGTTCAGGTTGTTGCCCTACCCAGAGACCAAGTACTAAATGCCATTGATGACGACACTGCGTTAGTGTTATTAACCCATGTACATTTTAAGACAGGTGCTATGTGGAATATGGCCAGTGTTACTGAGCTAGCGCAAAAAAGTGGCGCTTTAATGATGTGGGACCTATCTCACTCAGTAGGTGCCATGCCTATCTGCTTAGATCATGTTAGTGCCGACCTCGCAGTAGGCTGCACCTACAAATACCTCAATGGCGGACCAGGTTCGCCAGCTTTTGTTTACGTGGCTAAACGCCATTTAGCAGAATTTCAACAGCCTCTGACTGGCTGGATAGGCCACGCCAAGCCGTTTGATTTTGAAGATGACTATGAAGGTGCAGCAGGCATTCAACAAGCTATGTGTGGCACCCCAGCTGTTTTAGCCAATGCAGCACTTGAGGTGTCTTTAGACCTGATGTTGGAGGTTGATATGCAGGCAGTGCGAAGCAAGTCTATGCACATGGGCAAACTGTTTATTGAGTTAATCCAACAACGCTGCCCATGGTTTATAATAGGATCTCCAACAAACGATGAACACCGTGGCAGCCAAGTGTCGTTAACTCACCTTCAAGGCTACGCTATTATTCAAGCCTTAATAGCACGTAATATTGTGGGTGACTTCAGAGCCCCAGATAATCTTCGCTTTGGCTTCACACCACTGTACTTGAGGTATGTAGACCTTTGGGACACAGTGGATGCCTTGGTGGATATCATGTCGAATGAGAGCTGGAACCAGCCCCAGTTTTTGCAACAACAAGCTGTTACCTAACCTTTTTATTCAATTAGATTGAATCGCTAAAACATGTCTTTAAATGTATTTATGATAACTAAAAAAGAGTATAACAACATTGGCGGCAGAGCCGGACGCGAAGCTGAAACAGCACGTTTTGAGGATGGAGAGTTTGTAGAAATGTTTGTTAACACCCCATTAGATGTCGCTGAGCAGCGTGACCCAAAAGGTTTATATAACAAGGCTAGGCGTGGTAGAATCCCAAACTTTACTGATATCAATAGCCCTTATGAGGCACCCAAAAATCCTGATTTTGAAGTGGACACCAGCGTCTTAACTTCCGAACACATTGCAGAGCAACTTGTTGCAAACGTGATCTCAGAATTGGAGTTGCAACAATGAGTCATGCTGAAACAATAATGTCCAACCCAGAACTATTGGCAGGCTTAGTGAAACTTACTAAAGAAGCCGGTGATGTGATATTAAAAATCTACCATAGCAACCACTTTGATGTGCAAAAAAAAGGCGACGAGTCGCCAGTGACGGCAGCAGACCTGGCTGCCCATCATTATCTTATAGCAGGCCTAGAACGGCTTACACCCATGATCCCTGTAGTGTCTGAAGAAGACATTACATCATTAGATATTGGCAGAAATAATAGCTCTTACTGGCTTATAGACCCATTGGACGGTACCAAAGAGTTTATTAATAAGAACGGTGAATTTACTGTTAACTTAGCTCTAATTGAAGCCAATAAAACTATTTTTGGATTAGTGGGTGTGCCTATAACTAATACTGTTTATTGGGGTGGCCAATACCTAGGCGCCTTTAGACAAGAGCAAAACACGTCATACCCTATTACTCCCATTGAGTGTGTTAAAGCCAACAGTCCCATTAGGGTACTCGCTAGTAAAAGCCACCTTAATGAGGCCACAAAAATTCTCATTAGCGAATTAGGTCCAACCACACTTCTGCAAGCTGGAAGCTCACTTAAATTTATTCGCATTGCTGAAGGCTTAGCAGACTATTACCCTCGCCTAGCACCCACATGCGAATGGGATACTGCAGCTGCTCAGGCGGTGCTAGAAGGGGCTAATGGAAGCGTAAAACAAACCTCTGGTGAGCCTATGGTTTATGGTAAGAGAGACATTTTAAACCCTCACTTTATAGCTATGGGTCTTAGTTAAACCAGCTTTTAATAATTTTTATTTACTTACCATTAGGCCCCTTGAATAATACCAACATTAAAATAGCTAGCCTAACATTCCCCAAAAGAGCTATATTGCCGCCAACCGTTTAAATTAAACAAATCAGAGCCATGTTATGAAAATAGCCACCATGCAAAGCCACATTGTGGCCGTACCCCCACCTCACATTGGTGGCATGTATTGGATTTTTGTCACCCTACAAACAACTTGTGGCATTAAGGGTGTGGGGGAGGTTTATGCGTCTACTTTTCACCCAGAGGTGATGGTAAAAGTGCTAGATGACGTATTTGATCGCTACCTCAAAGGTCACGACCCACATCATATTGAACGGTTTTACCGAGAATGCTATTCCAGTGGGTTTACTCAGCGACCGGACCTCACCATGATGGGGGCGTTTAGTGGTCTAGAAATGGCTTGCTGGGACATCATTGGCAAAGCGGCTGGTAAACCTGTTTATGAGCTAATAGGTGGCAAAGTTCATGATAAGTTGCGTTCTTATACTTACCTCTACCCGACTAATAGTAAAGGTGAGTATGATTACGAGTGCCCCGATTTAGCAGTTGAATGTGCGCTAAAAAATATGCAGCAAGGTTTTACTGCATTAAAGTTTGACCCTGCTGGGCCTTATAGTGCCTACTCTGGCCACCAGATTTCACTGGCTACTCTAGAACGAAGCGAAACTTTCTGCCGAAAAATTCGTGATGCTGTGGGTAATAATTGTGATCTGTTATTTGGCACCCATGGCCAAATGACTCCAGCATCTGCCATTCGCTTAGCCCAACGCATTGAGCCTTTTGACCCTTTATGGTTTGAAGAACCTGTACCCCCAGGGCAACCAGAAGCAATGGCAAGAGTGGCTTCCAAAACCAGTATTCCAATTGCTACGGGCGAGCGATTAACTACTAAATATGAGTTTCATGACGTTTTGAAGCATAAGGCTGCGTCTATTTTGCAAATGAACTTAGGCCGTGTAGGTGGAATTTTAGAGGCTAAAAAAATTGCAGCTTTAGCCGAAGTGTATTTCTGCCAAATTGCTCCTCATCTATATAATGGACCTGTGGGTGCAGCCGCTAGCATTCAATTAGCAACAGCTACTCCTAACTTCTTAATTCAAGAGAGCATTAATACTTGGGATGGTTTCCATGCGGAAGTGATTGAGGATAAAATTGATTGGCAAGACGGTTACATTATTCCCAATGCTAAACCAGGGTTAGGTATCTCGCTAAACATGGATGTAGTGAAGGCCCATTCCCCTTATACCGGAAAACGCTTGCACTTGATTATGGATAGCAAGGTGTATAATGAGCACTCTAATACGCCTGGCTAAGACCTGAGCACAGCCTCTGAATGTTAAGGTATAAAGCGCAAGTGGTGGTGGGGAGTAGCCTGTTATGGAAGTAGATTACATCATTGTAGGAGCAGGTTCTGCTGGGTGCGTGCTGGCCAACAAACTCACTCGGTGTGGACGTTATAATGTTCTGTTATTAGAAGCGGGAGGGCCATTATTTAACCCATGGATCTCGGTGCCTGCAGGGTTTGGCAGCACCTATTACCACCCTCGTTATAACTATATGTACCACAGCCAACCCGAGCCTAACATGAAAGGGCGAACCCTATATGTACCTAGGGGGAAATGCCTAGGGGGTTCTGGCTCCATCAATGCGATGATTTATGTACGTGGTCAAGCTCAGGATTTTAACGACTGGGCTGCGGCGGGTAATCCCGGCTGGTCTTATGATCAGGTGCTGCCTTATTTTAATGAACTAGAACAACACCCTAAAGGCCCAAGCTTATACCATGGTGCCACTGGCCCTATTGGCATAACCCCTATGCACCAAGATGCACACCCAATATGTACGTCCTATATACAGGCCACTCAACAACTAGGCTTGCCACAAAGTGACGATTTTAACGGCGTGCAGTTTGAAGGTGCAGGAATTTATGACGCCAATATCCGCAATGGCCGCCGTGACTCAAGCTATACAGCTTACTTAAAACCTGCTTTAAAGCGCAGCAACTTAGACTTGTGGACCCATGCCCACGTGCATAAATTGCGAATTAAAGACAAAAAAATAAAAGGCATAGATGTTATTCACATGGGTGAATTACGACATGTTAGTGTTCGTAAAGAGATCATTCTATGTGCTGGAGCCGTTGCGAACCCTAAACTTTTACAGCTTTCTGGTGTGGGCGAAAAAGTATTACTAGAAAAGCATAATATTGACATAAAACACCTTCTTCCAGCCGTAGGCCAGAACCTACAAGACCACCTGTGTGCGAGCTTTTATTTCCACAGCAAAGTACCCACCTTAAATGATGATTTTGGCACTTGGCCAGGGAAGATAAAAGCGGGTCTAGAGTATGCGTTTAAGCGAAGTGGGCCTTTGTCTATGGCGGTGAACCAAGCAGGAGGTTTCTTTCGTGGCAACGAGTCCGAAACCCATGCTAATTTACAGGTTTATTTCAATCCACTGTCTTATGAAATCCCCCAAAGCCCTAATGCCAAGTTAGAACCGTTGCCCTATTCGGGTTACCTAATGGCAGTAAATCCCTGCCGACCTACTAGCCGCGGTCATATCAACATTGCTAGCATTGACCCTGAACAGGCACCCTTGGTGAGCTTTAATTACCTAAGTACTGAAAAAGATCGACAAGAAGTTATTCAGGCTTGCCAGTTAGTGCGCCGTATAAGCCAAGCTCAAGCGCTACAAAACGTCACTGTGAAAGAAGAAAAACCAGCACAAAAAGTGCGAACAGAAGCCGAGATGTTAGCGTATTTTCGAACTGAAGGAAGTTCCATTTATCATTTATGTGGCACCTGTTCCATGGGCGAAGACCCACTACTCACTGTGGTAAACTCAGAGTTAAAAGTACATGGTTTGGAAGGCCTGCGAATTGCTGATGCCTCTGTGTTTCCCAACATTACCTCTGGCAACACCAATGCTGCCACAATGATGGTGGCAGCTAAAGCGGCCGACCTAATACTCAAGCCAGACTTTAAGTAAAGATCATCACTGAGCATGCATAGACGCACTTATGCGTACCTTCCCGAACTAACTCATTGAGCAATTACACCTCAACTTGGTATATGTCATCGATATCATCTAAGCCTTTGTGGCTGACATTCAAATTCTTTATCACGCCATCATTTATACCGTATATCCAACCATGTATTTCTAGAGTTTGATTTTTTTGCCAGGCTGTTTGCACGATTTTGCTATGGGCCAAGTTAGCCACTTGCTCAACTACATTAATTTCACACATACGGTTCAAACAAGCGTCTTCGTTGTGAAAATCTTGCAACTCTTCACGATGACGCAAGAAAATATCTTTAACTGACCTTAGCCAATAGTCGCTTATACCCGCGTTAGTATTCTCCATAGCCACTTTAACACCACCACACCCATAATGACCACAAACGATAATATGCTCAACTTTAAGCACATCAACTGCATATTGAATCACTGATTGGCAGTTGAAATCGACGTGTTTGACTAAATTAGCAACATTTCGATGAACAAATAGTTCTCCAGGCAACATACCAACAATTTCATTTGCTGGAACACGACTGTCAGAACAGCCAATCCATAAATACTTTGGGGTTTGTTGTTGAGCCAGTGTAGTAAATAATTCTGGCTGTTCCTGAGCTATCTTTTTAGCCCAAGCTTTATTCATGTCTAGTAGATCTTCAATTGCCATAAAATTACCCTAACAACTCCAATTAGTAAGATAAACACGATGTTACCACCCAAGGTGGTGAGAAAAAACTATGCTTTAGAAGAAAACTAGTGTGTACTAGCCAGATAATCAAAACAAGTCTTTGTTGTGTCTACTTAAGAGAATAGTTAATGTCGTCTATCGATGAAAAAAAGCAGTTATTGCGCGTTCAAGCGAAACAACAAAGAGCTAAAGCATTTATTGTGGACCCATATGTGGGTAAGCAAGTGTGTGATCGATTATTAGACGCAAATATACTGCCACATGCCCAAATCGTGGCAGTGTATTGGCCGTTAGGTGATGAGCTTGACCCTGTACCGTTGTTAAACACACTGCATTCTCTTGGGCATAGAATGGTATTACCAGTCTTGCTTGGGGCCAAAAAACCACTTATTTTTCGCACTTGGTGCCCAGGGGACGAGTTGCAAAATGCTAGCTTTGGAACCCTTGAGCCAAGTAAAGATAAAACAGAACTAGAACCTGATGTTATTTTGGCACCTTTACTGGCCTTTGATAGTAGAGGTTTTCGCCTTGGATATGGGGGTGGATTTTATGATCGGACGTTAGAGAAATTACGAAAAAAAAAGCGGGTATCAGTGTACGGTATTGCTTATGCTGCGCAAGAGATGGATCAGGTCATTAAGGGGCCATATGACCAGCCCCTAGACGGTATAGTGACTGAGCTGGGTGTCACTAGATTTTAATTTTAGACATCAACACTCAAGTTTTTGGTACCCTCACCTCTGCTGGCACTGCAACCCAACCTATACCTTCAATGTTAAACTCTAGTGTGACTTCTGATTGGTTTTTCATAGTATGCTTAAGGCCCATCAACATGGCATGCTTGCCACCTGGAGATAAGGTTAGGATAGCTCCTGGGGCAATGAGCCAACCATCTGCGACCTTTCGCATTTGCATGACATTATCAACCATGATCATGCTATGGAGTTCTGAGTGCGCACTGAAAGAGGTTCTTACAGCGACCAAGCGAAGACTAGAGTCAGTCACATTCTCAATTTCAACAAACCCTGCTGTCATATGCATCCCGGGCATGGGCTTTTTTACCCAAGCGTTAGCAAACTTAACTTGATCCGTTGCTGCTTGATTAGCATACGAGTTCGTTGACAGTATAGTCAAAGTTATCAAAAAAAATCTCATTAATTTCATTTCGCTGTCTATCTCATTGGTTAATACGTTTGTCTTACCATGTCAATTATATCAGCAAAAAATATCTTATAAATAGTATCAATAGAGTTATTTTAGTAATTGCGTTAAAGCTAATGTATTAGCAAACACTAAGCCTTAAGAGGATCCAAGTTTTATACACATAAGCGGTGGATAAGTCTGTGAACAAATATTGTAAAAAAGCCTCAAAGCCCATCATATCGGCCTTGTTAACAAACTGGTTAAAAAATAACCAGCTTAAAACTTATCCTTTTAAATCAACATCTTATCAATGTCAATCTGTTAGGTTGAGATATTTTTAAGGAATTAATGGGTTTTATGCTGGGGCTTGAAAAATGTGCACAACCCGCGCTATAAGTTTCAATGAGTTAGGGATGTCAAGAACAAATAACACAGAAAACGACAAAAAAGATGTTCTTTTTTAGCCCTAACTATTGACACTTTTTCAAAATCAACAACTTACAGTTGGCGAACACGATCTTGGCCAAAGGTTAAACTTAGGATATTTTCTGCAGCTTGATTAAGGATAGTTTGGCGAGCTTGACGGCTAGCCCAGGCTGTATGTGGTGTAATAATAAGATTGTCTCTTTCTACAGCCAGCAAAGGATGGTTTTTTGGTGGCGGCTCCTGAGTTAATACATCAATACCGGCTCCCGCTATTTGGCCTTCATCCAGTGCCTTAATTAAAGCAGCCTCATTTACAATTCCACCACGGGCACAGTTTATTAATAATGCAGTATTTGGCAAAGCACAAAGCTGAGGCCAATCAATCAAGTTTGTAGTGTCTTGAGTAAGCGGGCAATGCAGAGATAGCACGTCCACTTGAGGCAACAGATCACTCATAGGTATACGTCCATCACTAGGCTCTTGACCTTGCCTTGCAGCGACCAGTACCCTCATGCCAAAAGCACGTGCTAGATTGGCAACGCCCTTACCGAGATCTCCATAACCTATAATACCCAAAGTTTTACCTGCCAAACTTTCTACTGGGTAGTCTAACATGCAAAATTGGGCACTATCGCTCCACTCACCGTTATTGATTAAGCGCCTATAACTAAGCATTCGAGTACTTAGGCTAAGCATCAACATTAAGCAATGCTGTGCCACTGAATCTACCCCATATGCTCGACAATTTTGTACGCTAATACCAAACTTTTTAGCCGCTTTAACATCGATGTTATTAACCCCGGTGGCCAGCACAATAATGTGTTTTAGCTGGGGTAATTGGGAAAAGTGTTTGGCGCCTAAGTCAACCTTATTAACTAAGGCAATATGGGCGCCCGCTAGGCGCGCAACGATCTCACCTGGCTGAGTATGTTGATGGCAGCGCAGATTGCCAACAGCCACTTGGATGACCTTAAAATTAAGGTCTCCAGGGCCTAGCGTTGCGCCATCTAACAGCACTGCATCCATGCCTTATAACTCCTGTAATGAGTATTTTATCGAACCAACTGTTGCTGCAAGTCCCAAAGAATCTCTTCTGCATAAACTTTAGCAGCAGGCAGTCCTTGGTTGTCTAATACTTGTAAGTAAACGCTAGTTAACGTTTCTTCAAAGCTTAACTGAAATTGGCCCACAAAGGTGTATTCGCCAGTGTCGCTGGTGTCGCCCTGATCCTTGTCTTCGAATACATAAATCACCTCCCCTCCTAACCATACCTTAAAGCCCTTTTTATCTGCTAGGCTCTCTTCCTCTTTCGCTAGGTTTGGATTAGATGAGTAAATAGGACGATCACTTATTGTCGCCTCAGCCTCATTACCACCCAACAGGGCGAGATTGATGGTTACACCAGGTTTCCTAGTGCTGCCACCATGAAGGCCTTTGAACCAACTCCACATTCCACCGGTATTGGCGCTAGTCTCCTGAAACGTTCGCAAGTGACTTGTATGGGTAAAATAAACTTTTTTTGCAGTTTCGTCATAACTGCCAACATCAAAAGAAGACATAGCCGCAACAACCATTGGTAAAGCCTTGTTATAGTTTATGCTAAGCTGCACCAGAGGTTGTCCATATTGATCTTTACCTAATAAAGGTGCTTGGTATTGCAAACTCGCGTCATCAGTTTTTTGAGCCACTTGGGCTGTGTGGCTTAGGTAACGCAGCAATTCAAACGTAATCTCAGACTCATTAGCTAGCGCACGGCCTGCCTCTTGCCAATCTAATGGTTTTTTTTGTTGTATTTCTAACTGAGTAAATTGCAAAAAATTCAAAGACAGTTCAACCCGATTTTTTAGCGTTTCATTTAACTCTACTTTAACTCGGCCATAAGCAATATTATCGTCAGATTTAGACAAACTTCTAATCCAACGACTGATAAAGTCATCGGCAGGCCCTTTATTTGATAAAGAAAACCACTCAGTCTCAATCACTTTAGGGCCAGAAATAGTATCTAAAGCAATGCCCTGATTAGACCAAAACTGTGCTACTTGCCCTTGTACCTTGGTTAGGCTGCCAGCTACGCTAATACGTTTTAAATTTGCTCCACCAGTAAAATATGCAGAATCGCTTCCTGCTTCAGCAAACACAAAATCTGGTCGCGGCGCAGATTCAATTCCTGTGGATTGACCCACCAGTTGAGCAGCAGGTATAGTGAGTAGGTCGTTCTGAACTTGATCGTCATTTAAACCTTGAGGTACAACAATACGATCGATAACCTTAGATGTTGCATAATCTAAGCTTTTATTTCTTAGGATGCTGTCACCATCTTCACTAACTAAGGGGTTTCCAGAACAGGAAGTCAGCACTATAGTTGCTAAAAATAATCCGAAAGTACGCGTAAATCCAAAACCTTGTTGTTTCAAAATGTCGTCCAGTTGTTTAAGATGTCACAAAAATTATATTATAACACTTTTAATTGAGACTACCCATATGAGCCTTACTATTGGACAACCCGTACCCTACTTAACAGCCCCAGCCACAAGCCAAACTGAATTTAATTTAGATCAATTAAAAGGCCAATTTTTTGTGCTGTATTTTTATCCAAAAGACGATACTCCCGGATGCACTACTGAAGGACATGATTTTAACAACTTACTGAGTGAATTCGAACAGCTCAATTGTAAAATATTTGGTATTTCAAGAGACTCTATTAAAAAGCACGAAAATTTTAAAGCCAAACAAGGCTATAACTTTGAACTAATTAGTGATGAAAGCGAAGCATTATGCCAACTGTTTAATGTAATCAAGCTAAAAAAGCTATACGGCAAAGAGTACTTGGGAATTGATCGAAGTACCTTTTTGATTAATTCTGAAGGTGTTTTAGTACAAGAGTGGCGTGCCGTAAAAGTTCCTCAGCACGCTCAGATGGTTTTAGACTGCCTCAGCCAGATAACAGCTTCTTAGGCCAGGCATTCATTACGGCTTTAAGTAATGTTGCCAAAGGAATGGCAAAGAACACACCCCAAAGGCCCCAGAGACTGCCGAAAAACAATACGGCAACAATGATGGCCACTGGGTGCAAGTTAACTGCTTCTGAAAACAATAAAGGCACAAGCACATTGCCATCGAGGGCTTGGATAATGCCATAGACGATGATTAGAGTATAAAATTCTGTAGACACGCCCCACTGCACGTAGCCAATTAATGCCACAGGAATAGTTACCAGCGTCGCTCCTATGTATGGAATCAGCACCGACAAACCTACAACCATAGCTAATAAAGCTGCATAATCCAGCCCTAACCACAAAAAGGCAACGTATGTAGCACTTCCTACAATGCCAATCTCGACCACTTTGCCTCGGACGTAATTAGCAATTTGTTGATCCATTTCAAGCCATACATGGCTTAATACATTGCGCTCAGTAGGTAAAAATGCAGTTAGCCAAAGCACCATCATATGGCCATCTTTGAGAAAGAAAAACACTAATATTGGCACTAATACCAGATACACTAACCAAGTGAGCGACTGGCCAATAGACGCCAAGGAAAAGGACACTAAGAGCTGTCCAGCATTACCTATCTCTGCCATCGCAGCATCAGATAATTGTTTAATTTGATCAGCATTAACCAATTCAGGGTATTGTTGTGGTAACAACATAAACAAGCCCCTCAGTTTTTCTAGCATTAGTGGTAAATCACCAAGTAAATCAGTTGCTTGGTACCATAACAAAGGTAATAGAACAAAAATAAAAGCCATAAGTAACGCTATAAATAGACTATAAATGCCCCAAACTGCAGGCAAGTGATTAACCCCAAAGCGTTCCAACCACTCTACTAGACCCAGCGTCAAATATGCCAGTATCATACTTGCAAAAACTGGAGCCAAAGTAGAGCCAAACATCAAAATTGAAGCTAAACCAACCGCTAACAGAACCACCAGTAGCAGTGCCTGTTCATCAGCAAAAAAGTGGTCCAACCAAGCGCGAAATACTTTAAACATGTGTTATCCTAAATTCTCTTTTCAATGAGATAATGATAAACGTTATCAATACATTCATTCTGATGTAAATGGTGACCAGTCAATCGTGTCCACGCTGCAAAGTCCCTTTGCGAACCAGCATCTGTTGCTAGCACTTTAAGCTTTTCGCCCACTTTTAACTGGCTTAAAGCTCGCTTCGCTTTTAATAGCGGTAAAGGACATTGTAAACCCTGAGTATCCAGCAGCTGGTGTCCGAGTGTTGCGTCCAATGTCGTATCATTATACATATCAAATCTCATCTTCATTAAAAGGAATTCTCAATGAAAGGAAACATTATAGGTCAAGCGGACCTTCAGTCCTATCTATCGTTGGGATATTTTATGAATTCCTTAGCAAGGACTATCTGTTTAGCGTTGGTGATATTGGCAATTCCCGCTCAAACAGCTGCAGCTAAAAACTTACCAGTAATTAATATTCATAGCTCTAATGACATGAGCCTAGAAGATGAGTACCAACTTGGCAACATTATTGCTAGCAGCATCCGTAAACAACTTCCACTTTGGAATGATCTAGCAGCCCTAAAATTTATTAAAGACCTCACTCAGCCATTGATTAGTCGGAGTCAACTTAGCAATAAAAATACCCAAATTTTTCTAATACATGATGGCAAAATTAATGCTTTTGCCGCTCCTGGCGGAATTATTGGCATCAATACTGGGTTAATACAGCAAGCAGGTTCTGTAGACGAATTAGTAGCTGTACTTGCCCACGAAGTAGCTCACCTTAGTTTACGCCATTACGTGCAAACCCAAGCCCAAGAAAAAGCTCAAGCGCCCCTTTACTTAGGAGCTTTCATAGCATCTATATGGCTTGCAGGAAACATAAATGATGACATAGGAGAAGCTGGCATCTACGCCACTCAATCTGCTCTTCAGCGAAACCAACTAAGCTACAGCCGCCGTCACGAAAGAGAAGCAGACCGAATTGGTTTTGATTTAATGTATCAAAGCCCTTTTGATGTAACCCATATGCAGCGCTTATTACAACGTTTGCAATCACCTTACGTTAAGGATTCTCCTCAGTGGGAATGGGCCCGCAGCCACCCAATCAATAGTGAACGAGTGGCGGATATTAGCCAGCGTATTTTAATTTCCCAGCAGAGCCAGACCGAACATGGTTTTGATTTAGGCTTTGACTTGTTAAAAATTTACCAAACGATGACTCTATCAGGCCTTACCTCACCCTCGGTCAACCAACTAATGCAAAAGTTCGACCCACTGACCAACCATTACAGTACCTTAATTGCATTTTCTGAGGCTCTGATTAACCAAAATTCCGGCAAGTTAGTTTTAGCTAACCAACAATTAAAGGACTTAGCATTAAAACAACCTAATGCCACATTGATTTGGTATAGCTGGATGCAGAGCTTATTAACTCAGAAGCAGGCCCAAACAGTATTAAAGCAATTAACACTAAGAAAACTTAATCGCCGTGATAATAGTTTGTCGTTATGGATCAAAGCGCTCGCCCTACGCCAAAATATTCAACCAAGGGCTGCTGTTGATGTTTTGTTAGCCCTATTGGATGACCACCCCACATGGATTTTAGGATGGCGCACGCTTGCTGAATGGGGCGCAGAAGACCAGCGCTTACAACTTAATCACATGGCCCAGTCCCGTTGGCACTTATTGCGCGGGGAAGCAAAACTGGCGCTTAAACAGGCACAATACGCCAGTCAGCAGCAGCCTGATAGTCAAGCAGGCTCAGTGTCAGAACAACAGCAAGAGGCCTTAAAGCTTCTAGCTGATCAAGCGCGGTTTAATTAGTTGCTGCAAAGTCCATGAGTCGTTGTAATGGCTTTAACGCCCGCTCCTGCAATCCTGCATCAATGACAATTTCATTCGTCCCAAACAACAATACCTGCTCTATTTTATCTAGATCATTCATTGCCATCCAAGGACAGTGAGCACAGCTCCGGCAGGTTGCACTATTTCCAGCCGTCGGGGCTTCCATTAGCATTTTGTCTGGGGCCGCCTGTTGCATTTTATAAAAAATGCCACGATCTGTTGCTACAATAAATTCTTTATTAGGCATCTCTTGTGCAGCTTTAATTAGCTGAGTGGTAGAGCCAACAAAGTCTGCAATCTCCACCATCGCATAAGAAGACTCAGGGTGGACCAATACTGCGGCATTAGGATAAACCTGCTTCAGCTGCTGTACACCAATAACTTTAAACTCATCATGGACTATGCACGAACCCTGCCACAGTAGCATTTCGGTGCCAGTTTGTTTCGCTATATAGCGTCCTAAATGCTGGTCTGGCCCCCATATTATTGGTTTACCTTCTGACGCCAAATGCTCCATTAACTTTACCGCAATGCCCGAAGTAACCACCCAGTCTGCACGTGCTTTAACGGCTGCAGACGTGTTGGCATAAACAACAACAGTATGATCAGGATGCGCGTCACAGAAGGCTGTAAACTCTTCAGCAGGACAGCCAATATCAAGAGAGCAAGTGGCCTCTAAAGTGGGCACCAACACTCGTTTTGTAGGGCTAAGAATTTTCGCAGTCTCACCCATAAAGTGAACGCCTGCCACAATTAAAGTAGATGATAAAGAGTGATTGCCAAAACGTGCCATTTCTAGGGAATCGGATACACAACCCCCTGTTTCTTCTGCTAACTCTTGGACTAGAGCATCAGTATAATAATGGGCTACTAAGGTTGCATCTTGCTGCTTAAGCAAACATTTAATGCGTTGCTTTTGTGCGCCTACATCTTGTCCGCTCGACATCGCTTGTAAATGCTCATGAGCTAGGTGTTCTTGCACCAGCACTCTTGCTGCAATCTGTTTTTGACTCATCATCAAGGCAGCACTTTGAGACATGCTAGTTTACCCTTTCTTGGGCTAAACGAGCAGCAGAAGAGTCTGGATACTCCTGGAGTACACGCTGCAGAAGCTGGTTTGCTTTATTATTATTGCCTACATTCTGGTAGGCAACTCCAGCTTTATATAACGCATCTGGAATCTTTCGATGACCAGGGAACTCACGTATTACATACTCAAAAGATTGGGCCGCCAAAGACGCATCACCTTGCACCATGTAAACCTCTCCTAACCAATAATGCACATTACCAACTAGTAAACCCTCGGGGAAGTCATTTAAAAAAGTTAATAACGCCTCAATAGAAGCATCATATTGCCGCTCTCTAATAAGCCCAAACGCAGCCTTATAAGCTAACTTTTCAATTTCAGGATCATAGGCTTCTTGAATGACTACGGTTTGATCTAAGGCGATGGCGCCACCAAGTGAAGCACTAGTCAAATTGGTTTCACCCGTTTCACTCTTAGTATCAGAGACTTGTGAGTCGTCTATGGCTTGGGGTGGTGTGGATAAGCTAACAATTCGCCGATCCAAATCTAAGTAGCGCTGTTTTTGATCCTTTTTAAGGCGCTCTAGATTATAGCTAAGTTCTTCTACTTGACCACGTAATTGCTGCAATTCGTACTGTAACATTTCAACAATATCAAACATTTGCGCATTAGCGTTATTATTGATAGGGGTGTCCACAGCAACTGCTTTAATAGGTTCTTCAACCACAGCCTGCGCAGGCTGTGGAATAGGAATAGGAATAGGAATAGGAATAGCAACAGCCTCAGTACCTATATCATTTGCCAAATCACTAACTGGCACAGAATTGTTGGCATTCACTTGAAATGAGAAAACCACCACAACGAACAAGAGAACAAAACGATTAAATATTTGAGACATCCAATAAACCTCAAAAACACCAAGTTAAAAAACAAAAACCACCGTTATGCGAGCACAACGATGGTATTTAATG
>Ga0115005_10000169_pt1 | contig 48190 bp, 36 predicted proteins | sample ArcOceMetagenome_FD_87163 | JGI IMG/M metagenome (GOLD analysis project Ga0115005, IMG submission 87163) | Marine eukaryotic phytoplankton communities from Arctic Ocean - Arctic Ocean - Greenland ARC118M Metagenome | ecosystem: Environmental > Aquatic > Marine > Oceanic | place: Arctic Ocean... | reverse complement strand
CACTGCGACTCAATTAATTATTACGCAAGAACCAACGAATGCGACTAATGGATCAGTTATTGCTCCATCTATTACTGTTGAGATTCGTGATGCCCTAAATAATATCGTTTCTGCTGCTACAAACAATGTCACTCTATCTTTTGGGACGGATCCATCTGCGGGATCTGCTGTTATCGGTGGAACAAAAACGGTTGCTGCTGTTAACGGTGTGGCAACATTTACTGATATCGGTATTGATACAATAAATACTGGTTATACTTTTAGCTTTGCAAGTGCAGGACTTACAAGTGCAACCTCAACTACTTTTAATATCACCCAAGCCCCTGCAACTAAACTTGCGTTCACTCAACAACCAACAAACGCTGTTGCTGGAGTCAATATTAATCCTTCTATGACAGTTGAACTTCGTGATGCAAATGATAATTTAGTCAATACTGCAACAGATTCTGTAACTCTATCTTTTGGAACTGATCCATCTGCAGGAGCGGCAACACTTTCTGGAACTGTAACAGTAAACGCTGTTGCAGGGATTGCAACTTTCTCTGACATCAATATTGATAAAGCTTTTAATGCTTATACTCTCACTGCAAGTGCTGCAGGCCTCACTAGTGCAACGTCAACAAATTTTAATATAACTCCTGCCACAAAAAATAAATTAGGCTTTAAAGTTGAACCAGTGAACACTGCCTATGGAGTGAGCATTACTCCTGCAATCACAGTTGAGATTCAAGATAGTTTTGGTAATAAAACAACTGACACTGATTCAATTACTCTTGCAATTAATAATAATCCAGGTGGATCTGTTTTAGCTGGAACAACGACAATAGCTTCAGTTAACGGAACGGCAACATTCTCTGATATTAATCTTGATAAAACTGGCGTTGGATACACTCTAAACGCTACTGCTGCGGGATTAACTCTTGCAACGTCTGCAAGTTTTGATATTACGGCCGGAGCTGCGACTCAAATTATAATAACTACGCAACCATCAAATACTGCTTCTGGTGGAACAATTTCAAATATTATTGCTGAAATTAGAGATGGCTCAAATAACTTAGTAACTGGTGCTTCTAATAGTGTTGATATTGCCATAAGCTCTGATCCATCGGCTGGTTCTGCCGTTTTCAGTGGAACTAAAACTGTAAATGCATCAAATGGAATCGTTACTTTTAATGATCTATCAATTGATACAATTAATAATGGTTATAGTTTAGTTCTAACATCAGTTGGATTAACTGGAGTCATTACTAATACATTTAATATTATAGGCCCTGCTGTTTTAACCTTTAATCCTGCAACTCAATATAGTTTTGGTTCAGTAACACTTGGAAATACATCGTCTACAACATTTTTAATAAATCATTCAGGTGGACCTGCAACAAGTGTGGGAGAAACAACTTTAGCACCTCCATTTAGTTTTAAAGGTGGATCATACCCAGGAACTGGTGGAACTTGTGGCACAACGATTTCATCTTCTTGTACTCTAGTTATTAACTATGCACCAACAACGGCAACGGTAAGTAATGAGACTGCAACCATTGTTTATGATAATGGCTCTGGAATACAAAATATCACACGCGATGTTACAGGAACCGGATTTAGCTCAACCCCAACAGCATTAAATGTAACAGGCGCTAATGCTGTTATCACAAACAACTGTGTTCCCTATACTGTGAATGCGACAGACAATAATGGTAATATTGTTAATGTTTCATCAAACGAAGCAGTATCATTAGTTGTTAATAATGGTACAGGAACTTTTTATTCAGATGCAAGTTGTACTACAACGACCACAACCACAACAATTTTATCAGGAACAAGTAATAAGGTTATTTATTTTAAGTCAGCAACTCCTAACCAAAATTTAACTTTAATCTTTAATGCTGCAACACTTTCAAATACATCAAGATCAATCTCAACCAGTAATGAGCCTATAAGTATCATTGCAAATATTTCAACTGAGATTATTACAAACGAATGTATTGAAGGGGAAGTTAGTTTAGTTGATACAAATGGAATTAAAACAGGTGCAAGTACTTCCCAGTTAATTGATATCACGGCTTCTGGAAATGAATTAATTTATAATGATCCATTCTGTACAGGTTTAATCACACAATTAAGCTTTGCTCAATATGTTGGAACTAAAAATATCTATATAAAAAATGGAACGATTGAATCTTCAACATTGAGTTTCACAGATAACGCTTCTCTTCTGAATTCAGATTCGGCAAATATCGATTTTGTTTCTGCCCTAACTTGGTTTGATTCAAATTTCGGAAAGAGAATAAAAGTTTCACTTAATAATCTTGACCAAGCAACTGCATTTACGGATCTTCCAATCCTTATAAAACTTGATTCATCTAGAATTAATTATGCAGATTTTAAGGCCAACGGTGAGGATTTAAGATTTACTCTTAACGATCACTCAACTGTCTTATCACACTCTATTGATACATGGAATACATCTGGAACAAGCTATATTTGGGTAAAAATTCCTAATATGTTATCAAGTACAGAAATGGATATCTATATGTACTATAATTATGCTTCTGCGACAGATATTGCAGACAATGCATCTGTCTGGAGTGACTATGAAGGTGTTTGGAATATGAATAAATCTGGTGCAAACTTTATTGATGAAACCGGAACAGGAAAAGATGCTACAGCTGCTGGAAGCGTTTCGACAGTTGCAGGTCCTATTGGGAATGCAGCAAGTTTTGATGGAACCTCAAGACTTGCTCTTACATATGATTTAGCTCTAACTCTTGGTAGAACCTCAACATTATCTTTTTGGCTTAAAACATCTCAAGTCGGAGATGCAACTGATTGGAAGGCACCAGGTATCACAGGAATGTCAGGAACGGCACCAAGTAAAGATTTATTTTATGGATATATTAAAGATACTGGAAGGATTGGATCAAGTGCCGGTGGAGGAACACAGGTTGAATGTAATTTTGTTGTTAACGATAATACTTGGAGACATGTTACAGTTTCTAGAAATGAAACGACTGGTGAATTTAGATATTATGTAAATGGAGTTTTAAATGGTTCAGGAAATAGTGGTACTGGATTTAAAAATACATCATTCTATAGCTTTGGTGCAACTACAAAGGCATGGGGTGGTGGCGGATATTATTTCCTTAATGGGTCAATGGATTCTATAAAAATGAGTAACTCAGTATTATCAGATGCTCGAATAAAAGCTGAATATAAATTTACAACTGAAACAAATATGACTTATTCCCCAGTTCAAACTCCTTAAACTCTTTGCCTCTTTTCTGTGGCAATTCACTCAAAAAATTATAATTTTTCCAAATTATCTATTATTTCTAATGCTCTTAAGTCGCTGAAAGCACAGCATTAAGACAATCTTAATAACTAAGTTAAGCTCCTGAAATTAAAACAATTGTATAATTGACCGATAAACTTAATGAGGTACGTTTTTGAAAAGTTTACTTTTACTTCTATTAACAAATGTTTTGTTAACATCATGTAATTTTGGTGGTGATAGTAGTGACACTTCTGGTGGCGGATTATTTTCAGGATCAAAACCAACTTCAACGAGCTTCTCTTATAACTTACCAAGTAATAATACATATACATCAGGTGAACAATTAGATTTTATTTTAACTCACTCTTATAGTTTGGTCGTTGTGGGTACCCCAAGATTAGTTCTAACAATTGGAAGTAATACTCGTTATGCTGAAATTCTATCTGGAAATAATACTAAGAACTTAACTTTTAGATATACTGTTACTGCTGGGGACAGTGATCTTGATGGCATTAATATTAGCTCAACACTAGATCTCAATGGTGGATCAATAAAGTTCACTGCAAATGGAATTGAATCTGACGTTAATACAAACTTAGGACCAATTAATTCTTCACAAATTTTAATTGGTGACCCACCTCCACAAATCACAAATCTGATTGAACCAATAAATGCAACTTATGCAGAAGGAAGTAAACTTCTCTTTCAAGTAAGCTTTGAAGAAGATGTTGCAATCACAGGCTTACCACAAATCGCCCTTAATATTGGAGGACAAACAAAATATGCTCAATACTCGAGTGGATCAGGTACTAGTGGTATTGAATTTTCATACACAATTGGTGCTTTGGAAAATGATTTAGATGGAATTTCGATTGTATCCAATAGTATTGAGCTCAATGGTGGAACAATTGCAACAGTTAGTAATGGTATAACTCCCTCATTAATTTTTTTGAGTTTTAAAGATTCAACGAGTGGAGTTATTGTTAATACTTCGACAGGGATCACACCACCTGATCAAGTACCTTCGTTATCAACTGCTCCAACAACAAGTAATACAACTCTTTCTGTTTCATGGAGTGTTCCAAATAATAATGGAACTCCAATTACTAATTATTCTCTTCAATATAGAATTAGTGGAAATGCTACATGGATAAATATTTCACCAAACCCAACAGTTAATTCCACTTCTGTATCTGGACTAGTTGAAGGTACAACTTATGAATTTAGAGTGGCTGCAAACAATGGTTTACTTGGGCCATACTCTAATATAAATTCTGCAGAAATTTTTTCCATTCTCGATCTAAATCCAATTGCATGGTTGAGTGCAACGAACGTTTCTAATGGCGGAACAGAACCAAATGATGGAGATAAAGTTTCTTCTTGGTCTGACCTAACAGGAACAGCAAGCCCTGCAACAGAATCTACTCCTGCTAACCAACCAACTTATAAAACGAATATCCAAAATGGTTTACCTGCAATACGTTTTGATGCTCACACAAGAGGATTAGAAGGAACATTTACAAGAGTTAACAATAGCGGTTTGACTGTATTTATTGTTGGAAAGATGGATCAAAACACATCAAGAAAATGTTTTTTTGAGTTCTATTCAACGACAATCACAAGAAGAGGTTTTTTCTTTAACTATGGCTTTAATGAAGCAACAACAAATTTTCATCTAGATGATACAGGATTTAATTTATGGACTGCTTATGATGATGGAGCAAAAACTGATTTCTGGCAAAATGAAAATGTTATTTATACAGATAGGACAAATTGGGGACCAACGGGCTTTACAGGAGCTGGGGCTTATGTTCTAGGAGATGACCAAACATCTGGAGATCAAATAAGTGGATATCTAGGAGAATTTTTAATTTTTGATAAGCAACTTACGCCAAGTGAGACTTCTAAAATAAATACATATCTTAGAAATAAATGGGGGACTCCATAATATGAAGATCCTCTCAATAATGCTCTCTTATCTTTTTATCCTTACTTCTTGTAATTTTGGAGATGGTGGAGATGACTCATCTGGTGGAGGATTATTTTCTAATCATCAAATTGCCATTAATAAATTTCTTCTCATGCCTTCGTCAAACAAACAATTAATTGAGGCAAATACATATGATCTTACAATCCAACATTCTTACCCAATAAATGTAACTGGAAATCCTCGTATCACTTTAAACTTAAGTAGTGGAACACAATATGCAAATTACCTTAGTGGAAATGGAACAAAGAACTTAACATTTAGATATATTGTTCAAGCAGGAGACAATGATCAAAATGGAATCGACTTCGATTCAACAATTGATCTCAATGGTGGTGCTCTTGAGTTTTTAGAAAATGGAGTAACAAAAGCGGCTAATTTAGATATCGTAATAGCTATAACTCCTGTTATCAAAGTTGATACATCAAGGCCAACCATCGGCCTTATTACGCCTCCAAATCCAAAAACATATTTAAAAGATCAGCAATTACAATTTCTCGCTTTATTTTCAGAAACAGTTTATGTATCTGGAACTCCCACACTTACTCTTGATATTGGAGGAGTTAGCGTAAATGCAACCTACCAGTCTGGAAATAATTCAAATATTTTAAATTTTAAATACACCGTTTTAGAAAGTGATATTGATCTGGATGGAATTGTTCTTTCATCACCACTTGCACTAAATGCAGGTTCCATAAAAGATGAGGCCGGTAATGATGCAATTTTAACATTCACCTCAATACCTATGCCGACAACTTATGTCGATGGAGACTTACCTTATGTTTCTGGTTTTACTCCACCAACAAATAATACTTACACTTCAACTGATGTCTTAACTCTAACCCTTCAGTTTTCTGAAAATATTTTTATCACCGGAGCTCCAAGGGTTGTAGCTAACGTTGGTGGAGTTTCAAGATATTTTTACTATATTTCAGGAAGTGGATCCAAAAATATTCAATTCCAATATATTGCTCAAGATGGTGATGATGATTATGATGGGATATCTATTGCAAATACGATTGAATTAAATGCGGGTACGATAAAAGATGCTGGAGCTAGAGATGCAAATCTAGATCTACTTCCACCGCTACTTCCTAATGTAAAAATAGATGCAGGTTTTGCTAAGATAACAAACATCGCTCTTCCTCCAAATGGGACATATACCTATAATGATGAACTCTTCTTTACTGCGACCTTTGATAGAAATGTTACAATTACTGGAGTGCCACAACTTCAACTTTTACTCGACTCTCACTCTCCAGCTTTTATTTATGCAACATATATGTCTGGAAGTGGAACAGATGAAATTGTTTTTAGATATCTTGTGCAAAATGGTGAGCTTGATCTAACAGGTATTACTATTGATAATAGTTATGATCTTAATGGAGGAACAATACTTGCGGCCAATGGTGTAAATGCGAGTCTTGATATTACAAACACTGTATCTCTTCTTGATTCATCAAATATTTTAATTGATTCAGCAAGTGCCAGTGTCATATCAATTACTCCTCCAGTGGATAGTAATTTCTTAACTGGAAATAATATTGACTTCACTCTTAACTTTTCAAAAGTAGTAAATATAACAAATACACCAAGACTCACTTTAGATATTGGTGGTGTAACAAAGTATGCAAATTATTTATCGGGTTCTGGTTCACAAAATATTATTTTTAGATATACAGTAACAGGTGCTGACTCTGATACAGATGGAATTACTATTTCTAGTCCAATCGATTTAAATGCGACCGGTACAATTAAAGATTCTTCTCTCACTGATGCAAATTTAGTCTTCACCAGTGCAATACCTGATCTTACAAATGTTTTTGTTAATAAGCCCACCGCAATTATCACATCAATCACCTCCCCCATTGATGCTTTGTACCTAGAGACGCAAAACCTAGATTTTATTATAAATACAAATGAAGTAGTAAACATAACGGGGACTCCAAGGGTTGCAATTAATGTTGGAGGTGTAACTAAATATGCAAATTATTTATCAGGAACTGGTTCACAAGCTCTAACTTTTAGGTACATAATAGAAAATGGATTATATGACTTAGATGGAATTCAAATAATCTCACCTCTAGATTTAAATTCTGGGACTATTAAAAATGGGTCTCTTCTTGATATGGAGCTCACTTTTACAGCTCCCTCAATGACTGGAGTTCAAGTTAACTCATCAAATCCAACTGTCACAGCAATAACTGCACCCCTTAATAATAATTATCTGACAGCTAGTGATCTAGATTTCACTATTAGTTTCTCAAGCATCATTAATGTTACAAATACTCCAAGACTGGCTTTAACAATTGGAAGCTCAACTCTTTATGCAAATTACTTATCAGGAACAGGTACTAGTGATTTAGTCTTTAGATATACTGTTTCTGGATTAGATTTAGACTCTGATGGGATAAGTTTAAGTTCAACGATTGATCTCAATACAACTGGAACAATTAAAGATGGATCTCTTATTGATGCAAATCTTGATTTAAGCTCTTATCTACCAAACTTAACAAACGTCTTTGTAAATAAATCAAGCGCAGTTATTTTATCTGTGACACCTCCTCTGGATGCGACTTATTTAGAAGCTGAAAACATTGATTTTACTGTCAATACAAATGAGAATATCAGCGTTGTTGGAACACCAAGAATTTCCATAAATATTGGAGGACAAACAAAGTATGCAAACTACATTTCTGGTTCTGGCACAACTGCATTACTATTTAGATATACTGTTGAACCTAGCCTTGATGATTCTGATGGAATTATAATTTCATCCCCACTAGATTTAAATGGTGGAACATTGAAAAATGTAGGTAACCAGGACCTAGGTCTTACTTATACGCCACCAATAATGACAAATGTTCTTGTTGATTCTATTTTACCAGCAATTACATCGATTACTGCTCCTGCAGATGCAACTTATCTCGAGACTCAAAACCTCGATTTCATAGTTAATACTGATGAAAACATTGATATTACTGGAACTCCAAGACTCTCAATAAATATTGGAGGAACTACAAAATATGCTAATTATTTATCTGGAACTGGAACTCAAGCATTAACTTTTAGATACACAATTGAATCGGGATTATCTGATCTAGATGGAATAAACTTAGTATCACCAGTTCAATTAAATAGTGGAACGATGAAGAGCTCAAGCCTTAGAGATCTGGCCTTAACTTTCACTTCTCCAATAATGACAAATGTTATAGTTGATTCTATTTTACCAACTATTACATCGATTACTCCTCCTGTAGATGCAACTTACTTAGAAACTGAAACCATGGATTTCATAGTTAATACAGATGAAAATATAGATGTAACAGGAACTCCTCGAATCACAATTGATATAGGTGGATCAACGAAATATGCAACATATGTATCCGGAACAGGAACACAAGCACTCTTATTTAGATACACAATTGAGGCATCACTATCTGATAATGATGGGATTTCAATTACGACTCCACTTGATTTAAATAGTGGATCAATGCAAAATTCAAGTCTTAAAAATTTAGATTTAAATTTTTCTGCACCAATTCTGTCTGGAGTATTAGTTGATTCCAGTGATCCTACTATTACAATTACTTCTCCTGCGGATTTAAGTTATATAAATTCTCTAAGTGATTCAGCAGTCTTTACAATTTTAGGAACATGTTCAGAGGCAGGAAAAACGGTTACGATCGAAGTTGATGGAGGAGCGAGCTCAAGTCCATCAGGATTTTTATGTAATGGAACTAATTTTACTGGAACAATTGATACAACTGGTTTAACAGAAGCAACTCATACATTCGTTGCAAAAATTCAAGATGATGCGCTTAATGAAGGAATCTCAACAACAATTACGTTAACAAAAGATTTGACAATTCCAATCGTTTCATCGATTACACCTCCTATAAATAATTGGTATACAAATAGCTCAAATTTAAATTTCATTTTAAACTTTGATGATAATGCACATATTACAGGTTCTCCTAGAATTCAAATTGATATTAATGGAGTCACTAGATATGCAACATATCAATCTGGAACTGGTACACCGACAGTAACGTTTAGATATACAGTTCAGTCAGGAGAAGAAGATACTAATGGAATTGGATTCGCATCAACTCTCATTGATCTAAACTCAGGAACAATTCTTGATATTGCTGGTAATCCTATTAATTTAAATCTTGATGCAGGATCAAGTCTTCCTAACTTATCAAGTATTTTAGTGGATGGAATTGTTCCAACTGTCACAATTACAAGTAGTCCTGATATTACCTCTGCCAACGAGAGTACATATTCATTAACTGGTACCTGTTCTGAGAACGGAAGATCAGTTAATATTAATATTGATAGCTTAACCTACTCACCAATTTGTTCTGCCAATGCCTGGACAACTGGAGCAATAAATATTTCTTCAAGACTCGATAATCCAGCACTTCCAATAACGGTTGATCATAATGATGTCGCAGGAAATAATGCCATTCAAGTTTCAACGTCTGTGAATAAGGATTCTGCAACACCTCAAGTTGCAATTACTTTTGCTCAAAATATAAATTCATCAAATGTTACATCTTATTCAATAAGTGGTACCTGCACTGATGTAGGTTTGATTGTTGATATAAATATTGGCGCACTCAATTTTCAACCAAATTGTTCTGGTGGAAATTGGACAACTGGGTATATAGATGTTTCAAGCCTTGCTGATTCACCTTCTATTAGTATAACCGCTGACCATAATGGTGCGATTCAAGCAATAACTTCAGTTGCAAAAGATACATTATCAGCAACCGTAACAATAAGCTCATCACCAAATATAAGTTTATCAAACGAAACTAGTTATATTTTATCTGGAACGTGTTCTAATAATGGATCTATCGTAGATGTTTATATTGATATTCTAAACTTCCAGCCTAATTGTAGCTCTGGCTCTTGGACGACTGGAGCAGTTGATGTTTCGAGTATTGGAGATGGCACAGTCTCAGTCACTGCTGATCACAGTACTGCAACACAGGCCTCAGTTAGTATTAATAAAAATACTTCTACTCCAACCGTCACTTCCCTAACTGTGCCTACAACTTTAAGCAATAGTGCAGATTTAAACTGGACTACAAATGATCCAGGAGGATTTACTCTAAATGATTATGAAATTAATTACAGAGTTAAAGGAAATCCAACTTGGCTTTTATTTAGTGATGGAGTTTCACTCAATACAACAAGTACTGTAACAAGTCTTATCCCTGATACAACTTATGAATTCAGGGTAAGACTTCTATATAATACTTCTATCTACTCTGACTGGACTACAACAACAGAAGGCTTAACAAAACCCGATATTGCATTATTTAACTCTCCATATGCAGCTATGAACGTTGGTGGATCAACTGATACGAGAGTTGTCGCTATGTATGATAATACAAGAATCTATTTAAATGGTGTTGAGATTGCGGCATCACCTATATCAAAAGGTGTACCAACAAGTCTTCCCGCTCATGCACAATTTGATATTATTGATGCTGATAAGCCCATTTTTACAGCAGGAAGAAGAGGGTCTGGAGGGCAAACAGCAAAAGCAAATATCGTTTGGCAACCGACTTCATGGGCGGGAAAAACATTTACTTTTAACTCCACTAGAAATAATCCTCAACAGCTTTATGTTTTTGCAACTGAAGATACAGTTGTTCAAGTAAAGCAAGGCTCAACGGTTCTAGATAGCACAAGTGTTACAGCTGGAAATGGTGCCATATTATCTTGGTCTGTTTATGGAAGTTATCAAGTTCAGTCAACAGGAACAATACTTGCTTATCACTCCTCAGGAGATCCTGCGAACACCCTTGTTGATCCTAAACCACTTCTCCCAAGTTCACTTGAGATCATTGGCTTTCCATCAAATTCGATGCTTGTAACATCTGTGCTTGATTCAACAAATTATTATTATCTTCATTCAAATTCAACTACGGGCTCTGGTAATTTAAACATGTCATCAGTAGATACACTTCTTCCTCAAGGAGCAACAACAACTTTATACCAAAGTCATAGTTTGCTAATATCAGCAGATAGAAATATCTCTGGTGCAAGTTTTGCTGATAGTAATGGTAATTGTGCAGCACCTTTTATGCCAACAAATCTTATGAAGAAAAAGTATATGGTTAATACAAATTCAGATTGGGTGGCATTTGCAAGTAAACAAGCAGGAACAATCGATGTTTACTCTCCAGGGCAAACAATTGGTGTTTCAACGCCTGTTCAAACATTAACTCTCACTCGAACTGGTGGAAATACAAATGCACCATATTATGCACGACTTAATACTACTAATGGTGGTTATCGATTTGTGTCATCAGTGCCTATGGCCGCTTGGTATCAGCCCAATACTGATACAGGTGCCTCTGCGCAAGATGAAACGATTATGTATGGGACTGATGAATAGACATTTAATTTTACCTGGTATAGCCTCAAATCATGAGACTATTTATCATTTTTATTTTTATAAGTTTAAATCTTTTTGCAAATACAGAAAGTGAATTTCAAAGAAGAATAAATCTCTATGGCCTAAATGATTATTCAAATCAAGTATCTCAATATGATGAAAAAATTATTACATCCTTAAAAAACGATATTTTCAATTCTTTCATTCCTAATACCCAAGAGATACTAGGTAAATGTGATGATATCAATTGCTTATTATCAGAAAATAATTATCTAGCTCTAAAAGTTCCAAATGATAATATTTGTCTTCCCTTCACAACTTGCGAATTTTATCATTGCATGGAAGAGAAATACCAATGCGAAAGAGAGGGCGTTAATTATTTTACAAAGTTAGCTTATCCAACTTGCAAGCAATACCTACACAATATTAATGGGAAGAAATTCACACAAAAAGGCCATGACTGGATCTACTCGGTTATGGTTTGTCTGCAAAAAGGTCTCGTTGAAGAATGTGAGATCAAGAAGAACTGTATAAAAGAGTCACCAAAAGAGACTTGTAATTATATAACTGAATTCACTCTTAAATTTCATCCTGGATGTTATCTAAATTCGGGAGTTGGAATTTGTAAACTCCCAATTAAGGATAAAATCAATATTTGGAAAACAGTAGCCCCATTCTTAACTCCAAGAGAAAAAGAAGAGGCGTACAAAGTTATAATGAGTTGTATTACTGGTGGGTTTTAAATTTTTGGCAATCTTGTAATGAGTGTAACCTCTTCACCGCGTCCTTCATCATTACCGACTTGATTCACAACCTCACATTTATTTTCAGTCCAGATATAGTCCATATCTCCTCGAACGAGAATACCTTCAACTAGGCCTGTTTTTGCATTAAAAACACCCGAACCAGAATTAATTGAAAATGTATCTAGGTTTGCTGTAAAATATATATCGTTAATTGCTCTGACATTAGCTCCATCTGCTATTTTTGTTGGAAGTCCTGATGGATGGCCTATCACAACGAGCTCATCGCCTACTTCAAGCTTTCCCGATGACCTTAATTCTAAAGGCTCTCTGTCAATGACATCTCGATCTAACTCGACTATTGCATAGTCTTCCTTTGATAGTGGATTATTTTTAAAGGCAATTATATTAATACATTTATAAATATTTTTCTTTTCGACAAGAATTTTTTCTTGTCCTTCAAAGTCCATTTTATAATCAAATACCCAAGATTTGATTAAACATGAATTTTTATCTTGAACACAATGTCCAGCAGTTGCAATTTTATTTTTTCCAATTAAAAAGCCCGAACAACTTGCGACTGCAGGTTGATTAACAAATCTTTCTGTTTCACATTTTTTTTTATTTAAAAGAGTTTCCCCACTAAGCTCCACTTCTTCTTGACTATAATCTTTGAGTGAGTGATTAGAAATAAATGCAGCACTAGACTTTGCAAGTTTCAAAAATAATTCATTCCTAACATGATAAATATCTTCACGGTTATCATCGCCATAGACAATCGTTGCTTGAGGTTTAGTTCCATATGCAAACTGAGTTAAAGAAAGGGCAATTACGAGGACTAGTTTTTTCATTTTTCTCCAAAAAAAAAGGCTCCCTAAGGAGCCTTTATATTTTATTAATTATTTTTTAGGTAATCCTTCAACTATTGTGATTAAAGTAACATCTTCACCACGTCCCTCATCTTCACCAATTTTATTCGATATTCCACACATTCCGTCTTCTGAAGCAACAAAGTCCTCTTCTCCACGTACAAGTATTCCTTCTACTAAACCTGATTTTAAATTAAACACAGCTGAACCAGAGTTCCCACCATATGTATCAAGGTTTGCAGCAAAGAAAACGTCATTTATATTTCTAATTTTTGCACCGTCAGTTATTTTTGTTGGTAGTCCAGATGGGTGGCCTATAACAACAATTTCATCTCCGACAGCTGGCTTACCTTGTTTTCTCATTTTTAGTGGCTTTCTATCTTTTACCGGTCTATCTAATTCAATAACAGCATAATCAATTAAAGTATCTTCAGTTAGTTTTTGAGAAATAATTTTTTTACAACCATATACTTTTGACTTATCTAGAATTATTTCTTCTTGGTCAGCATAATCAACTTTGTAATCAAAGACCCAAGATGTTCCAGAACAAGCCTGCTCTGAATCCATACAATGACCTGCTGTAACTAAGATATTTTCAGCAACTAAAAAACCTGAACAATGAGCAACTGCCGGTTGCTTTGAAAATCTTTCACTTGCACAAATCATATTTGACGTTAGGTTTTCACCTTTAAGAATTACTTGCTCTAAATTAAATTCTTGAATTTTGTGTGTTTGAATTGCTGCTGCTGTAGACTCTGCTAATCTTAGTAATAATGAATTATCGATACTGAAAACATCTTCACGGTTGTCATCGCCATAAATAACTGTCGTCGATTTTGATTTTGAATGTGCTGAAAATATTGTTGCACTTAATAACATTAAAACTAAAAAACTCTTCTTCATGATTATCCTTTGAAAGCCTGTCCCTTTGGCACAAAAGCATAATGACAAAACCAAGTTATTTAATCAACTAACACTATCTTACACTTTAAGTTTTCTTAAACTAAAATGCACCACTGATGTAACTATCTGAAAGAATTGACGATATAATCTCTAGTGATAGTTTGTCGTTCGCGTCAAAATCTGAATAATGACAGCTATCAATATCGAGAACACCAATGACACCACTATTTTGAATAAGAGGAATAACAATTTCTGAATTAGAAAGGCTAGAGCAAGCAATATGACCTGGAAACTGATGAACATCATCTACTAAAAATGACTTTGATTCTTTCCAAGCTGACCCACAAACGCCCTTGCCAAATGGAATTCTCGTACAAGCAAGTGGTCCTTGGAATGGTCCTAGTACTAAATTGTTCTGAATTTTATCAACGAGATAAAACCCGACCCAGTGAAAATTAAATTCGGCCATTAGTATAGCTGAAACATTGGCCATATTTGCATAAAAATTTGTTTCATCTGCAATGACTGACTTAATAACCTTAATTGTTTGCTCGTAGTTTCTTTTCATAAATTGAGTGTGATCTGACCTTATTTTATTACAATAAAAAACCCTCACAAGGAGGGCTTTTTATTATTATAATTTTGCGTGTCTTGCTTTTGAGCCTGGGAATCTGTGATCTGAGCCACGTCCAAGGTATGTTGTTTGAATTTTTCTCATCGAACTTAATCTATTCTCTGCTAAAACGTCAGCTGCTTTATTAACAGGAATATTTTGTTCTTCAGAAATTTGATAAATTCTCATTGTTGTATCATAGATAGTATCAATCATTCTTCTTGATTTATCATCATTCCAACCTTCAAATTCAATTGATACATTCATTAATCCACCTGCATTAATTAAATAATCTGGAGAATATAATATTCCTCTATCTTTTAATTCTTGCCCGTGTCTATCTTCTTTTAATTGGTTATTTGCTGCACCATTAACAAGTTTACACTTTAATTGGCCAATTGTTTGATCATTAATTGTTGCTCCTAAAGCACATGGAGCATAAATATCCATGTTTGCACTATAGAAAGCTTCTGGTTGAATGAATTCTGCATGAGGAAATTTTTCTTTCATTCGTTGAATATTTTCTTCATTAATATCAGTAAATATTAACTTTCCACCAGCTTCATTTACTAGCTCAGCAAGCTCTATACCAACAGATCCCACACCTTGAATACCAACAATTTTATCCTTGATCGCTTCTCTAGAACCCCAAACTTTTGTTGCTCCAGCTTCCATACCTCTAAATGTTCCAAGAGCTGTATATGGAGCAGGATTTCCGGAACCACCACTTGCTTTTGCGATACCACAAACATAATTAGTTTCTGTATAAACATCATCAATATCATCAACAGAAATATTTACATCTTCTGCTGTTATATATCTTCCGTTTAGAGATTCAACAAATCTTCCATAAGCTCTAAATAGTGCTTCAGATTTATCTTTTTTTGGATCACCAATTATAACTGCTTTTCCACCACCAAGATTTAATCCTGATACTGCCGCCTTGTAAGTCATTCCTCGAGATAATCTTAGAACGTCTTCAATCGCTTCTTCTTCATTTGCGTATGGCCACATTCTTGTACCACCAAGAGCTGGTCCTAATGTCGTATCATGTATTGCAATGATAGCTTTTAATCCACATGAAGGTTCACTAAAAAAAATAACTTCTTCATGACCCATGCTATATAGTTTCTCAAAAGTTAACATACAAAATCTCCTTGTATTTTTATAAATTACATAGTGTTAAATTTGGTAAATTTATAAACTTCCAAGAATGAAAGTAGTAGGCTTGGTGTGTCAATTTCTTAAAAATTACTGAGTTATATCTGATTTTTCATTAAAAACGACTTGAACAAGGTCCTCATCATCCTTTTTATTGGATAAATGCTTCTCTCCATCAGTACTCTCAATTTTAACTTCTTCAATTTCATTCTCAACGACTCGTAGTAATTCAAATGAGAGTCCTTCCCAGAATAGGATATTAGATTCTTTTGGAAAATTATTTCCTAACATATCAAGTAAAAACCCACGTAGGGTTGAATAATTGTCATTGAGAGGAATTTTAACATCGTATTCATTAGATAAATCACGAAGTGTAATTGATCCAGGAACAATTAAGCCCTTTTCTAATGTATGCTTTCCTAAATGTGCTGCATCTTCTTCATCATCATGTTCATCTTGAATTTCTCCAAAAATTTCTTCCATAATATCTTCAAGGGTAACAATACCTACAACAAGGCCATTTTCATCTTTTACAAGAGCTAAGTGAACCTTCTTACGATTCATATGATCAAAAACGGCTTGAATCTTCATATGTTCATAAACAAAGAATGGCTCATTTACATATCGAGTTATATCAAACTGCTCTCGCTCTTTTAATGTTGTAAATGAAATATCTTTTACGTGTATAAACCCAAGAGTAGAATCAAGGTCCTCTTCATAAACTGGATAACGAGAGTGCTGCTCCGCTCTTAAGATCTTAACTGTTTCATCAAAAGATAAATCTGACTTTAATCCACAAACAGATGTTCTTGGAGTCATGATATCTTTCACTTTAATTGTAGGAAATTCTAAAATAGATGTGAGTAGATCAATATGTTTTGAATCGATTGACCTATCTTTTTCAGCTTCACCAACCATAAACTCAATATCATCTTTCGTTATCATTTTTTCTTGTAATGAAGCATTCTCTCCAAGGACAAGTTTGATAATAAACATGAAAATCTTCACTACTGGAAACAACATATAATAGCAAAACTGAATGAGCCTTACTATGGGTACTGCTAGTTTTTCAGAGTGGTTTCTCATAAATGTCTTTGGAATAATTTCTCCAAAGATTAGAATTAATATAGTTGTGATACCTACTGAATAAGAAATTGCATCACTTTGAAAGTATCTCTGTGCAATAGTCGTTGCAAATGAGGCAACAAAAATATTAACAAAGTTATTTCCAATTAAAATTGTTGTTAATAGCTCACTAGGTCTTTCAATTAAAAAGAGATAAGCACTTTTATTCTTAGGTGAATCCTCAATCATTTGCTTTATTCTTTTGGATGGAATACTCAAAAGAGCAGACTCAGATCCTGAGAAAAATGCGGATAGAACAACACCAAAAGCGAATATAATTATTTCTTGAACTTCCTCACTCATGACAAGTGATCTCCGAAGTTACTAGTAAAAAATTTGAATAATAATGGTTGAAAGTTAGCGAAATTAAATTTCTAGACGGGGGCTCTATTTGATTCTCCTCATAAGTAAACAATTTTACTTCATCACTTTATTATACACTTGTTTAGGCCGATTTGTCTATTTCGAAGAGACTTAAGAAGGCTTAAATAGTCTAAGTTATTAATATATAAGAATTTTATAGATTTAATTAGTTTCCAAGAGTCTGCATTAATCCCTGATAAGTAGCACCCGAAGCACTTGTAGGTCCTACCATATCAATCGTTCCTGCAATTGCTCTTTTTGCTTTAGAAATACTAGGAATAACAATATCTTCTAGATTTGATTTCTCAGCCGCAATCTCAAATAATTTAAATTGTTCTGTTGTTAATAGGTTCTTTGAGATTAAATCACTTACTGGAATATTTTGATTATTAATACTTAATATTAACTCTCCTTTAGAACCCTTTTTTAAGCTTTTTGCATCTATCTTTACTTCATTCCAAAAGTAACTTCCTCTAAACTCTAAATAAAGTCCATCAGCACCCTCGGAAATCATGGCACTTTTTAGTTCTGAAGCAAGATTCTCCTTAGGTGTAAACTTTGATAGTGCTCCTGAATTAGACTTTATATATTGAGTCCCATTATTTTCAACAGAACCTAATAACTGCCTCCCACTCGAAGAGGTACCATTATTAAAGCTGTTACTGATCTGATTTCCAGCAGAGCCGGTGGAGTTTATTAAGCTTCCACTATTACCACCTCTCAAACCTGATTCATTTCCACTTACTGGATTGTTAACAACTTTTGCTGCTTTAATTTGATCTTCTAACTCATTAACTCTTTTTTCTCTATCAGCAAGATCTCCATTTAGCTTTTTTAATTTTTCAGCTTGATCTGCTATTTGATTTTTTAATTCATCAATTGATCCCATAAGTGCAGGATCGTTTTGAACTTTTTCAGGTAAACGATTTGGCTGATCTGAGAGGTAATTGTTTAGCTCTTTTGAATCTATTCCTTTATCTTTTAACTTTTCTTGTACTTCTTTATAGTTATCTTGAACTGTTTCACTATCAGAAATAATTTGTTTAATTTCAGTATCACTTATTGGGTTCGCTTTATAGGTAGATACGTTATCATCTAATTTTGTCTCTTTGATTTGTTGATTAACTTTTTTCATAAAATCATTTTCTGAAGATATTTCATCATTTGATAATGAACGTTCAATAGTGCTATTTGAATTTACTATATTTGATAGCTTTTTTGAATTATCATTAATCGCACTAATCTTTGCACCAATATTATTTCTGTTTGCAGATCGACTTTTAATATGACTTACACTCTCTGCCATAACCTGCACAACTCTATCTGGATCATGAGATATTTTATTATTAGAATCGTTTGAAACTAAATAGCGATTCTTTGGATTTTTAACCATCTTATCAAATGTTTCAAGAGGTATTCCCATTCTTTCATAAAATTTCTGATCATTAGTTAATGTGTTAAATCCATTACAAATATTTCCTTTAATATTATCAGATAGCTTAGCAAAATCATTAAACTCTACATCTGCAATTAAATCATTAAGATAAGTAAAGCTCTGCTTCCTTGATTCAACTTCTTCATTATTTTTTTTATTAGTTTGCCAATCCTTTAAGAAATTGAATGTCCCTTGAATTTTATTTATGAGGTAATTAACATCATTATCAGAACTCTTATTTTCTACATTTCCATAAATCTCACATGCAGTACTTTCTAAGGCAATTCTAGTTGAAGATAATGGTTTCTCATTTCTATAGTTTCTGGCCTCAAGAGAGTCAATTAATTCATCATCACTTGGGTTATATTCTTCAGAATCAAGACAGATAGTATTTGCAAAGTCATTATAGACTTCATCACAATGGCCTATTTCTGATTTAATCAATTTATCCATTTCATTTTTTGTTAGAATCTTATCTATACTAAACAGCTGTTTAGTCGAGACATTTTCATTCGAATTACTCTTCGATACATCAGAAAATCTCTCACAAAGACTATTTTTACTAGAAAGGATTATACCAAAGTGAGGGTGCCCTTTCATCATTAAATTTAAACTTCCACTTGTAACCTTGAAACTCAAAAACTTTGCATTTTCATCACCGATTATCACTTTTTGTTCTTCTTTTGGGAAGATTGTTCGATCAAGCACTCCTTTCTGGATATCACTTAAATATTCTTCACTCATCAATCTTGCTAAAAAATCCTTACCAATTTCTTTATTTGTAGAATCACTACAATATTTAGACAACTCATCCTTTTTATTTTTCAAAACTGAGTTAATCCATGAATTAGTTTTCTTAAAAACATCAGAATCTAGAAATTTTCCAGCAGTATAAGTTAAGTGCCTTTGTCTATTTGTACAAATAGAGGATGCATTTTCAAAATTTCCAAAATAATTATCAAAATTTTCTTCTCCTGATATATTTGAAATACCAGAATTCACCATTGCAATTTGCTGTCTTTTCAAAATTAGATCTTCAAAAAGGGAATTATTTCCTAATTTATTTTTTAAATTAACACAGTTTGAGTTTTTTTCGATGTAATCTGAAAATTTATTTTTATCACGACATAAATATTTATCGATGAATCCTTTTGGTATGGATCCTTTATTATCACCATCTAGTCCAAATCGGTTAGCAAGTACTAATCCAACTGCTTTTTCATACTGAAAATTCATATCTTTAAATGTATTTGCAATTTTATTTGTAATCACATCTTCAACAATTTCCGTTTTTATTTCTTCACGTTTTTTTGCAAAAGACATATTTTGTTCAGAACTATCATACATATTCTGATAGCATCCAGAACAAAATTCTCGATTTCCTCTTTTTAATTTCATAATAACATTTTCAGTTCCGAATTTAATCATAACTGAATTTATTAACTTACCCATTTCCGCTTCATCTTCACTAACCTTAGTGACGGAGTCCTCCAGTGCATTACAACTCGTAAGAATATCATCTGCTTTACAGATTTTTCCTTTACAGCAATTAGATTCTTGAGATGAAATGCCTGTGTTAGTATTCAACCCGTAACCAAGTTGAAAATTACTACCTTTAAGGGACATATTATTTCTCTCAGTAGGGCCGAAACCATAAACAATGCCATGCTTAACATCAAAAATCTTATAGTTTGTAATCACTTGCTGAAAATTAGTACTCTGAGCAGATCCATATTGGTTATACCTTGCTACAACAGGTTCCGAGGTGCCCGCACCACTTAAATTCGCACTAATACCTCTGTCCTGCCCAAAGCCTTGAACAGCAGAAAAAAGTAAAATAAATATATAAACGAGCTTATTTCTCAATGATGTAACTCTCCTTATCATCTGTATCGGAATACTCTGGTAATATATTAACTTAAATTTAGTAAATCTAATGAGTCTAATTATATCTTATTGAAAATACGAATAAGGAAGATGAATTGTGATCTAAAAAGTGGCCAATTACTCTAAAAAACCATCTTTATGAAGAAAGGTAATATCTGGAAATTGAATATTAGGAGGAGCATCTAAGACAGCATTAATCATATAAATAAAGTCCTGAGTGCTCAGCATTTTTGATGTATCGATATCTGCAACTTCAACCCAAAGTGGAGTATCAACTGCGCCAATATAAAAATTTGTGAATCTGATTAAATATTTTCTCCACTCTTTTTCTAAAACACCAAGCATTCCTCTTTTGGCAAACTCTGATGAAGTATAAGAGATTGTGTTTGGAAAAAAGTTTTTAGCAGAAATAGAAAATAAATTAATGATATGAGTTTCTTCTGCAATAATGAGTGATTCAAAATGCCTTAAAAAATTGAAATAGCCTATGACATTAGTTTCAAGATGCATTCTAAGATCGAGAGCTTTTGAATCGCTAAATGATCCCATGTCACACATACCAGCGGCGTTAATAAGAACATCCACGACTTCTGCTTCTGCGGAAACTTCTCTAATAAATTTTTGGATATGATTTTCTTGAGTAATATCAAATTCAATATCAATAAAGTTATCATGCTCTAGAGTCGATTCACTTCGGCTACCACCATAAACAAGAAAACCTCTATCGAGAAGAGTCCTTGCACATTCAAGGCCTAATCCAGAAGAGGTTCCCAATACTATAGCAACTTTATTCATTTCTACTTAGCAATTCCAACAGATCTAGTTTCTCTTATTACTGAAACCTTAATTGTTCCAGGATAAGACATTTCTTCCTCGATCTTCTTAGCAATATCTCTTGATAAAAGAATTGTTTGTTCATCGTTTACTTTATCGTTTTCAACTAAAACTCTAATCTCTCTTCCGGCCGAAATAGCATAACTTCTATAAACACCATCAAAGCTATTTGCAATATTTTCGATATCTGTAACTCTTGATACATAAGATTCTTTTAAAAACTTTCTTACACCAGGTCTTGCACCACTTAGTGCATCTGCGGCCATAACAAGGTGAGCGAGAACAGTTTCAGGTTTAACATCTTCATGGTGGGCACGAACTGCATGAACGATATCTGGATCTTCACCATATTTCTTAATAAAGTCTGCACCAACAACAGCATGTGATCCTTCAGCTGAAGCATCAATTGCTTTACCGATATCATGAAGTAATCCTGCTCTTCTTGCTTGCTTAACATTAAGTCCAAGCTCAGCTGCCATTGCTCCACATAAAAATCCAACTTCCAATGAATGCTGATATTGGTTTTGCATATAAGAAGTTCTGTAGTTTAGAGCACCAAGCATCTTTAAAATTTCAGGATGAAGGCCATGAATACCGATTTCCATTTGAGCTTTTTCACCTAATTCACGAAGACGTTGCTCAAGTTCATATTTTGATTTATCATGAAATTCTTCTATTTTTGCTGGATGAATTCTTCCATCTGCGATTAGTTTTTCAATTGTCATTTTCGCAACTGCTTTTCTAACAACATTAAATGAAGAAATAACAACCATACCTGGAGTATCATCAATAATTAAATCAACACCACAGATTTGTTCAAATGCTCTAATATTTCGACCTTCTCTACCAATAAGACGACCTTTAATTTCATCCCCTGGAAGTTCAACAGAAGTAATTGTTTGTTCAGCAACATACTCTCCAGCAAATCTTTGAAGTGCTATTCCAAGAATTCTTTTTGCTCTTTTTTCAGCATCTTCATTTGCTTCTTCTTCTACTCTTTTAATCATTTTTGCAGCATCAACTCTTGCCTCTTCTTCCATTACTTGAAGAAGTTCCGTCTTTGCATCTTCTCTAGTCATTCCCGCAACTTTTTCAAGTTTTTCAGAAATATCATTTTGGCGCTCTAAAAGCTTTCCACGTTCTAATTGTGTTTGAGATTTTTCTTTATCTAATTCTTCTTCTTTTCTTTTAATAACTTCTAGATCTCTTTCTTTGGCTTCAATTTTTTGATCTAGGCTCATCTCTTTTTTGGTAATATTTCTTTCTAAATCATTTAATGACTGAGTTTTTTTAGAAAATTCTTTTTCTAAAATTTCTTTTTCATCTAAAATAATTTGTCTTGCTTCTAACTTTGCGGCTCTTTTCATATCTTCCGCAGAATTTTGAGCATTTTTAATTATATTTGCGGCTTCTTTTTCTTTTTCATCTTTTAAACTTTTTACTTTCCCCATTGAGAAAACAAAAGCAATTACAGCACCAATGACGAATGCCAGTACTGCAAATAATATTGTTTCGGTTGTCATATATTTATCCTCGTTTATATATTTTTTTATCAGTTATAATATAATCCATACTTTTATCATGCTTTTCTTTTGGTACTTCTTTTAACAATTGAAATGAAAAGCAAATTCCAATTTTAATTCCCTTGAAGTCTCTTAAGTATGAGTCAAAGTATCCTTTTCCTCTTCCCAGTCGCTCAAAGTTATCATCAAAAGCTAAACCAGGAATAAGTAATACATCCGGAACAACTTCAGTACTTTTCTCAGAGAGCTTTAATCGATATTCATCTTTTTTAAAGCTATCTATATTTGCTTTGTGATAACTTAGCTTTGTTTCATCATGCATATGCACAACGGCTAAGTCTCTATACTCATTTCCTTTCAATGATGACCACCAAATAGGCTCATTTTTTATCGGAGAATAAGCACCTAAGCAAAATCCATTAGAATACAAATCTGAATTTAATTGATTTAAAAGTTGAGATAAGTGAATTGATATAACATTGCTATATGTTTCAAGTAAGTTTTTATTTAGTAACAGCTTTTCTCTCATTAATGTTCGAATACTATCTTTATTCACTTCTAAGTATTCGTCTGCATACTTCCAGGAGAAACTTCCTCAATAAAATTAAGGGCATCTTCTACACCAGTCTTAAGTGCAAACACATTAACTTTGTACTCTTCATCTTTCTCTAGCAATTTTGTTGCTAGACTGAGAGCACCCAAAACGGCTACGTCTACATCTTTCAATTTTGAATTTGATTTCTTTAACTTAGAAATCTCATCATTTAAAAGACTTACAGCTTTTAAAGCTTTGTTATTGTTCTCTTCATCCGTTTTGATACGGATGCTACAACCTAATATATTAAATTCCGAACTTTGGTTCATGGACATAGTAATAGAGTAAAAGAATATAGGCCCTAAGTCAATCTTAGACCGTTTTCTCTCCCATCCCAAGCAGTGCATTAAGAAATAAGTCCAGGTTGAAAATATTTAAATCATCAACGGATTCACCCACACCAATATAAACAATTGGTACATTTAACGATTCAACAATACTAACCGCTCCACCAGCTTTTGATGACCCATCGCACTTTGTAAATATCAGACCAGAGAGTTCAAGTGATTTATTAAACTCTTCTGCCTGGCGAAGAGCGTTTTGACCTGTTATTGCATCCAAGACAAGAAGTGTCTCGTGTGGCGCATCAGGCAAAACCTTACTCATTACTTTTTTAGTCTTTGCAAGCTCATCCATTAAATTTGATTTTGTATGAAGTCTTCCTGCTGTATCAATAATGCAATAATCTGCATTTATCTCCACGGCTCTTTTTACCGCATCAAATGCCACACCTGACGGATCGGCTCCTTCTGCAGCTTTTACAATTTCAACATCTGCACGCTTACACCATACTTCTAATTGTTCAACAGCTGCAGCTCTGAAGGTATCACATGCTCCAACAACAACACTTGCCCCTTGAGATCTAAGCTTCGTTGCAAGTTTGCCAATAGTCGTTGTTTTACCAGCTCCATTAACTCCAACAATCATAATAACCTTTGGCGATTCTGATTTCTCTGTAAAATTATAAAGATCTGTATTTACTTTTTCCTGAGTTTTAACCATTTTTTCTTTTAGAAATTCTTTTATAGAATCAAGATAATTGTCTTTATTTTCTTCTTTTGAAATTTTTTGTAACCGCTCTATTAATTCAGCGACAAGACTCGGCGACATATCTGATGTAAATAAAATTTCTTCTAATTCATCAACGATTTCATCATCCATTTTAGATTGAGATAAAAGAGATCCTATTTTTCCCCATACTTGTGATCTTGTTCGACCTAGCCCTTTAAAAAGCCTGCTCTCCCAAGAGACGGAAGGCTCTTTTACTTCCTTTATAATTGATATCTTTTGACCAGAAACTTCAACCTCTTGCTCTAAGTCTTTTTGTTCAGTCGACTCAGTCTCAATTGACTCTTTTGAAAGGAATGAGAAGAAAAATAGAATCGAACCTAGAAAGATACCAATTATTAAAAAGTAATCAGTAATAAATAAATTATCTATAAAAGCTTGAAGATTGATCTCTTGCATATTAACTAACCTTTTGTTTTTAATAAATTTAGAGGTTAATCTTTATCATCAACAATTTGATTTTGAAAGAAATTCAAAACCATTTTAGCACTTGCACCCCAGAGCACATAAGTTTGTGCTTCATTAAGATAAAAGCATTTGTTTGCAAGTAATGGAAAATAAAAGATATCAGTAATTTTTTCGTGGGAAGAATTTAAAATCTCTGCTCTTTGCCACAAAGCAATATTTTTAACGAGACTAACTGGCGCCAAGACAAGGTTATTCCACTCTCCATTGGATGTGACTTCATCTAAAAACTGTTTTTTAGAATGTTTATACTTTGCAGCTACTGGAATAATCAATTTATTTCTCGCTGTTTTAACTGGATGAATCATTCCAAAAAAATCAAAATTATCAGCAGGAATTGATGTCTCTTCAAACAACTCTCTTTTTGCAGTATCAACAGGATCGATTTCACTTAATAATTTATGGCCTCCTACAAAACTAATTTGTCCTGGATGAGATGGCATAGTGTCACTTCTTTTGATAAAAACGAGTGAATCTTCAACCATTAAAATTATAACCGCTGCTGACCATAACTCTACTGGATAGTTATCATTAGTTATGCTAGATAAGGATTCAAGTGAAAAATGGAGATTAAGATTATCAATCATGAGTAATTTAACTTACCAAGTACAATTTATTAGGGCCATAAGAAAGTTTTTTGAAATGAGTAATTTTCAAGAAATAATGAGTCCTATCGCTGTTGAAAACCCTGGGATGGAGACCCATATTCATCCTTACCAACTTTTCAGTGTAAAAAACAAAGAACCCATAGCAAAATTTCTAAATACTTCTCCCGAATTTTATATGAAAGAAGTTCTTGCAAAAAATCCCGAATTTCAAAATATTTATTCCCTCAATTATAGTTTTAGAGATGAGCCCAATTCTCCCATTCATCGCAATCAATTTCTCATGCTGGAATGGTATAGAAAATCAGCATACTACACCCAAATTATGGATGATATCATTTCACTCATAAATTTTTTACAAACAGAACTGAAATTAGAGAATCCAATTCAAAACTTCAGCGTCATGACCATCAATGAAGTGTTCTTAGATATTTTAGGATTAGATATTTTAAATTTTCTTGATAAAAATGAATTGATTAGAAAAATCCAACTGGATTATAAAGACGTTCCACTTCCACATAGTGAGTGCGAATGGGATGATTATTATTTTCTACTTTTTCTAAATAAAATAGAACCTGAGCTCACCCAATATCCGTTTTTACTTTTAAAAGAATTTCCTGCACCATTATCAGCTCTATCTACAATTTCACAAACTGATAAAAGAGTATGTGAAAGATTTGAAGTCTATATGAATGGTGTTGAGATTTGTAATAGCTTTAATGAAATAACAGATGCAAGGGAGCTTACAAAAAGATTTAATGAGCAAGCAAAGCTAAAGAAAGAATTCTATCATTATGAGCTTCCATGGCCTTCGCGCTTTATGAAAACGATGGAAGATGGTTATCCAAAATCTTCAGGAATTGCCCTAGGAGTAGAGCGCTTAATGCAAATCCTACTTAAGCTTGATAGTCCATTTATTGATTAATTTAAGAAATTAAAAACTTTATGTAGTTTTATAATGAGCTCAGACTTAATATGTTGAAGAGGAACTCTTTTAGCCCATTCAAAATGAAATGATTCTGATGTATTTTTTCTAGTCGCACTATCAAATGCATTATTATAATTCTTAGCAAGATCAGAACTTAAAATTGCATACCATGTATAAAGATCCTTACCATCTTTTGGAAATGCATCAAGAACTTCTAAACTTTTTTCAGTGAGTACACGTTTAAGCATCCAAATATTTAGTTTTGCCACTTCAGTGCTGTTATATCTAAGAGCTAAGTATTTCTCAGTATAATAAATTGTAAAATCCACACTTCCTTTAGAAATAAGGGTTTTACTACTCTCCTTAGATAAATATTCAGATCCAAGAACGATTGATCTATAGGCACCTTCTCTTGTTCCACCTTGTTCTAAAACATTTAGTAAAGTAACAAGTTCTCTTTCGGTACCTTTTACTCTTAAAGTTGAACGATAAAGTTCTTCTAAATAAGCAAGTCTAAATCTTATTTTGTCTTCAGCCGGAAGATTATGAAAACTATCGCCTTGAGTATTTAACAAACCCTTTTTATCGTAAACAGCAGTATTCGTTGCATCTTGATTTACAACCGGGATATTTGGAAGCTCCATTGACTCGGTCTTTTCTTCTGTCTTTCCTAGAAGTTTTCCAATTTTATCATTGGCACTATCAATCATTTTTTTTAAATCAAATGCTTGTGCATTTAGGCTCATTAGAGTCAAAAGAAGTAGAAGTAATCTCAAAATATATCCTTTTCTCTTATTTTGCCTCATAACAACAACTTAAGCATTAGTGAAAGTTTTTCTCCCTAGAGGCAAGTTTCAAGTTGGGCTAGACTAAATCTAGGAGATTCAATGTTAAAATATATATTTAATGATAAATTTATTGCGAAAATAACTGACAAAATAACATCATCTATTGAAAAGAGCTTTGATAGTTATACTTCTGAGCAAAATAAAACTCTTAATGAAATTTCAGAAAATGTGCAAAAACTTAGAATTGAATTAAAATCACTTGATCAAAGATTAACTCAAAAAGAATTAAAAGACAGAGCTGAGTACGGCCATGTTCGTTATCAACTAAACTCTATGCAATCAACCATTAGACCTAAAAAAAGAAAAGAAGATGGAAGCTCTCACTAAGAGATAATACGTCCTACTAAATCATAATCAAGAACTTCTGTAATTTCTACTTGAACGATATCTCCAGCTTTCGCCATTCCATCATTAATAATTACTTTTCCATCGATATCTGGAGCTTGACCTCTGTGCCTTCCCTGTAATAATAAATCTGTTTCTTCATGAACACCTTCAACCAGAACTTCAATCGTTTTCCCAAGGTACTCTTGATTTAATTCTCTTGCGATTTCTTTTTGAACTTCATAAAGCTTTTCAAAACGCTCATCAATAACGTCTTGATCTAATTTATTTTTTAATCTAACCGCAGGAGTTCCTTCTTCATCAGAGTATTTAAAAACACCTAAGTGATTAAATCTTATTGATCTTATTCCTTCAACTAGTGCTTCAAAGTCTTCTTCTGTCTCACCTGGAAATCCCACGATAACAGAAGTTCTAAGAACGATTCCTGGAATTTTTTCTCTTAACATTTTAATTTTTGAATAGATTAATTCATTCGTTGCTTTTCGATTCATTCGTCTTAGTACTTGAGTTGAGAAATGTTGAATCGGCATATCAAGATATTTACAAATATTTTTTGACTGGGCCATTAAATCCATAACATCTTCAGTTAGATCATCTGGATAAAAATAAAAAACACGAATCCAGTTCGCACCACTTTTATCATCTAGCTCTTTTAGCATCTTATATATAATTGGATTTTTATTATCTACTCGCTCAAAATTCTCAAAGTCTGAACCATAATCAGAAAAATCTTGAGAAATTAAATTGAGTTCCTTAACTCCAGTTGAGACAAGAGTACTTGCCTCTTTAACCAGTGATTCAATTGATCGAGATCTAAGTCTTCCTCTAAGTGTTGGAATAATACAAAATGTACAATTTCGATTACATCCTTCACTAATTTTTAACCAGGCCATATAAGCTGGACTTGTATTAAGTCTTGGATCAAATTCGGTGTGAATATACTTTGGAATTTCAACAAATGATTTTTGAGAAAGTTTTCCTTCTTCAAAAGCTTTAAGGAGAGGAACTATTTTATGATATTCACCAGTTCCTATAAACATATCAACTTCTGGCATCTCTTTTTCTAATTCATTATGATATCTTTGGGCCATACAACCACTCATAACAAGGGCTTTGCAATTTCCAATTTCTGGATCTTTAAAATCTGAGAGTTCAAGAACAGTTTCAATTGATTCAGTCTTTGCAGCTTCAACAAATGAGCATGTATTTACAATAATAACTTCCGCATTCTCTGGCTCACTCGATATAGTAAAGCCATCAAGACCCAAATGACCAAGCATAACCTGGGAGTCCACAAGATTTTTTGAGCATCCGAGAGAGGCAAAATAAAGTGATTTATTCTTAAACTTTTGAGTTTCTAACATTTTCAATCCAATTTTAGTTTTATGGTGGTTTATAATGGAATAATAGCGATTTAGCTAGGCGAATTGTTGGATTTATAAAAATTACATAAAGTATAATGTCTAGTATCAACCTGACTCCAAAAGCTCAAAATGACACCAAAATTTAATCAATTTAAGCTGAAACCACCTAAAATTATTGGCAAGGAATTTGCGAATAAGATTTTATACTTTCCAGGATGGAATACATTTAACTTAGGGGGAATAATGTTAAAGAATTTAGTTGGGGTATTAGTTTTAAGTTGCTCAGTGTCAGTGTTTGCAAGTGATCTCGTTCAGAGCGCTCTTGATCTTGAACAGATTTCAGGAAAAATCACTAGGCTTGCTCAAAGAATTACATCTGGAAATGAAAATCAAAGAACTGAGAGAAATCTAAAAATAGAAATTCAAAGTCTCATTGACTCTGCAGAAAAGATGAAATCTCTTGTCGGTCAATCACGTGATGATGATAGAGATAGACCAGGAAGAGGTGGAGGACGAGGTGATGGACCTCAAAGAGGAAGAGATTTATATACAGCCAAATGCCATATCGACGATGATCCAGATCTAACTTACGATCAGTATGTATTAGATGTTAAAGGCCAAACAATTGCAGATTTAATTGATGATTGTAATGAACTAGGCCGTGCCACTCATAATAGAAAGCAATTCTCAACAGGTTTAAAAAACCTAAAATTTGAAGGTAGTGTATCAAATCAATCTCAATCAGGAGTCTGTCATATTGATGATGATCCAGACATGACTTTTGATCAAATCGTGATTGGAACAATCTATGGCGAATCACTTCAAGATATAATTGATGATTGTAAGTTGATTGCTAAAAATGCTTACAAAAATAGTGCTTCATCTGGATTAAAAAGTATTAATAAAGATGTTGTTGTACCAAGATTTATGAGCCAAGCAATTTGTCATATCGACGATGATCCCGACATGACTTATGATCAATTTGTTGTAGGTACTGTTTTTGGAAATTCTATCAGAGAAATTTCTAATGATTGTGCAATGATCGCAAGAGATATTTTTGGAAGTAGAGGTTCTAGCGGACTAAGAAATATTAAACAATAATAAGTTCTTTGGGCCTGTGGTAAAAACCACAGGTCTTTAATTTTCTCTATAAAAACAACCAATCGATTCTTTATTTCTAACGGAAGCATTCAGAACCATAGATCCGACTTCAACAGCGTTCCTTAAGCCGATTAAATCATCATTTAATTTTGCGTGTTTATAAAATTTAAAAATTTCTTCGTTCAACTCTCCAAACATGGCCCTTGCTCTTGCAAGTCTATTTTTAGATCTCTTTAAACCTAAATAATTCCACATCGTTTGTTTAATCGTTTGAATATCTTGAGTAATTAATGCTGCTTCCACATCTTGATTTCCCAATACCCAATCTTTTATTTTAGCTGATTCATATAATTTAGAATCTTTGAGTGATTCTATAATATCAATGGCGCCAAGGTAGCCAAAAGTAATTCCTTCAAGAAGTGATGTTGAAGCAAGTCTATTTGCCCCATGAAGTCCAGTACTTGCTACCTCTCCTACAGCATAAAGATTTTCTAAATTCGTTTTCCCTGTAAGATCCGTTTTTACTCCTCCACAAGTATAGTGAGCTGCTGGAACAACAGGAATCGCTTGTTTTGACATATCAACTTTATGATCTAGACAATACTTAAAAATTGTTGGAAATCTTGTTTTAATCCAGTCTTCATCTTTATGAGATATATCTAAATAAACATAATCATCTTGAAGCTCAATCATTTCATTTAAAATTGCTCGAGAGACCACATCCCTAGGGGCAAGTTCTAAATCCTCATGATATTTATTCATGAATCTCTCACCTTTTGAGTTCCTCAAAATTCCACCTTCACCTCGGATGGCCTCTGAAACTAAAAAACGCCTATGATAGGCACCCGAATAAAAAGTGGTAGGATGAAATTGAATAAATTCCATATTTGAGATAATGGCACCAGCTCTTTGAGCCATTGCATGCCCATCCCCTCTTGCTCCTGATGTATTAGAGTTATGTAAATAGAGAGCACCAATACCTCCAGTTGCTAAAAGTGTTTTTTTAGCGATGATTTTTAATACTTTTGTATTTACCTGATCTAGAACATAAGCCCCAACGACCTTATGCTCTTCGTATCTTTGCATTAAAGAAATACCATGATGGGCAGGAGTAATTAAATCAATTGCAGTATGGGACTCTAAAATTTTAACATTCTTAAACTTTTTCAAATAATTGAGAAGGCTTATTTGAATTGATGATCCAGTGTAGTCTTCTTTGTAAATAATCCTAGCACTTGAATGTGCTGCTTCTTTAGTTAGAGAAAGCTTATTATCTGCTTTTGTAAAATCGGTTTTAGCTTTTTCGATAAGTATTTCTTCAAGAATTTTTGCTGACTTCTCAACGAGTACTTTAATCGCATCTATATTTGATGTGTTTGAGCTTGCTTTTTGAATATCAGATGCAAAAATATCTGCTTTGTCCCATTCATTTTTGGAATAAATAATTCCACCTTGTGCCCAAGATGAATTTGTCATATTCGGATCTTTTTCTCTCGTGACTAAAATAATATCGAGATCACTTTCAGCGAGCTTTATTGCACTTGTTAGACCCGCAACACCTGTTCCAATAATTAAAACATCACAAGTAGAAGAATTCATTGAGCGCTCGACATTTTTAAAGAAATATCAACTGAAGGAGCATTATATATAATAGAACCAGAACTAATAGCATCCACTCCTTTTATTAAATAATTTTCTATATTCTGAAGAGTAATTCCTCCTGATACTTCAAAAGTCATATCAGATTTTTTAGATTTGATCGCATCCTGAATCTCACTTGGACTAAAATTATCTAAAAGAAAGTGTTTTACTCCCAATTTATAACCTTCATTTATCTCTTTAAGATCATGAACTTCCATTATAATCGGATTATAAAAGCTATTTAAATTCTTAAAATATAAAATAGCGTTTTCAACACCACCAAAGATACTTTTGTGGTTATCTTTGATCATAAAGCAGTCAAGTTGTGATAATCTATGGTTAAAACCTCCACCAACAGTAACAGCATATTTCTCAAATGCTCTTAAACCTGGAGTTGTCTTTCTCGTATCAAGTATTTTTATATCACCTGCAAGATCGACAAAGCTCTTTGTATAAGTTGCAACACTACTCATCCGTTGGAGTAAATTCAGAGCAATTCTCTCTCCACTTAAAGCAACATCAAAGGGAAGTTCAAAATCGATTTGAAATCCCTCATCTTTTTTAAATTGCTTACCTTCAAATTTAAGATATTCAGAGTAATTGATTGGTGTGTTAGAAATATAATTAAAAGCTTCAAAAAAATAAGGTAGACCTGTAAGGATTAAATTATCTTTGATCTTTAAATGACAATGAACAGTTGTAGATGGAAGAGAGTTTAAATAGTTTAAGTTTTTAGATAAGTCATCCTCATTAAAAAATAATTCGAAATTCTTTCTCATAAATTCAGCTAAATTTAATCCCATAACTTGTCCTTTTGTCTCTACCTATTCTTAGTAACATATAAATATCAAATACATAAGAAAATCTAGTTTTTTTCCTTAATGCACTTAATTCATATGAAATATTTAGTCATAATTATTTTCAGCTTACTTCTTCACGCCCAAATACCTTCATTTGTGCCTCGCACACAAGGGCGTTTTATGAATATGACTAAACCAGCCGCTGTTTATACAAATGGAAATAACCATATTTATAACGGCCTATTAACAGGAAATAAGAAGTATATTAATAAAAAAGTTTTATCATTATTTAAAAAGTATGGCCTGCTTCACCTATTAACACCCTCAGGTCTTCATTTAGGATCAATATTATTTTTTGTTCAATTTAGCCAAGCACTAGAGATCTTATTACTTTTTTGGATTTTTTATACGATTTCAAAATATTCTGCCTATTCTTCCTTAGAGAGAATTATTATGTATAGAGGTATTCATCATGGATTCAAAAAGTTTAAAATTCCCATAACAACTTTTTCAAAGTTTATGATAACAATCATCTTAAGTATCATGATCGGTCATTTTGATAAAAATCCACTTTCACTTTTTTATAGCTTTATTTTTTGGGGAACAGTTCTTATATTTAAGGATCAAAAACTAAAATGTATTTTATTTTTAAATCTGTCTCTCCATTTAACAACATCTCTTCAGGGTGAGGCATCTAATTTCCTTAGCATTATCATAAACCCTATTTTTACTTTTATTTTTTCAAGCTACTATCCAGTTTTATTTCTCTCTAGTTTTACTCCCAATTTTGAAATACTTCATATTTTAAATAATTTCTTTCTCAATTCATCAGTTGATATCCTCATTTTTATTGATCAAATTTCAATCTTTCCTAATCTCTACCTATCTCCAATAACGGTTCTTCTTTTTATTCTTTCCTACTATACAAAATTTATAAAAGTGGGTGTTTTCCTTACTCTTATAAGCTCTTTTCATTTGAACTTAAATAAGGACAAACAGAAAGAAAGTAATATTATTAATGATACTTTTTCTAGATGCACTACGGATAATATGCAATTTATTTGCAAAAAAAAAGCCTACCATAATAAATGGTAGGCCTTATAATCTTTACTCAATATTTTATTTATTTTACTTTCATTTCAGAGATGATTTTATCAAATGTTTTCTCTTCTCTTATTGCATACATTAAATTGCTTTTAATTTGCTCATTTGAAGTATAATAAGATTTTACTTGATCTTTTTCCATTCCAGACTGACCGGCCATTTCATCGATTTTTTTATCAAGATCAGCATCTGTAGCTTCAATACTAAACTTCTTAGCAAGTTTATCTAAAATTAAACCAGACTTAACTTGAAAAAGAGCTTTTTGAGTAACATCATCATCCCATTTTGAGAAGTATGTATTAATCATATTATCATCAAAGCCTTGTTGCTTTAAATTAGATCCTAATTCTTCTTTTACAGATTGTTTTTGTTGAGTAACAAGCGCAGAAGGTACATCAAAATCATTTTCTTCAACTAATTTCTTAAGAATCTCTTCTTGAAGCTTCATTTGTACTTCACGTTTTTTCTGTGTTTCTAATCTTGTTTTATTTTTTTCGTTAAAATCTGCAACTGATTCAAATCCAAATTCTTTAACTAGTTCATCAGTTAGCTCAGGAACTTTTTTCTCTTTAAGTTCTAAAACTTCTACATAAAATTTAACATTCGCTGAACGCAGTTCTGTCTCATGATAATCTGCTGGAAATGTTAATTCGATTGTTTTCTTATCACCTTTTTTAAGCCCAATCATTCCTTCTTCAAATCCTGGAATAAATTGACCTGAACCAATTTCTAAAAGAAATTCTTCAGCTTTCATATTTTCAGGTCTAGTTCCATCAGGTTTTTCACCTTCAAAATTAAAAACAGCAAACATTCCATTTGCAAGTTTTGCTTTTTCATCTGTAACTTCAGTCATCTCAGCTTTAGGAGCTAAGTACTTACTCTTTAAATCTTCAATATCTTTTTCTGTAATTTTGTCATCTTCTTTTTTGAAAGAATATTTTGAATAGTCTTTGATTTCAATTTCTGGAAATGTTTCAACTGTTGCTTCGAAACTTACATTTTTTTGTTCATATTTTGTATTTCCAAATTGAGGATACCCAACAGCTCTGATATCTTCTTCCTGAACTGCTTTATAAAACTCTTCAGATACAAATCTATAAAGTGCATCATTCTCAACTTGAGCTCCGTAAACTTGTTGAACGAAACTAATAGGCGCTTTACCTTTTCTAAAACCTTTTAAATTTGCATTTTTTTGTTTCTCTTTTAGTGCTGATGCTATTTGAGTCGTTAGATCTACATTTTCAAATGTAAAAACTAATTTTTTTGTACACCCATTAACATTTTCAATTGAATAAGACATGTTATCACCCTTTTGCTTTGCAGTATTTATCATTTAATTTCGAGTGAAAATAGCTTTAATACAGCAATTTGTCAAAAAATTAGACTGATTAGTAAGTGATATCAAATTTGTAAAGCCCATTTGGTGGTGCAACTGACGCGAGATGTCCATCTATCTCTAAGTTTAATGAAGCTCGAACTTGATCAAGAGAAATTTTTTCTCTACCAACAGAAATAAGCGTCCCCATTATTAACCTTACCATTTGTTTTAAAAATCCATTTCCTACAATTTTTAAATAATAGTGATTTGGTAAAATTCCATGCTCATCACCACTTCCCTCTTCAATCGAACAACTAAATATTTCCCGCTGAGTTGAAGTCGGCTCAGAACCTTTACAGTGAAAGTTTTTAAAATCATGTGATCCCACAAATAAATCACAGGCTGCTCTCATTAATTCTATATTTAGAGCATACGTAATATTTAACATATATTTTTGCTGAAATGGAGAAGGAATATCCGCAACAGTAAAAAGATATCGGTATTCTTTTTTTAATGCATCGTTTGTAGGTCTAAAGCTATCATCAACATTCTCACAACTATATGCGCGAATCGCTCCTGATAGATGAGAGTTTAATGCTTTTATAATTGCTGATGCTGGTATTTGAAATGGCTCTGAATAGACAACAAAATACTTTAAGGCATGTACACCTGCATCAGTTCGCCCTGAGCCAATAGAAGAGATTTTCTCTTTATAAATTGTTGATAGTGCCTTATTTACCTCAGATTGAATTGTCACTACTGGATCAGTTTGAACTTGCCATCCGTTATAACTATGGCCGTCAAACTTAAGAAGAATCTTATTCTTTAACTTCATCTAACTCTTCATCCCAGTTAAATATATTTTTAAATTTATCCTTATGGGTGAGTGTATAAATAAAAGAAGCAACAACATAGATACTTACAATCACAAAAATCATTAATTCTTCATAAATAAATAAAGAAGAAGCTACGATAAAGAGAAGAAGCAAAACTTTTCGCTTGTTTCTTTTAACCCACTCAGACTTTTTAAATGACGGAAATGGAATATTTGAGACCATGAGAAATGAATAAATAATAAGATAAGGAATTGCGACATAGACATTATGTAAATACTCTGGAAACTCAGAGCTTACAAGAATAAATCCAATTACTGCAGCGGCGGCTCCAGGGATTGGCATTCCTTGAAAATAGTCACTTTTCACCTTATCAATATTTGCGTTAAACCTTGCAAGTCTTAGGGCCCCACATAGAAGAAAAAGAAAAGCGACAATCATTCCAATTCTTCCGTGACCTGTTAAAAATTTATTATAAAAAATAAGACTCGGTGCTATCCCAAAAGATATTAAGTCACTTAAAGAGTCAAATTGTTCTCCAAAGGAAGATTGAGTTCCAGTCATCCTTGCAACTCGCCCATCAACAGAATCAAAAACAGCTCCTAAAATAATCAGCAAACAAGCTTTATAGAAATCTTGTTGCATACTGAGTAATATGGCCGTAAATCCACAACCAATGTTTAAGGCAGTAAAAGAATTAGGAAGAAAAAATGCAAACTTATCTAACTTTGGCATACTCATATTATGAACCTTTCATACTTGCTATTAATGTTTGGCAAGATGAGACAATATCCCCTTCTTTTACCAAAACGTCACTTTCATTAGCTATTTCAATAGCAATTTTTCCGCCAAGAGGCAAATAACCAATCAACGCACCTTGACTAGCGAGGTCCCCACTACGCAAAAAAAGGTGTGCTTTTCGTAAATATTTTTTTGAGGAATTAACTTCTAAATCGAGGTGATCATTATTTTTAGATTTTAATTTCATTTTTTTTAGAATTATTTCTTTATCAAATATATTTAAAATACTTCTTAAAGATTTTTCTTCAGTATAATTAATAACATCTCCGCTAAAAGGCATAAAAATACCATATGAATCAAAAAGACCTACTTTAATTTCAATTTTAAAAGAAGAATTTTCTTTTGTGATTTTATCTATGACTCCAGTTACTGGTGAAATTATAATGTTTGAATCAAATGTTCTTAAAAGCGCTAAATCTACAGATTTTCGCCTATGTAAAAATAAAAAAACAGCAAAAAGACAAAAATAAATATAGAAAAACGAAGGGATAAAAAAGTAAAAGAGCACTAATAAATATAGATTTTTTTTAAAAATATTATTTTGTATATAAAATCTTGAATTCATTATTTTTTAAACTCATCTTCAAGTTCACGATAATAGTACAACTCTTTATCCATTTTATTCTCTACGAGGTATTTCATAATAATATGACTACTTTCAAATATCATTTTATTAGTCTCAACTACCAAGAAGTTTTCTTGAAAATGGCTTGAGTATAAATCGGTATTAGCGAGGTTAAGTTTTAGAAAATCTTCAGTTTTAATAAGTTCTATATTTGATTTTTCAGAGTTCCAAGAGTATTGAAAAGTTTCTCCCTTAAAGGCCTTAGAAAACCAAATTCCTGATTTGATATTTAACATCTGGGGAATTTCAAAATGGTAAAAAGAGTAAACTGGAATGCTTTCAAGTTTTAAAATATCGACAAATCCTTGTGAAACCCGCATTCCAGTATAGGAGCCCGGCCCAGCAGCATAAATAACTCCTGCGATATTCTTTATATCTAAATTTTTTTCATTTAACATTTCAAAAATTTTATAATGAAGAACTTCAGAGCTTTTCTTAGAGTCTAAAAATTCGTAGCTAAGCCATTTAAACTCTGAATCGAGTAATCCAATAGTTATAAAATCCGTCGTATCAATATATAAAAAAGACATTATTGAAACAAGCGGCTCACGTCATTAAAGATAGCAACAAAGATAAGTAGGAATAATAAGGACATACCTAATTGTTGAGCATATTGTAATTTTTTTCTCGAAAGAGGACCTCGGTTCAGAATTTCTAGAAAAATAAAGACGATGTGTCCACCATCTAATACGGGAATGGGAAATAAGTTTATTAATCCTAAATTAATAGAAATTAAGGCCATCAATCTAAAAAACATTGATAAGCTTATATTAAACGAATCAGAGGCTACTTGCCCAATCGCTAAAGGGCCACCGACATGCTTAAGAGAAACTTCTCCTGTTATCAGCTTCATAAAGCCATCATAAGTTTTAATTAATCCATCAACAGTTCTGGCATAACCTTTAGTAATACTTGTTACAAAGCCCTTCCCTTCTTGATCAATCATTATTGATAAAAAGCTAATTCCACTTTGAACACCAAGACTTAAATATTTAATACCGTTTGCCTCTCGAAAAGTAGGAGTAAGGGTTAATGTTTTCTCTCCCTCACTATTTAATACAATTAATTCAACTGGTTTCTCTTCTTTTAAGTCTTGAATTTTGACTCGAAGATCATCAAAAGATGATATCTTATCTCCTCCAACACTTGTAATTATATCACCAATTTTAAGACCCGCTTTTGATGCCGCAGAATCCTCAATAACATTACTAATAGACAAGTCTTTTGAATAAAGACTGTTTTCTTTTAGATAACTTTTCAAACCTTCATCAAATTCAATAACTTCGGGCTTCAATTTTTTACCATCAATTGCCTCTGGTCTAAATTCAACAGGGATTTCTTCATTTATTATTGATATAAAAAACTTTTTAGGATTCAGTTCAATCAATTCTTCCATTGATAAAAAATTTGAAGTTGATCCAAATTGAATTAAAATATTTTGTCCTTCTTTGTTTTTAAAAAGTGGTGCTCGCAGAGGTGAATTAACTTTAGAATATTCTGTAATAAATTCCATATTTGTTTGATTTAAAACTACAGATTTTTTTTCATTTGCTCTAAGAACTTCAATTGTATTAACTTTTGAGTCGATAAGATTCAAATCATCAAAACTTGTTATCTCTTGTTCATTTACTTTTAATAAAAGATCTCCTGTTCTCACGCCTTTTTCAAATAGAATAGATTCACTCTTAACTACACCAAATTTTGTTTGAGGAACTTTCTCCCCAATCATAACTAAACAAAAATATATGACAAAAGCTAAAATAAAGTTTGCGAGTGGCCCACCAAAAACAATCCAAAACCTGGCCCACTTACTTTTGTGAGTATAGGCAACTTTTTTATCTGCTTCAGAGAGCTCTTCATTGGATAAAGGATCATCTCCAAACATCTTTACATATCCACCAAGTGGGATTAATGAAAATGCATATTCAGTATCGCCTCTTTTAAATTTAAATAGTTTTGGGCCAAAGCCGATTGAGAAAGTTTCAACACGGACTCCAAATAATCTAGCAAATAAAAAGTGTCCTAGTTCATGAAAAAAGACTAAGGGGCCTAAAAAAATAATAAATATAAAAACTTTTTCGATAAACATTTCTACTCCTTAACTCATCTGAATCAAAACCATCATTGCAAAAAATGGCGCTACAAATACTAGACTATCAATTCTATCATAAATTCCACCATGCCCTGGAATTAAATTTGAACTATCTTTTACATTTAATTGACGCTTAAACTTTGACTCAATTAAGTCTCCAATTTGGGCAAGCATAGTAATTAATATCATTGAGAGTATAAGGTAAATATTGAGATTTACGTTATTAAAATATAAATAGAATGCGGAAACAAAAACTGACACAAAAACTCCACCAATTGCACCTGCCTGGGTTTTCTTTGGACTGATACTGGGCCATAATTTTTTATTTCCAAAGTTCTTTCCAACAAACCAAGCACCAGTATCTACAGAATAAGTAAGAATTAATAAGAAAATGATATAAAACTGCCAATTATCTTTATTAATTAGAAAACTCATTGATAAAAATGGAAATAAGAAAACTAAACCTATTAAATAGGCATGTTTTTTAATAATTTTAATGAAAGCTAAATTTCCCATTTTGTTAAAAAATAAATAGCTACATAGTGAAATATTTATCACAGTAGAAACATGAATGATATTTTCAAAATAAATGGCTGCACTATCAATAAAATTAAAATAAATATATCCAGCACAAAAACTGATCATTGAAATGATATAGCTCGGTCTAGTTCTTTGTTTTTTTAGTAAATTAATACTAATTTCGTCTACCAGAATTAATCCAGAAATTAGTAATAATATTTGTATGGCCATAGGGCCTAAGTAAGCACAAATTCCAATAATAGAAACCATTACTAATGCGGAAGCAATTCTTAATTGTGTATTTGTCATTTTAGCTCATTATTTTAGTATTTATTATTTGGTCAGACGGTAATTCGTTTTGAATTCCCCCAAATCTTCTTTCTCTAATAGAGACGTCTTGAATAATTTTTTTAAATTCTATTTCAGAAAAGTCAGGCCACTTTGTTTCCGTAAAAAATAATTCGGCATAACATAGCTGCCACAATAAAAAATTTGAAATCCTTTTATCTCCAGCGGTTCTAATCATTAAATCTATATCTTTAATTTTAGAATTATATAAATTATCTGAGATATCATCCTCAGTCATTTCTCTAGCTTTTTTATTTGATCTCAAAAATTTATTAACTGAATCTACAATTTCGGACCGACCACCATAATTTACTGCCAAAGAGAAATTTAAGCCTGAGTTATCTTTAGTTGAATCGATTAGCTCTTCAATTAATTCAACAATTCTTGTATCTAGAACTTTATAATTTCCTATTACCGAAAATTTAATATTATTTTTTATTAATGATTTTCTTTCCGTTAGTAGAAATTTTTTCAAAATTTTGAATAGAGTGTGCACCTCTTGAGTTGGACGTGTCCAATTTTCAGTTGAGAATGCGTATAAAGTTAGAGAGTGTAAATTAATTTCACAAGCAGTTTCCACAATTTTGGAAACAGTTCGTGCTCCTCGTATATGCCCCCAAACGCGTGGTCGTCTGCGCTGTTTAGCCCAGCGACCATTTCCATCCATAATAATAGCAACGTGGTTTATAGAGCTCATCTATACTGTCATTAACTCTTTTTCTTTTTTATCAATAGTATCATCAATATCTTTAATGAATTTATCCGTTATTTTCTGAATTTCATCAGTAAACTTTTTAACTTCATCCTCAGTGATTTCTTTAGCTTTTTCTGATTTTTTTAAAGCATCATTTTTATCACGTCTTGCGTTTCTAACTTTTATTTTTGCATCTTCACCAAGTTTTTTAACTTGTTTTACTAGATCCTTTCTTTTATCTTCCGTTAAAGCAGGAAATTGAATTCTAATTAAATTTCCATCATTTGAAGGATTAAGACCTAAATTTGCATTGATGATCGATTTTTCTATTTCGCTAATTAGCGATTTATCAAAGGGTTGAATTTGTAAAAGTCTAGCTTCTGGAGTTGAGATTTGTCCAACTTGCTTTACAGGAGTAGGACTTCCATAATAATCAACCATTACACCGTCAAGAACATTTGCATTTGCTCTTCCAGTTCTCACTTTTGTAAGCTGGCCATGTAGAGATGAAACTGCACCTTGCATTGATTCATTGAGCTCTTTTTTTATCTGTTCGATCATTGACTACCCCTTTTTATTTCTTACGATTGTACCAATCTTAGCACCTTCAACAACTTTTTGTATATTACCAGACTCGAACATATTAAAAACTATAATATCCATACTATTGTCCATACACAAACTAATTGCTGTTGAATCCATAACTGTAATGCCTTGCTTTAATACATCAATATAACTTAACTCATTGTATTTAACTGCATCAGGAAATTTTAAAGGATCTTTATCGTAGATACCATCTACTTTAGTTGCCTTCATAATCACTTCTGCATGTATTTCATTTGCACGAAGTGCAGCTGTAGTATCTGTCGTAAAGTAAGGATTACCAGTTCCTGCAGCAAATATAACAACACGGCCTTTTTCTAAGTGCCTTATTGCTCTTCTTCTAATATATAACTCAGCAACCTCTTTCATTTCAATTGCAGACAATACTCTTGTATAAACACCACGTTTTTCAAGATGATCTTGAAGCGCAAGACCGTTTATAACAGTTGCCATCATTCCCATATAATCAGATGTTGATCTATCCATTCCATTAATTGCACCAGCAAGTCCTCGATGAATATTTCCACCACCAACGACAACTGCAACTTCAACACCCATCTTATGAAGATCCACGATTTCTTCAGCAATTTTCGAAATCATTTCTCCATCAATTCCAAAACCTTGGTTTCCGGCCAGAGCCTCCCCTGATAATTTCAGTAAAACTCTTTTGTATTTCATTAACACTCCCATGCAAAAAAAAAGGCCCAATAAGGGCCTTTATACTCTTTTATTTAATTATGATCTTGTCATTTTTGCGACTTCTTCAGCTAAGTTATCTTCTTTTTTCTCGATACCTTCACCTAAATTAATCTTTTCAAAACCTACTATTGAAAGCTTAGATCCAACTTTTTTCTCAACTTCTTTAAGAAGATTTGAAATTGAAACATCAGGATTCTTAACAAATTTTTGATCTAATAAACAAATCTCAGAAGCAAGCTTGTTTAATTTACCTTGAACAATATTTGGAATCATATTTTCTGGCTTACCTTGCTCTTTTAATTGAGCTTCGTAAACTTTAGCTTCTCTTGCTTTATAGTCTTCATCAATTTCTGAAGCATTTAAAAACTTAGGATCAGCAGCTGCTACGTGTAGGCATAAATCATTTAATAATGTTAAAAATTCAGCATTTTTTGAAGCTTCTGCATTTTCAGTTTTAACTTCAACTAATACAGCAATTTTTCCACCATGAACATATGATCCAATTTTACCTTCACCAGATAAAGTTCTTTTAGAAAATCTTCTAATATCAATTTTTTCACCGATTTTAAGAGTTAGTTCTTGAACTTTTTCTTGAACAGTACCAGAAGCAAGTTTTTCAGTTTTTAAGCCTTCAACATCAGTTGCTGAACTTGTAACTAAATGATTTGAAATTTGACTTACAAATCCTTTAAAATCATCATTCTTTGCAACAAAGTCTGTCTCACAATTAATTTCAACAATTGCTCCAACATTTCCTTCAACAACAGCTCCAACTAAACCTTCAGCTGCAACTCTTGATGCTTTCTTTGCAGCAGCAGCAAGACCTTTTTGTCTTAAATAATCAACTGCAGCTTCAATGTCACCATTATTTTCTGTAAGAGCTTTCTTACAGTCCATCATACCTGCACCAGTTTTTTCTCTTAATTCTTTTACATCCGTTGCTGTAAATGCCATATCTCTAATCCTTACTTTAAAATTTTATTATTCGTCATCACTTAATTTAAGTTCAACATCTTTCTCATACTTTTCAAGAATTTCTTTTTCTAAAGAAATATCTTTAATTGTTTCACCAGAATCTTTTTTAACACCTTTACTTCCTTCAGCCACTGCTGCAGAAAAATATTCAGTGAAAAGTGTGATTGATTTAATTGCATCATCATTACCTGGAACGATATAATCGATTCCTTCTGGATCACAGTTAGTATCAACAACTGCAACTACAGGAATACCTAAAAGATTTGCTTCTTTAACTGCAATTCTTTCATTATTTGGATCAATAATAACGATAGCTCCTGGAAGCTTTCTCATATTCTTGATTCCACCTAAGTTCTTTTCTAATTTGATAACTTCTTTTTCTACTTTTGACTGTTCTTTCTTAGTAAGTAATTTAAAGTCTCCATTCTCTTTCATCTTTTCAACTTTTCTTAACTTATCTACTGAAAGTGCAATCGTTTTATAGTTTGTAAGCATACCACCTAACCATCTACTAGTTACATGAAATGATCCACAGTTTTCAGCTGAATCTTTAACAACTTTTGATGCTTGTCTTTTTGTTCCAACAAATAAAATTGATTTTCCAGATGAAGCTGTTTTTCTTATGAAGTCATAAGCTTTTTGAGCCATTGGAACAGTTTGTTGAAGATCGATTACGTAGATCCCGTTTCTCTCACCATAAACATATGGCTTCATTTTTGGGTTCCATTTGTGAGTTTGATGTCCAAAATGAGCACCTGCCTCTAATAATTCTGTTAATTCTAGTGTTTTTGCCATGAAATTCTCCTTGGTTGGTTTCACCGAATCGCTTGAGCCACTGATGTGGACCATCCAAATCAAGCGATTATTGTTAATAAAATACGCACTATTATTTGTGAGGGATATTTAACATATTTTTGCGCTTTTTGGCAAGCCTAGATTATTCTGCTCGTCCAATAACTTTTCTTGGTTTTGATCCTTGAGCAGGTCCAACAATACCATTTCGCTCCATTTCTTCAACTAAGTTTGCCGCTCGATTATATCCGACCCTTAATCTTCTTTGAATCATAGATGCCGATGCACTTCCAGTTTCAAAAACTATTTCTAACGCATCTTGATATATAGGATCATCCGAAGACCCGCTTACATAATTTGAATTGCCAGCAATACTAGAGCTCGACTCTATTTCTAACATCTCACCACCATTTTCAACAAAATCGAGTGCGTTTTGATTGAAAGTTTGATCAAGCGTTGCAAGTTTTTCTATTAAGCCTTCGATTTCATTTTCTTCAATAAAACTTGAGTGAAGTCTTAAAAGATCAACTCCATGTTTATAAAGCATATCACCTTTACCTAATAATTTTTCAGCCCCATATTGGTCTAAAATTGTCTTTGAATCGTGTCCAGTTGATACTCTAAATGCAACCCTTGTAGGAAAGTTGGCCTTTACTACACCTGTGACGACATCAGTTGAAGGTCTTTGTGTTGCAACAACTAAATGCACGCCTGCAGCTCTAGCTTTTGCTGCAAGTCTATTCACATTTAATTCTATTTCTTTACCCGCTTTTGAAAGAATTAAATCTGCAAACTCATCTATTACTATAACGATATAAGGTAGCTCATAACCTTCATCTTTTTGATCTTCGTAATATTGGTTAATTTTAAAAAGAAGTTTTTGGTCACATGTTTTAATTTTCTTATTAAAGCCCTCTATATTTTTAACACCTAATTCCTTTAGAATTGAATATCGTCTCTCCATTTCTTGTACGGCCCAAAGAAGTGAAATCGCAGAAGTTTGAGGATCGGTAATTACCGGTAACATCAAGTGAGGTAAATCAGAGAACATTGCTAATTCTAGCTGCTTAGGGTCAATTAAAATAAGTTTTAATTCTCTAGGGGATTTTTTAATTATTAAAGAAACAAGTAAAGTATTTATAAAAACAGACTTTCCAGCTCCGGTCGCACCTGCAACTAGCATATGTGGCATAGCCGCGAGATCAACAACAGATACATCACCAAAGGCATCTTTTCCCATTGCAACAGGTAGTCTTTGTTTGGAGTCATTAAATGCTTGCGAGTTTAAAACTTCATCTAGAAAAATAAAATCTCTTGGATTTCTAGGAACTTCTATACCAATTGTCGATTTACCTCTCATCGGATAAACAATTCTAATTGGTGCCCCATTCAAAGCTAGGCCTATATCATCACTGAGACCAGTTACCTTTGACACTTTAACTCCTGAACCAAGCTCAAGTTCAAATGTATCTACGACTGGACCCTTTAATATATTAATAATTTTTGCATCTAATTTAAATTCTAATAACTTCTCTTCTATTGCTTTTATAATCGTTGTAAAATAGTTATCATCAGGACCCTTTACTTGGGTATGTTTAATTGAAGCTGAAATACAATCGATTAAATCAGAACTTTTAAAAAATCTTGATTCAGATTTCGGCGAAATTTTCGTAGTAACGGAATCTTTTTGCTCAAGGACTTGCTTCTTTAAGTCTTTAGTATTTATTTGCTCTGAGAATTCAGAAGTAGAATCTTCAAATGACTGTTCTTTAACTTCTTCTACTATTGGAGTAAAAGCTTCTTCTTTAGATGCTTGAATAGAAGAATTTTTATTTACTACTGGAAGTTGCTTAATTTTATCTGTACCTTCACGTAAAATTTGTGTAGCCCTATTTTTAATATTTGTATTCTTAGCTGAGTCTGAATATGACAACATAAGTTGCTTCGTTTTTTTAGTACTTTTTGATATAAATCTAAATAGCAACACTCCTATTCTTTCAAGTGAAAATTGAATACGCTTTAATAGAACAAAGAAAGTCCCTCTAAGAGTCATATAAAACATTAAAATCCCAGAAACTAAAACCACAGAAAAAGCTACATAAGGACTAATAAATGAATTTGAAATAATTCTTAAACCCTGTCCTAAAAAGATAGGAGAAAAAATATGAGCTAACATATAAAAAAAGAGCAAAACTGTGAATACAAGAAACACATCAGAGTTTCTATTTCTAGAACTTATTATAAACGAATATATAAAAGCAAAAAATAGAAATGGAACTAATATCCAAGGTCCTATATAGAAAGAGACTTCAGCAAATAAAGATGAAATATAATACATTATTGTATAATAATCAGCTGAACTACTAGAAATTGATAAAGAATTGTCTGGTATCTTTGTTTCAAAAAAATAATACACAACTGATATTAATGTTAGAAAGAAAATAGAGACTAATTCAAATTTTAATATTTTTTGTTTCATATACTTTATTTTAGAAATATTAATCTATTTTGGCAAAGAAAGACTTTAAGCAAAAAAAAAGCCTGTGTTAGACACAGGCTTTAAATATATAATGGGAGCGTCTTGCTATTCTCACACACAGTCCCCCGTGCACTACCTTCGCCGCAAATGAGCTTAACTTCTAGGTTCGAGATGTAACTAGGTGTTTCCTCATCGCTATCGATACTCCCAAACTGAATATCGATTTATTAACTTATGCGGTTATAACCGCTTTTTTTCTGTTTTACAACTACAAAACAAAACCAGATAAAAGATTCAAACAATACAAAACAACTTAAAAAACTTTTTTTAATAAAGCAAAACGAGTATTTAGTACAGGTCAGCTGAACACATTACTGTGCTTACACATCCTGCCTATCGAGGTCGTAGTCTACAACCACTCTTAATAGATATCTTATCTTGAAGTAGGCTTCCCACTTAGATGCTTTCAGTGGTTATCCCTTCCGAACTTAGCTACCCGGCGATGCCACTGGCGTGACAACCGGTACACCATAGGTTCGTCCAACCCGGTCCTCTCGTACTAAGTACAGGTCCTCTCAACTCTCCTACGCCCACGGCAGATAGGGACCGAACTGTCTCACGACGTTCTAAACCCAGCTCGCGTACCGCTTTAATTGGCGAACAGCCAAACCCTTGGGACCTGCTCCAGCCCCAGGATGCGATGAGCCGACATCGAGGTGCCAAACCTCCTCGTCGATGTGAGCTCTTGGAGGAGATCAGCCTGTTATCCCCGGAGTACCTTTTATCCGTTGAGCGATGGCCCTTCCACTCGGAACCACCGGATCACTAACGCCTGCTTTCGCACCTGCTCGACGTGTATGTCTTGCAGTCAAGCTCCCTTATACGTTTACACTCTACGCCTGGTTTCCATTCAGGCTGAGGGAACCTTAGCGCGCCTCCGTTACTCTTTAGGAGGCGACCGCCCCAGTCAAACTGCCCACCAGACATTGTCCCCCGGCCGGATTACGACCGTAGGTTAGGATTCCAATTAACGAAGGGTGGTATTTCAAGGATGACTCCCTGTACGCCGGAACGCACAGATCAACATCTCCCACCTATCCTACGCATCGTTAATCGAAACCCAATGCCAAGTTACAGTAAAGGTTCACGGGGTCTTTTCGTCCTTCCGCGGGTAGCGCGTTTCTTCACGCGCTCACCAATTTCGCTGGACCTCTTGTTGAGACAGTGGGGAAGTCGTTACGCCATTCGTGCAGGTCGGAACTTACCCGACTAGGAATTTCGCTACCTTAGGACCGTTATAGTTACGGCCGCCGTTTACTCGGGCTTCAATTTAAAGCTTCGACCGAAGTCTAACCTCACCTTTTAACCTTCGAGCACCGGGCAGGCGTCAGTCCATATACTTCCACTTACGTGTTT
>Ga0115005_10000168_pt1 | contig 48254 bp, 40 predicted proteins | sample ArcOceMetagenome_FD_87163 | JGI IMG/M metagenome (GOLD analysis project Ga0115005, IMG submission 87163) | Marine eukaryotic phytoplankton communities from Arctic Ocean - Arctic Ocean - Greenland ARC118M Metagenome | ecosystem: Environmental > Aquatic > Marine > Oceanic | place: Arctic Ocean... | reverse complement strand
CTGTGTAAATGATTCTATGATAAATTCCCTTCGTTAAATGAATTAAATCCGAATTTTTTTTAGCAACATAGTAGCTACCTAGAAGCAGTATAAAAACGCAAGCAAATGATATAATAACTATTCTTAATTTAACTCTGTTTTTAACAATACCATATGTAATTATTAATCCAATTGCATAGTAAGCTAACCCTGATTTATTCAGGTTTATAGTTGCGAAAAATATTGAAATTATGATTAGAATAGAAAGAGTAATCAATTCTTTTTTATTAGTTGTTCTCAAATATTTACTAAAATAGTAAAAAGAGAATATAGGGATGAGTCTTAAACCAATTAATTCTTTTAGGTGAACTGACGCTGGAAAATGATGTGTCATTTTTCCTCTGAAAAGGGCCATTTCTGTGACGGTCCAATTTAGAGACTCAAGTTGAGGTATAAAACCAATCTTGTAAACGGTGTAAGTTGTATATACTAAAATGATTGCTATCCAAATTTTTTCAAATAATTTCGAAATTGAATTTTTCGCAAATTCTTTAGATAAGAAATGTTGATAATCTGAAAAATAACTCATTTTTTTTAGTATAAAATTTGCGAGTATAAAGCCTAGTGGAAGTGAAATTGCACACCAGGAAAGAGCCCAAATTACTTCAAAACGTGGAAATTCATTTTCTGGTATTAACTTAAACACCCAGTTCGTTTTAAAATCAATATTATCAATTGTATAAGTAGCAAGGACTGCAGTCAGAATAAACTCAACTATGAAGTACCAACTTGCAAAGTTTAATTTAAGAGTTAGTATTTTTGCACCATAAGAATTAGTTAATAATAAGCCAATGATACAAGTTATTGTAAGAAGTATTAAGTATGCCATTTCCATTTTTTTACTATATCGAATTTTTCTATAAAAGTAAGTTTGAAGTTTATATTTAATTAGCATAAAATCTCATCATGAAAATTTTATTTCTATCCGTTCGCTCCGATATTGGAGGGGGACCAAAACATCTCCTTGATCTTATAAGATCGAGTGAATTTAAAAATGTAGAAAAATATATAGGAATTCCAACTAACGGAGAATATTTTAAAGATTTATCTGAAAGCTCTGACTCAGTGCTGTCAATACCTTTTAGAAAATTCTCAATTAATTCATTTTTTGAAATTTTAGCACTGTGCAGAAAAGAAAAGATTGATATCATCCATTCTCATGGACGCGGAGCAGGATTTTATTCAAGACTCTTAAAATTATTTGGCTTTAAAATTATCCATACTTTTCATGGAGTTCATATTGAAAAGAGCTTAGCTGGAAGAATCAAATTAGTATTAGATAAATTATTAGTACCACTAACGGACAAATTTATTTGTGTCTCCGTTTCTGAAAAACTAAATGCCATTAAACATAAAGTTACTTCAATTAAAAAAACTGAAGTAATTCATAATGGAGTCATTATACCTAAGGATCTTGTTCCGTTAAATAATTCGACAGTTACGATTGGAACCCTTAGTCGCCTAAATTTTCAAAAGGGACTTGATTTATTAATTGAAACGATATCGAAGCTCGAAGCTAAAAATAATATTGATTTCAAAATACTAATCGGCGGGAGTGGTGAGTTAGAAAAAGAGCTTAAAGAAAAGAATAAATCAAATAAAATTGAATTTCTTGGAAACGTAGATGGGCAAGAATTTATAAAAAAAATTGATATATATTTGAGCTTTGCAAGATGGGAAGGACTTCCTCTCGCAGTTATTGAAGCCATGTCCCATAGAAAGCCATGCCTTATATCAAAAGTTGAAGGAAATATTGATCTAATAGAAGATGGCGCGGATGGATTATTATTTGATCTAGACAATTATGAGGAATTTGAAGAAAAGTTTTTACAACTTCTTAGTGATAAAAACTATGGAATATCTCTTGGAGAAAAAGCTCGCGATAAAGTAATAAAGTCTTTTAGTGTTGATCAAATGGCTCATAAAACATTGCAGTTATATAAGTCTCTTATATCTTAGCCACACTTAAAAAAGTATCACACACATATTGAATTTGCTCATCTGTGATTTCAGGATAAATAGGAAGGCTTAGCATTCTTGTAGCTGCATTCTCAGCATTCGGAAAATCACCTAATTTATAACCTAATTCTTTAAGGGCCGGTTGCATATGAAGAGGAATAGGGTAGTGAACTCCAGATCCTATATTATTTTTTTGAAGATGAGCTAACACTTCATCTCTATTTGAAACTTCAATTGGATATAAGTGATAAGCACATTTTGAATTTGGCTTTACATCAAGAGCTTTAAATCCTTTTGATTTTAAAATTTCATCGTATTTTTTAGCGATACTTATTCTTTTATCGGTCCACTCATTTATATATTTTGTTTTAACGGATAAAATGGCAGCTTGGATCCCATCCATTCTAAAATTTCCTGCACAAAACTCATGCTCGTACTTTTCAGTTCTTCCGTGATTTATATGCATTGTACTTAATCTTAAAAGTTTTTCATCTTGAGTGATAACTGCACCTGCATCTCCGTAGGCTCCGAGGTTTTTTCCAGGATAGAAACTAAAAGTTCCAAATTCACCAAATGTTCCAACCGCTTTTCCATCAATTGATGCAAGATGAGCCTGGGCACAATCTTCAATAAGATGTAAGTCATATTTATCACATAGAGCTTTAATTTCATTCATTGGACTTGGATTTCCATATAAATGAACAGGAATAATTGCTTTTGTCTTTGAAGTTATGAGTTTTTCAATATCAGAAATTTTAATTGAATAAGTATCAGGATCACAATCAATAAATACAGGTTTTGCCCCAACTTCATAAATCGCTTCGGGGGTTGCAAAAAAACTATTTACAGGAGTGATGATTTCATCTCCAGATTTAATATTTAATGAACGTAGAGCCACTGTTATAGCACTTGTTCCATTTGAGCAACCCACACTATACTTTGATCCATGAACTGCTGAAAATTCTTTTGAAAATAATTCTTCATATTTTCCCATTACAAATTGTTTTGAATCAAGGACTTCTTCAATTGTTTGAAGAACTTCTTTTTTTATAGATTTGTATTGAGCGTCTAAATCAACAAAAGGTATAATCATAAAATCCTATTTTGAAATTCCAAGTCTACATTTATTTGGAGTAAAACCTAACGATACTTCTGCACCAGTCTCAATTGATTCATAAATAGCAGAAATTAGTTGAAGTGATTTCTTTCCCTCTAATCCTTGTACAAGAGCAGATTTATTTTCTTTAAGTGCGTCTACCACATTATTTAAATATTCAGTATGTCCAAAGCCATATACATCAGGAGGATTGACTCTGTATTTTGAGACAACTTCTTCGTCTCCGGGCTCACCTTCAATAAAATTCCAAATTTTCATTTCATTAACGGCAAAACCACCTATTTCAACAGTTGCTTTTTCCCCTAAAATAGAAATTGATCCTTCTAAATCTTTTGGTCTCGTTGCTGTTGTAGCTTCAATAACTCCGAGGGCTCCATTTTTAAATTTTAGGATAACGACACCTGTATCTTCGGCTTCAATATTTACAAGTGCAGTTGTTGATTTTGCAAAAACCGATTCAACATCACCCATCATCCATTGAAGAAGATCAATATGATGAGATGCTTGATTCGCAAAAACTCCGCCATCATGCTCCCATGTTCCTCTCCAATCAGCTTGATCATAATAAGCTTGATCTCTGCACCAACGAACTCTTATAGTTCCCATAACAAGCTTTCCAAAGCGACCTTTCTCAAGTGCTTCCCGTAATTTTATAACAGGATAATTAAATCTATTTTGCTTAACGACAAATAACCTAATCCCAGCTTTATCACAGGCTTCGATCATTAGATCTGCATCTTTAAGTGTAAGTGCCATTGGTTTTTCAACGACAATATGTTTGCCATAAGGAGCAATATCAATTGTATTTTGGGCATGTGCTCCAGAATGAGTGAGTATATTAACAACATCAATCTGATCACTCATCTCAGTCATCATTTTGTGCATATCGGTAAAATAGGGCACATCGTACTTTTCACCGTAAAATTTTGCTTTTTCTTCAATAAGATCACATACAGCTACGAGTTTAGCGTTATTAATCTTACCTTCACCTAAATTTCCGGCATGTTTTCTCGCAATTCGGCCACAACCTATAAGTGCAAATCTAATCATAAAAATCTCCAGGCACTATTTATACAATAAATTTTAGCTAATAGGCTATATCTAGGACTGTAAATCTTTAATTTCTTAATAAAAAATGATTAAATAGCTAAAAGGTAGAGCATGAAAGTCTTATATATTATAGATCAAAGTCCTGAGATTGGTAAAACCTCAGGAATTATACATAAAATTAAAGGTCAAATTTCACAGTGGAAAAACCATAATTGCTCTGTTGATGTTTTATCAATGTATTCTTTTGTACTTTATAATGAAAAATTTGAAATTATTAATGATGAAAAATCATTTTGCCTTCCTAAGCATAGTCGCTATTTTACTCTGCTTAGGATGTTAATTTCTACTTTCAAACTTTATTCATATTTAAAAATTAATAAGTACGATGTTGTGTATATGCGTCAAAGGCCTTGGATGCCACTAACAAAATTAGCATTCAATGGGCAAAAAACAATTATTGAGATCAATACCTTTGATGAAAAAGAATATAAAGTCGTCTCAAAATTGATGTATTTTATTAATAAATATACACGAAATTGGTTTTATTCAATTGCAAATGGATTTGTTGGCGTAACGAATGAATTGGCGAAGGGATATACAGATGAATTTAAGCTTAAATCAATCGCAATTGGAAATGGAATAAATACTAAAGTCTATCAAGTGTCATTTCCAAAAAATAATAGGCCTAAAATTTGTTTTGTAGGATCTCCTGGCTTTAAATGGCATGGACTTGAAAAAGTTTTAAAACTTGCAAATAAATTACTTGAATTTGATTTTGAGATTGTGGGTCTTGATGGAGAGAATACTCAGAATATAATGTTTCATGGTTATTTAAGTTTAGATGAGACAAAAAAAATAGTTGAAAACTCGGACGTGGGTCTTGGAACTTTATCGTTATATATAAATGGTCTTACAGAAGCTTCCCCTCTGAAGTCAAGACAGTATCTTGCTCATGGCCTTCCAATTATTTATGCTTATGATGACACCGATTTAGATGGAACAGAAGATTTTACTTTAAAGATTAAAAATACCCCTCAAAATATAGATGATGACTTTGAAAAGATAAAAAAATTTGTTTTAAGAGTTTATAAAAATGATAACCTTCGAGTTGAAGCAAGATCGTTTGCGGAAAACGTATTAGATGTAAGTGTGAAAGAGAAAAAAAGAATCGATTTTTTTGAAGATATTTTAAAAAGTTAACCAATGACCTTCAACTCCCTCCCATTCATTCTTTTCTGGATTATTTTTACAATATTTTTCATAAAAGACTGGAAACCGAATCTTAAGTATTTACTCATATCCATCTTCTCTCTATTTTTCTATGGCTTTTGGAAATGGGAATATATATTTATTATTATTTTAAGTGGATTTATTGATTATTTTTGTGGGAAAAGAATTTATAAAAGCTCTAATAAAAAAATCTGGCTCTATATCTCTCTCATCTCAAACCTAGGTATTTTATTTTTATTTAAATACTTCTCATTTTTTATTCAAATTCTAAATGATCTTGGAATAACTCTTAATTCAAGTATTGAAACTGGCTATTTCTCAATTCTACCCATTGGAATAAGCTTTTATACCTTTCAGTCTATGAGTTACACAATTGATATATATAGAGGAGAGTTAAAACCAACCCGTAATTTTTTAAAATTCTTCTCTTACTTATCACTTTTTCCACAACTCGTTGCAGGACCAATTGTAAGGGCCCGAGATATTTTATCCCAGATGAGTGTGATGAAACTTCAATCTGGGGATGAGCTCTACTATGGATTAAAATTAATCATCTATGGATTTTTTAAAAAAATGGTCATAGCCGATGGCCTTGCAAAATATGTAAATATTGCATTTGTGAGACCTGAATATCCTGATTCCTCTCTTTATTGGTGGAGTGTGGCGATTTCATTTTCTATTCAAATCTATTGTGATTTTAGTGGATACTCTGATATCGCAAGAGGGCTTGCAAGAATGTATGGGATTCACTTTCCTCTAAATTTTAATCATCCCTATATTGCTACAAGCTTTAAAGATTTTTGGGGAAGATGGCATATCTCTTTATCCACTTGGTTTAGAGACTATGTTTATATCCCTCTGGGTGGATCAAAAAAAGGAAAAGTAAGGTCACATTTAAATATGTGGATCACTATGATTATCTCTGGAATTTGGCATGGAGGAAATTATACATTTATTATTTGGGGAACTCTTCATGCACTGTTTTTATCAATCGAGAGAGAAATAAAATTATCACCACCCATTTTTGTCAAAAGAATCATTGTTCTAATGGGTGTAATTGTCTCTTGGGTCTATTTTAGAGCGCCTAGTTTTAATGATGCAAATTTGATCGTTTATAAAATGTTTAGCTTCAGTGGAAGTAAGGTATCCCTTGGAAATTCTATAAGTTTTCTTTTTCTCGTTTTTATTTTTAGAGAAATTTATATTGGAAAAAAGCTTTATGAATCCAAGATGAGAAAAACTATCTTTAAGCTTGAACCCATTTGGCTTGGGGTGATGATTATATTATCAATTTATTTAAGAGGAGATGGGGATACATTTATCTATTTCCAATTTTAAAATGAATAAAATATTACTACTTACAATTTCAATGATGTTAACTCTCGCTGGATGCTTTTATCTAAACTCAAAACCTTTTAGTCCTAAATTTGAGCAAGAAATTAATGAGACCTCTTTTTGGGTGAATAAAGTTCATCAAAGTAAAAAGTATAAGGGATTAATCCTAGGAGATAGCCGAGGACTTCGGGGGATAAATCCTGATTTAATAGGGAAAATTCCAAATCTCTATAATTTCTCATTTAGATCAAGTACTCTTACGATTGATTATTTGAGTGAGGCGCTAAAATTAGTTGGTGATGATGGAGTGATTCTAGTGGCCCTTACTCCTAATAGCTTAGTGAGAGTAATGAATCCAAATGCTCATTATAAAGAGTATAAATATATGTCAATGGATGAAGTCTTTATCAAAAAGAATAAGACTCTTTATAGGCTCTTTTCACCTTTTAGAGATAGAAAATTTGATTTGAATTCGACTCCTGAATTTACTAAGGTTTTTTTTGAAAATGGATTTGTCGCAACAAATACAGATCTTCATTCAGTAAACGTGGGAGTGGAAATCTATAAGAAAAGATTTATGGAAACTAGAATTGATCTTGATCTTCTTCGTGACTTCTTAAAGATGGCAACACAATCAAAAAAGAAATTTATCTTTTTTAGAATGCCAAGCTGCATCGAGATGGAAAAGGTTGAAAATGAATTCTCTGGATTTGATAATGCTGCGGTTAAAGAACTAGTAGAGAGTGCAGGATTTAAGTGGCTTGATTTTAATGAGAGGTTCACTTTTCCGACTTATGATGGAAGTCATTTAACTCCCAAAGCTGCTGGCGGTTTTAGTGAGGTTCTGAATGAGGGGCTTTAAAGGTTTAGAATCCTTTAAAAATTAAAAATTATTACAAATTAACTTCAATCATATGATCTTCAATCTCTTCTCTATAAGCTTCAAATAAGTTTTTATCTAAAACAAAGTCAATTTTATATGGAATATCTAATTTATCAAAATCAATAACATCGAGACTTTTATCATCAAAACGCTGAGCCTTTAAGAGTAAGTCAATATCACTAAATTCTCTATGAGAGCCTTTTGCTCTAGAGCCATAAAGATAAAGTATCGGTTCTTGCGTATCACCCAAATTCGTTTTAATTTCCTTTATAATTAAGGATAGAATGTCTTCACTTAAACCATATTTCATTTTGATTTTTCTTTAAGGATTTTAACAAGTGTATCCGCAGCGATAGCAAACTTTATACTTGCTTTGTAAATAGCTTCAGCTATGACTTCCGTATATGAATGAGAAGCGTCATTTCTCATTTTTATATAATCAATAAATTCTTGGGGGTTAGTAATCCAACCAATATTGGCCATTTCACGAATCACTTCTTTTGGAGCAATAGCTGTAACTCCGTTCGTTTCAAGTACTTTTTTTGAAACCTTCCAAAGAAGCTCAATTGTGTATTCAAATCTTTGAATAATGCCGTCACGTTCTAAATCATTCGCAGGAGTATTTACTATCGCCGCTTTTAATTGTGAAAGAGCTTTATCCATTTTTTCAAAATTTACACTCATCGCTAAGTCCTAGAAATTAAAATAATTAATATGATATTGGTATAATAGCGTTTTCTGTTTCTGCTTACAAGGCTTCTCGTATATTTGGTGCAAAATGATAATTTAATTGGTTTTATTATAAATGACAGTAATTTTTTAAATTCTCTACAAATACATCTTTTGAAAACTCTTCTGCTCTTGCATGCAAATCTTCAATTCTTTTATCTTCATGCTTATTAATTGCCTGAATTAAGGATTCTCTTGCGGGCTCATCAAAAAAAGTAGCCGTCTTATCTGTGAGAGTTTCTAAAACTCCACCTGCTCTAAAAGCTATAATTGGAGTTCCAGAGGCCATACTCTCTAGGGGAGTGATTCCAAAATCTTCAACACCCGGAAAGATAAAAGCTTTCGCTCTTGCGTAGTGAGAAACAACTTCTTCGCGACTAACTTTTCCAAGAAATTCAATATTTGAATTTGCATTCGTTTGCAAATGATGAATCTCATCTTCAGATCCACCACCAATTATTTTTAAAGTATGGCCTAGTTTATTAAAGGCACTAATGGCAAGATCCACTCTTTTATTTGGAGCAAAGGCCGTGACCATTAAATAGAAATCTTCTTTTTTAGGAGGGTTTAATTGAATCTCTTTAAAATCAATTAAATCAACAAAGGGATAAACGACTTTAGTAGGAGTTTTTTCTCCATAGTATTTAAAAATTCTTTTTTCTACAAATTTTGAATTCGGTAAAAAGAGATCAACATTTCTATTTGATTTTCTATCCCACCATGAAAGATAGGGACGAATGAGGTGAGCAACAATTTTCACAGGAAGAGATGCATTTCCAAAATAGTTTTCAAATTGATCATAGATATATCTCATAGGACTATGGATATAGCAGATATGTTTTGCACCTTTTGGTTTTTTGACTCCCTTAATAACACAATGAGAGCTTGAGATAATGAGGTCACACTCATGAGTAATTTTCATAAGATCGGCCGCAAGGGGCATAAGTGGTAAAAATTTTCGATAGTTTTTATAAATTCCAGGAATTGAATTTAAAAATGATGTCACTATTTCTCTCGATTCAATAGATTCTGGAAGGGATCCTTTATCATGAATAAGGGTGTAGATGGGAGCATCAGGATACATCTCGCAAATAGCTTCTAGGACTCTTTCTCCGCCACGAAATCCCGTGAGCCAATCATGTAAAATTACAACTTTCATAGTGTTTAAAGGTAGCAATTTATTGTAACTGCGACAAGTCATTGTTTGTGATTTTAGGTATTTGGTTAATTTCTTCTTAATTCATGTTTGCACGAAAGACTCAAGAGTCTTCCGTGACGGGCAATGAAGCCCGCCTTTTTAGCGAAAGGAATTTCATGGAAGAATTAATTAGGGTGATTACGATCATTATTTTAGTACTGAGACTTATAGTCTTGATATTAAAATTATTGAGCTGATCTTTAGGGGGGGTGTTCAAAGCACATCTCCACCTAATTAATTATTTAAATTATAGCAGGATTTTGATTTTGATTGCAAACCTTAAATTTGTTTTTTAAAAATATGCCTAACTAAGTGTAAGAAATCGTTGGGGGTATCAACAAAAGGAAAATGTGAGGAATCTTCAATATTAAAATTTTTTAGATTAAATTTTTGAGCTCCCGTTAAAATATAATTCTTTGTTGTGATCTTATCGAAGTCACTACTTATACTAAATATTTTTGAATGAAATAAACCTAGATTTTTTTCATGACTTGATTCTAAGTAATAATCACCAACAGTTTTTTGTAAGTTATCATTAAATTTTATTTTTGATAAAACATCTCTACCTTTTTCCTGATCATTAAAATAGTATTTTAAATAATGAAATGAATCATCGCGCATTGATTGTGAGAGATAATTTCTCTCTTCAGGATAGTTTTCATAAAAATTTTCAATCCATTCTGAGTTATAAATCCAGTTAGATAAGATAATTTTAGTTATTTTATGAAGGGTCTTTTCTGATAAATTCAGGGTGAGTATACTACTAAATGAATGAGCAAGAATATAGATCTCATTTTTATCAATTCCAGCAATGACGCTTTCTAATTCACTAATTAATGACTTAAAAGTGTAATCTTTTGAAGAAGATCCCAGTGTATATGAATGTAGAATATAATTATCTTTTAGGGGATTTAGGAAAGGATAAAAATAGCTTTCATCAAAGCCTGGTCCACCGTGTAGTAAAATTAGCGCAGGTTTTTCTTTTTCCATAATATTCACTACTTAGACTTCTTTTAAATAAAACGACTTTGCATAAATTTCATCTATGAGTCTTCCGTGACGGGCAATGAAGCCCGCCTTTTTCCGAAAAGGTATATTCATGGAAGAATCAATTAGGGTGATTACGATCATTATTTTAGTACTGAGACTTATAGTCTTGATATTAAAATTATTGAGCTGATCTTTAGGGGGTGTGTTAGAAGCACATCTCCACCTAATCAATTATTTAAATTATAGCAGGATTTTGAATTTGATTGCAAACCTTAAATGAAAAACTCAAACAGTAAGTCACTGATATCACTATCGTGGTATCCTTGTTATAGTAAGGATATTTTATATATCATATTGCTGCTTTGCGCAAGTTTGATGTATAAAGGTGTATGACTAATTTGCAATTAAAATTTGGAATAGAATATTATCCAAATGCTAGAAATAGTATTTTAGAGCTTTTTAAAAAAGGGATTATTGATCATTTTCAATTGTCTATTCCTAATATTCAAGTCTCTGCTACAATTAGCTTTCTCGTTGGATCTATAAATTTTTGGTTTGCAGGTAAAATCGGCTCAAAAATCGTAAACTCACTAATTATTTATATAGTGCCAATAGTTTTTATTCTATTTAGTATAATCTTCAATCTCAACCCAACCTTTTTCACTTTTATAATAGTAACCATCTTTATGAATTTATATTATACGCTTTTTAACACAGTCGATACTAATTATAGATTAGCCTTAAATAGACAGGATTTAGTTGAATATAATGTTGAAGTTACAAAAAAATTTTCAATAGCTCAAATTATGTCATGTTTTATTGCTCTCTTATTCTATAGTTTTGATTACCCTTCTAAGATCTTATCAATTCTAATTTTCTTGTCGTTTGTAACTGCAATATTTCTTATTAGATTTAATCGAACTAAAGCTGAGGTTGTATGTTGAATATATATCGTTGTTTTATTGTCGTACTAATAACTGTTACATTTGGATGTAGTAAAAATAAACAGTCTGAAACTAAAAAAGTTGTTATTCTTCCATCCTTAACTTTTGATATGAGAATCTCAAAAAATTTAACCTATTCTGCATTTGCAATACTTTCTGAAAGCTCGGGATACCTTGGTCGCTTAGATCGTGACATGGTCATTGAATCAAAAGTCTTAAAGTCATATGAGAGAAAAGGAAATAAGTTTGTTATTAATTTAGATCCTCAATATAGAAGTGTTAAAAATGAAATTATAACAGCATATGATGTTATTTACTCAATGAAGCACTATCTTTTAAATCACAAGAGTCTAACCTTTGTTTTAAAGGACATCGTTGGGGCTAAAGAGTGCATCGAGTTAAATAATTGTGATCAACTTAGTGCCAAAGCTATCTCCACTTTCCAATTAGAGGTTGATGTTAAGAGTGATAATCAAAATTTTATTGAGAGACTGATGAATCCTTGGTTTGTTTTATTAAAGAAGGATAAGCCTCTCTATGAGACTATTGGTGATTGTATAGTACCTTATCAAACAGGAGTTAGCAAAATTATAGATTGTCAAAAAACTAAAGGTATCACTCTTCAGATTGGAAAAAATAGGATTTTGGTTCGCACTGAAAATCATAAAGTTGATAGTCATGTAAAAACATACAAATTAGTAAATAATAATCCATCTGAGCAAATTAGTGCAAGTTTAACAGTTATGACTATCTTTGCAAACCCAAACTCAAGCCTAGAAGAAGAGTATCGAGTTGATTTTTTAAAATATATTCGTGAAGTTTCTAAAAAAATATCTAATAATCTAAAATTGAAAACCGCAACAATGATGGCATCATCTTGGCTTGATGTTCAAATTGAAAGCCTAGAAGTTACAAGGACATTAGCGAAAAAATGTAGAAGAGATTTTACTATTCTTCTTGATTCCTCATTGCCAAATCACGAAATATTGAAAGAACATATAAACAAATATTCAAACTGTAAGATTAAATTTATTACAACGACTGCTGACAAATATTTTGATGAATTTGAAAAAACAGATTTTGGAATTGCTTGGTTTACGCCCGATGAACTTGATGCATATAATTTTTATAGTTCATTTGACTGTAATGTCGGTGGAAATTGTTATTTTAATTGGAAAGATGAAAAGCTAAATTTATTAACAAGAAAGTTAGTAAATATTGGAATGAAAGATCAGAAGGTCAAAGAATTGGAAAAGTATATTATGGAAAGAGGTTATGCTGCACCTATTTCAGAACTAAATTGGTGGGTTATGGACAATGATGGAAATTATAAGGTAATTCATCCCTCGGGCCTTGCCCAGTTAAAAATTTCAGATTTCTATTTATGATAAGCCTAAAAAAAGATTTATCAAAACTTAGGCTTATGTATATTAGTGCTATCGTTTTAGTATTGATTGCTGTTCTCATTCAAGGCTATCTAGTCGTAAGAAAAAATGACTCAAGTTTATTCCTTTTTAACAAATCGCTAGCATTTGTGTTGTTTGATTCCGTTGATAAAATGGATATTAGAGGAATTAAGCGAACAATTAGAGGCTTTAGTGAATCTCATCAGGGTGTTGATTTTTGTGTTATTGTTGAAAGTATAGTTATTACCCAGCAATCGGAATTATGCCAAGGTGAGTTTGATGAATTTAGAGTTCCTCTTAGTAATAAAAAAATCTTGATTAATTCAATCGATACTAATTTATTCACTAGTTTGATAAGTGCGGGAGGATTGTCGATTTTATTTATCTTTGGACTACTTTATTTATTTAATTTTATTGTAAAGGTTGTGTTTCGATTTGAAATGGACTTAATACATTTAATCACAGGTGGAAAATTTTTTTACAATGAATTAGAAGAAACCCATTTGAAACTAGTGGAAGCTCATCAATTAAAAGAGAACCTTGTTAAAGTAGATGCTGAGTTTAAACTGTCGAGGCAAATTGCCCATGATATTCGCTCTCCATTAGAAGCGCTAAGATCAATAAGTGACGATTTAGAAGGATTTGATTACTCAACAAGAATGATTTTAACAAGTTCATTGAGTCGAATTTCAAGTATTGCGAATAAATTACTTCTAAACTCTAAGCATTTAGATTCAGATAAAAAATTAATTAATATTAGGATCATTTTAGATGATTTGATTCGAGATAAGGAATACGAAAAAGATTTAAAGTTAAACTATAGCGTTAGTGATAATTTATATAAAGGGTACTTTGTCTTTGGTGAAGAAGAAAAAATTTATCGAACATTTTCAAATCTAATTAATAATGCATTAGAAGCTTGTCCTAATGATACGACTGTAGATATTGTTCTGGAAGAAAAAAAATCTAATATAATTATCAAAATTATTGACTCTGGTAATGGTATGACGGCTTTTGAGATAGAGAAAGCACTCCAAGGCGAATACTCTACTAAAAGTTCTGGTCATGGACTAGGCTTAAGCTTTTCAAATAGTATTATTAAAGAAATGAATGGTGAGCTTGAAATTTCTTCTGAACTCGGTGTTGGAACATGTATTAATGTTAAATTAAAGAATGAGTCTCCTCCAATTTGGTTTGAAGATACGTTAACTTTGCCAGCTGAAATTAGTGAACTTGTGTGCATCGACGATGATCAAAGCTTCTTAGAGGTATATCGTGATAAATTTAAAAATATTAATTGTAAATTTTCTACCTATACTGAAACTCCAAAGGAACATGATTTTAATTTATCTAATTTCTATCTTATTGATTATGATATTGCTGGTATTAAGGGTTTAGATATTATTAAAGAGTATCAATTAGAAAGTCGTTCATTCCTGGTGACAAGTATGTTTGATAATGATGAATTACAGACAATTCTAGAAAAAGAACAGATTAAATTAATTCCAAAACAAATATTTAATAAAGTTAGCATTTCTTATAAGGATGAAATTGAGGCGACAAATATTTTAATAGATGATGACAAAATTATACATTTACTTTGGACACAAAAGGCTAAAGCTCATTCAAAAAAAATTGTTTGTTATAAATCGGTTGAGGATTTTTTAAAATTTTCATCAGATTATTCAAAACTCAGTACAATCTATATAGACTCAGACTTAGGAGATGGGAAAAGGGGGGAGATAGAGAGCGAGCATATTGCAAAATTAGGCTTCCAAAATATTGTGTTAACAACAGGATATTCACCAGATGATATATCTCTACCCCTTTGGATTAAGTCAATTGTAGGAAAAAGGCCACCATTTTAAAATATTTCACATTGCGTTGTAATATATGGTCTCATGCCAGTCATGAATAATGACAAAGCCTCTTCTAAACGTTAAAATCTCAAACCATGAACTCAAAACTAAAAAACCTCGATTATATGCAGAGAATTATAGATCTCTTAATTGTTATTTTCTCATGGCTCACGGCCTATTATTTAAAATTTGAATGGAGGCTTCTTGGGGATAGCTCAGACGTCTCATTTGAAAGATATTTAGGCTATGGAGTTTTATTATCTATCGTCTCTATTGTTGCATTTAAAAATAGCAAAATTTATGGTGATTTTAATTCTAGCTCATTAGTAAAAACCATCATGCGACAATTACAAGGGAATGCCGTTTCATTTATTGTTTTTATGGTTTTGGCATTTTTCTCTTCTCAAGAAAGATTATCAAGAGTTCATCTTGTTACTTATGTTGTTATTTCAACAACTCTTCTCATCATTTCAAAAATAATCTTTCATAATATGATCTCAAAAATGTCTAACAATTTTATTTTTATTGGAAACGGACAGGTCATTAGGGATTATTATGATAATTTAATTAAAAATGGCCGTGCAAAAATTCTATATTGGATTGATGCACCAGCGGATCTTGAAGGGATAAATAAGATTGATCAAATGGATTTATCTTTATTGGAAAAAGAAGACGTCTCCTCAGTGATTGTGGGGTATGACAATAAAGACATTAATAAGGCCTATGATTATTTAGAGAAGTTATCTGAATTAATTATTCCTTTAGTTTTCTTGCCAGATTTAAAATTTGCTAGAGTTGGTTATTCATTAAAGGATTTTAAAGGGCAGCCTGTTTTTCATATTAATGATCCAAGTGCAAAGCCACTTGGAATGTTTTTAAAAAGACTATTTGATATTTTATCTTGTGGAATTGGAATGCTTTTAATTTCGCCAATCCTGATTGCTATTGCACTCATTGTGAAACTTACGAGTAAGGGACCTATTTTTTATGGACAGGTTCGTATGGGAGTTGATGGGCGCGAATTTAAAATGTGGAAATTTAGATCAATGGTTGTTGGTGAACAAAATACTGAAGGCTGGACAGTGAAAGATGATCCAAGAGTTACAAAAATTGGAAAGTTTATTAGAAAGACATCCATCGATGAGCTTCCACAATTATGGAATGTGGTCGTTGGAGATATGAGTCTTGTAGGTCCTCGTCCAGAGAGACCTGTTTATGTTGAAAAATTTAGAGCTGAAATTCCAGGCTATATGATTAGACATAAATTTAAGGCCGGTATTACTGGTTGGGCACAAATTAATGGTTGGCGGGGTGATACATCAATTGAGAAAAGAATTGAATGTGACCTTTGGTATATAAAGAACTGGTCTTTTTGGCTGGATATCTCAATCATCTTTCTGACATTTTGGAAGGGATTTATTAATAAAAATGCATATTAAAATATAGAAAAGAGAAACCATGAATACAAAATTAAATAAAACATATCAATTTATCTTTTGGGGATTAATATTTCTCTTTCTAGGATTAACGACGAGTCCAACTGTTGTCGGTGGCTATCATATTGTTATATTAATTCCGACTCTTTTTTTATTCATGAAAGGAGAGAGAATATCTTTTTCGAAAAGTTCTCTTTTTTTGATCGCTCTTTTTACTTGGGGATTAATTACCACGTTTTATAATTTTGATACGATTATTAAACCCGGGAAAGCATTTCAAGATTTAAAGTATTATGCTTTCGGAGTTTTCTGTATTCTAACTCTTAAATTCTTTTTTCATAATGCACCTATAAAACATCAAAAGATTCTTTTGAAAATTTTATTATTTACAATTATTGCAGGCTTCTTTGTTGGTCTTTCAAAAGCATGGTTTGGTTTTGATATTGTAAAATGGAGAACAGGAGAATTTCATCCAAGGTCTGGTGGCTTTAATAATTATATGAGATACGGATATTCCAGTGCATTCTTTTTACTCTTAGGAATTGGTGCCTTTTTTAATTATAAAAAAATTGAATCTATTATTTCAAAAAGATGGCTTAGCATTTTTTTACTTTTTAATACCTTTGCCATTATGGCCGCTCAAACAAGAGGAGCTGTACTAGGTCTCTTAATTGGAATTCCATTTTTACTATTAAAGTATAAACCAAAATTTGGAAAAGCATTGTTTCTACTAGGTTTTTTAGGAATCATCTCAATTGGAATTTATAGTGTCAGTAAGAAATCATCTAATAGATATTTTAATATTAATGATGATTCAAATAATGTGCGAATGAGCCAATTTTTTAGTGCCTATAAATCAATTCAAGAAAAACCAATCTTTGGGCTTGGAGCTGATCAATTTAGTTATAATGTTAAGGCAATTAAAGAGAGGCATAATATTTGGGCCAAAGATTATTCAGGACATGCTCATAATATTATTTTAGAACATGCTGCAAATTATGGAATTCCTGGAGCAATTCTTTTTATCGGATTTATCTTCTTTTGGTTTCTTGAAATGATTAAATCAAAGACAGATCTCGGTTGGGTGGTTGCAAGTTATATCCTTGCTTTTTTTGCAGCAGGACAAGTTGAGCTTTTATTTGATGTGATCAATTCTCATCTAATATTTTTTATCTATTCCTATAGTCAATTTAAACTACTTCAACAAAAATCTATTTAATAAATTTAGACATTTAGAAAAACCTAAAAAACTCACTCATTGCATTTTTATTTAATGTCTTCCGTGACGCCCACTGATGGGCGCCTTTTCTGATAAAGGATTTTTCATGGAAGAATTGATCAAGGTGATTACTCTGATTAGTTTGGTGTTAAGGCTCACGGCTTTGATACTTAAACTACTTAGCTAATCTTTAGGGGGTGTGTTAACGCACATCTCCACTTGATCAATCTTTATTATTTTAGCAGGAAAAAAGGATTGAATGCAAGGGGATAATTTGTGAAAAACTTTTAAATAGCTAATTATTTAATCTTCCGTGACGCCCACTGATGGGCGCCTTTTGTAGAAAGGATTTTTCATGGAAGAATTGATCAAGGTGATTACTTTAATTAGTTTGGTGTTAAGGCTCACGGCTTTGATACTTAAACTACTTAGCTAATCTTTAGGGGGTGTGTTAACCGCACACCTCCTCTTGATCAATCTTTATTATTCTAGCAAGGAAAAAGGATTGAATGCAAGGGGTAATTTAATGAAAATGTTATAGTTCTAATTTCACTAAAATATTTTGAGCAGCCTCATAAGTCTCATCAGACATTCTCTCTTTACAGCAATCACGAAGTAATTCATCTTTTTTGGCGCTAAGAGGTAGGGTCGTCTGACCACAACCACATATTTTATTAGTCTCAATTGCAGGTAGTCCAAGTACAAGTGTAAAGGGCGGAACTGATTTTGTGACAATTGCACCGGCACCAATCATGGAAAACTCACCAAGCTCCACGCCGCATCTCACAACTGCACCTGCACCGATACTGGCACCTGTCTTTACAAAGGTTTTCATGACTTGCCATGTCTTATTTCCAACTCTTGGAAATTGGTCATTCGTAAAAACAACACAAGGCCCCACAAAACACCAATCTGAAATATTAACTCCGGCGTAAACATTGACGCCATTTTGAATTCTAGAACCTTTGCCAATCTTCACATTTTGGTCGATATAGCTTCCCTTACCAATACTAACCCCATCATCAAGAGAGCATCCAGAACGTATATGGCAGCCGTGCCAAATTTTGACATTATCTCCCATGTGAACACTTTCTTCGACGCTCGCTGAATCATGAATATAGGGTTTCATATACACTCCTAAGGTATTGATATTGAAAATATTATCTAGGAAATCGTGATGCATGTAAACAGATTCAATTTTGACTAAATTGCTTTGTTTTCTTGTCATATCTTTTTGTGCTAGACTCATAAAGTTTTAAATCAAGGAGTAATTATGAAAATTTCAGTTATTGGAACAGGCTATGTTGGTTTAGTTTCTGGGGTCTGTTTTGCAGAAATGGGTAACAAAGTTACTTGCATAGATATAGATGATAAAAAAGTGCAAATGATGAGAGATGGTAAAAGTCCAATTTATGAACCAGGACTTGAAGCAATGATGAAAAGAAATATTGAAGATCAGAGAATTCAATTTTCAACTTCTTATGAATCTATTGCTAATGCGAAGGCCGTATTTATGGCGGTTGGAACTCCTTCTGGTGATGATGGAAATGCTAATCTATCTTATTTGTATGCTGCTCTTGATTCATTAATTCCATTTATGAATGATGGATTAATTGTTGTTTTAAAATCAACTGTACCAGTTGGAACTGGAACAAATGTAAAAAAATATTTAACTGAAAAAACAACTAAGAAATTTACGGTTGTAAATAATCCTGAATTTTTAAAAGAGGGATCTGCAGTTAATGATTTTATGAAGCCTGAAAGAGTGATTATTGGAACTGATTCTGACTATGCTTTTGGTGTTATGGAAGAATTATACGAGCCATTTAATAGACAAATTTCAAGAACAATTCAGACAAGTAATTTATCAGCTGAAGTAATTAAGTATTCAGCGAATTGTTTTCTTGCTACAAAAATTTCTTTTATGAATGAGATCGCAAGACTTTGTGATTTAACGGGGGCAGATGTTGAAGAAGTTCGTCACGGTATTTCAACGGACTCAAGAATTGGAACTCAATTTTTATATCCAGGTCCTGGATATGGTGGATCATGTTTTCCAAAAGATGTTAAGGCGCTTATTTATAAAGCAAAAGAGTTAGGTCTTGATTTTAAAATTGTCACAGCTACTGAAGAAGTAAATGCTGAACAAAAACTTTATATGTTTAAAAAAGCTAAAGCTCACTTTAAAGATTTAAAAGGAAAGCATATTGCGATCTGGGGAACGGCCTTTAAAGCAAATACAGATGATATCAGAGAGACTCCAGCTCAATACATTGTAGAAGCCTTAACTAAAGAGGGAGCAACAGTTAGTTTCTATGACCCTGAAGCATCAGTTAACTTCGATAAAATGTGTAAAACTCAAAAATATAATGCGAAAGCATTTGATAATAAATATGATTGTTTAAATGATGCTGATGCGTTGATGGTTTTAACAGAGTGGAAAGAATTTAGAGCACCAGACTTTGAAGAAATCAAAAAACGTCTTAAAGCTCCCGTTTTATTTGATGGAAGAAATTTATATAAAACTAAACACGTTCTTGATGACGGATTTACTTACTTTGCAGTAGGAAAGGCGATTTAGCGATGACCCTTATTTTTAAACAGATTTTTGCACTTCTAAAAGTTCTTAATTCTGAAACAGGAGAGAATCAAATTGCTGCGGGCCTTGCTTGTGGATTAATTCTTGGATTTGCTCCGGTACTCTCTTTGCAAACACTCCTTGTTTTTATCGTGATTTTTATTTTTAGAATTCAAGCTGGTGCTGCATTTACGTCAGCTTTTTTCTTCTCTTTTATCGCTTGGATTTTTGATCCTGTATTTGATATTGTTGGCGGTGCTATTCTCGAGATGGATGGACTTAAATCTCTTTTTACAGTTCTCTACAATATGCCGATTATTCCATTTACAAAATTTTATAATTCCGTTGTGATGGGAGCTGGAATCATTTCAATTCTATTGAGCCCAATTGTCTATATTCTTTCAAAAAAACTTATTATTAAGTATAGAGAGAAAGTCGTGAAAAAATTTCAGCAAACAAAATTTTGGAAAGCTATGAAGGCAACAAGTCTTTATAAATGGTATGCAAAATATAACGAGATATACGGATAAATATGAACGATACAGTTAAAAAAGAAAAGAAGATCAAAAAACAAGGCCCGATTAGAACAGGAGTCCTTGTTCCTTTTATTATTGTGATCTCAGTCATTGTACTATTTAATATTTTACTACTAGATAGAACAATCAAGTCTACGATTGAATATCTCGGAGAAAAAGCTAACGGAGCAGAAGTGAATGTCTCTTCAGTCAATACTAGCTTTAAAGACTTACGAATTAGTGTATCTAGAATTCAGTTCACAGATAAAGCGAATCCTGAGTTTAATAAATTTGAAATTGGAAATATTCGTTTTCAAATGCTTCTTGATGCTCTACTTCGTGGAAAAATTGTCATTACAAATGCAGAAATTAATAATGTTCTTATTAATACAAAAAGAAAGAAGAAGGGCTATGTCATTCCTCCACCTCCTGCAAATTCCGAAGAAGGAAGGGCCACGGCAAAAATTCTTGGTAAAGCAAAAGAGGAGTTTAAAGGAAATGTTATTGGTGATATTGCCGGTATGCTTGGAGGCGAGAGTCTTGGGGATACATCAAAAGGGATTGAGGGATCACTTAAAAGTAAGAAGCGCTTTGAAGAGTTAAAAGTTGAAATTGCAGAAAAAGAAAAAAAATTAGATGAAACATTTAAAAAACTTCCTGATTCAAAAGATATAAATGATCTTCAAAAAAGAATTAGTGATATAAAATGGAATGATCTTGGAAATTTATCTAAAGCTCAAGGTGTTCTTAAAGAAGCTGACTCAGCTCAAAAAGATATTAAAAAAACGATTAAAGCGTATGACGATGCTCAGAAATTAGTAAGTACATCTCTAAAAGAAGTAAATGCTTCTTATAATGAAGCCCAAAAGCTTGTAGATGAAGATATTAAGGATGTATCGAGCCGAATGTCGATTCCATCTCTTGATCCAACAAGTATTTCTAAAATGTTATTTGGAGATGATCTTTTAAGTAAAATTGAAGATGCTAAAAAATATCAGACCATGGCCAAAAAATATATGCCACCAAAGAAGGGTAAAAAAGAAGCTCCGATTAAAGCAGAGCGTGGAGCTGGACGAAATTATCGCTTTGGAACTCCAAAAACTTATCCTATGTTTTGGATGAAGCTAGCTAAAATTGATTCAAAAAATGATCAAGGGGAAATTCAAGGCCAAATAACTGATATAACAACGAATCAAAGATATATTAATAAATTAACGAAAATGAATTTGAAAGCAGACTTTCCAAGTCAAAATATTCGAGACATTAGTGGTGATATTATTCTGGATTTTATGAATGAACCGGTTATGAAAGTAAATATGACAGTTGGAAGTTATCCTGTAAAAGATAAAGCTTTATCAGATTCTAAAGATGCAAAATTTATCATTAGAAACTCTTCTGTCAGATCTGAATTTTTTGGAACACTAAAAGAGAAAACAGCACAGTTTAACCTAAATAATTCATTTTCAAATATTGAATATGAAGTCTCTGCAAAATCAAAAGATGTTGGAGAAATTTTAAATGATGTAGCTTCGAAAACAAAAGTTCTCACTCTTAATGCAAAAGCAAAAGGAGAATGGGATTCATTAAAATTTGATATCAATTCAAACTTAGCTAAGATGATTCAAGACTCAACTAAGGCCGTCATTCAAGAAAAAATTAATAAAGTAAAAAATAAAATTAAAGCTGATATTGATAAAGAAATAGCGAAAACTAAAGGTGAAGTTGATTCAAAAATTTCAAAATTAAAATCTGAATATACAAAACAAATTGACTCAGCTAAGAGAGAACTTGATAAAATCACTTCAGGCTTATCAAAAAAGAAAAAAGATGCTGAGAAAGATGCTAAGAAAAATATGGGTAAGAATCTCTTAAAGGGAATTAAGCTTTAAGGCTATTTGACGTATAATTATTATTTTGAAAAAATAGAATATATTCTAGAATTTCCAAGGAGGGAAAGTGAGAAATATTCTAATCTTAGGGCTAGTACTGCCTGCAATTTCATTTGCATTACCTATTAAAAAAAATGAACGATTTAGAGTTCAAATTCCTAATGAATATATTGTTCATTCAACTACGAAAAATATTTCTGATAAAATTATTAAAAAATTAGGAAAAGATTTATTTCTAGTAAGAGCTCAAAATAAAAAATCACTTTCAAAATATAGTAAAGTTTCACCAAACTTTGCTTATTATGGAAACTATTTAGATATTGAAGAAGACAATACTCCAAATGATGTAAATTTCTCAAAGCAATTTCATCATGAAATGATTTTCACAACAAAAGCGTGGTCTATTACTAAAGGATCAAAAGATATTATTGTTGCAGTCACTGACAATGAATTCCAAATTGATCATCAAGACCTCACTGGAATTTGGTGGAAAAACGAGAGTGAAATTCCTGGCAATGGAATCGATGATGATAATAACGGATATATTGATGATGTCATTGGTTGGGATTTTATGGGAGATGATAACGATGTTGATACTTATGGTGATACAACTCATGGAACCCATGTATCAGGAATAATAGCTGCAAATAGTAATAATACTCTTGAAGGGTCTGGAATTGCTCCAGGAGTAAAAGTCATGCCTCTAAGATGGTATGGGTCTGAAAGAGCCTGGACTTCTGCAATTATCGCAGAAACTTATCATTATGCAGTCGATAATGGAGCAAAAATAATTTCAACTAGTTATAATATTGATGCGCTTGTAGATGATGAAGTTTATATCGATTCGATTAAATATGCCAGAGATCATGATGTTTTAATCTTTAATTCAGCAGGAAATGGCGGTCAAAAAGATCCTGCAAGAGGTGTACTTGATGATTTAATACTAGTTTGTTCAGTGAAATCAAGTAGTGCAAAAGATCAAGATAAGAAGAGTTCATTTAGTAATTATGGTGCAGGAATTGATATCTGTGCTCCTGGGGATCCAATCTATGCACCTGTTCAGTCTAATAATGCAGATCAAATTCGTTATGGTGAGTTAAGTGGAACCTCTATGGCGACTCCTGTTGCCGCGGCAGTAGCAGCTCTTATTTGGTCTGCACATCCAAACTATTCAGATGAAGAAGTAAGAGAAAAGTTATATTCAACGGCAGATAATATTGATAGTAGAAATTTTTGGTATAGAGGGAAGCTGGGGCATGGAAGAGTAAATGCCTTTAATGCTGTTCAATAAATTTAATGGTCAAAGTACCGAGAATTTAGGATACTCCTTTTTATGAAAAAGAAAATATTAGTCACAGGTGGCGCGGGTTATATTGGCTCTCATATAGTTAAACAGCTTGGGGAAAACGGTTATGATATTATTGTCTTAGACAATTTATCAACTGGTTATAGACAAGCTGTTACTTACGGCGAATTAGTCATTGGAGATTTAGCCGACTTAGCTCTTATGGATAATTTATTTAAAAACAATAAATTTGATGGAGTGATGCATTTTGCAGGCTCTATTGTTGTCCCTGAGAGTGTAGAGAAACCACTTATGTATTATAAAAATAATACGGAAAACTCTTTAAATCTCATTAACTTATGCGTGAAATATAATGTATCGAATTTTATTTTTTCTTCCACCGCTGCGACTTATGGTATTATTGATTCTGGAGAGGCAACTGAGGAAACTCCTACACTTCCAATAAACCCATATGGACAATCAAAACTTATGACAGAGATGATGTTAAAAGATGCATCAATTGCTCATAAAGATTTTAATTATATTGCTCTTAGATACTTTAATGTTTCAGGGGCTGATCCTGATGGAAAAATTGGTCAAGCATTTGACGGAGCAACTCATTTAATTAAAGTTAATTGTGAAGCTGCAACTGGTAAGAGAGAGAAGACCTATATTTTTGGAACTGATTTTGAGACAAGAGATGGAACTGGAATTAGAGACTATATTCATGTCGTGGATTTAGCTAATGCTCATCTTTGCGCATTAGAATATTTATTTGAAAATAAACAATCTAATATTTTTAATTGTGGATATGGTAGAGGCTTTAGTGTCCGTGAAGTTGTAAGTGCAGTAAAGAAAGTGACAGCTTCAAATCATACAGTTATTGAAGCAGATAGAAGAGCAGGGGATCCCGCAGTACTTGTTTCAAACGTAGACAAAATAAAAAAGATTCTAAAGTGGAAACCAAAGTACGATGATTTAGATTTTATTATTAAGACCGCCTTTAATTGGGAGAAAAGTTCTACTCTTGAATCCTGGAGAAAATAATGAAAAAAAAAGCGATTGTAGTTTTTTCTGGTGGAATGGATTCTAGCCTTTGTTTGGCATTAGCAAAAGAGCAATTTGGGGCACAAAATGTTTTGGCCATGTCATTTACTTACGGACAAAGACATTTAGTTGAACTTGATTGTGCAAAAAAAATATGTCTAGAATGGGAAATTGATCATATTGTTATTAATTTAAATTGCTTAAATGAAATAACAGAAAATGCTCTCACAAATAATCAAATTGATATTGAACACAGGAAAGGAAAGTCACCCAACACTTTGGTCGTTGGTCGAAACGGACTCATGGCAAGAATCGCAGGGATTCATGCAGAACATATAGGGGCCAAGTGTATCTTTATGGGGATTATTGAAGTGGAAGAAGCAAATTCTGGCTATCGTGATTGCTCAAGAAAATATATGGATATTATTCAAGCCGCCCTTAGACTTGATCTAAATAATCAAGAATTTGAAATCAAAACACCTCTTGTTTATATGACAAAAAAACAGACAATGGAGCTCGGCTATGAGATGGGCGTTCTTCATTATTTAGTTGAAAATACAATAACTTGCTATGAAGGAATCGATAAAGAGGGATGCCAAAAGTGTCCATCTTGTAAACTTCGAAACGAAGGACTCAAGTTATTTTCCAAAGATCATCCTGATTTTAATTTTTCTTTTAAAAACAAGATCTTAACTTAAATTTCTTAAGATCTTTACCGATATGTCTTTAAAAGTTAAGGACATATATGCAAAAACTTATTTATTTATTTTCATTGATGTTATCTATTCCTCTTACTGCAATGGCCTATGCCCCCTGTGAGATAAATTTTGTAAAATACATAAATGGAGAAATGCCCGCTGATCTTGCAAAAAATCCGGCCATTAATTTATGGGATGAAAGGTTTGATGCAAACCAAGTACAAAAACAATTGGCGACACTTTCAACAGCAGAAAAAGAAAAATATATTCTCGAACTAAGTAAACTCGTTCATAAAGATACTATTTATAATAAAAACTTATCGAGCCTTGTAAATCTTTTATCAAAAGAGAAAAATATATCGAAAGAATTTGTGGTGAAAAACTTTATCAATAAAGAATTTGAGCACGCACGATTTTATTATTCAAAAATAAATAAAGATTTGGCGGTTCAAGTAAATGTTGATCCAGAAAAATTTGAAAGAGTTAATAAATTAATTAAAAACTCAGAGTTAAGTCCACAATATAAAGAAGACTATGAACATATTTTTTTACAGTCTCAAATCACTGCCGATAGTATCGATATTGCAGTTCAAAGTGGTCTTAAGCTTAGACAAAATCCTAGAGATTTTGAACAATTAAAAAATTATTTAGAATTTCTAGATAATACGAGACAAAATAAATTAAAGAAAGGTCTTCAAAATATTGAAGAAATTTATAATTATTCATATAAACATGGATTACTTCCTTATAATCCATTACAAAAACCACATATTCAGTTCTTAGAACAAATGAGTCGTTTAAAAGATTTCACAAAAAGAAGAATTCAAGAAGTTGAGCGAACTTTTAAATTACAACAAAGAAATGGAGTTGTAACTGAGATTGATGAGGCAGTTGAAAAAGAGGCAAATGGATATTTAGTTCATATCCAAGAAAAATTAAGACTTAAGAAAAGAATTGAAGATGAAGTCTTACCAAGCTCTTTAAAGAAAAGAGCAATTGTTCAGGCTAAACATGAAACAAATATTTATCGTAAAATTTTAAACGGCTGTAACTCTGGAAGTTCCCAAAGAATTGAAGGAGCGAAAAAGAAGTTCTCAAGATTTAAGTTTGCTCTTGCCCTTGGTGTTGCTCCAACTTTTTATATTACGAAGAATTATGACAAGAAAGATACAGATCCTTTTTTCTGGGAGAAGCTTGGTCATGAAATCGTTCTTGGTATCTTTTTTACGATGGTTGGAAATAAAATTTTTACAAATACGAATTCAACTTTTTGGGGAAAATATATCGATGGCTATATCAAATTTGGAGCCTTAAGTTATATGGAAGCATGGTCTTATGAAGAGCTATTTGGTGGGAAAAGTTTAATTAGACATTTTCAACAAATCTATAAAGGGCAGTTAACTGAGTCTGAACTTGAAAAAGAATTTCAAAAACTTAAAGAATCAAAAGATTTTGAAAAAGAAGTAAAAGAGCTTTTAAGTTTTTTAGATGAGAAAAGTAAGTTAAATAATACAAAAAACTTTTTGGATAAGTATTTTAATCTAAGTACATATTCATCTATGGATGAGAATTTAAAGATTACTCAAGAAGATCTCGAGTCTGAAGAGGCAAGAGAGATGATGATGGAATTACTTGCGGAGAGAATCTATTTAAATAGCATGGGGGATTGGCCGTTATTTCAAGTAGGGTCGAAAGATTTAGATCGATTTGCGTTCTATAGAACAAGAAACCTTTTGTGGGATATTGAAGGCCTTGTGATGAATCTCGCAATTTTTGAATTAATGTGTCGTGAACCATTTGGTAAAATAGGTTCTTGGGGGGCGATTATTTCAATGATTGTTGCGGAAAAATACTTAACAGGTGATATTACCTATCAATATAGGCGAGAGGCGATAAACCAATAATTAGTTTTGGATATATTGATAGCATCCGTATAGAAATACTTGTACGAAAAAATAAGATAGTAATAGAAATGTAGAATAAATCTTAATCATAGCTGCTCCAGTTATGATTCTAAGACAAATGGCTAAATTTCAATAGTCTGCCTGTAAAATTTTTAGGTTATAAGGTTCTGAAAATCATCTAAAGAGAGTTTTCCAGAGAAAAAAGACTCATTATCTGTGTTCATTAAATCAGCAAATAGCTCTCTTTTACTGTTTTGAAGGACAAGAACCTTCTCTTCTACTGAATCCTTTATAATGGGCCTATAAACGGTTAATTTGTTTTCCTGGCCTATTCTATAAGCTCTATCAATGGCCTGATTCTCAACCGCTGGATTCCACCATGGATCCATGAGGAAGATATAACTTGCAGCGGTTAGATTGAGACCAACACCCCCTGCTTTTAAGGAAATAAGGAAAACCTGTGCATCTCCATCTTGGAAACGGTCTACTTCAGATTGTCTTTTCTTTAAGTTTTGAGAACCATCTATCCTTGCGTAATTCCATGATCTCTCTCTGATCTTATTTTGAATATGATCGAGATAAGTCGTAAATTGAGAGAAAACTAAAACTTTATGTCCCTCTTCCAGTAGTTGTTCTAGGTTTTCCATGAGAAAATCTATTTTAGTACTGAGTAAGAATTTATTATTTTGCCAAAGACAAAGTTGTCTTAGTTGTAAAAGGCTTTTTAGAATTTCAGAATATTTTCTACCAAGCTGAACAGATTGCATTTTATTTCTAATATTTGCGAGAGTCGCAATATAATGCTCTTTTTCTTCTTCGTTAAAATTTAGATAAACGTGATTTTCAACTTTTTCAGGAAGCTCTGTTAGAACCTGATCTTTAGTTCTTCTAAGAATAAAAGGCTTAACTGTTTGTCTTGCTACTAAGCGGCTCTTCTTACTTGTTTTACTTCTTACAAGGCTTAAATCTCCCCAGATTCCAGGAATACTTAAATCCATTATATTATAAAATTCAGAAAGATCATTCTCTACTGGCGTACCAGTAAGACAGATTCTAAATTTTGCATTTAAATTTCTAGCGGCGGTGGCCCCTAGGGACCTAATATTTTTAAGGTGCTGAACTTCATCCATGATGAGAATATCAAACATAGTATCCGCAAAAGTCGTATAAGACTCTTTTTTCATGACACCATAACTTGTGATAATAATCTTTTTATCATTTTTAAGAAATCTTCCATCTCCATAATAGATTTCAAGATCTAGGTCAGAGAATTTCTCAATTTCATTTTTCCAGTTTAGAAGAATGGATACTGGGCAAACAATAAGAATTTTTTCAACTTCAGGTATAATACTTTGAAGAAACATGATTGTTTGAAGAGTTTTTCCAAGACCCATATCATCGGCTAAACATGCTCCAAAGCGATTTTCAAATAAAAATCTTAGCCATTGATAACCAGTATTTTGATAATCTCTCGCAATGGATTTAAACATATCAGGAAGCTCATACTTAGGCATCTCTGTCATGTTAAGTAAATTTTCGCAAATTTGTTCTTCTTCAGGAGTTAGTGCTCCATCGATTCCATGTTTTTTTAGTTCAAATAATTCAAAGATACGTGAACGTTTAAAATTAAGAGCAAACTTTTGAACATTTGAATCGCTAACTTCAACTTTTTGAGCTTCATGCTTAGTATATTTTTTCATGAACTTTAAAAGTTCTTTTTCTTTACTGTCTAATAGAATAAGACCTTGGGATGATACGATATAGTCTTCACCAAAATCTGCATTTTTTATAATGTCATAGTCGCTTTGATTGACAACAAGGTTTACTTCAAACCAATCTAGGTTTGATTTTTGTCTCTCAAATCTAATATTTGAGCTCCAAGTTTTAACTTCAACATTATTATAATAAATAGGAATTTGATACTTTTGCATTCTTTTATAGAAGGCAGAAATACCATTAAATAAATTACTTTTTGGAAATTGGTAGTAAATATTTTTTTCAATTTTATCAAAAAACGAAAATCTTGAAGCTGATTCAGAGAAGCAATCGAATATAGCTGAGGTTAAATCTTTAAAAAATTCAGATTTTAAAATATAAAGTTTTTTATTATCTTGATCGAAAAATAAAATTTCTTTATGTGCATTTAAAAAATCAAACCAATCTACAATTTTATTTCTCTCACTTGATGAGTAGGCAAACTTTTTGTATTCAGCATTGTCATACTGGAATGAATCAAGAAGAACTTTAATAAACTCATAGCTGTCATTCTTAGTTCTAAATGAATTTAAGAAACCACCTTCTCCAACAAGAGTTTTATAGATCTCTGGAGGCATAATCAGTCTTTCATGCCTGTCAAAAAGTTCCATTTTAAAGTTTAAAAAACCTTTTCTTTTTGCTGTGAAAATTGAAAAACGAGTATAACAATCTAGGGTTTCAATGCTTTTTAAATTCTCATTTTGAATAGAGATATCTATTTTTAAATCTTCATAGAGTGGATGTAAAAACTTTAAGAGATGGTTGATATCGTTAACAGTCCCCTCAGAGCGAATCTTCTTTAATGTATGAGAGAGTGTTCCTTCGATAGAGTGAGCTTCCCCAGTTTCCCAGTTAAATAAATAAAGGTTCTCAAAGATTGAAATCTTTTCATGAAGAACATCGTTCTCATCAAGATAGGAGAATTGAGGATAGTATTTTCCAACCCAGTAAGGATGGTTTTCAATATCTGGTAAGTCTTCAGTGGGAATAAGATTAATTTTTAAAGTTCCTGTCAGCTTTTTAGGAAGAGGAAAGTGAGTCGTTTTTCTACTTGTTAGTAAATATTGAAGACTTGAATAGGTACTATTCATTGTTGCACCTAAAAGTCTAGATGCTCCATTTTCTAATCTACCATAGTGATCAACATGAACAGATTGCCCATGAAAACTTATATGAGATTTTAAATCTGTTTTATCAGAGTTAGCATTTTCATCAAACTTAGATAATTGATAATGTAGAAAGAGTGCTGTTGAGTGAGCACAATGTTCTGACTCATTCCAAATGGTACAGTTACAGTTTGATGTAAATTTATTTTCATTGCTTTCATTCTGATATTGAATTTTAACTTGAAAGGTATCTACATCGGTAACAATACCACTGATGATATATCTATTTTCTCTAGATTTATTAAAAGAGACACTAATACGGCCATTTTCTAATATTTTTTGTCCGTGAGAGATGTACTTAGACGAAAAGAATTGATTTCCTTTATCTATTATTTCACTTGGTATAATGATCGATTTAAACATAGTTTATTAACTTTTTGTTATTTTTCCAAAGCTTTATACTAGCAGATTAATTGCATCTTAGCTAATTCTAAAAAAAAAATGCCCTAATATAGGGCATTTTCTAATCATTTATAAATAAAAAAAATAGATTAATTATCGATATAAGATTTTAAAAGCTTCGCTCTTGAAGGATGACGAAGTTTTCTAAGTGCTTTCGCTTCAATCTGACGAATTCTCTCTCTTGTAACAAAGAAATCTTGTCCAACTTCCTCAAGAGTATGGTCTGATTTTTCACCAATACCAAATCTCATTCTTAGGACCTTCTCTTCTCTTGGAGTAAGAGTCGAAAGTACAGATCTAGTTTGTTCAGATAATGTAACTGACATAACAGCATCTTGTGGAGAAATGATTTTTTTATCTTCGATAAAATCACCAAGAGAGCTATCTTCTTCTTCTCCAATTGGAGTTTCAAGAGAAATAGGCTCTTTCGAGATTTTGAAAACTTTTTTAACTTTATCTACAGACATCTCCATTTTTTCTGCAATTTCTTCTGGAGTTGGCTCACGTCCAAGTTCTTGCACGAGTTGTCTATTCGTTCTAGCAAGCTTATTGATTGTTTCAATCATATGTACTGGAATACGAATTGTTCTACCTTGATCTGCAATTGCTCTTGTGATTGCTTGTCTAATCCACCAAGTTGCATAAGTTGAAAATTTATATCCACGTCTATATTCAAATTTATCTACAGCTTTCATTAACCCAATATTTCCTTCTTGGATTAGGTCTAAGAACTGAAGTCCTCTGTTTGTATATTTCTTTGAAATGGAAACAACAAGTCTAAGGTTTGCTTCAACTAGTTGAGCTTTTGCATGATCGGCTTTTTCTTCACCTTTAGTGATAATATTAAAAACTTTCTCAATATCATCGAAGGCCATGCCTGAATCAATTTGAAGACGTCTAAGCTTTCTTAGGATGTCTTCTTGAGTTCTGATCATCTGCTCTATTTTTGAATCTGTTGTATAAAGATGACGTGCTAGTTTTCTTTTATAAGCATCATCATCAAGAACTTTTTCGTATAATTCTCTGTATTGAGTATCAGTATCAACTTCTAAGAATTTATAAATTCTTTCTTGTTGATCATATAAATCTTTGAATTGAAGAAAGTAACCTTTAACTGGCTCTGTAAAGCTGTTAATGATTTTTCTATTGAAAGTTAGATCAACAAGTTCATTTTCAACAATTTCCATTGTCTTGTTTTCTTCTTTCGTTAATTTTCTAAGTGTTCCATCTTCATTGATAATTTCTTGAATAAGTTGAGCGACATGATCACAGATCGCGAAAATTCTCTCTCTCTCTTTTACGATTTCTTTATCAGATGATTCATCATCAAGTCCTCGAACTAGATCTTTTACATATTCATTTTGTTCCTCTGCTGAAAGAACTTTATCTTTAAGACGTACGATTTCTTCAAGAGCATGTTTTGAATTAAGGCAAGATAGGATGATTTCCTTTTCTCCTTCCTCAATTTCTTTTGCGATTTTTACTTCGCCTTCTCTTGTTAGAAGTGCAACAGAACCCATTTTCTTTAAATAAAGTTTTACTGGATCTGAAGATGATGTTCTTAATTCTTTTTCTTCTTCTGCAGAAAGAGCTTCATCGATAAGTTCAAGTTCAGTTGCTTCTGATTCTTCTTCTTCCTCATCAAGCTTATTAATGCTAATGTTTAAGCCTTCAAGTTTTAAGAGAAGAATATCTACTTCACTATAATCTACAATACTTGCAGGTATAGCATCGTTAATTTCTTCAGGAGTTAAAAAGCCCTGCTCTTTACCTTTTAAAAGGAGTTTAGAGAAGTCTTTGGTGTTTAAAAAAGCGGAAATGACAGACATTGTGACTCCATATTATTTGTTACGTAACACTAAAAGTTCATTTTCAATTAATTGAATTTCTTTTAGGTACTTTAATCCATCTTCGTCAGAAAGAGATCCCTTTTGCGCCAACTTAAAAGTTTCTCTTTGGCGTTTTAGTTTTTCTACTTTCAATTTTAAAATATAATCTGCAAGCATCTTATTAATAATTGCAGCATCCATTTTAATATTTGTGTGGTTATATAAGCTTGTTGCCATTATTGATTTAATCTCATTTGTAAGAGATTCGCTCATTTTCTTTTGAGCAAATAATGGAAATTCAGCCTCATCTATTTCTAGATAAATATTTTTTAACCACTGAACTATTCTTTTTACCTCAAAATGCTCTATTAAATCAAGTATTTCAGTAATTTGTTTGTTTAAAATCATCTCAGGATGCGTTAAAAGAGATGTTAAAACTAATCTTTCAACTTTTGGTATATCGATTTGAATTGGTAATGCGCCAACTGATGCATCGTGTTCTTCTGTATTATCATGGCCTTGCTCAACTAAATCTGTTTGCTGAATTGTTTTCGCCGTATTTGGCTTATGCGTCGTAGAAGTTTCTTGGCTTAGAAATTTTTTGTACTCATTAATGATATCTTCATGACTTGATGCAAGACTCAAGGCCTTTGCCGTGGAAATGACTTTTTCATTGGCATGAAGACTTGCGCCTAGGGGGGCCAGAATTTTAAAAGTTTCATTTAAAATTTGTAATTTCTTATCAGTATGTTGGGGGATTGTAGTTGGAATACTCTTTTTTATTAAATAATCAATAAAACTTGGAGCATTCTCAATTCTCTCGCTTAGTTTAATTCTTCCTTGTTCATGTAAAAATTCATCAGGATCTTTTGAGGGATGAAAATCAATGAATTTTGGAATAATTCCAATGCTCAAAAAATCATTATTAATTCTTGTCATGGCCTTAATTCCTGCGGGATCTGAGTCCATACCAAGATAAATATTTTGAGTCATATTAGAGAGAAGACGAATAGAGTTTTTACTAAGAGAGACACCCATCGTTCCGACCGAATTTTTAAATCCAAATTGATGAAGTGTAATAACGTCCATATTTCCTTCGACAACGATGACTTGGTCGAGCTCCCTAATAGGTTTTCTTGCAAGATTGTATCCATATAGGATGTTTCCTTTATCAAAGATAAAAGATTCTCCTGAATTTAAATATTTAGGCTTTTGATCAGGGAGAACAGCTCTTGAAGAAAATCCTCGAACCTTACCTGAATGGTCCCAAACTGGGAACATAACTCTATCGCGGTAAAAGTCATATTGGCCATTTCCATGTTTATTATCACGGATAAGACCGATTTCTTTTGCTGTATTAATTGCTGGTACTTTATTTTCTTGATCAAGACTTTCTAAATAGTTTAACAATCCATTATTCGCAGGGGAGTAACCGATTTGAAAATCTTGAATAGATTGCTCATTTAAATGTCTTGATTTTATAAAATTCTGAAAAGCAATTGGCTTTGTTTCAGTCGCGACTTTTTTATAAATTTTATTTGCAACTTTAAGAACTTTTAGTGCCATATCAAATTTGGGATTTTTGTTTTGACCTTGTTCCTCTTCAATTGTGATCCCTAAATTACCTGCAATATCTTTAATCGCATCAATAAAAGACACATTAATTTTGTCTTGAACAAACTTAATAGCATCTCCAGCAGCCCCACAGGCAAAACATTTATAGATGCCTTTATTGTCATTAATTTTTAATGATGGGTGAGTATCTCCATGGAAGGGACAAACAGCTTCAAAGTTTCCACCTTTACGGTTGATGGGATGATAGAAAGAAACAACAGTTGAAATTGATGTTCCTTTAATAATATCTTTAGCTTCCTCTATTGATGCCATTTAACTCTTCAAGCTCGTTAAGACTAGAGCTTTGATCTTAATTTGTTTTTCTAAAAATATTTTTTCAAACTTTGTAGTAAAAGATGCAAGAAAATGTTCTGGATGCTCTTCTCTTAAATTCCAAGTAAGAAGATCAACTCTAAATCTTTTTTCATCTTTTAATTCTTCCAACATCCACTCAAAATATCCGTCATGATCTGTCTTTACAAGTAACTGGCCATTAGGATGAAGTACTTTATAGGCTTCATCTAAAAATTTTTTTTGAAAAAGGCGTTTTTTAAGATGCCTTTTTTTAGGCCATGGATCTGGAAAAAAATAAAATATTTTTGATAATTCATTTTCTCCAAAAATAAAAGAAAGTCTCTCAGCTCTTGCACGTAAGTATCTAAAGTTTTGAAACTTTAATTCTGATAGTTTTTTTGCGAGATGAAAACTTCGTTTAAAGCGATGGTCAAGGCCCACAAAATTTAGATCTGGATTTTTTTGAGTATACTCCTGCATGAAGTGTCCATAACCTGTCCCAATTTCCATTTCAATAGGATTGGTATTTCCAAAAACATTTTTTGCCCATAGGGATGGATTTTTTTCAGCTTCGTCATCACGCATGACAAATTTATCGAAGATTTCTAAACGTTCATGATAAGGATTATCATGACTATATTTAAATTCTGATTTAAAAGCTAAATCAGTTTCATTTGTTTTTTTTTTTTCAGATTTTTGGTTTTGGTCTTCGCTATTAGTTGTCATGAGCGATTTATAGCTTAGAGTAAATTAATTGGCCATCAAAACAAGTTAGAATCTAAATAGGATCTTCCGTCTCTTCAGGTAAATCATTGGAATAATGTTTAAGAAAACGTACTGAGTCAGAACTTATTGACCAGTTCTCTAAGTCTGATCTAATCATTCCGAGCTGATTTAGCTCTTCAACAAGACAAACCATTTCAGAATTGGTGATTTCATGACCACTTGCTTTTATAAGCTCTCCTGAAAAATAAATTGAGCGAGGATTAGCGGTAAAGAAGACTTTAGTCAAATCCACTTGATGTCTTAAAAGAACTCGGCGAACCTCTTTGGTCCTCTCACCTTTTGTTTGCCTTTCATTTTTTCTGTTTTTTAAAGACATATATAGCTCTCCAAAGATTTATTGATCTATTTTATACTCATATTAATATTTCTTAAGGATACTTTAGGGAATAATTAATAAACAAGTAAATCCAATGGGATAGATTATTTACAATTATTCGAAATGTTAAGGAATAAATGTTAAAATTCAAAATATGCCAAAAAAAAGGGCCTCACATGAGGCCCTCGTATTTGTCGGGATTGGATTAACCAATTAATCTTAAAGCTTGTTGCGGTGTCGCATTTGCCTGACTTAAGACAGAAATACCAGCTTGTTTCATGATATTATTCTGTGTGTTCTTAGCAGTTACTTCCGCATAATCAACATCTCTTATTCGACTATTTGCAGCAGACATATTTTCTACTGAAGTCTCTAAGTTTGCAGATGTTGTAATCAATCTGTTTTGTAATGCACCTAGTTCTGCTCTTTGACCTGAAACAACTTTAATTGCCGAGTCAACTTTTTCTAGTGAGCCTTGTGCTCCCTCTTTTGTATTTACGCTTTCTCCGTCCATACCAAGAGCTGCCAATCCAGAATTAATTTTACTTGGATCATAGACAATTCTATCTTCAAATTGATTGTTTCCAGATCCAATTTGAAATTCTAGTTTGTCACTTGACCCATCTAATAATTTTACATCATTAAACTGTGTCGTTTGAGAAATTCTTTGTAATTCATCCTTTAATTGAGAGTATTCCATGTTGGTATATTCTCTTTCAGTTTGACCTACTGTATCTGAAGCTGATTGAATCGCAAGTTCTCTTAAACGAATTAAGATATTTGCCGACTCTTGTAAACCACCTTCTGCTACTTGTATCATTCCGATCCCGTCATTCGCATTTCTATTTGCTTGTTGACTTGATCTAATGTTTGCTTTTAATTTCTCACTGATCGCTAAACCTGCTGAGTCATCTGAAGACTTTGTAATTCTTGAACCAGAAGCCATTTGTGCTGCTGTAGTTTGTTCATCATTTGAAATTCTCTTTAATGATCTCTGTGCTGTTAACGACGATACGTTTGTTGCAATTCTAAATCCCATAACCTAATCTCCTGTATACATAAGAAACCTCCGTTTAGTCATTTTTGTACCCCTACAAAAAAGTGGCCACCATGCCATTGTTGTTAATAATAAATGTTTTTTGAACCTCAAATCCCGACGAAGTTCATGCATAACCTTTCGGGAAAGAATCTGACTTTATGAGTACTTTTTTGCATAAAGTCAGGAAAAATATGCCTATTCCTTTAAAATTAACCAGTTATTTCAATTACTTGTCCGTTTTTGTCAGTCTATTTTATCAATCCATATTGAAAATTCTTTGCTAAATTAATAAGCAAAATTAAAGAGGAGAAATGAATTGAAAAGAAATATTCTAGTGAGCTTAATGTTAATCTTAGTGAGCTGCTCATCATTAAATAATCAATCTAACCCTAATAAAATAAAGTTGAGATTGCTGCATACAAATGATCATCATGGACACTACTTACCGAATGAAAAAGGTGAGTATGGAATGAGTCCACGAAAAACACTTATTGATAAACTTCGTTCTGAAAATAATTCTAATGGTGGCTATGGTTTATTACTATCAGGGGGCGATATTAATACCGGCACAATGGAGAGTGATATCTTTGATGCGGAACCGGACTTTCTAGGAATGAAAGCTCTTGGTTATGATGCAATGGCGATTGGTAATCATGAATTCGATAATTCTTTTAAGGTTATAAAAAAACAACAAGAACTTGCAGGCTTTCCTTTCTTATCAGCAAATATTTTTTATAAGGGAACAAAGAAAAGAGTTTTTCAACCTGAATATATTGTCAAAACATTTGGAAATATAAAAGTAGGAATCTTTGGTCTAACAACTGTTGATACACCTTTTAAAGCAAGCCATGAAGATGCAAAAACACTTTTTGATTTTAGAAATATTATTGATTCCGCAAAAGACATTGTTAAAAAATTGAAGGAAAAAGAAAAAGTGGATTTTATTTTTGTCACGACTCATATTGGTCATCACGGCAGTGCAACCTCTAACGGAGATATCAAGCTTGCAATGGCCGTCCCAGAGATCGATGTGATCGTTGGTGGACATTCCCAAGAAATTATCAATGCAGAGAAACATAATAATACGATAGTCATCCAAGCGATGGAGTGGGGGAAATATGTTGGTGTTCTCGATTTAGAGCTGTCAAAAACAAATAAAGAGAAAAAACAAATAAGTTATAAATTAATTCCAGTAAATTTAAAAAATAAGGTAGATGGAGAATATGTCTTTGTCGAAAAAGAAATAAGCACAAACGATCAAATGGAAAATCTTTTTGCTAAATATAAAAAAGAAGCAGAAATTATTGGTTCAAAAAAAGTAGGTGTTCTTGACTCTACACTCGATGGTGACCGTTTTAAAGTGAGAACATCTCAGGCTGAAATTGCTCAATTTATGGGTAGAGCTGTGAGAGATAAGTTTAGAGATGTTGATTCTGTGATTATTAATGGAGGAAGTATCAGAGATTCACTTCCAGCCGGAGATATAACGAGAAAGAAAATTCATGCCGTTCATCCTTATGGAAATTCCATTGGAATGATTAAATTTAATGCCAAGGAGTTCTTTGAGTATTGCGAAAAAATAATTCCAAATTCAGTCGTTGATAAACAAAATATTTTAGGTGGATATCCTCACCTCATAAATATGAAGTGGTATTTTCAAAATAAAAAATTAGTAAAAATAGCTTCCAGAGATGGGAAATGGTCTATTACGAAAAATAAAAGCGGTAAAATTTCGTCAAAGAAAAAACAGTTTATTTATAGTACATTGAATTTTCTAGCGCGAGGTGGAGACAACTATCCAAAAATATCAAATCATAAAAATTATGTGGATACTGGATTTATGATCAATACGATCATGATGGATTTTGTAGAGAAAAGAAAAATAATTAGAAAAAACGATTACAAAATTAGTGATAAAGAAGTATTAATAAAAAAATAATAATTAAAAAATGTGAGGAAATTATGAGCGTATCAAGTGTACCATTTATAACTTTAAATCGATTTGAGAATGGATTTAAAGATAAATTATTATCTGGAGTAACAGAGTTAATCGATAAAACTCAATTTGTTGGAGGACCTCAAGTCGCTCTTTTAGAAGAGAAACTTGCTACATATACTGGAGCAAAATTTGCTGTTGGATGTGCAAATGGAACTGATGCTATTCAATTAGCTCTTAGAGCAGTAGGTGTCAAAAAAGATGATCTTGTTCTTATTCCAGATATGACTTTTTGGGCAACCTTTGAAGCTGTCGTAAATGTAAATGGAACTCCAGTAACTGTTGATGTTGGTCGTGAATCATGTCATTGGGATATCGATACTTTTAAAGAAGCGGTTTTAAAATTTAAGCCTAAAGCAGCGGTTATGGTGCATTTGTATGGATGGGCAGCGAAAGATACACTTTTGATTCGTGAATTTGCTGAGAAAAATAACGTCATCTTAATCGAAGACGGAGCTCAATGCTTTGGGACAAAAATTAATGATAAATCAATTTTAGGAACTGCAAAAATTGCGACAACAAGTTTTTATCCTGCAAAAACATTGGGAGCTTCGGGTGATGCTGGAGCAGTTTTCACTAATGATGCTGAACTTGCAAATACAGTTAGAACGTTAGCTAATCATGGTCGTACTAGTCATTATTCTCATGGATTAATAGGATGGAACTCAAGAATTGGAGCTTATGAGTCTTTATTTTTAAATTTATCCCTTGAGCATATTGATGCAAGAATTGAGAGCAGAAGAAAAGTTGTCAATTATTATAAAGAACATTTAACTAATCTTCCTTTAAAAATTGTTACAGCGAGTGATTCTGTCTTTGAAACAGGTTATTGTGCGGTTGCAATGATTGATCCTGATATGAGACCAGCTCTTATTGAAACTCTAAAAAATGCAAGTATTGGATGTGGAACTATTTATCCAGGGGCCATGAGTTTACAAGAAGGAGCAGCTGAGTATTTAGGTGGGAAAATTGATCATGGAAATGCTCATTATATTTCACAAGCTGTTTTAAATCTTCCGTGCTTTGCCTATATGACTGAAGAGGAATTAGAGTACGTCGTTGCTACTGTAAAAAAACATTTTTCTTAATAAAATAGTACTTGAAATGATCTGTCATTTTTTTGTTGTCCAGATCATTTCGAGTAGCTTTTTTATATTTAATCGCTGAAGATGATAGTATGCAATTTGTTTTATTCAGTAAGTTTAAGATTTCTATTGAACTATTATTCTTAGCTCTAGTCTCTAGTTTTATATTTTATAAATTTGATGAAGGGAATAGTTTTAAGTTATGTTCTCCTACTATGCTTTCTTGCATTAAGATCAGTGTTTTTGAACTATTCAGTTTTGGGTACGGTGATCCATGTTGTTGCACCTTAGACCATCAACCTCTTTATCTTGTATTCCTGAAGTTTTGGAGCTCAATTTTTGGAACTTCACTCTTTAGTGTTAAATTTTTTTCTTATATTTTTTATATCTTAAGTATGTTTTCTATTTTTTTAGTAGGGAAAAAAGTATTTAAACAGCCGTTACTCTACTATGTATTTCCAATTATATTTATTTTAAATGGATCTTTTCAAGATTTGAGTAATTATGTTTACATGTATATCCATTATTTTTTCTTTCTTACCTTAGCTGTTTATGTCTTAGCACAAGATCATCTAAATACAGAACAAAAGTTCTTTTGGAGTCTGTTGGTGCTTTTTGTAGGGGCATTAACTTTTTATATCACTTATATGTATTGGGGATTATTGTTAGTAATCTATGTTCTTTGGTTTCGAGATATCACCAGTCGAAGATTATATGGATTAATTTTAGTGTCATCAATTTTCTTTTTGGCAAAAACACCTGTTATTTTACTATTTAGATTTGTTGAACGGGATACTCACAGTTATGTTTACTCTTTTTATCAATCCTATGTGGATATTGTGACACTTCTAATTGGAGGAAAAGGACATTCTAAGCTTGATCACATATTTAAACTTTTTATTTGTATTAACTCTTTGATTGGTTTCTATTTATTTCAAAGGAAAGATCATCGGAAAATATTAGTGAGATATTTTTTATTAACTACTATCGTTTCAATATGTATCTACGGAGTGACGAGTCTGCTACTTCGTTTAGATGAGATAAAGGTTGCTTACTTTGTGTTTTGGATTTTTGTTTTCAACTTTTCTATTTTTTATTTCTACTCTAAAATTTTGAGTAGGCTACTACAAATGATATTTTTGGGAATTCATATTTATGTCCTCTTAGTAAGTGCAGGTCACACTCTAAAACGTGATAAATATAATTCATTCGATCAGTTAGTTGAGAAAGTACAACAATTTATTGGGCCAAACACTCAAGAAGTCTTTTACTTAAATGGAGATGCAAAATATTGGCTTGAAGGGATATATGAATCTAAATTTCAAAAAAGATTAGAGTTTAAAAATATCAACTTAATTAGTTCTTTTTGTCCTACCTCAGAAACTGTCTACTTTATTGATACCCATAGGGACAGTTTAATGGGAATGGATATTCTCATGAAGATGAGTGAGGGGTGCTCTGTTGCTTACTCTATCCAACAAACTGATAAGATATCTATTGATTCATTTCCGCACAGATGGATTATTGTAAGACTTAAGCGAGACCAATAGTCAGATAAAAGGTTAGGACGTTTATTCCCCATTTATATTTGAGCCTCTAAGGCGTTAAAATTACTCTATAATTATAGCTTTTTATTTTTTATCACTAAGAAAATATCGTACTCATACGTTATCTAGTTGAACACTGCAAACATGAAAACAAATCATTGGAGATTTAATGGAAGTAAGTAGTTGGTTTAGACAAATTTTTGCCACTTATGAAGGCAGACTTATTCGCTACACTTATAAGATTGTAGGTAATAAGGAGTCATCAAAAGACATAGTTCAAGATTGTTTTTTAAAACTCTTAAAAAAAAATCAAAGTGAAGTCGAGCATAAGATTCCACCATGGTTATATATTGTTTGTAGAAATGCAGCAATTGATGAACTACGTAAAAATAAAAAAAATGTCTCTGATGAAGGTATGGATTTTCAAATTGATAGTAATTATGAAGATGAGTTTGTGAAAAAAGAAATTATTAAATGTATTAAGAAGCTCTCTCCAAAGCATCAAGAAGCTTTGGTACTAAAATTCCAAGAAGGAATGAGTTACAAGGAGATGAGTTCAGTGATGAAAACAACTGAATCTTATGTAGGGGTATTGATTCACGAAGGAATCAAGTTTTTAAGAGAAGAAATGGGAGGTCGTCATGACTAAAAAAATTAATGAAGTGTTATTAACGTCATACGCCCTTGGGGAGCTTCCTGATAGTCAACGCAAGGAGATTGAAATGGAATTAGACAAGAACCCAGAGTTAAAAAAAGAAGTAGAATTGATTAAAGAGATGGCTTCATCAATTGAGTCAGATATGAAATTGGAAACGAAGCCAAGACTTAGTGATATTCATCGAGATGAATTACTGGGAACGAAGCCTAGGACATTATGGATGAGGATTAGAAGACCACTTACTTGGTCTGCAAGCTTTATGTTTATTGCAGTCGTAGGCTCACAGTTATTTATACGTCATAATCTTGAAAGTAATCTGGATAGGACGTTCTCTAAGGGAGATTTAAATGCAGATTCAATTGCTCCAACAAATTTTAAGTCTAAAAGACAAAATACGATGAACTATAATCAAGCTAACATGAAATCTGAAGCTCCCTCAGAAAGTCTTGCCGATAGTGTAGTCGCTGGTGGATACCATTTACAACCCTCAGCACCGATTGCTATTGAGAGAAACAATAACACTGAATCTTATGAGAAATATGAACAAAATGCTTGGAATGCAGTTTTATCAAATCCATTGTCAACATTTTCAATTGATGTTGATACTGCTAGTTATTCGAATGCTAGACGCTTTCTTATGAAGGGAAGACTACCTGTAGAAGCTTCAGTCAGAATTGAAGAATTTATAAATTATTTCGATTACTCTTATGAGCCACCAAAAGATGAAAAACCTTTTAGTGTTAATACTGAAGTTGTTAGTTCTCCATGGCACGATAAGTATAAAATCGTAAAAATTGGTCTGAAGGGAAAGGAAGTGGCCAGTGATGCACGACCAAAAAGTAATCTTGTTTTTTTATTAGATACATCTGGAAGTATGCATGGAGGAAATAAGCTTCCACTACTTAAGCAGGCTTTGAAACTTCTTGTGACAAAACTTGGATCAGATGACCGGATTTCTATTATTACTTATGCGGGGTCAAGTGGAACTGTGTTGAGTTCAACTCCAGCATCAAAGAAAGCGACTATTCTACAGGCCCTTGAGAATCTACGTGCAGGTGGAGGAACTAATGGTGAAGCTGGTATCAAGGCTGCCTATAGAGAAGCCAAAAGTGGATTTATTGCTGGAGGGATTAACAGGGTTATTCTTGCAACGGATGGTGATTTCAATATAGGTATAAATAACAGACAAGAGCTTGCTGAATACATTCAAGAAAACTCGAAAGATAAAATATTTCTTACAGTACTTGGTCTTGGACAAGGCAATTATAAAGATCATGAAATGGAAACAATTGCCAACAAAGGTAATGGAAATTATTTTTACCTAGATACATTTAATGAAGCACAGAAAGTTTTAGTGAATGATTTAAGTGGAACATTGATGACAATTGCTAAAGATGTAAAAATTCAAGTTGAGTTTAATCCAAACCTTGTCAGTCAATATCGATTAATTGGTTATGAGAATAGAAAAATGGCCAATAAGGATTTTAATGATGATAAAAAAGATGCTGGTGAGATCGGAGCAGGACATAAGGTCACAGCGATATATGAAATCGTTCCTAAGGGAGTTCCATTTCATGGAACTGCGGAAGATTCTTTAAAATATCAGAAGACTAAAAGCTCATCCTCTCACACTGGCGAGTTACTAACAGTAAAGCTTCGATATAAACTTCCTGAAGAAGATACATCAAAGCTAATTTCTGTGCCAGTAAAAGACTCTGAAGTTATTTTTGAAAAAGCTTCACTTGATACTAAACTCGCAGTAAGTGCTGCAAGTTTCGGCATGATACTACGTGGAGATAAAGAACTTGGAGACGCTAATATAAGTTTTGTACTTGATAATGCAAATTTGGCAAAAGCTATCGATAAACATGGTTACAGATCTGAATTTGTTGATCTAATTAAACTTGCACGTGAGATTAAATCTGATAAAGATCTTTGGAAGTAATTCTATTTAATAAAAAAAAAGCCAGGATAGATCCTGGCTTTTCTTATTTATTGATCCATTTTTCAATGAGCAAAGCTGCTTTTTTTTGCAAGCTAGGGTCATTTACTAAAAGGGTCTCAATCTTTTTCTTGTAAACTTCAATTTCTTTTTTTTGAGCTACGGAATCTGCTTCGCTAAATTTAGTTGAAGTTTTATCTATTGGGTAGTGGTCTTTAAATTTCTTTGCACTAGACATAGAAATTAAGCCGCTTCACCATTTTGATATCGAGGATGAGTTGCAACTTTTTTCATATGCTCCTCGATGACTTCGAATAATTCTAGTTTAGTACTTCTAGGGTCCATTCCATCTGGCATTGCAGAATAAACAACTTCGCTGTTCACTTCTGTAAAAATATACCAAGTGTGTCCTAACTTTTGAAAAAGTACTTCTTTATTAATAACTGATTGTGCTTGTGATAATGACATCTAACCCTCCTAGTTTTGTGTCTATTGATTTCATTACAGACTGTATCGGAGGAATTTTTAAGGATTTAATTTAATTTTGATGTTTATGAATGAAGGGAATTTATTGCCTAGTAATAAGATTGAAGACCTATAAAATAACTCATTTCAGTTGTAAATGGCTGATTATAAGAATCTTTACTGTTTGAACTTTGCCATAAAGTTGATTCCTGAGGATTATCGTTTGTTGTATATTTTCTCGGTGCTAGCATTCTAAGGTTTGCCCCCATGATTGTATCAAAAGTATAAACTGATTTAAAAATTTGATAGTTAAATCCAAGGTTACCTGAAAAACCTAAGTAGGTGTCATAAACTCTAGAATCACTAATTCCTGAATTGTCAGAGATTGAAATCTCCATGCGATCAATGAGGTGGTATTGAAGTGAAGTATAGATATTGAAGACACTCGATTCAGTTTTAAAAGTATCATAAGAAGCGTATGGGCCTATTGTTAATCTAAAATTACTTTGTGAGGCACTTTGAGTTTCGAGCAAGTGTTTAATTTTAGAAAAATGTAGACCTCCTTTTGCGCCAAAGAAAAACCTATTTTTTTTATCAATGGCCTCTGCTCTAGACCAGACAAAATCAACTTCTTTTAAAAGATCAGAGGAGCTATCTAGAATCCTTTGTTGGTATGGGTAGGCCGTGTAGTTTGGCTCTCCAAGTGAGAATGACATTTGTCCCCGATAGTTACCAGATTTTATAAAGGGATAGTTTTTATTAATGGGCTCTTCTAGACGATAATCTGTATTATCGTGAGAGATGACTGGTTGGTTAAGTTCTCTTTTGTCATTAAAATCAATAAAGACATGCTCTCTAAGTATATAGGCTTCTCTACCATCTTTTGCGATGGTTTTAAGAAACTTATTCTCAGTATTTGCTCTATATATGGTCTCTTCAGTTAAAAGAGGATCATCTATTTTATCAATTTTTGTCTCCTCTAAGTTTTTGAATTCTTCGAAACTATATTTATCTTGATATGTTTCACTCGGATGAAGATAAACTCTATTTCCCTTTCTTAGGTATTGAATAACTTTTGAGCTTTCATCAGGAGTGTAAAAAAGGGGAGCCTCTATAACTGTAATCGTTCCCTCTATTGCAAATGAGAAAGATGGAACTAAGAAGAGAATAAGTAAATAGTGCCTCATAGTTGGAAATCCGTTATAAAACCAATGGATAGTGCAAAACTATCATCATAATCAACATGAGACCCAACATCAAGGGCAATACCTGAAGCATTTGCTCTTACCCATTTTCTTTGAAAATTAGCACCATAAATATACTTACCAATATTTTTGAAATCGCGTTTTTTTTCTAATCCAATAAGGAGTGATGTCTCCGATAAATTATAATTAGTCGTCTTATTTGAGTTTGCAATAGAGATGCTTGAAAAAATAGATAATCTTGATTGTACTATGATGGAATAATCCCAAAGAAGGGGTTTTGATTGAAAACTTGGGCCCAATGAGAAAGATTTGTAGTTAAATTTACTTTCCGCGCCTTCAGTTGTTCCATTTACAGCTTCATAGGCAAAAACTAATCCTGCTTGGTAGTCAAAAGAGTGATTAGTAAGAAGGCCGGATTCAAAACGAATTAACGGAAGAAGATCTGCATTATGATTAATTAAACTTTTGGTATAATAGGCCCTGTAAAGTCCCATGTTCATATTTGCTTTAAGAGAGAACTTAAATTTATCATCATAAACTTTGGGTTTAATAATTTTTTTCAGTCTTTTAAAATTATGTGGTTCATGGTGAAGCTCAGTAATACGTGATATATCAGTAATCTCATTAAAGTAAACTTTATATTTTATCTCACCTGACTTATCAACGATGTATCGGTTCTTAGAGGCATCAAGTAAAGTATGTGCCCTTGTGCTTATGCTTTTCGGTGTATAAAAAAATTTGTCATCTTCTAGTCTAATTAACCTTGTTTGTCTGGGAATGACCACAGGTCTTGTGGGGCTTTTAATAATATCAGAGAGCTGAACTTTGTAGGCTTCAATTTGTCCATTTGTATAGCGCTGTTTATTCTCGCGTTTTTTGGCTTCTATAATTCTATTTATATTGAGCTCTCTCTTCTTTTTTAAATCTTCTAGTGCTGAAAAGTCGAGAGTCTGTGCTTTGTTCTGCTCGTAAGTATTATCATCTAACTCAAGAACTGGTGCAGTTGTTATATTTTCATCAAAACTTTCTAGACTTTGAATACTGTCATCAACTTCAAAGTCGTCAATTTGAAACTCTGAGAGATCAGATAAAATTTCATCTTCAAGGTTTGCGCTGAAGCCAGGATTAGAAATGAAAAGTAAAAATAAAAAAATCTTCAAATAGTTATCTCTCTTATTAATTTTTTTGCCTCTAACATGGCCTGATAATTTGTTTCAAACTTTACGAGCTCACTATTTAAATCTTTTATATTGATCCATTTATAATCGTCGTGCTCATCACTATCAATTTTAACGTCCCATTTCTTAGAAGTAAAAAGAACAAAGACTTTTTCTTCGACATCATTTTTCCATTGATCATGAAAAGAAAAACTAAGATCGGTTTCAATGAGACTTGTGATTTCTTTTTCAAAAATTCCTGTCTCTTCTATCGCTTCTCTGAGAGCTGCTTTCTTAAAAGTTTCATTGTCATCAACACCACCTGTGACATTTTGCCAAAAAGATTGTCTTCTAATATTCGTTTTTAACAATAAAATTTGTTGCGAATTACCTTCTGCATTATAAACAATGACGACTTGTACTTTCCTTTTTTTCATATGTTATTAGTATATTGCTCTATGTCGGATTCGAAAAGTTTAAAAATTTTAAAGGATTGATTGCGACACTTTGAGCAATTTGGTATGACTTTATGATGGATATCCAAAAAATAGTATATACAATTGCGCAATGCGCCCCCGGCTTCTTACTCGCGATTATCGTTCATGAATATGCTCATGGATATATTGCAAAAAAATTTGGTGATGATACTGCTGAAAGAGAAGGACGATTAACATTTAACCCAGGTGCGCATATCGATATGATGGGGACTGTAATTTTTCCTCTTATCGGAGTCATTGCTGGTTGGTCTGTTATTGGCTGGGCAAAACCAGTTCCTGTTATTCCTAGAAATTTTAAAGATATTAGAAGGGGAATCTTTTGGGTGAGTTTCGCAGGTCCGTTATCAAATTTTATTTTAGGAATTATTTCTGCCATTTTATTTGCGGTGGTTGCCATATCACTCCCTCAAACATCTAGTATGTATACACCATTACTTTATATGCTTCAGTATTCAGTTTTTATTAATTTTCTACTAGGCGCTTTTAATATCATTCCATTTCCTCCACTCGATGGATCAAGGATGCTTGCTTCATTTTTAAAAGGTGAAACTCTTAGATGGTATGAAGGCCTTGCACAATACTCATCGATGATAATTTTATTAGTTTTCGCTCTTAGTATGATGGGGATTCCAACTCTACATTATATAATTGAGCCGTTTATAAGTTTTGGGCAAATGCTCCCAATGTTTTTCTTAAAATTACTTGGAGGAGCATAACAGATGATAGAAACAAATATTCAAGTAAAATTAGATCGCTTTGATGGACCACTAGGCCTCTTACTTCATCTTGTTCAAAGAGAAGAGATGAGTATTAAAGAGCTAGATATCAATAAAATTACAAACCAGTATCTAGATTATTTAAAAAAACTACAAGATGTTAATTTTGATATCGCTGGAGAGTATCTCTACCTAGCCGCCTCATTATTATATATAAAGTCAAAGTCAGTAACTGATGAAGAAGATGATAAAATAAAATTGGCTAATCCTGAAGAGCTAGAGATTACAACTAAGACTCAACTTATTCAAAAATTAGAAGAGCTTGCCAGGTTTCAACAATTAGGTGAAGGCTTAATGCTTCTACCTAGAAGAGATGAAGATATTTTTGTGAGACCAAAAATAGATAAGAAAGCGATTCAAAACTCAATCCTTCTTCCCATGGATCTTCACTCACTAACTGAAGTCATGGTTGATT